>Ga0115003_10003843_pt1 | contig 11747 bp, 5 predicted proteins | sample ArcticOcean_MG_C_7_FD_88736 | JGI IMG/M metagenome (GOLD analysis project Ga0115003, IMG submission 88736) | Marine microbial communities from western Arctic Ocean - ArcticOcean_MG_CB11_88 | ecosystem: Environmental > Aquatic > Marine > Oceanic | place: Arctic Ocean: Canada Basin | collected... | reverse complement strand
CTCTCAACCCAATAGGCGACGTACAAAAGCAGCTTCTGATTCGAGAATGTCTGATCGAATCGAAAACCATTCAGTATCGTAAGATGTTCAAGCTTGCGCAGCGCACGTTTGCCGCTGAACGCGATCAGCCCTTCTATAGTGTTATCCCACTCTTCCAGCTCGCCCAATTCGTTCAACTGATAAAGACTCTGGCCCTGGAGCCCGATAAGCACAAAGATACCGCCGTGTAGACCAATGTGCCGCTCGTCTATTAGTATACTCGCCTCTATATTCACCGAATCAGTTGTATTGACCTTCCTCGTGAAGGATAAGCCACCATCACGACTCGCTGCGATAGAGATATTAGCGGCACTGCCATCTCCAGAAAGCGTGGAAATAGTCGCACTGGGTAAATCGGGCACCTGCGTGGGAAAATAATTCGCAATCTGGTGCCGAACAAGATTTAGAGACTGTACCGCGTCCGCGCCAAACTCATTCTCGGCATCGACACCACAAGCAAAACCTAGACAGTCTAGGAGCGGATTCGAGAAGAGTGATACCCGCGCCTCGGAATTGAATGCCCCAGGATAGGCCATCACTGTTACGAACTGGCCTTGGACTCCGTAGCCAGTTGAAAAATTAAAAGTGCCACCACTGCCGTCTTCTAAATGCGAATGGCTTAGCCCCATGTTGTGCCCTAGCTCATGAGCGACAACCAGATCGACAGGACAATCCACCGCGATCTGCGAATAGGCGGTGTTTCGCTCAGCTACACGACTAAAGTCGCCATTGGTACTAAACCCACCTACCGCTGCCAAGCCACAACGCCCTTCGCCGGCTTGCTTTGGTCGAAACAGCACAACCAGGTCAGCCCCATAAGTTTCTCGCAGACTATCGACGCTGCTAAATGCACTATCAGTTTTCTCGATGAGATGATTCAAAGCCGTATCCATGTCATCGCTGTCGTTATAGTTAACCAGACCGTGATAGACCGGGCGCAGCGTGATCTTGACACCGCTGTCGGCATAAATCTGATTGGCTACGCTAATCAATTGATTGATACGAGTCTGAACACCATGGGGATAGATGGCTGCAGCACTTGGCGTATAGAGAGTTAGCACATCGATGACAGTGTTACTGTGGTCCACCGAGCTAGGGTTTGTGGCATCGGTAGACAGCAACATCTCATTGAAGTCACTAATGCCATCGCCATCGCTATCTACTCGAATATCTTCGACTACATTTACAATGCCATCGACTCGCAGATTACCCATGATCACCGAACTGATCACACGGGGTTTTGACTGATCATTGGTTGCGACACTATAGCTAAAGAACTTTTTCTCTCCAGACAAAAAATTTCCAAGCTCGCAATAGAGAGTTTTCTGCAGAGAAAGGCTCAGCTGCTCTCGACACTCAGCTGGAGCTGTAAGCAATTCGCTGTTCTCGAGAACGAAAAAAAACTCCACATATAAATCGTTATGTGATTGATCACTGATGTTTTCAAGCTCGATACTGACATCTATCGTGTTACCAACCAATACGCTATCGCTGGCAAAGCGTTGAGTGATGCGAAAGTTATTGCGGTCAATTCCAGGCGTGCTCACCGCTGCCGAATCGGCCCCTGCGTCTGCAGTCAATGATTGCGAATTCGCGTTACTGGCCTGCATCGGGAGAATAGAGAGTATTTCTGGTTGCGGCTTCAATAGCGCATCACTACTGGCTTTATCAATAATGATGTAATCGTTCTGAAAATCCTGCTCGATGCCGAGCAGACTGCCAGGCTTATAGATCCAACCCTGATAGTGGGCATTGTCTGCATTCGCGATCGCGTATAGCTGGAAGGTCTCGTCGTCGCTGCTCAGGTGCCCGAACAGGCTCCGCTGCCCCTGGGTGATAGTGAGCGAGAAGAATCTATCGTCGTCGCGTCCTTCTGCACCAATTACTCGATCGCCATTCACATAGCGGTCCAACGTCACAACCTGCAACTGTATCTGTCTGCTATCGGAAATTTGCAAACTCAGGTAAGCACCCAAGTAGATGTTGTTCAATTGAGCGCTATCCAGCGCTATCGCCTGCGAGATTTCAGCATAGGTTGGCGGCTCCTGCTGACTATCGAGCTGCTGTATGGGGTAGATAAAAGCCTGCTGCCCATGCAACGGAGCCAGCCAAAACAGCGCGAGCATAACGAAGGCACGACTTAAACCTCTCGACATTGAAATCTGCTTAGTAAAAAGTGATAGGGGCATGGCGATGAATAGTTAGCAGCAGCTAGCGCTTCTCAACTAATTCTCTCCTCAGTCAGATTGGGCGTGAGACCTTACAACATGTCCCAAGTGCCTATTATTTTAGCGACTAGTCCTGCACATTGCTATCTGCAACGCAGGCTGTAGCGGTCACTCAATAATTTCACTATACATTGAAAAGCGGCATTATCTCGTTGTTTTTATTAGCTTTAGTTGTGTATTCCGCCACTATGTATAGCCACTATTTCAGTCCCCTCACAGATCATACCTTTCTCAATCAAATCAAATAGAGCGTAGAACAGCTTGCCGGTGTAGACCGGCTCGAGGGGCAAATCGGAGAATCCCGCGAATTCGCGCAGAAATGACTGCAAGGCCGCATTGGACCGCGCATAACCGCCACAGTGGTGCGTGTCATCGACCTGCCAATCAGTGGAGTCGGCGCAGCCACATGCCGCTAATTGACTCAAAACCTCAGACTGCAGATAACCATCACCCTTCAAAACACTGATTCCCAGTACCTGGGGAGCACTATCACCGTGGATTTTCGATAAACCCCTTATCAGCCCTGCCATGGTGGTGCCTGTACCGCAACATAGAACGACTAACTGCTTCGAATCGGCATTGTGCCACTTAAGTAACGGTGCAATCTCTTCGCAGCCCTTGATCGCCAGGGAATTGCTGCCTCCCTCGGGCAGGTGATGAAAGTTACCGAACTTGCCACGCAAACCTTTTAGGAAATCTGCTTCATCCTTGCGCCGATAGTCGCCACGGCTTACCGGCAGCAAAGTCATCCCCTGCTCTTTAGCGAACGTGAGTACCCGGTTTAATGGTTCGGGCATCTCCCCTCGCACGACGCCAATAGTTCGCATGCCCAATAGCATTCCAGCAGCCGCTAGCGCGTGAAGGTGATTAGAATAGGCCCCGCCGAAGCTAAGAATTGGCAGTTCTCGCTGCTGCTGAAATTCGAGCAGGTTGTATTTCAGCTTGTACCATTTATTGCCTGATAGCAGTGGATGGCACTTATCCAGACGCAGAACATTCACAGATACGCCTGCCCGCCGCAGTAATTCACAGTGCAGTGGTTCGATAGAGGGTTTGCTAATAGAAATATCTACGGGCATAAGCAGTGAAATAACAAGTATAAAAATCGGAGGAAAAATTCGAACAGATCTTACAAAAAAAATGGCGGACCGAACGAGACTCGGCCTGTTTGGCTATTTCCTTCAGACAAACTAGGCTGTGAGTCGCTGAAAAGTAATTAACTGTTTAGCGTACTTTTATATACTTTCGCAGCTCTTGGGGGCGTGGCTCACCAGCGAAAATACTGCCATCACGGTCTACAGTTATTGATTCAGCGCCACTTCCACCCTGGGTGATGGGCGGATTATCCCCGGTATCGAGAATAAAGTATTCGACCCAGGCGGTTTCAACATCACCGATTCGAATGCCCTTTTCCCAGCCAGGATTCTGTGTCATGTCAGACTCTGAATCGGCAACAAAAATAGTACCATCGTCGGAAATCCAGATGTCGCTGGGCATGCCGAACTGAGTCCAGTTCGACAGGAAATTTCCGTCCTGGTCAAAAATCGCAATACGCTTGTTGCCTCTGTCGGCGACAAAAATCCGGCCGCTTGGATCCATGGCCATTGCATGGGGGCCCATCAGCTGGCCCGGTCCGTATCCGGTTTCGGCAAAGTCCATAATGAAAGTCCCGTCGCTGGAGAATTTGACGATACGATTGTTGCCTGCATTGGCATGGCCATCGGCGACAAAAATATCACCGTTTGGTGCCGTCACAATATCGCTGGGCGCGTTAAAGTGATTGGGCCCGTCACCCGATACTCCGGCCTCGCCCAGTGTCAGCAGGACTTCCCCTGAAGGAGAAAACTTGAACACCTGGTGACCGAATGTTCGCCCGCTTGGAGATTCACCACTGCCTGCTTCGGTGACCCAGACATTACCGTCACGATCCACATGCAATCCATGGGGCCAGGCAAACATGCGACTGCCAAACTCTTCTACGACATTGCCGTCTGGATCAAACCTGATGATTGGATTGAGATCCGAGTTATCACAATAGGTCTGGCTACCACGAGGTGTGCCATCATTGCCACAACGGATGATTGCCCAGAGATGTTGCCCGTCTGTATCAATATTGACACCACCGGGCGAACCCATAGGTCTTTCGCCGGGTAGCTTTGCCCAGGGTTGGCCAATAAGACCGGGGCCACTACCGGCCTGCAATCCGTCGGCCGATCGGTATGGATTACGTCCAGATTGGGCTTGAGCTTCTGCAATCGTTAGAGCCAGGGCTATGAGCAGCCCGAGTAAAGGTGTAAATGTCTTTTTTAGTTTGAGAGTCATGACCTGATTTCCGTCTTATTAGGACAGTGTTTCCGAAATAATCGCTTCACTTTATATTTGTCCAGTAGGTTTGTTCAGAGGTGTCCCATTCAACTGCATCCTAGGCCATCGTCTGTATAGGCGCAACGAAGACAATAAGAGCCTTAACCGCCAGTCTAAAAATTCGCATCATTGTTTGCTCATGCGGCATTAGGCCGACTTGTATTCAAGTCTATTATCGATTCGGGAGTCTCAATGTCACCAAGGCCCCCGGTTGACGTCGCTTCACGCTGCCAGTCTGCATCAGTATGTACTGCACGCCATCGTGCATATAGGTCATCATGCCATATTGACCAGGAGCGGGAATCTCTACTTGTGCCAGCACTTCACCCGTGCGTTTGTCCCGAGCATTTAGAACAGGACTGCCGTTTGCACTAAGCTCGGCATCGCCACGCAAGTCTTCGGTTGTCTGCACTAAGAGATCACCCATAACCATCTGAATCGAGTGTCCGGTGCCACCGGTTGGCGGAATATCCACCCCTTCAAGTGCAGGATGATTCTTAATATTGTCCGGTGTCTCACCCACAGGAATGTCCCACAGTCTCTCACCCGTGTTCATGTCATAGGCTGCCAGTCCTTGAAAAAGAGGCCTGTAAACAGGCAATCGATCTACCAAAGGCAAGAACTCGCGATTCCGACCAGGCGCCCAGGCCGCCACAGTGGTGCCGGTAGTCGGCGTGTGGCGCTCACGACCCCTCCAGGCTTCAGCAGACATTTGTGGCAGACCACGCTCCTCATCCACGCCGTTGGTTGGTTCCATAAAGGCTGGCGCACTGCAGCCACGCCGATGAGAGGCATACATGATTCCCGTAGTCGGGTCCGCGACAGGCGGATGATAAATATTCAATCCTCCTACACAGCCTACTACGTTGCGATAGGGATTATCGTGATTGCCTGGAAGCGGGGGCACATACAGGCCACCCAAACGAAACTGGCTGAGCACGTCCTGCGCTCTAGCCCTGAGTTCAGGCGTGTAATCCATGATGAACTCATCCGTAATGCCGTCGATCACAATGGGATCGAGAGGCTCAGGCCACGTCGGGTAAGGCTGTGTCGCTGCCGTGTAGTTTCCTGGGACCTGGGTTTGCATGACCAGTCGTTCTTCAATCGGCCAGATTGGCTCTCCGGTCTCACGGTTGAACGCGAATATGAGTCCTTGTTTGGTATTCTGAATAAGCGCAGGTATTTCTTCACCGTTCACCGTGAGATCAAGGAGAATTGGCGCCGTTGGAATGTCGTAGTTCCACTGCTCGCTATGATGTATTTGAAAGTGCCACTTCCGCTCACCTGTCTCAACATCTAACGCGAGAACGCTCCCTCCGAACAGGTTGTGACCAGGTCGGTGACCGGTATAAGATTGTACGGTCGATGCGTTGGTAACTAGATAGACCAGACCAAGCTCAGGATCAGCCGCAGCCGGCGCCCAGCTCGACATATCTCCAGACCAGCGCCAGGCATCGTTCTCCCAGGTATCGTGACCAAATTCACCGGGTCGCGGAACAACATGGAATTTCCAAAGTCGCTCTCCGGTACGGATGTCGTAACCCATAATGTCACCAGGCACGTTTTCGATACGCGTCTGATCGTAGCTAGGTTCATGACCGACCAGTACAACAACCACATCATTGACAACGATAGGCGGTGAGGAAGCGGTAACCATGCCAATTTGACGCGGAATGCCATGATCGGGGTCGTATTCTCCCCCACTTGCCTGAAAGTCCAGCCAGACCTGCCAGTCATCGACCAAATCGGGAATCAGATCGATGGCGCCACTCTCGGTGAATCCTGAGATGCCTGTAGGCGCACCCCAATTTTCAATGGGCCTGCCCGACTTAGCATCAAGCGCCCAAAGAAAAAATGCAGGTGAGGTCACCAGTACGACACCGCGCCCATCTACTTCAGTATAGGCAACGCCTTTACCGAAATCAGTCCGCGGCGAACGCAGGTAACGCATCGTCTCGGGCTCGCGAAAAGTCCACAACGTCTCACCAGTCGCCGCATCGATAGCAATCACTTGGCGCCTCTGACCAGCTACCGTGTAGAGAATGCCATCCACATGCACTGGCGTAGATCTGACCGTGTATTCGACGGCTGGCCCGAAATTGTCGCCGCGCCATGTCCAGGCTACCTCAAGATCAGCAAAGTTAGACGCGTCGATCTGCGTAAGATGCGGCGAAGACCGAGTATGCCCGGCATCTCCCCCAAGAAAACGCCAGTCCCCGTCCTCCAATCCAGTCAGCTGCGCACTAGCCAAATTGGGCAGCACAAAAAGTCCCAAAACAAGGACTCTTAACCAACCGATTCCCACTGCGCGATCTGCCTTCTGTCTTCCGTCCTCTGTCATCTGAATCACGGCCGCACTCTCACGTATTTTTCAAATCGCTGTTTGCCAACCTGCCCCGCATAGATATTGCCCTCGTCATCCGAGGCCAGAAACTCAATGCCACTGCCATTTGGAATCTCATAGTCGGGAATAAAATCAGTGACGAAACCAGTCCGCGCATCGCCTATGCGAATGCCCCGCTCCCAGCCTCGATTCCATTGCTCGCCCGACATGCCGTCGGCTACGTAAATCCTGTCATTGGGATCGATCCAGATACCGCTTGGCTTGCCGTATTGCGTCCAGATATCGAGAAGCTCACCATCCTGATCGAAAATCTGGATGCGATTGTTGCCTCGATCTGCTACAAACAGACGCCCTTGAGAATCTATCTTAAGATCGTGCGGGTCATTGAAGCGGGCACTCTCGCGACTGGTGTCATTGACACCGCCTCCTAACTGAAGAAGCAGTTCACCAGCAGGTGAAAACTTTATGATGCGGTTATTACCACCGCGATGCCCATCGGCCACCCAAATCTCACCATTCGGCGCAACGATGATGGCGGCAGGCCCATTGAAATGCGCGGCGTCATCACCCGGAACTCCTGCCTCGCCCAAGCGCATCAACACCACGCCGTCTTGGTTCATTTTAATTACCTGATGGCCCATGCCGAGCTCCATACCGGGCCTGCCACGGGCATCTCCATCGGGGGCGCCTTCCGTGATCCAGAAATTACCGTCATCGTCCATATCGAAGCCATGGGGCCAGGCAAAGATGCCGCCGCCAACACTTTTCACCGTGTTCCCTTCCTTGTCCAACTTATGCAGTGGATGCAGATCGGACTCGGCGCATTGATTCTTACTGCAGCGTTCTAGAACCCATAAATGTTCGCCATCCGGGTCCGGTTGTACGCCGGTGACAATGCCCATCGCCCGTCCCTCGGGCAGCGAACCCCAGTGATAGACTACTTGATAAGGATTCTGAGCGAATAGCAATCCGGGTAAGGCAATGACGCAGACTAAGGCGCTGATCTTGTGTCGTAGGGTTGTCATGATCCCTCCTTGTTATTCGATTAGCTGACTCATGGAAGTCACTTCACAGGCAGCCTTTACGCTATTTTCGCACCCATTTCTGCAGGCATCCCCCCGATGGACTTGCCTCGCAGCCAGGGGTTAGACCTGCGAAGATATTCCCGAGATTGTCAGCAGCCATGCCCTCCGGCCGGGTGTCAGGAATGAAATACTGTATAGAGCCGTTGATGCGGCCAACACGCACGCCCACCTGAAATCCAACGTTACGGGCGACCCGCCCCCCGCCTTCCGGTACAATAAAAGGTCCAGATAACAATCCGCCCGATTCGGAATCCGCGACCACAAACGTGCCGTAATAATCGGTGACTATGAAAAGTACGCCATGAAAGGTAATTCAAGGAGAGCATTAGGAATAGAGCTGTGTGGATGAGTGATTATAGTGCAAAGTCCAACCTTGATTACTCTATCGAGGCTGGACTTCACAAATCATCCTGAGCAAATCAGAATTCGTAATTTACTCGAGCATATATCACACGACCTAACGGGTCTTGCATCTCACCTATTACACCCGCGATCATCCCGGTCTTTTGCGCCTCTCTGTCAAACAGGTTGCGGGCTCCAACGGTTATGCCAAGCTCACCACCAACATTTGGAACTTCAAAGCCACTGTAGGAGTATGCGACATCAGCTTGAGTCCAGGCTTTTACGGTATCAGTAAAACGCCAGTTGTTGAAGTCAACTGATGCGTGAGACGCGCGATTGGAGGCATCGAACACCACATCATCGGTATAGCGTGTGGTGAACAGCGCCCGATGCGAACCAGAGACCCAACTTAATGCCAAATTGGCTTTCCATTGTGGTAGAGGGGCCGCGGAGCCAGTACCATTGTTTTGCAAGCCTACTGCACTTACTACGTCACTATCCGAAAACACCTGGTAAAGATACTCATCCATATAGATGGCTGACAGATTTACGCCAAATGTTCCAAAATCACGAAGGATCGGGAGCGTGTAATCGACTTCTATATCATAGGATTTAACAAGAACTTTGGAAGCGTTGGAGTCACTTCTGTTTATCCGACGTATCTGAGACGGTTCTAAAGGATTACGTAGTATACGAGGATCGTGGAGCGGATTATTCATCCAGCTAACGACTGCCTCTTTTTCAGGGAAGGGGTTGGCAGTTGTCGGAGCGAAGCCTGTGGCTGCCTGAAAGTTTATAAAGTCTTCCCGTACGATATCAAATTGAGTCGTTCTGACAATCCTTTCTTCAAATTCAGTCTTACTCCAATTGAAATGTATTTCCAAATCGTCCAGTAGATTTAAGTCAATACCGAAAGCAGCAGTTTCTGAATTCTCTGGCACCAAACCAGGGTTGCCTTGGATACAGCCAAAAGTAAAGCCTTCAAATGGAGTGAATTTATCGGTAAAATTAACACTGCCACAGCTCTCTGGTGTGTCTAGCTGCAATAGTGTCGGAGCAATGAAAGCTTCACCCCACGTACCCCTCACAGCCAACCAATCGGTGGGCTCATAGACAAGTCCGAATTTCATTACTCCTGGATTCTGGCCAGTGCTAAAGTCTTCCTCGCGATATGCTGCGCTCAGCTCAAGGTTGTCCAAAATCGGCACTCGAAATTCTGCGAAAACGGCGTCAACTTCACGGGAACGAGAGAATGGAGATTGCTGATTGGTCGTATAGGCATCACCGGAAATAACACCAGCACTCGGCATATTTTTTAAATATTCCTCACGGCGTTGAAATCCAAAAGCAGCACCGATGGGTCCGCCTGGTAGCTCGAAGTCACCTAAACGAATGAGTCCATTAGCTACCATTTCAAATGTTTGCAATTCGGTGCGATTATCTTCATTGAAATTCGTAGCAATGGCTCCTAATACATTAGAATTATTAAATGACTCCGCCACTCCCGGGATCGGGGCAAAGGGATTGTAGCATGCGCCAAAATCATTAATTGGATCGCAATTCATTCCTTGAATTAGTGCCGAGGCGCTAAAAACCCGCGGGTTTGAATCCAGATCGTGATACTGCATTAGTGCGTAGGAAGCTTTACCGTCCCATTCTTCCAAGAAAGGAATCTTGAAATCAGCCGTTAAGGCAAACCGAAAAGTTCGTTTATCAGCTTCTTGGTTCATAGATCTATCGGAGTTATGGATCCCGGTTCCATCCAAAGGATGAGATCTACCAAAAGTCCGGGTACGGGTGAAGTTTACATCTTCATTGAAGGGGATGCCGGTCGGATCGAGAACTACAATATTATTAGCATCGCGATCAGGAAAGCCGTCACCATTACCATCTTGAGCAAACAACGCATTGCCACTAGCATTTACGGCGCGGAATGGGTTAAAGGGCAACTCACCCCTGACCACAGGTAGTCTAGCGTAATTTACCGATGATCCAGATGTCGATCCACGAGCTTGCGAGTTCAGCCGTGAATAATTGAACTGCGCCTTGAAGGTAGTATCAGGTGTTGCGTCCCATGTAAGAGCTGTATAGTAAGAGCCTACTTGGGTGGGGTTTCTATAACTACGATTAGCACCATAGTCATAATGACAACGACCATTGCGCAGGAAGCCATTCACGTTATTCTGCCAGGATGTTGGGTCTTCTCGCACGCCACAATTGGGATCCGGGCGAGTTTCTGTGCTGCCAGTCAGAATACCATTTTCGTCGCGCAGTGGCACAATGAAGTTTCCGGGATTGCCATTGCCAGACCAGGTTCCACCAGCTCTCATCAAACTAGGTCTCTCGCTCCATTCCAAATCGCCTTGATCTCGATAGGAGCCCGCGAAAACAATTCGAGCATTGGCGCCTAGTTCCGTACCGGTGATAAATGAGAATAAATTATCATTGAAATCACCCCGAGAATCCTGCTCTTGGTGATACTCCATTTTTAGGCCGTCATAACTGTCATAAGGAATGAAATTAACTACTCCGGCAACCGCATCGGTACCGTATAACTGAGCGGCACCATCTCTGAGTATATCCAGGCGTTGAATGCCAATTGAAGGCATCAAAATATTGACATTGCTATTCGGCACACGCATACCATCTATCATGACTAAGGTAGCGCTGGCGCCCAACCCTCTTAAGTCGAACCGAGTATTCTGATCGGAGGTCCCCTGAATAGTACTCGTAGTGGAGGTGGCGGCGCCGTAATTGAATACACTATTCCTAACTATATCCCCTGGGTTAGGGGATCCTAGGTCGGAAATATCCTGTGCCGAAATTTGAGTTAACGGGGAGGCAACGCTAAATCCGGTAGTACGTCTTATTAGCGAACCAGTGACGACTATTTCTTCTACTGACTCGTCTTGCTGTGCAACTGCGCTGTTGTTAAGAAAGAACAGCGCAATAGGAATTGCTGTAGCAAGCATAGTTTTCTTGGTCTTGTCGAGATTAAAAGTAGCGTTATTATCGTTCACTTCACTCTCCTTAGTATTAGTATAATAATAAAAATTCTATACGGATTGAAATATCGAAGAATTTCTGAATATACCCTAGTAAAATATTAAGAGATATACCTTTTATACCTTTTGTTCTATTCATTCTATAATTGTATAATAGACTCCTGCCTCAATGGCCATTAAGTAAGTTAAATAAATAATAATACCGAACGTTCGGTATAATTGGACTTCCCAGGCTTTACTAGACACTTTCTAGCCTGGAAAAATAGTCTTCTTCAAATTTGGCCGGAGAAACACCTCCAGTGTGACTATGTCGTTTGATCGGATTGTAGAACATCTCAAT
>Ga0115003_10003842_pt1 | contig 11747 bp, 10 predicted proteins | sample ArcticOcean_MG_C_7_FD_88736 | JGI IMG/M metagenome (GOLD analysis project Ga0115003, IMG submission 88736) | Marine microbial communities from western Arctic Ocean - ArcticOcean_MG_CB11_88 | ecosystem: Environmental > Aquatic > Marine > Oceanic | place: Arctic Ocean: Canada Basin | collected... | reverse complement strand
TCGGTGATCTGGTGTTTGAGTTGGACGATCTCGTTCGCCTTGCTGGTGGCGTCCGCCTTGGCGTCATTCATCGCTTTCTCAAATTTGTTGGCTGTGCCTTCCTAATCAAACTGCACGACGTTGGAAACCGTCTCTGTTACTCTGTTCCATGCACTTCTCCACCCCCCGAGGTGGCTGGAGTCGCCCGCGGCGTGTACCGCGGCCGCATCGTCGAGGTTCCCGGACACGCCCATGTCTTGGTTGTTCCCGGACACGCCCATGTTTTGGTGCAAGTTCCCGGACACGCTCAAGAAAATAACACCCGCCAAACAGGTAACCATCACGACCGCCCAGACCCAAGCGGCAGGCTTCATTACTAGAGCGCGAGGCGTGATGAGCGGCGTGCGCTCATCATTCGTCGTCACGGAGACGTTCGGTGTCTCGACGTCCATCGTGACGTCTCGAAACGCGCGTCAGGGCGCGCGGTTTCGTTGTGTCGTCCTAGATGACAAGCGTTCAACAGTTTTCGCTTTTCGCGTTTTCGGTTACAAAAAAAAACTGTCTGTGCGAAAAGGCTAAAAAAGACGCCGCCCTGCCCACGAGGACGCCACAGCCATAGACAGGCTCGCTTTGAGAGGAACGAAGAGAGAACACGAAACACAGCGGCACTAACGAAGGACCATCGTGTGCACGGTTGGGAACGATGAGAGAACACGAAACGCGGTTTCGTTGTGTCCGAAGAGACAGACAAAAATAAGCGTTCAACAACCCGAAGCCTCTTCGGAAAAGTTCGTTCACCAGTGACTCTCTTTGATTTCGTCATAGAGACTCTCTCAGACACAGGCCGTGCCAAACGTACTGAAAACAGAAGTGTTTTGTCCCAAGCTGAATTCGCCGAATTCCCCCGAGCGTCAGCAAGGAAGACGCGGAGAAACACAGGGAGTGGCTGTGCGAGTTCGGAAGCACGTAAGGATTAGATTCGAGTGAGAAAACATTTATTACGCACGGAAGTTTTACGTCACATGGATTCTGACAACCTTTCTATCCAATAAGCATCAGCCCATGGTTGCTTTCTTCAGGGGCGCGTGTCGTTACGGTGGTTTCACAAGGCGTTCAACATCGCTTTTACTGTGTCCGTAACTGTTTTTCGCTACGACAAGGCATGACCGTCTGGGAAAAGTGTTGGCCAAAAAAAATGGCGCCAAATCTTCCAGGCAGAATCGCGAGGGGGGAACGTATCGTAATGCGGATTGATGACCCATCCAATCGACCCGGGGCGTCACTTCGTCGCGCCCGAGGTACCTCCGCGGCACCTCAGCCGACCCGCGTTCGCCATGGTTGCGACGCTCTTTTCCAGCGCGGTGCTCACCATGGACCACCGCACCGCCCCCCTGCAAGGCGCGCTTTGCTGCCTCGCCGCCTTGGGCTGGGTCGCAACCAAGGCGTACGAAACGTCAACGTTCGACGCGACCGCGTTCGCCGCTGGGTTCCCCGTGTCGTACGTCGCCGCCATTGGCAAAGCCAAGAAAGGCGCCGCTCTTCCTGCCGGCAGCCCAGCCGACATCACCCTCTTCGCCCCCGTCGTGCTCGTCACCGCGGCTTGGGCGCTTTTGTACTACGCATTTCTGTGGGACCAATCCGCGACCGCGTTCGTGGTGCTGAAAGACGCGAAGAAGAAAGCCAAAGCCGAGGGGAAACCGCCCCCGAGCCTGGCGGACGTTAAGTACGGCAGGTACTCGAAGTCCGCGCGCGTGCGCGCGGCGGACCGAACCGTGGGGAACTTCCTGGAACAATCACCCGCATTTCTCGTCTCGCTGTGGTTACACTCCGCGTTTGTGTCACCAGTAAACGCCTCCGCGTTCGGATGGACGTGGCTGGGATTCAGAGCCGTGTACCCGTGGGCGTACCGCTTGCGGTTCCCGGGCGTGTTCATCAGCACCATGCCCGCGTACGGATGCGTGTTTTACCTGCTAGGCGAGGTCGTCCGGTGCGCGCTGAAGATGTGAGAAAAAATACGTACATGATACATACATTCGTGGGAGAATGATTTGGCGAATGATTGAAGTCGCGCAAAAGTGAACGAGTGGACACGACTGGACACCACACTTCGCGCCACAGGGAGAGCGTGTACATTAATACTTATTGAGAGACCTCTTATTTTCTTGGCATTGTCTAAAACGTGAGCTCACACGCGTCTTCGCACTCGCCGCGCGTTTGTGTTTGGTGCCCGAACTTCGCCGCCCACCGTTTCGCATCCGCCCTGCCCATCGCCGACAACTCCTCAAGGGTGTCATCGCCTTGCGGCAACAGCGCCCACTTCCCGAGGGTGGTGTACTCCACCGGTGAGGTACCGTTCGCGCCGTCCGGTGCGATGAGCAACCCGTTCGAGTCGCCAATCCCCCAGTCGCTCCAGAATTTCGCTTGTTGCTCGAAGTAGTTTCCGCTTTTCGTTCCGTCCCCAGGCGGCGCGGTGGCCCACGCGTCAAGCAGCGGGAACGACGCGACTCGCGCTGGATTTACACACCCACCAGGCACCGGGGTCAAGTTCGTCCACCCTCCATCTACGCACCACTTGCCCCGGAACCGCCGCGCTGGCCACCCGCAATACACCGGGATGTGGCACGACGCCAGCAGCGCGCCGATGAGGTCGTCCCTGGATTCGAATTTGGAAATCAGCGTGTTTTCAAGAAGCATCGGGCCTTTGTTGAACCCGGCGACGTCCCCGTTTCCGGTCACGAATCGCGGCGACGTGATTGACACGAACAAGTTCCCGTTTGAGCACCGCACGTGCGCATCAGTTGGGAGCTCCTTTCTCAGCGCGCCCTCCAGCACCACGCCCACGCGGCCGAGCACGCCGTTATCCCGGCAATTCGCAAGCACGGAGAGCAAGATCCTCTTCCCTTCTTTTGGGGTGATGCCGCACGCATGCATCGCGGCGACCAGCGCCCCCGCGGAGGCGCCGGCGACGGGGGTGTCTGGAGTAAGCATGTTAAGCTCGTCAAGCACCTCCCACGCCCCGCAGTGGTACGGGAAGATCATGCCAGCCGCGCTGAACCCGAACCCATCCGGACGGACGGCACTTCGTCCGGAGGTCGACGTGGACGCCTCGGCCTCGGTGGAGGTGGTTGTGCCGCTGGTCGAGGCGCGACGCGCGGAGACCGGTTCGCGACGAGGCAGCGCGTGTCTTCCAGGCCGCGAGGATCTCGCCGAAGGCACGGGGTGCGGCGCCGAGCGGGCGACGACGGACGCGAGCATAGCGGCTGCGCGGGCGAGAGTACAACACGCACGGCTGCCACGTTCTGAGCCTCTCGTCGCGTTCGAGTGCTACTTCGATTTCGTTCGTGACTGCGATGTCGTCCGAGTCTCGGAAAAGGAGCACAGGAGCACATGTCACCTCCGGCACTCTCGTACCGCGCCCTGTCTCGACAGGGTAGAAGTACATGGTTGGCCAGATTCACACTGGTACTGCCTTTCGCGCGCTCTTCGCCGGTGGAATCGCCGTCTGGTCCAAAGCCGCCGCCGTCGCCAAGGTACGTCTCCCGCGCGGATCACGTCGTCACAAAAAGGGCACCTGATTGCCCGCGGCTCCGTGGCTCCGTGGCTCCGTGGCTCCGTGGCTCACCGCTCCACCCCCACCCCTCTCGTCGCAGGCTGGAGGAGGCGTCGCCGGGAAAGTCGCTGTCGCCGCTGGTGCGAGCGCGGCAGGGTACACCGCAGTCACAGCGCCGACTGTTAAGAAAAGCGAGCTTCCTAAGAAGCCCCCTACTACGGCGTAACAGGTGTGGTGATTAGGAGTTTAGTGCAGGGTCGTAGAGCAGAGGCGAGATGAAAACCAAATCCACCGGTCGGCGTCAAAACACGCAGACTTTGCTCATCGTCGCGTTTTCGCTTCTATGCTCGTTATACGTCGCGAGTCGCATGCTCGTTGGGAGTAGCATTCGTAACGCGCTGGTGGATGATTTGAACGACGCGGACGAAGGCGGCGCACGGGTGTCACGGGGTGGGATAAACCTGGGAAACTTGCCTCGGCTCGTCGACGACGCGGCGGCGACAATCGGCGCGAGGAACGTGGATGATTCAACAGACGGTGACCAAAACGACGACACCCCACAACTAGCAGGCCAGGTGGACGGCATATCGCGCGGGGTGGTGCACGGCTGGGGATGCGAAACTGACGCCCTGAAGCCGTCCGCCGTCGTGGTGTACATGGATGGCTTCCTCGTTAAAACCACTCGGGCGGGTTTAGTGCGAGGCGACGCCACGATTGGCCGCATCTGCGGACGCCGCCCGGCGTCGAATCCCAAAGCTGGATTCTCAATTACGCTGCCCACCCTGCTTCCGGGGAAGCACGAAGTCAGGGTCTTCGTGACTGACACGACGACGAAGTACAAATCCGAGCTCGGCGGGTCACCGTTGAGTTGGGAGGAATCACCAAGCGCGCTTGGCGTGGCGGAGGAGCTGCGGCGCAAAGACCGCACGATTCGCGACCAGAACAAAATCATCAGCCAGCTTCAAAACCAGCTGGGCGGGGATGCTGACTTGTGGTCGAAAACGGAGGGGTTCGGGGACGGGTCGTCTGGTGATTGGGTCGGGGACAAGTTAGACGCTCAATTCGGAGACGCCGCGTCGACGAAGACGCAGAAGCACGCGCTTCACGAGTTTGACGCCGGGGCGAAGCACGCCGGGGTCAAAAGCGACGGGAGCGTTACGCACGCGGTGACTCTGGCGAGTGACGCGGGTAAGCCCGGGGGTGACGAACGTTTGCTAGCCTTCATCGGGGTGAACACCGGGTTCTCGTCACGCGCGCGGCGTGACGTTTTGAGGGCGACCTGGTTCCCGTCCGGGCCCGCGCTTAAACAAATGGAAACGCAGCACGGCCTTCTGTTTCGGTTCGTCATCGGCGAACCCCATAAGAGTGACGAAATTCTCAACGCGGAGCTCAACGCGGAGATAGGGGAGCACGACGACTTTTTCCGCCTGAAACACACGGACACGTACGACAAGTTGAGCGATAAAACCGTGATGTGGTTCAGCGCCGCGGTTACCACGGTGGATGCCGATTTCTACATGAAAATCGACGACGACATCCACCTAAGGGTGACCGAGCTGGAGCGGTTCCTCGTGAGCCACAGGCTTACGCGCTCCATGTACTTCGGGTGCATGAAGAGCGGCCCCGTGTTGAGTAATCCGAAACAACGGTGGCACGAGCCCGAGTGGTGGCGGTTCGGCGAGTCCGGCAACCGGTACTTCAGGCACTGCACCGGGCAGATCTACGGCGTGTCCCGGGTCGTGGCGCAGTACGTGCACGACCACCGATCGATTCTGCATCGGTTTGCGAACGAAGACGTCAGCGTCGGGAGCTGGGTCATGGGATTAGACGTGGAGTTTGTGGACGAGCGGAACATGTGTTGCCAGGACTGCAGGGGCAACTCCAAGTGCATCGCGACGTTCCAGTGGCGATGCTCAGGGGTGTGCGACCCCCTGACCAACATTCCAGTCATTCACAACTCGTGCCCGCAGTACCCCACAGCGCGCGAAGCCGAGCGAGCGGCGCTGGCGTGAGGGGGGATTATTTTCCAATAGACACACAGGAGAAATTGTATACACCACAAATACTCGCGTCAAACAAATAGTAACGTCAACTACTCTCACACCACTCGTTCAAGCCTGCTTCGCAGCCACCACCGCGCCCTCCACACGTCATCCGCGCCGAGTTCGTGCCCGCGGTCCTCGCACACGGTGAGTTCCACCCTGGTGTCGTCGACGCGCAGCGCGGAGCGCGCGGTTCGCAAATCGTCAGCCGCCACCCGCGCCCACTTCGTCGGCGCCACGTCGTCCTTGCCGCCTTGGCACAGCAGCACGGCGGGCGGGGTGTTCTTTGCAGTTGCGGGCGTGTTCGTTGCTGTTCCCAGTTCTGTTTCTGTACGCAAATCGTCTGAATTTTCACATGCACCCAATGCGTCGGCAGCAAACAAATCCCCCCCCCGCGCTAACTCCGCTCGCTTGGGGAGGTACCCGCGGAAACACAGCACGCCGCCCAGCGCGCGGCGCCACGCCTTGTCCGCCGCCGCCGCTGCGAGCGCGAGGGCGGCGCCCTGGGAGAACCCCGCGACGATGACGCTCCCGGGATGGGCGCCTTTCTGTTCAAGGTCGCGCAACAAGTCTTCCATCCACGCGATCGCGGGCTCGATGCCGCCGCAGTGCCACACCTTGCTCCCGCCCGTGTGCTGATTGGATTCGGATTCGGAAGCGGAGTGATTGGATTCAGAAGACGAAACCGGCTGCGCGCGATGATTCAACCTCGGTTCGAACCACGCTCTGACGTGTCGATGTACCCCGCCCACTACGAACGGCCGGACCGGGGCCTGCGGTAACAAAAGCTCGCACCCTCCGGGAACACTCCGTGTCAAGAGTTCCGCGAATTCGCGCCAGTGCTCGGCTTGGTCGCTGAACCCGTGAAGAAACACGAGGGTGGTTTTTGTTTTGGTTTTTTTGGTGGTTGCATCCTCAATTGTCGTCATCCTCGGATGGTCCCACCTCGTTTCCAAACACCGCGAGGACTCGGGCATGGCGACGATTCCAGTTTCAATCCTGCGATTCACGCGGCGCAGCACCCGGTCCACGTCACGCGGCGTGACGGACCCGACCCAGTCGTGCCACGCATCCGACGCCGCGTTTGTTGACGAACCCACATCGGAAATTGAAGAAACATTCGTGGTCGTGTGGACACCGCGTGACGGTAGGTCACGCGCGCTTCCCCTCATCGCGACGCACCGCGCGTCGTCGAACCGAGGCAGCCACGTCGACCGCCACGACACGCCGCGACATCGCCGGAACGCGTGTCGGGAGAGGCTCGTCATGTGGCGACGTGAGGAGTGTGAGGCCGGCCTCTTCGTCTCGTTGGCAAAAGGATATCTTTCGCTCAAATTTGAAGTCAGGGTCGTTGTTCGTTTGTTTCAAACCCGCGGACTCTCATCATAGAACGAGGCACTCGCCTCGTGGCACTAGCGCAGCGGGAAGGCGTTTGAGTTGACGAGGCATCGGAAACCATGGCGCCCGCTGAAGTGGGTGGCGCGGTGGAGGGGGTGGATGACGTGAGAACAGCAGCGAAGGCGCGCAAGGTGCGTGTCCCTCTAAATCGCTGGATCGATTGAGTTTGTTCCCCCCAAGAGTTCGTAGTGCCGAGTTCGCGATCCCGCGGTTTTGAACGTCGTTGACCATCCCCCCCCCTCCCTGTTTCCTCTCAGGCCTCAAACGCTGCCGCGGACTGGGCGCAGAAGCGTAAGCAGGCGTTAGAGCGCGCCACCGAACTTCGGGCGCAGCGCAAGGCTGCGGAGCGCGCGAGCGTTCAGGCGGTATCGACGCCCGTGCGTGGTTTCGAGAACGACCCGTTGCCGTTACCGAAACCCGAAGTTTCTCATCATGATGTTTCTCACGACGGGCGTTCGGCTGGCGGCGCGGCGCCAGAGGGGAACGCGTCACCGGGCGGACGGCGAAGAGCGCAATGGGGTGAACCCACTGTGCCCGCGGGCGCGAACCGGTTGCGCACGAAAGAGAACCGCGACCCCAGGACGCCGCCTCGCGCGGATGACGAGTCGCGGTTGGTCGGCGCCGGAGGCGGACGGCTGATGCCGTGGGAACAAGAGATTTTAGTCAAGCAAGCAACGGAGGAAGCGACACTGAAGGGGCTTCCTCCGACACCCTCGAAGGAAGTCATCGCGCGTGTGTTTGGAGATTTCGGGGAGGCGCGAGACGGAGACGACCCGGAGGTTTGGGGACCGCCGTCGGCTCGACCGTCGCCGACGCGAAACGCGTCGTCGCGCGCCTTCGCGTCGCCGGCGAAGCGACCGGCATCCGCGGCGCCTCGAAGTCCTAGTGGTGCGACGCGTCTTGTGGCGTCCGTGACTGTCGCGCCGCCTATTACGGTCGCAACTGCGACGGCGCCTGCCAGAACCAAACCCTCGGTGCAAGCAGCGGCGCTGATGGTGAGGGAGAGCAGGGGAGAATCGGGTGGGTCTTCGGCGAGCGCGCAACCGCCGCAATCGACGCAAACGACGTCCCCGCGAACCACCATCCGCCCAGCCACGGCGCGAGCGCAGGTGCCACGCAAGTTCCCGTACGCACCTGCTGCGGTGCCGGGGTTCACGGCTGCGTACCGGAAACAAACCGCGACTGTGTCAATCAAAACCGCCGCTCCGGCGTCGGCGCGACTGCAAAAAGCAGACACGCCGGCGGTGCGGGACGCGCACGCCGCGATCGCGGGCGCGTTGACTCCGCCCGGTGCTTTACGCGAGCGCGATGGCGAAAAAAGAGCCGCCGCTTCCGGCACGGTGGATATCACCTCAACACAGGATGCCGGCGACGTCGCGGCGCTGCTTGGCGCGTTCGCGAGACGCGCCTCCGCCGTGACGCGCGGGGAAATTGACGTGAACGACAAGTTCAAGTCGCCCAAAAGGCAGTCGGCTGCCACACAACAGAACGCTGCAGGTCGCCAGAGCACCTCTGTTGTCGCTCCCGTTGCGGGTGCTTCTGTGACAAACTCTGACAAACTCACGACTGACGTGAGTCGCGGAGCGGACCAACCGCCCGGCGTTGCTCCGCGGAGCGCGTCGAAGAAACCGCGGTTACCCACGGAGGTTGTTTCGAAAATTGTCTCCAAAGCCGTGGAGCAACGCTTGGTTGAGAAACGAGGAGGGTCACCTGTTCACTCGCCCAAAGCAAAACAGGTACCGACAGCAAGGCGTGCGCCTGTCTCGCCAAACGCTTCGTGGTCCGCCGTGCCTGGCTCGCCGGTGTTGTCGCACGCCCCCGCGGCGAAGCAAATCGGCTTTGACGAATTTTTAAAGCTCCAGGAACAGACAGAAGCCGAACCCGGTGTGCTTCGCAAGTCGCCGCGAAAGCAAACTTCACTCGCAACGAAACCACCGTTTCAAACCGACCACCTCGTATCGGAACTGGACCCCGGCGCCGCGGCTGAGGCGAAGCAAAAGATCGCCGCCGCCAAGGCGCCGAAGAAACCAACCGCCGCCACCGCGCCGGAGGATTTCGTGGTTGCCAAAAAGTCGCCGGAAAAGGGAAACGCGGAGAAGTCTACCCGGCAGATGTTCGACAAAAGGGAGTCGCGTCGTATGAACGCCAAGCCGTTCGCCGCGGCGGTGCAACGGTGGAGACGCGCTTTGGTTACTTCAACTGAAGCCGAAGGGACGAAAGGACAGATACTGGGCACTAAAAAGACTACCACGCGACCGTCATCGCCGCCGGGCGACTTCAAAGTGTTCGTCCGCAAGCGACCGCTGTTCGCGCACGAACAAGGTAGGGGCGAGTTCGACTGCGTGACCGTTCCGGGGGGGTCGCGAACCACCACTTCCTCGACTGGACAAACTTCCAAAAGCGCTGTTAACCACGAAAGTACCCCCACGAAGATCGTGATTCACAACTGCCAGATGCGCGCTGATTTGAAGCGCATGTTCGTCAAGCACTCCTCCTTCGACGTGACCAGGGCGTTTGGCGAAACCGCGACGAGCGAGGAGGTTTACCAAACCGCCGCGGCGCCCATGGTGGTGGGCGCGCTGTGCGGCAAGGTGGGCGCGCTGTTCATGTATGGCCAGACTGGGAGCGGCAAGACGCACACCATGGAGCACCTGGAGCGGACCGCGATGGGGGCGCTTTTTGCGGGAGTGAACCAACGTTCTGATTGCGATTCGGGAGGGAACGCAAAGTCCGGGAACGCAAAGACTGGTACTAAACAAGTCCCGGGCGCTTTGTCCGTTCGCGTGGCGTACTTTGAAATCGCGGGCAAGAAGTGCACCGACTTGTTATCGCCGTCGCGGAACGAAATCTCGCTCAAGGAAGTTGGGGGGGGCGTCATGCGCAACGGCGCTCATGAACTAGCCCCGGAGGAGTACCGAAAGCTGGACGTGCAGCTCATCGGCGCGGTGGAGCCCACGGTTACCTCGGCGACGGAGCTGGAGCAAATCGTGGCGGCGGGGAAACAGAGAAGAGCGACGTCGGCGACGCACTGCAACGCCGCGTCGTCGAGGAGCCACGCGGTGTTGCGGTTGACGTGCGTTTTGGCGGACGGCGCTACTGGTCGTTTGACCTTGGTGGATTGCGCCGGCAGCGAACGCAAGGAAGACAACGTGTATCACAGCGCGGAGCAGCGCAAGGAGACCGCGGAAATCAACGCCTCGCTGTATGCGCTGAAGGAGTGCGTGCGGATGCGCAAAATGCAGCAACGGCGGCTCGTGAGCGTGGCCGACGGCGGCGCGGTGAGCGGCGGCGGCGGCGGACACGTCCACGTCCCTTACCGGTCGTCGCACCTCACAAGAGTGTTGATGGAGTGCTTCGTGCGTCCTGACGCGCAGCTCGGGGTGATTGGCACGGTGTCGCCCGCATCAACGGACACGGAGCACAGCATGAGTACGCTGAAAACGGTGGGTTTGATTGGCGGGTGCGACGACGGCGACGGCGTTTTCGAGGTGAAGGAGGACGTTTCCAGACACTTGAAGATCGAAGTGGACGGGCGGGTCACGGAAACTGCGGTGGAGAGAGTCGTCGCCCCGGTGCGATGGTCAAACGCGCACATCCGGGCGTTCATGCAAAGGGTGGGGAACGAAAAGTTCGCGGGGGTTACCGTGCCGCTGTCGCTGGTGGGGAGGGACGTAGTGCGGATGTCGCCGCTGGCGCTGCAGAAAATCTGCGGCGGAGACAAAAAACTCGCCGAGGCGCTGCACGACAAAATCAGGGACGAAATCCAAAAGTGTTCGAGCAAGACGAAGTAGGACTGTTGTTGCGGACTGTTGCTGAGCGGCAGGGTGAGGAGGGGGGGTGAAATCAGGGTGCACAGGCACCCATAGAGGGGGAATGCGTAGTATGAGTTGTTGATCCAAAATTTGATCACGTTCTGGAAGACACTCCCACGCATCGCGCCGACGACCCTGAGTGTGCATCCACCGCGGCGCGACGATCGTCGCCGTGGCGTTCTCGAGCCGGAGCTTCCGAAGCACGCGAGGGATCAGGTCCCACGGTGGGTTTATCCAGCATCGTGCCTCCTTGTTCCATGGAATGGCGAATGCGTCGAGCTCCACTGCGCGTGGCGTAGGCCAGCGGGTGCAAACGTGAGCTGGTCCTTTTCCCACGGCTTTTTCTTGACAGATACCACGGACTCGGGCAACGCCGCCCGTGGGTCAGGCGGCTTATCGTCGATGTCGCGAATGACAGGCGGAGTCATGCCTTTGTCCAGCATGGCAAGCACTTGTCGGTACGACGCGGGGTGCGGAGGATCTTGTAGGGTCCCATCGTCCCGCTGGAAGTTGTTCTCGCGCAACCATTGAAGTATCTCGGGTTGTTGGTAATCCGCCGCGAGGGTGCAATACCAGACGGAGCTGTTATCCAGATCACCTCGTTGATGCATAAAGAGCTGCAGCCCGCTTGCGTCTCCGAAGTGTATGGCTTTCCCAGCTCCCAGTTTGTACACTTCACGCCCCGTCGCCGCCACCGCATCGCGCATCTCTCGACTCACCATTCGGAGCCTTGCGAGATCGGGCAGATTGCCCGAACTTAGGACGTGCGTGCTGAGGATGTGGGCGGGCAGAGGCGCGAAGGCGTCACCAGCGTCGCGTTGATGCACGATATTACTAACAAACGCGCGAATTTTGTGGTAGCAGGTCAGCATGGTGCGTCGTTGCGCAGGCGTTAGTGTGAGTTCGCAAACGTTTTGGGGCATCCGATGAAAGCGTTTCTCAAAAACCGAAAATAAAACGCGATTT
>Ga0115003_10003834_pt1 | contig 11764 bp, 13 predicted proteins | sample ArcticOcean_MG_C_7_FD_88736 | JGI IMG/M metagenome (GOLD analysis project Ga0115003, IMG submission 88736) | Marine microbial communities from western Arctic Ocean - ArcticOcean_MG_CB11_88 | ecosystem: Environmental > Aquatic > Marine > Oceanic | place: Arctic Ocean: Canada Basin | collected... | reverse complement strand
TCGATACCGTGCGGCGATCGCCTGGAGACCAGGAGACTCGTCGAAGGCATTCGTGCGCGCTTCGCGGATGCTGAGCTGGACGCCGAAGCCGGTGCTCTCGAGATCGATGATGCCGCCGGTTTGATCCGGTCGTTCATCGTCTTCGAGGCCACCCTGAAGCCATAGGCAGTGATAGCCGCGGCAGACGTTAGGTCTCGTTTCGTGGATCGCGCAGCCCGCTTCGCCCTGCTGCTGCGGGCAATCAAAGCCGGCCGGCTTCTCAAGCTCGTCGACACGAAGCACGGTGCAACAAAGCGAGCACGAGCCACAGCTCCGTGCCGCGGCGCGTTCCGCGCGCTTGGGATCATTTGAGAGTTGGGCCACTTTTTCGCGCTTTTTTTTGGGGGGGGGGACGGCCGCTCAGGCTTCGATCGAGCTCGCGCCGCCGCTGCTCCACATTGATGCGGTCAACTTGATGCTAGGCCGATCCTTGCGCGATTCCATCTGCTCCCAGATTCGGTCGTAGCCCGTGTGTTCGATCAACCAGGCGCCGTCTCGCTTCACGTAGCGATCCTCATAGAAAGCGGCGCCCGAGATCATGATATCGAAGTCGGTGTCGACGACGATATCTTCGATCTTCCAGACACCGGTTGCTCGAGCATCATCGACGAAGTCGATCTCCGGCTGATGAACGCTATGCGTCGAATGGAATCCGTCGCGGTCCATTCCCTTCTTCAGCCACCCAATAATTTCGTCGCGACCCTCGTAGCTGTAGTGGCCAGCACTATAAGCGCAGGTCGCTTCGGGAATGAAGAGTGTCTCCATTTCTTCCCAGCCCTTCGTATCGACGCATCGCATGTATCGATATTTGAGGCGCTTGATCTCTTCGATCGCGAGAAGGGTTTCTAGGGGTTCCATGGAGGGGATGTTCCTAATAAGGGTTGAGAGGGTTGAGAGGGTTGAGCGAGCTGCGTGAGTTGGGCTGGACTGGACTAGGCCGGGAGCTCCGCGGTCTAAATGTCGGCTCCGGAGGGACCGCCCGATCCAAAAAAGACGAGCAGCGAGAGATCCGCCTCGACCGAGGCAAATTCGTGTTCCGTATCGGCCGGCACATAGAGGATCGAACCCGGTCCGATCGGCTTCAGTGTCCCGCCGAGGGTGATCGTGCCCTGCCCTTTAAGAACGAAATAGACTTCGTCCTCGTCGTGGGTTGACTGATTGTCGGTTGAGCCCACCGGCAGCGTATAGATGCCACAAGAAAGCTGCGGCACGCGCAGGAATTCGAGATAGGGCGCGTCGGCCTTCTCGGCGCGCTCGACGAGCTTCGACAGATCGAAGTCTTTCCACTTGGGTTCGCTCATGGGGTGCCTCCAGCGCCTGAATCTAGCACGCAGATCTGGCCCGCGAGCCGCGCGCGTGGCCCTGAAGCCAAACTCGCGGCATCCTCTGCAGGTGTCCAACGAACCCTCGCTTCCGACCTCGAACGTCCTCATTGCCATCGCCTCCGTCGTGGTCATCGTCGCGGGACTAAAAGCCGCAAGCGGGCTCTTCGTCCCCTTCTTACTCGCGGGGTTCATAGGCCTGCTCTGTGCGCCGGCGCTCTTCTGGTTGAAGGATCGCGGACTCCCCAATCCAGTTGCCCTCATCGTCGTACTGCTCGGGCTCTTCGGAATCGGCGCGGTCTTCGGCGGCCTCATGAGCTCCTCGATCAACGAGTTCACGCGCTTGCTTCCGTCCTATCAGGAACGCTTCGGCTCCGTCCTCACCTCTCTCGTCGCTAGCCTTGACGCATACGGCATCGACTTCGGCACCGACCCCGAAGCCGCCAACCCCTTCGATCCCCAAGCGGCTCTTGGAATTGTTGGCGGGCTCGCGGGGAACCTCGGCGCGCTCCTCAACAACGCGTTCCTACTTTTCCTGATCGTCTGCTTCATCTTGCTCGAAGCCTCGAGCTTTCCGCGTAAGGTCCGTGAGGCTTTCGGTGACTCGCCGGTCCTCGAAACGCGCATGACCGAGATCGGTGAATCCATTCGCCGCTACCTCGGCATCAAAACTCTCACAAGTATGTTGACCGGCGTCATGGCCTACACAGCTTTGGTGGTATTAGGCGTTCAGTTCGCGCCGCTCTGGGCACTGATCGCGTTCCTGCTGAACTTTGTTCCCGCGATCGGCTCGGTCATGGCGGCGATTCCCGCGGTAGCTCTTGCTCTCGTAGACAACAGTATGCAGACCGCGGTTTTGGTCGCACTCACCTATATAGGCATCAATATTTCGATCGGGAGTTTCCTGGAACCCCGTGTGATGGGCGACGGAATGGGGCTCTCCCCCTTGATCGTGGTCACTTCCTTGATCTTCTGGGGTTGGATTCTCGGCCCCGTCGGGATGGTCCTCGCCGTACCTTTGACCGTAATCTTGAGGATCCTGCTCGACAGCCAGCCGCAAACCCAATGGGTTGCGGTCTTGCTCGGCCCCGCTTTCCCCGCGCCCGTATTTGCAAAGAAATCATCTCGTGCAAAAAGCCCCGAGACTGAACAAAACGCCTAACACGAGTCCGTCTGAACGGTCCTCTAGATAAACGGAATTGTCTTTTGAGCGAACACGAAAACGACACCCACTCCTTGCTCGTGGGCTACATCCTCTGGATCTTCGGCATCTTGGGCGCGCACCGCTTCTACTTCGGGAAGCCGATCTCGGGCACGATCTACTTCTTCACCCTCGGCCTACTCGGCATAGGCTGGATCGTCGATCTCTTCTTGATGCCCAGCCTCGAGCGCGGCGCCGAACGACGCTACAAACACGGCTACCTCGACTACACCGTCGGCTGGATCCTGCTCACCTTCGTGGGCATCTTCGGAATCCACCGCTTCTACATGGGCAAGTGGCTCTCCGGCGCGCTCTATCTATTGAGCGGCGGCGTCTTCCTGATCGGGATCGTCTACGACTTCTGGACGCTGAACGACCAGATCAGCGAAGAGAACGCGGCCTAGCTCGCAGCAGCGATCGTCGCGAAGGCCTGCTTCACATCGTCCGGTGCCTGCACCAACTCGACGAGCACGCCTTCGGATCCTATCGGGAAATCGTCGTTGCCCTTGGGGTGGATGAAGCAGACGTCGTAGCCAGCTGCGCCCTTGCGGATGCCACCGGGCGTGAAGCGCACGCCCTGGCCTTCGAGCCATACGACGGCGGTCGGAAGATCGTCGATCCAAAGACCGATGTGATTGAGCGCCGGCTCATGAACCTTCGGTTTCTTATCCGGGTCGATCGGCTGCATGAGGTCGACTTCGACCGTGAACGCACCCACTCCTGTCTCGCAAATATCTTCGTCAACGTTCTCTTTTTCGCTCTTGTACGAATGCCCGTAACGCAGGCCCATGATGTCGACCCAGAACGCGCGAAGCTTGTTCTTGTCGAGGCCGCCAATCGCGACTTGCTGCACACCGAGAACGTTAAAGGGGCGGGATTCGGACATGGGTTGAACTCCTGGAGCGAGTGTTTCGAGTATTTTGAAGGGCGACGAGTCTAACGGATCAGAACCGAGACGGGCAGCACCTAACTAGAGCCCCTGGGGCATCTCCCGCCGCAGTACCTTCATCCACTCGCCACCGTCGAAGGTCTCGTTGCCGAGATAGCCATTGATCAGCGCGGTAACGCCGGGATCCCACGCGTTATTCGTCCGCTCCCCCAGCCGCCGAAGGTCCTCTCCTGATCGTGCGAGCACAACGCGCAGCCGATCGGTGCGAATCTCCTGGCGATGGACGGCGGCAAGCGGGCGGAAGCTTCGCGTCGTCAAAAGGAACTGTGGGACGTAGCGCTTCCCCGCGGCTCGGGGACTCAGGCCGATGATTCGCCAGGTTGAATCCGCAAAGGGAAAGAAAGTGACCTGTGCATCAACGCTGCGGCCGCCGCTGCGGCCGGTAATCGAATAGCGAAGGCCTTTGATCAATCCGAGTCGGACGTGTTTCTTCTCATGGACGGTGACCTTCACGTCTTCGCCCATCTCTTTGATGAAGCCTTCCGCGAGCTCAACCAGATCGCCGGCCGGCATATCCGACGTCAAATAGACTGCGGCGTCGCCCCGGGGCGAACTCGCACCCACGGCCTGGCTCGTGTTCTGCACGCGCCAGCCACTCGGGAATTTGATTTCGAAGTCGAGTGCCGGGTGCAGGAAGAGTTGATCTATGAACACTCCAGTCTCAGGCCGATCGCCTATGACGAGACCATCAACCCGGTCGAGCAATCGCTCGCGGGTGTTGCCGAGCGAAGTATCTCTCGTCCATCGCAGCTCACGCGAGCGAATCGCATTCTCAGCTGCTCGCTCCCGCGTCCCGGGATGTGTATCGAAGAAGGTAGGGGAACGCGGCGCTCCGATCAGCAACCGCTCACGCTGGTCGAGCCGCCGCATGAACGTCGACATCCCCATCGGGTCGTACCCGACGGCAGCACAGAGACGCTGACCTAACGCGTCTGCTTCACGCTCCATATCGCGCCCGTATGCCGCGAGGGTCTGAGCCCGGGTGCGAGGCAAGGTGAGCCCCGGGATACTGCGGGCGGCGGCCTGGCGGCGAGCGGAATGGCGCCGGGCCGCGTGAATGATTTCGTGGCCGAGCACGCAAGCCAACTCGTCTTCCGAGTTGACCAAGGCGAGCAATCCACGAGATACGAAAATGTGCCCTCCCGGAAGCGCAAAAGCGTTCGGCTCCATCTGGTCAACGATCTTGAAGCTGTAAGCAAAGGAACGGCTAGGCAAAGCCCGCACGAGCTTCTTACCAATACCCGCGACGTAGGCTTCGAGCTCCGGGTCGTCGAACGTTCCGATTTCGGCGGCGACCTGCTCGGCTCCTTCGCGTCCAACCCGCACGTCATCCTTCGACGTCAAGATGACGGTTCTTCGGCGTGCTTCCTTCCGCTTGGCTGCAGCGCTGCCGTCTGGGCTCGAGGCGCAGGCGCAAAGGCAGAACAACACAAGACTCGCCCAGGCTACAACGCCGGTGCGCCCTCGCCTCACGGCATCTCCTCGAGCCAGTCCCCGTCATTCATCCAGCGCACTTTCATCTGCATCAGGCGACCGGTGTAGTCGAGCGTATTTAGATAGTTCTGAACGAGATTCGCGAAGAGCGGAGAGTTCGCCGGCAGCGCGACTCCGAGCGGCTCGGTCGTGAGCGGCACGTCGAGCGTCGCGAGGCCTTTCCCCAAATTGCGGACAAGGGCGTACTCAACGAAGGGAAAGTCGGCGACGAGGCCGTCGATCTCTCCATCAAGAATCAGCTGGACCGCGTCTTCCTGATTGTCGATGACTACGAACTGGGCGAGGGGGAATTGTTCGAGGATAACTGCTTTGCCGGTCGAGCCTTCAAGCGCCGCCCAGCTCCGTGCCGCGGCGTTGAAATCCTCTACGCCCTGGACCAAGTCGGCACGGGTCAGCAGAGTCGACCCTGAAATCAGGTAGGGACCCGCAAAAGCCACACGTGCATTGCGAGCGGGCGTGATCGTTAGGCTTGAAATCACCAAGTCGATCGATCCGGCTTCGAGGTCCGGCAAAAGGTTCGCGAAGGGCCGCTCAACGATCTCGAGCTCGATCTTCATCGCGTCCGCGAGTGCCTGGGCTAACTCGACATCGAGCCCGATCAACTCGCCATCGGCATTCTTCATATTCAAAGGCGGCTGCGCACCAGTCATCCCAACACGCAATATGCCGCGATCGATAATCTCGTGAAGGCATTCTTGACCGGCGGGATGACCGTGTCCGCCTCCCAATTTAGGAAGCGACTGACAAGCCGCCAAGCTGATGACCAACAAGAAAGCCAGCGATATGCGCGTGAACGCATGAACGGGTCTAAGCGAATTCATAGGATGTTGATCGAGCGAACGACCTCGGCCGAGGGCGGAGAATCCTCGCCACAGCCCACGAAACCGAGAGAAATAATAGGGATAGCGAGCCACTTGATCTCCAAAATACGTGTGAAGCCTTGCATGGGCCTCCATAAAAATCGCGGGTAGTGAATATTCCTGGATAATGCATACAACGAGGGAATCGCGAACTGCGAAGCAGCGATTAACGCGCCAATACGCAATTCGCTCTCCGAGCGCGCCTAGGTCTTGGGTGCTCATCATGCCCGTCGCCTAACGGACCTAGCGTTCAGCTGCGGGGCCCGCTTGTCAAGGTTGTTCGAAGTCTACCGTGCGGCGCCAGACTCTCGCACGCCAAATACTGGTCAGGCCATGTCAGCTGCAGAGCGCCTCCCAACCCGCCTAAGCCTCCAGCCCCTTGAATCCGCGCGCGACCAGGTACCGCTCGGTGCTTCCCTTGCGCGTGGACTCGAGCTTCACAGTCTTGGCCTTCGCGAACATCTTGCGCATCCGCTTATCAATCACTTGCGCCTCCGGCCCTTCGAGAATCTTGATCACGAAGGAGCCTTCTGGCTTGAGTAGCTTCGGAACGAGCGCCTCAATCGCCTCCAAGAGCCGCTCTTCATTGGCGCGATCCGTCTCGCGCACGCCGGTCAGCTTCGGAGCCGCGTCGGACAGAACGACATCCGCGAGCGCGCCATCTCCCAGCTCGAGCGACTCGAGTAGCCGAGCGGCGACATCCGCATCCTCGAGATCGCCCACAAAAGTGGTCACGTTCCTCTCGGGAATCGGCGGATCCACTTCGGCTCGGTCCACGCCTGCAATCTTTCCCGACGGGCCGACGAGCTTCGACCCGATTTCGAGCCATCCCCCCGGCCAGCAGCCTAGATCCAATACGCGATCCCCCTTCCGGAGGATTTTGAATTGCTTCTGGATCTCTTCGAGTTTGTAGGCGGCTCGCGAGCGGAGTCCGTCCTTCTTGGCGCGCTGATGCAGTTTGTCTTTTCGATCGTATGTGGCCATGAGTACGGGAGCCTATCGAATCTTTCCGTGTAGGCCCGCTCCCCGAGCGCCCAAAAACTCAACCTCCCCACTAGCCGATCTCGGAAGGGCCTGCGCTGGCGCGTCGCTAAACGCTCGGGATGAGCTTCTCTTGCTGCATCCATTCGATCCATTCGACAAGCATGTCTTCTGAATCGATGCAGTCAGAGAAGCCCGCCTGGCGAAGCTTGATCGTCGACATCATATTCGGCGGCGCGGCGTGGGCTCGTCCAAGCCCAAAATGCAGATCCGCGTAGACAAACGAGTCCCCAACGAATTCCATCAGGCCGGGGGATCGAAGGCCGTGCCTCTCAACGACCTCAGCCCAAACCGAGGCTTTCTCAGGCATCTCTGCGGCTAGGCGCATGGGTTCCGGCTCGCCGACCTCCATGCCCAGCGTCTTCGCGATCGTCTCCCAAACGTTCTCCCACACGAAGACATCCCCGTTCGAGATATTGAAGACTTCGTCTCGGGCAGCCTCGTTCGTCGCTCCCCATTCGAGTGCGCGTGCGAGAAGCCGCGCGTCCATCCCATCAACCGGTCCCGTCCGGCCGCCGGGCCAACAAAGCGGGCGACCCTCGTGTTTGGCGATCGCTGCATAGGTCACGAGCGGCGCGATTGGATTCATGGGCGCGCCGAATGCGTGGCCGTAGATGACGGGCGGGCGCCAGGCGGTCCATGCATAACCGCCCGCCGCGGCGCGTTCGCGAAGCAAGTCTTCTTGTAGCCAATAGAAGTTGTCGTGAGGATGCCGCTCTTCTCGCTCCCGGCCAGGCACCTTCATTCGTCCAACATGCGCGCCGTAGGCCTTGGTTCCCTGCAGAAGCGAGACATGCTCAACCGTCCCACTCGCCTCCGCGGCGTCGAGCAGGTTCTCGAGCATCCGACGATTCGTTTCCATAAGCGCAGGGTCATACCAGCCTTCGATTAGCCCCGGCTTCTCTTGCAAAGCGGCGTACACGATATGCGTTGGCGCCGGCAGCTCGGCCAGGCCTCGTCGACATGCGTCCGCATCCAAGAGATCGAGCGGGACGTGCGTCCCGACCTTTAGGTCCGGTGCACGACGCGACACACCAACCGCGGACCATTCGTCACTCCTCGCAAAATGCTCGAAGGCAGCGCGGCCGACTATGCCGCTGGCGCCCACGATTAGAGCATTTCTGCCCGACCGCTCACTCATCCCCGGGCATCCCGAATCGCTCGCGGAAATCTTCCAGGACGACTTCGAATTCTTCCTCCTCGAGGAATTGCTCATCCGTCATGTTCGGTTGTTCGTGATCCCGGTAGCGATCCACGTACTCCGGCATTTGACTCGACTTCTGTTGATAATAAGTCGAATAGGTTTCAACCGAAATTCTCGGCGGATTGCTCTCCGTGTCGAAATGCAGCAAACGAAGCCAACCATCGCCGAGCCCAACCGGGCCTCCCATCAAACCGCCTAGCGGCTGCCCCGCATCGACGCCGACTTGCCCACGATCCTGGTAGTCCGCGAGCATCGTATAGACCGCGTTCCCCTCGGCATTCGCTTCCTGGATGAACGCCTGACCATGATAGTGCCCGCATAACACAAGAAAGATTTGATCCGAGGGCGAGATCAGCTTCTCGAAAAGCTGCTGGGGCGTATTGTGATTCGCCTCATCCACCAAGGTGAAGTCAAGGAATCCGCCAGAGAGGCGTGTGCCACGGGGGCTGAGATAATCGTGGGTGCTGAGAATCGTCGGCATGCCCGGATGCTCGGCTATCACGCCCCGCGCCCATTCAAGCACGGGGTCGCCCGCCTGCATTTCTAGGGCTAGATGAAGGAAGCGGTAGCCGCCGGCTTCGAAGACTTGCGCGCTGCTCGTGCCGCCCTTGAACGCGGCGACATACCAAGGCTCATCCGCAAAGAACGAAGAGTCTTCACCGAAGGCCGAGAGGAAATTGCCGAGCCCGCCGACATGCAAGAGGCCGATATCCTCGGGAACCATTTGCAGTTCCCCAGGTGGCTTCGCAAGGTTCGGCGGATGGGTATCGACGTTGTACATGGCGTCGTAGTCGTGGTTGCCGGGGGGCACACCAAAAGGTATCCCCGCCGCGGCAATTTTCTCATAGCCCTCGATCGCCTTGGGAACCTCGACCGCCCGGACCTGATCCGTCGGATCGAAATGCTTGCCAAAGAAAGGGTTGTCGATTCGACCGATCCCCATCGCTTCGTGTTCAGGGTCGATCGACTCACTCGGGTGCTGCCAGGTATCGCCGACCGAAGCGAGAAACGCGATCTCGCCGCCTTCGGAAACCGCATTCGCAGCAATCCACTCCATCTGCTGGATGTAGAGCTCCGAGGCGTCGATCGCGAAGCCATGCGCCTTCTGATGCGTGAAGTCGACGTAGTTCTGGGTGTCCGGAACCATGGCGATCGTAAACGTCCCGCCGTCCTGGGAATCGCCCATCGGCATGAGCGCGCAGCCTGCGGCGAGCATCATCATCCATGCCGCCGACGCGGCGGCGGCCCAACCCAATTTACTTCGTCTCATCAAGATCGATCTCCTCCAAGGCACGGGCACACCCGCCCGAAGTCCAAAACATCGCAGACCCCGATTCATGAATCGACTGTGGCGATCCTTCTTGAATTTGGCACGCTCCCTGTCAATTGTTGAACGGCCCCGTCCGGCCAGTAGTGAAGGAGCCCCGAAGATGACGATCGAAGCCCTCCGCACCCCCGAAGAGCGATTCGCGATGCTCCCCGGGCTCCCCTATTCCCCGAGTTACATCGAAGATCTCCAGGGCTACGAAGGCCTGCGCATCGCCTACCTCGACGAAGGCCCGAAGGACGCGGAAGTCACCTTCCTTTGTCTTCATGGCGAACCGACCTGGAGCTACCTCTACCGAAAGATGCTCCCCGTTTTTACCGCCGCAGGCCATCGCGTGATCGCGCCGGATCTCTTCGGCTTCGGCCGCTCCGATAAACCCGTCGACGACGCCACCTATACCTTCGACTTCCATCGCAATAGTCTGCTTCGCTTCGTCGAACGGCTGGATCTCACCAATATCGCACTCGTCTGTCAGGATTGGGGCGGGATTCTCGGCCTCACCCTGCCGGTGGATATGCAGCCGAGATTCTCTCGAATGCTCATCATGAACACAGCGCTCCCGGTCGGCGAACCCGTCTCCCCTGGCTTCGCGGCTTGGAAAGGCTTCGCGGGCAACGCGCCGGACATTCCCGTGGCGGGCCTCGTCGCCACAGACGCGAAGGGCGACTTCAACTTGATGGATGCGCTGGCCTACGACGCACCCTTCCCGGACGTGCGGTACAAGGCTGGTGTCCGCCGGTTCCCGGCGCTTGTCCAGATCGCGCCGGGCATGGATGGAATCGACCATTCCCTTCGGTCGCGGGCGTACTTCACTGAAAAGTGGACGGGCGAGAGCTTCATGGCTTTAGGCGAACGTGACGCTGTGTTGGGAGCTGCCGTGATGGAAGAGCTCCGCTCTGTGATTCGAGGCTGCCCGCCCATGCTAGTCGTGCCCGAAGCGGGCCATTTTGTCCAGGAGTACGGGGAGCCGGTTGCGCTCGCCGCACTCGAGCATTTCGGAATCGCTTAGAGCGAACACGTGCTTTGCCTAGCATGTAAATCGGGTACGCCCACGAGGCTACCTACTCAGCAGAGGGACAGATGATCTATCTCAAGCAAAGCTTCAACCTTGAACCCGCGGCTCCGTCGACACGTGACCAATTCATCGAGGCCATGAACGAGCACGTTCTTCCGGCGAACGGCCGGCTTGGGGCACGGCTCGTCGCGGCTTGGTTTGCTCATGAAGAGTGGTTTACCCAGGTGATCCATGTGACGGAGTTCGATGACCTGGCGGCCTTAGGGGTATATCGCGATGCAGCGGCGGAAGATACCCAAGCGAGCGAAGGAGCAGCGACGCTCGCGGGACTCGCTCCCGGTCAGCATCTTGAGATCATTGAACCCCTCGGCCCTGTGCCCGTCGAGACGCTCCACACCGCGATCAAAGACTCAGCGGACAAGCCCGCAGGGACGTATCAGTTTGCGATCCTCGAGGTGGCGCCCGGGCGCATGGCCGACTTCAAGAAGTTGCTGGGCGGCGCCGCGGCGCAGCTTCCGATTATCGCAGCATGGAACGATGTCACGGGGAATCCGAATCGCGTGATCGACCTGTGGAAGGGCGACACGGGCCGGCATGGCTACGCGCCTAACGACCCGGGGCAGGAGGCCTTCTTCGGCCCGCTCCGTCAGATCGCACCCCGCGAGAAGATGATGCGGCTCCATGTCATGCCCTATTCGCCGCTTCGCTGAGAGGAATTCGTTATGAGTGCACTCGCAATTTGGGGCGCAGCCGCGTTTGTCTATCTGGGCTTTCGTGGCTGGTACGACAACTGGCGTGGGCCTATTCGCCCCGAGGAGATCGATCACTACCTCGACCTTGGCGACCAGACCTCTATGGACGAAGTAAACGATATGGCTTTGATTCGTCGCTTCCTCGAGGAGGACGACGGCAAAGAATTTGTCATGCTGAATCTGGTCAAGCTGCACTCCAAGCCCGTTCCTCATCCAAAGACCGGTGAACTAACGCGCGCGCCGCAGCTCCTGCGCGGCTACATCAGCGACTTCATGCCAACTCTGCTTCGACATGGCGGCCTGCCTCTCCTGCAGGCACGCAAGGTCGGGCCTTATGTCGACGCTTGGGGAACGGAAGCCGATCCGGATTGGACAATCGTCGGATATATGCGGTACCGCAGCCGACGAGACATGATTCAACTAGCAACCGATCCCCGCTTCCTGAACGGGCACGGTCTGAAGATTGCCGCCATCGCGACAACATTCTCTTTCCCGACGCAATACGGCTCGGGTGCGTTCATGGGTCCGCGCGTAACGGTCGCTCTCGTCCTCGCGCTCGG
>Ga0115003_10003828_pt1 | contig 11774 bp, 11 predicted proteins | sample ArcticOcean_MG_C_7_FD_88736 | JGI IMG/M metagenome (GOLD analysis project Ga0115003, IMG submission 88736) | Marine microbial communities from western Arctic Ocean - ArcticOcean_MG_CB11_88 | ecosystem: Environmental > Aquatic > Marine > Oceanic | place: Arctic Ocean: Canada Basin | collected... | reverse complement strand
TTAAAGCTTTCATTTATATGCTAGTTTTTTTGTTCATATTATTGCTATTGTAATAGATAATTTATAATAGTATAAAACGCATCTTTATATAAAAAAAACAAATAAAAATTGCAATATGAGCTTTTACGAACATACTTTTGTAGCGAAGCAGGATCTGTCAACAATAGAAGTTGATGATTTAGAGACTAAGTACAATGATTTAATAAATAGCACAGATGGTAAAGTCGTTAAAATTGAAAAATGGGGTTTGCTAAGTTTTGCAAAAAAAATAAATAATTATAATAGAGGTTTTTATATTCATTATAAATTTGAAGGTAATTCAAAAACTATTGGAGAAATTAAAAAAAAAACGAACTTAGATAACTCGATTATAAGACATTTAACTATTAAATACAAAAAACTAGATACTGAAAAAGAATATTTTAAAAAAGAGGATCAGGTAAATGAAAAGAAGAAATAATAAAAAAAATAAAAGATCTGCAAACCCTTTAAACAAATTAAGTTTGTTTCAAAAAAACGATAATAAATTTTTCAAAAGTTGCCCTCTATCTGTAAAGGACGCCCCTATAATAGATTATAAGAATATTAAACTGCTAAAAAGATACTTGTCAGATACAGATAAGATCCTACCTTCAAGAATAACCTCTATTTCTCAAAACAAGCAAAGAAAACTAACCAAAGAAATTAAAAAAGCTAAGATTTTAGCTTTGATTTAATTAATTTTATGCAAATAATTTTACTAGAAAATATATTAAAACTTGGAAAAATTGGCGACTTGGTTAAAGTCAAAAATGGGTATGGCAGAAACTTTTTGCTAAAAACTGGCAAGGCATTGAGAGCAAGTAAAGAAAATATTGACGCCGTAAATAAAAAAAAGGATGAGTTAAATAAAAAAAATAATGAAGCCAAAAAAGAATTTAAAGAAAAAGCAGATAAAATTAATAACAAAGTATTAAAATTTATTAAAGAGTCTAAAGATAATGGTGATTTATTTGGATCAATTAAACCAAAAGAAATATCTAGTGCTTTTATTAATGAGTTAAAAATAGAAATTAATCCATCTGAAATCGAATTAAGACAAGAAATTAACAAAATTGGTTCTTATAAGATTGAGGTAAATCTTCACTCTGAAGTTACAGCCTCAGTAACAGTTAATGTAGTTAAGATAGAGTCTAAATAGTATTTTTCCACAGGTAGAAAAAAAAGTGTGTAACTTTTAAATTAATCCTTTTTTTTTTGTACTATTATAATCAATGGAAAAAATTCAATTAAATATAAACACCTCTAAATCTAAAACATTGCCCTCTAACATAGAGGCGGAACAAGCGCTAATAGGATCTGTTCTCGTTAATAACGATATAATTGATGAAATTTCAAATATTGTTAATGCAAGTAAATTTTTTGATCCAATACACAGAAGGATTTATGAGGCTATTGAAAACTTAAACAATAAAGGAATGATTGCAAATCCCATTACATTAAAAAATTATTTTGATAGTGACGCTGGATTAAATCAAGTCGGTGGCGTTGATTACTTAGTGAAACTTACAAGATTTTCATCTTCAAATAGACAGGCGATGGACTATTCTAAATTAATTCATGAGATGTATGTCAAAAGAGAGCTTATAACAATTTCTGAGAATATATCTGAAGAGTCACAAGATGAAGATCTTGATAAAACCGGAGAAAATATCATTGAAGAAGCTGAACAATCATTATTTCAGTTAGCTGAGCGTGGAAATTTTTCTCAATCTTATATTAAGTTTAATAAAGCTTTGGACCAAACAATAGAAATGGCTACTTTGGCTATGAAAAACGATCAAGGTATTGTCGGTGTTCCAACTGGCTTGACTGAGCTTGATGAAAAACTTGGTGGCCTACACAAGTCTGATTTAGTTATTATAGCTGGGAGACCCTCAATGGGTAAAACTGCTTTAGCAACCAATATTGCATATTATGCAGCTAAAAAAATTCACGAAAATAATGAAAAAACATCAGTAGCCTTTTTTTCTTTAGAAATGTCTTCTGAGCAGTTATCTACAAGAATTTTATCTGAACAAGCTAGAATACAATCAAATGATATTAGAAGAGGTAAGGCTACGGAAGAGCAACTAAACCGTTATATAGAAACTTCAAGAAACATTTACGATTTACCACTTTACATAGATGAAACACCTGCGATTACTATATCTGCTCTGAGTAATAGGGCTAGAAGACTTAAAAGATTATTTGGTCTTAATCTAATTGTTGTAGATTATATTCAATTGATGAGAACTAGCTCCAAAAGATACGACGGGAGGGTTCAGGAAATATCAGAAATAACGCAAGGGTTAAAAGCTTTGGCAAAAGAACTTAGTGTGCCTGTCTTAGCTCTTTCACAATTGTCAAGAGCAGTAGAACAAAGAGATGATAAAATTCCTCAATTATCAGATCTAAGAGAATCAGGATCAATAGAACAAGATGCTGACGTAGTTATGTTTGTTTATAGAGAACAATATTATCTTGAAAGAAAACAACCAAAACTTGGTTCTATTGAGCATGCTGAATGGCAATCAAAAATGAACGATATATTGGGTTTAGCTGATATTATCATTGGCAAACAAAGACATGGACCAACAGGCAATGTCCAGGTTGAATTTGAGGGAATGTACACAAAATTCAAAGATCTTAAGAAAAATTAATAGAACTTTTACTTTTTAGTTGTCTGAAATATAGGATATATCTGACTCTGCTACATGATTAGTAATATTTATAAAAAAATAATAATTAATTATTCCAAAATAACTCTTTTTGGAATTCTAATAATATTATCTTTTTCTATTTATTTTTCTCAAAATTTTAATTTAGATGCTTCATCTGATGCATTACTTTTAGAGGGTGACAAAGACCTAAAATATTTGAGAGAAGTTAATGAAAGATACGGATCAAAAGATTTCTTGGTCTTAACCTATTCACCCACTTCAAGTTTTGAAGAAGAGGAAACTATTATTAATTTACAGTTATTAAAGTCAAAAATTGAAAAGTTATCTTGGGTTGAAAGTGTCATCACGCTTATTGATGTGCCTCTATTAAAAAGTACTGATGAGCCTTTAATGGAAAGATTAAAAAATTATAAAACCCTAATTCATCCAGAAATTGACAAAAAAAGAGGATTTAAGGAAATATTAAATAGTCCGATATATCAAGATTATGTTATTAGCAAAGATGGTAAAACTTCAGGGATAGTTGTTTACCTTAAGCAAGACGAAAGACTTAAGGAATATATTAAAATTAAAAATGAATATTATGATAAATCATTAAAGTCATCTCTAAATAAAAAAGAAAAGAAAAAATATAATATATTCATAAAAGAATATGAAGATTACAAAAATTTGTACAACAAAAGAAATCATCAAAATATAAATGAAATTAGACAAGTCATAACAAAATATAATGAAAATGCCACTATACATCTTGGTGGTATACCTATGATAGCTGACGACATGATGACTTATATCAAAAACGATATTGTAGTTTTTGGAATTGGAGTTTTTATATTTATAATAATTACGCTTTGGCTAATTTTTAGAAATATTAAATGGGTGGCTATGCCCTTGCTGGGATGTTCTACTTCAGTTTTGATTATGGTTGGATTGCTTGGTTTCTTAGGTTGGAAAGTAACTGTCATATCTTCAAACTTTATAGCCTTAATGCTTATACTCAATATGGCTATGAACATTCACTTAACGGTGAGATTTTTGCAATTGAAAAAAGAGTTTACTGATTTTACAAATGAAGACGCAATTTTAGAAACTGCTAATAAAATGTTTTTACCCATTCTTTATACGGTTCTAACAACAATATGTGCTTTTTTGTCCTTAATATTCAGTGGCATAAAACCTATTATTGATTTTGGTTGGATGATGACAGTAGGTTTGATGATCTCAATTACTGTTACTTTTACTTTATTGCCTTGTCTGCTAAGTATTTTTGCAAACAATGAGGATGTTGAAGTTAAAGACACAGAAAAATCTATAATTACCACAAAACTGAGTAATTTTTCAAAAGCTTATACAAAAACTATTTTTGGCTCTGCTATTATTGTTGTTGCTTTGAGTATTTTTGGAATCTCAAAACTTCAAGTAGAAAACAGCTTTATTAATTATTTCGACAAAGATACTGAAATCTACAAGGGAATGAAAAAAATAGATGATGATTTAGGTGGAACTACAACATTGGATGTTATTTTAAAATTTCCAATAAAAGAGAATAAAATATCTAATGACGATGAGTTCTCCGAATGGGAGGATGAAAATGATAACAAAGAAGATAAATCTACTTATTGGTTTACTAGAAATAAAATTGACAAAATTTTAAAAGTTCATGATTATTTAGATTCATTGCCAGAAATAGGAAAGGTTTTATCTTTTGGCTCAATAATTAGAGTTGCTGAAGATCTTAATAAAAAACCATTGCAGACTTTAGAAATAGCAGTGCTTTACAGTAAAATTCCAGAAGAAATTAAAGCAGATATTATAAGTCCTTATATTTCAGTTGAATATGATGAGGCCAGAATTAGTGTTAGGATTAAAGACTCCTTAAAAGATTTACGTAGAGATGATCTCATCAAAAAAATAGAGCGAGAACTACATACTAAGATTGGACTAAATACCGAAGAATATAAACTAGCTGGTGTTGTAATTTTATTTAATAATCTTTTACAAAGTTTGTTTAAATCTCAAATTTTAACTTTAGGCGTCGTAATGATGGGAATCTCAATTATGTTTTTTATTTTGTTTCGAAACTTTATATTATCTATAATAGGTGTTGTTCCTAACTTTATAGCAGCTTTTTTTATATTAGGAATTATAGGTATGTTAAATATTCCCCTAGACATGATGACCATAACCATAGCGGCTATTACAATAGGAATAGCGGTTGATAATAGTATTCACTATATTTATAGATTTAAAGAAGAGTTTTTAAAACTAAAAAATTATAATGCAACATTAGATCGTTGTCATAATACTGTTGGTATTGCCATTTTAAATACTTCAATCACAATAGTTTTTGGTTTTTCAATTTTAATCTTGTCCAATTTTATTCCTACAATTTACTTTGGGGTATTTACAGGTATAGCAATGTTGTTGGCATTAATTTCAGTTCTCACTCTTTTACCAAAATTAATTTTAGTCCTAAAGCCTTTTGGTGCCGAAGGTTAATTGTAAATGATTTCAGATTTTATTGAATTTTTTTTTGATTATTTAAATGTATTAGACGTTATTTTTTCATTAATAATGATTTATTCAATTATACAATGTTTTTTGAAGGGATTTACCCTAAGTTTTATTTCTTTTATGAAATGGATCTTATCCCTTATCATAACAATAATTCTAGTTCCAAAGCTACAGCCTTTTGTATCAAATTATATTGAATCAGAGTTTGTTAATCAGATAGGGTTAGGAATATTAATATTTGTTATATCGATTTTTGTTATGACCCTTGCTGGCAAGGCAATAGGTAGGGCTTTAACTTGGACCGGTGCTGGTAATGCAGATAAGTCTTTTGGTTTATTATTTGGTTTTTTTAAAGGCTATGTAGTATCTATATGTCTGTTTACTATTTTTAATTGGTTTTATCCTTACCAGAATTGGGGTATATCAGCGGAAGCTAGTAAATCTTTTAATATATTGAAAAAAGGTAGTGTAATCTTAGTTGAAGAATTTCCTAATGTGAAAAATATAAATGATACAAAAGAAAAAATTGAAGAACTATAATCTAGATAAATTAAGAGAAGAGTGTGGTATTTTTGGAATCTCTGACTATGAAGATGCAGCTGCTTTTGTTGCCTTAGGCTTACATGCCCTTCAACACAGGGGTCAAGAAGGATGTGGTATTGTTTCATTTGACGGAAAAAACTATCACTCTGAAAAAAGACAAGGTTTGGTCGGAGACCACTTTACTAAAAGTAATGTTATAAAAAAATTACCAGGGAATTTTGCGATTGGACATAATCGTTATTCAACTACTGGGGAAACATCACTAAGAAATATACAACCTTTTTTTGCTGATTTATATGGTGGAGGTTTAAGTATAGCTCACAATGGTAATTTAACAAACTCATTATCTTTAAGAGATGAATTAGTTAAAGATGGTGCAATATTTAGAACCACAAGTGACACTGAAACCATAGTTCAATTAATTGCAAAGTCTAAAAGAAGTAAAATGATAGAAAAAATAATTGATGCTCTTTTCCAGATTCAAGGTGGATACGCATTAGTAATAATGACAAATAAAAAGCTAATTGGAGTAAGAGATCCTTTTGGAATTAGGCCTTTAGTTATAGGAAAATTAAAAGACTCTTACATATTAGCTTCTGAAACATGTGCTTTAGATATTGTTGGTGCGAAATTTATAAGAGAAGTAGAAAATGGTGAAATTATAGTAATAGAAGAAAAAAAATTAACGAGCATAAAACCTTTTCCAAAACAAAAAGCAAGACCATGTATTTTTGAATATATATATTTTGCAAGACCTGACAGTATAATTAACGGGGTTTGTGCATATGAGTACAGAAAGAAATTTGGAGAAGAGCTTGCAAAAGAAAGCGATATAGAGGCCGACATAGTTGTACCTGTTCCAGACTCTGGTGTTCCAGCAGCTTTAGGGTACGCACAATATACTAGGAAAAAGTTTGAGCTAGGTTTAATCAGAAATCATTATGTAGGAAGAACTTTTATTGAACCTACACAAAATATCAGAAGCTTAGGTGTTAAATTGAAATTGAGCTCAACAAGATCAATAATAAAAGATAAAAAAATTATTTTAATAGATGATTCTTTGGTTAGAGGAACCACATGTCTTAAAATAGTTAAAATGTTGTATTTGGCGGGAGCAAAAGAAGTTCATGTAAGGATTGCATGCCCAGAAATAATATTTCCTGATTTTTACGGAGTAGACATGCCTACCAAAGAGGAGCTTTTAGCAACTGATAAAAGTAATAAAGAAATGTGTGATTACATTGGAGCAAAAACTTTAAGCTTTCTTAGTCTTTCAGGATTATATAGGGCACTCGGGAAAGAAAAAAGAAACAACTTATATCCTCAATTCAGTGATCATTATTTTACTGGTGACTACCCTATTGAACCATCTGATATGTTGAAACGAGGGAAGATAACTCAATTATCATTATTAAGCAGTAAATCAAATAACTAGTTATTCATATATTACAATTCTATTTTTTTCTATCAAATGCAAATAACCATTAACAAAAAAAGGCTCTTCTTTTATTTTAGATTTTGTAATTCTTAATAAAGATGTAATTTCACCACCATTATAATTAAATGTTATTAAATAACCGTTTTTTGTAAATAGATATATTTGATTATTTACAATTGCTAAACTTTTTACAGCACCTGTTTTCCAGGAATCATATTTGGTATCTACACTCAACAATTCTGTAACGATATTTTTTGACCAAATTATTTTTCCAGTAATAAGATCAAGGCAAACTAGAAGATTATTTTTAGTTGTTATAAAGATCTTATTTTTAGAAATAATTGGTTTAACAGATGTATGAATAGCTTTATTCCATACTACTGTGCCAGACAAAGAATTAATATTTTGAATAGTGTTTCCTGTAGAGGCAACAATATAATCTTCATGCATCACTAGTGGCAAACCTTCAAATAGATCAGTATCAGATTTGAAATAAGAATTTTTAAGATTCAAAACCCAATTTATTTTTTTTGTATAATAATCTATTGAATACAATTCTCCATTTGTATTAAAGAAAAAAACATTATTCTTGGCTTTATCTATTATTATATTATTTTGAAAGTCAGACTTCAAAAAAGTTTCATTAGATGAAAATTGCCAGTTTTGTTTTCCATTAGCAATATTTATAGAATAGATTTTATTTTCCTGATTAGCTAGAAATAAACTATTATCAGCGATTTTGATATTGGACCTGAAAGGTATGCCTGAATTTTTTGCCCAAATAACTTTCTTGTTTGCAATGTTTATTGCGTACACATACCCAAGATTGTCAGAAGCATAGATTATACCATTTTTATAAACAAGATTGATATACTTTTTAGTTTTTTTAAATCTTTTTTTATAAAAATTATATTCAAATATTTTTTTTTTACTTGCAATTGAGTATATAAAAATTGTCCCTCTATTATTGTAGAAAATAATATTATTACCATAAAATAAAGAATTAGAGAGGTTTTTGTCACTTGAAAGTTTTGATGTTTTTAATATTTTTTCTTTTTTATTTTGGTAATATACATTTGGTAGATTGTTTTCATCATTGTGAAATTTAGCAGTCCATCGAGTAATATTAATAACTTTTTCAGAATCTAATTTCTTTTTGCTATCAAGATCTTTTTCTTCATTGAATATTGCATTTTCTTTAAAAAGAGTAGTTAATTTCTCCTCTGTTTTTTCGACTTTACTTTCTTCAATAAGAATTTTTTTTCCATCTTGCCAAATACCAGTTTTATTATCAAAAGAACAATGTGACGTAAAATACAATATTAATAAAATGTAAATACTTTTAGGACTCTTAATTATTAAATTCATTATTTAATAATTTATAGTATTCTTCTGATTTGTTATATTCTTTCTTTTGTAAATAATAACTACCCAATAGTTTAATTGCTTCTGTTCTCCATATAGATTTTGAATTTACTATCGGATTGAGTGTTTCTAACATATCTTTTTCATTTCCATATGTAGATAAATATAAGGCTTTTTTTATTTTTATTAAATTAATATTTTCTTTATCAATTTTTTTATTTGAAATTATTATTTTAAACAGCCTATCGATTTCCTTTTTTTCTTTTTCTAATTCATTGTCTAGTATTAGATTTAAAGATAATACTGAGTAAAACTTATTATTTTTTTTTACAATTTCTTTAAATATTTTTAGACTTTGACTCTTTTTATTATTTTGTAATAGTATTCGTGCAGTATTAAAATTATTTGAAATTTGAATATTTTCCTTATGTTGCTTCATGTTAAGAAAAAATATGATGAAGGCAACTAATACCGCAAATATCAATATAGAAATTATCCATTTAATGTACTTTTCAAATGTTCTTATAATTATATTTTTCTTATTATCGCTTGTTATTGGTATTGTCATTTAATTAAAGCTATTATTTTTTTTTGGAAATGTTTTTTTTATTACGCTGTTTTTATATTTTTGGACGCCTTTTTCAATTACTTTATTTAATTGTGCAAACTTTTTAACAAATTTTGGATTAAAACCGCTAAGTCCGAGCATATCATCTGTGACTAATATTTGGCCATCACAATTTGAAGATGAACCTATTCCTATCGTTGGTATTCTTAATATATTGCTTATACGCTTAGATGCCTGAGAGGAAATACACTCTAAAACTATTGAAAAAGCTCCTGCCCTTTGAATATTTTTTGCGTCACTTATTAGTATATTTTCCTCTTTTTTATTCATTCCGGCTGGGGAGAATTTTTTTTTAAATTGTGGTGTAAATCCAATATGTCCCATTACTGAAATTTTGTTTTTGACTAAATATTCTATTATCTCATAATTATTACCATTGCTCTCAATTTTTACAGCATTGGCTTTAGTTTCTTTTAATATTTTTTTTGCATTATTTTTTGCCTGCAATTTATTCTTATAAGTATTTTTAGGCATATCAACAACACAAACAGATTTTTTTATACCTTTGACTACACTTTTAGCATGCAAAATCATTGTATCTAAAGAAATTTCGTGTGTGTTTTTCATAGAATAGACAACATTTGCTAATGAGTCTCCGACAAGAATTAAATCACAATATTTATCTAGTATTCTTGAAAAAATAAAAGAATAAGCGGTTAAGCAAACCAGTGGTTTTTTTCCTTTTTTTTTTATTATATTTCTTATTTTTTTTTCCATTATTCTAATTCTATGGTACTAGGTGGTTTTGATGTAATATCATAAACTACTCTGTTTATACCTACGACACCATTAATTATTTTATTCGATATTACGTCTAGAAATTTTTTTGAAAAATTATAATAATCAGCTGTCATACCATCCTCTGAAGTCACGGCCCTAATTAAACAGGTATATTCATATGTTCTTGAATCACCCATAACACCAACCGTTTTAATTGGCAATAAAGCTGCATATGCTTGCCATATTTTATCATAAATATTATTTTTAATAAGCTCATTTATAAAAATATGATCAGCTTGCTGAAGTATTTTAATTTTAAAAGGTGATATTTTTCCTATAATACGAATTGCTAAACCGGGGCCAGGAAATGGATGTTTACTTGAAATATCCTTTTTAAGTCCAATAGAATTTCCCAGTATTCTAACCTCATCTTTGAACATATCTCTTAAAGGCTCAATTAGCTTTAACTTCATTTTTTTTGGTAATCCACCAACATTGTGATGAGATTTTATTTTCGAGGTCTTGCTGCCTGTTGCTGATTTACTTTCTATCACATCAGGATAGAGTGTCCCTTGCGCTAAAAATTTCACATCTTTATGTTTTTTTGCTTCTCTTTCAAATATCTTAATAAAAAGTTTGCCAATAATTTTTCTTTTTTTTTCTGGGTCTTGTATATTCTTTAACTTTTGATAATACAGTTTTGAAGCATCTACAATTTTTACGTTTAAATTGTATCTTGTTTTAAATTGTTTATACGTGTCTTTAAATTCATTTTTACGCATTAACCCTGTATTAACCATTATACATATTAAATTTTTTTTTATGGCTTTGTGCATAAGAAGGGCCACAACGCTACTATCTACACCGCCAGATAATGCACAAAGTACTTTTTTATCTTGTACTGTATTTTTGATTTCTTTTATAATTCTTAGCTTTTCATTTTCTATTTTCCAATTGGTTTTAATTTTACATATTAAAAGAATAAAATTCTTAATTAAAATTTTACCATTTATTGTGTGAGTCACCTCTGGATGAAATTGTATTCCGTATATTTTTTTTTCAGAATTTTCAATTATAGTTAATGCAGATGCGCGCGTTGAAGCTATTCTTTTAAAATTTTTGGGTAGCTTAGAGAGGCTATCTTGATGACTCATCCAGACATAATCATTATTTTTTTTATAAAAATTCTTAGTTAATAACGAGTCTTTATTTTTAAATATTTTAACTCTTCCAAACTCCCTTTTTTTTATTCCTGCTTTTATTGTGCCACCAAATTTTTTAGCTATAAGCTGCAAACCATAACAAATACCTAGAATTGGAATATTCTTTAAAAATATTTCAAATGGGATATTTGGATATTTTTTCTTTGTAACAGTTGCTGGACCACCTGATAAAATAATTCCTTTAATTTCACTAAAATTTTTTAACTTTTTTAATTCATTTAAGGTTAGAATTTCTGAATAAACTCCTAGCTCCCTTATTCTTCTTGCGATTAATTTTGTTACTTGTGAGCCAAAATCAATAATTATGATTTTTTCTTTTTTTTTGATCATTGATTATTTTGAAGAATTTTTAAGCTTATCTTTGAGTTTCGTGCTCTCAGAACAAAGTTTATTACAAACCTTATCGAAAGTTTTTATTAAATCACTAGCTTTTAAAAAATCTGATTTTTCAATACTTAGTTTTGCTAAAAAATAAATTGCCTCTTCGTTCTTGGGATTTAATAAAAGAACTGTCTTAAGATTATTTTCTTCCAAAATTGCTTTTTTTTCTTTATTAAAAATCTTTGCTAAATATAAATAGCTTTTTTCACTCTTTGGATTAAAAACTATATCTTTTTCAAAACTGATTTTTGCTTTTTTAT
>Ga0115003_10003825_pt1 | contig 11774 bp, 3 predicted proteins | sample ArcticOcean_MG_C_7_FD_88736 | JGI IMG/M metagenome (GOLD analysis project Ga0115003, IMG submission 88736) | Marine microbial communities from western Arctic Ocean - ArcticOcean_MG_CB11_88 | ecosystem: Environmental > Aquatic > Marine > Oceanic | place: Arctic Ocean: Canada Basin | collected... | reverse complement strand
CACAACTAAAATAGCTGTTTGATAGATCTGTCCACCTGTTTATGTAATCCGCAAAAAACTCATCGTTATCCAATAAGGCATTCCATATTGGAATGTGTCCTTGCCCTCCTTCATCTCCTAAGCCTTCCGGATTGCAAGGATCTGCATTTGGGTTTTGACTAGGAACCTGTGTGTAGTTTGCTCCATGATCAAAGGTGTTATCCATATCCCACAATATATAGCGCCACTTTTTCTTATCTCCATCCTCTTTGAGTCCATGCCACCAACCGGTATTGTAGTTTAACCAATCGGCATTTACTACGTAGGTGTTTAAAATGAAATAATCGATTAAACTACCCATATTGTAAACACTTTTAGCGTAGTCGTAATTAGCGGGATCGCTCATGTCGTTATTTGTAATAAAATCTCTAATATTGTCCCAGTCTGTCATTACCGAAGTTTCTGTTTGTCCATTCGAAAGAACATCAGCCCAAGTATTCGCCCAAGTTTTAAGAAATGCTACAGAATCTTGATCGTAATAATAGTCTGTAAAATCCTTGTCGTCTACTTTTTCTCTAATTTCGTACAAGCCCCAATATTCTCCATTTAAAAACATTACACAGGGTTCAAAAGACCGCTCGTCCATTCTTAAGTCGGCAATTTGAGAGAGCGATTGCACGTAAGAATCACGAATATGAGCACCGCTTCCTCCGTAGGCAAATGGGTAATTATCGTTGGCTGCAGCTTTTATAATTAAACGTTGGTACTTGTCTCGATCTTTAGTTCTAAACAATTCGTCTTTAATGGCGTAGTTGTAGCCCAATTGGTCTCTGGTAATGTAGTCAAATCCTCTCTGATCGTATGCCCAGTAGTCGTTTCCATGTTCGTTAAATTCGCCTCTAGCCTTGTCTGCTAATTCTCCATTTTGCTTGTAATACTCAAAAGTTCCCAGCGGTACAAATTGAATTCCACCTAATAGAACATCGAGGTCGTTTCCAGAAACGGATAGTACGGGCATAGTATACGTGTCGTTTATGAAAAAGGTTCCGTATTCCATAAAGCTGTTGAGAACCTCATTATTTGAGCTTACTGCAATGGCTTTAATAACAGATGTTTCTGAAATAGTTAGCGGCCCTGTGTATAAAATTGATCCATTGTTCGGATACGATCCGTCTGTGGTATAGTAAATTTCAGAATTTTCTTCGGTACTTGTAATTTCTAAGCTGATGTTGCTCGGGTAAAAGCCCGGTTGTACAGAAAAAATGGGTTGTATCGCGTATCTTTCTAATGCGTTGTTGTTTGAGTTTGATGGAGAGGCTGTAGTGAATACACCCCAATCTTCATCGCCATCGGTAAGTCTTCCTCTGGAATGATTGGTTAAGCAAGGTTTTACAAAAACGGAGTCAATTATTGTGATGCCATCTGCTGCCGTGAGTATGATCCATTCATTTCCTTTTGTTTGATGGATTTTGAAATTTGTGTGTATATCTGAACCATTTTCTTCATCTCTACCCGAAGCAAATATTCTCAAATGAGAGTTTCCATTTAGCAGTGTAGGACTTGATATTTGAAACTTTGTCAGATTATTAGCTTTGTCACTTAAGTAAAAGCCGGTTAAATCTTGAGGGCTCTCTCCTGTATTGTATAATTCAAACCAATCTTCGTAGTCACCATAATTATCTGTGTAATCTGAGTAGTTTGCAGCTGAGTATTCGTTAATAAGAGTCTGTGCAAAAAGCGTATTGCAGAAAAAAAATAAAAAATAAAAATTCTTCATAGCCAAATTTAGATCGTGAATTTACACTTTTAATCAAATATTATTCCATTAATGTTAAGGTTTAACCTCTCCCTGCTAGTAGGGGAAAAAGAGATTTGTTTTTTTAATAATTTATTGTAAATTAATCCCTTGAAAAACACCCCCTTATACAATGAGAGAAATTACTTTTGTTTTAATGATGTTTATGTATTCTCTAACGAATGCACAAAACTATACACTTACTTCTTTATCCGTTAATGGCTTAAATGATAGTTGGTGTGGAGACGTAGAAGAGACGAATTGGCCTTTTATTGGCTGCACTGCATCTCCCGATCCATATGCCACTTTGTCTGATGCTGATGGTAATTTGATTTTTCAAAGCGCTTCTAATGTTGATGATTTTTCTTTAGAATTGACTTTAAATATTTCATTGGTAAACTTTCCTTATACACTTACTTTATGGGATGAAGATGGTATTGCTTTAGGTGTGGGTAGTAATGATGATAATATGGGTAACTTCATTTTAGATGGTACTCAATCTGGAACTTTCCCCCTTTCTAATAGTGGCTCCACAATTACTGTTTCTATTATGGAATCATTTATGGGATGTACAGATGCTAATGCAATCAATTACGATATTAATGCAAGCATGAATGATGGCTCATGTATTTATGCAGACTGTTCGGCTGAAGAAAATTTAATTGTAATCGATGTCTTATCTGATAATTGGGGTTATGAAACTGCGATAGAGTTACTTGGCGCTAATGGAGTGAACTATTTGAATGTTACTGAATTTGCTGACAACACTCTAAATTTATTTAGTGTATGTGTGCCAAATAACTCTACTTATGTATTTACAATTACCGATACTTTTGGCGATGGAATGTGTTGCGCTAATGGAGAGGGTTACTACAATGTTTCTATTTGTGGCGAGACGGTTATTAATGGAGGCGATTTTCAATTTGAAGAAATTACGACCATTGAGTCTTGTAGTTTTGACGGAGCTGACATAAATGGATGTACAAATCCCTTCGCTATTAATTACAATGCTCTAGCTACTATAGACGACGATTCTTGTGTGCTTTTCGATTGTCCTAATGACTTCGTTTCTACTGATGGTAATGTCTTTTCTGCACCTGAAGGTAGTGTAGTTACAGAAACCTCGATACAATTACCAATAGCCACACAAGATGAAATGTATTCTGAATACATTCAGTTTTATGCTCCATCAGTTTTAGAATTTGATGGAACTGTTATTACTTTTAATTCAGCAACAATAAATTCAATTGGTAATTTACCTATTGGATTAGTTTACCAATGTAGTCCAAGTTCATGTACTTTTAATGCCGAACAAAATGGTTGCTTAGGTTTAATTGGTACTCCTACAGAAACTGGTATTTTTGATTTAGATATTACTGCAAGTGTTTCTGTTACTTACGATGGCGGATTTTTAGGAGATATTGCTATAGATTTCGATATCCCTTACTATGGGGGAAATACCTATTTAGATTTAGCAGGAATTGATGCTGCTACGATAAATACTTTTATACCTAATTTTACATTAGTCGTTCAAGAGTCTGAGGATGTATTAGGTTGTAAAGACCCAGAAGCGAATAATTACAATCCTCTAGTAAATATTGAAGATGGCTCTTGCGATTATACCGTAATCTGTTATGGTATTCAAGCATATGTAGAATTGCAAACTACTGCTTTTGCTGCTGAGATTTCTTGGGAATTGTTAAACTCAAATTCCGATACTCTATTAATGAGTTCATCATCCTACATCGATAATAATAGTTATAATTATGATGTCTGTTTAGATTCAGATGAAACTTATTACGTTGAGATGCACGATGGATATGGTGATGGCTGGTTAGGCTCAACTCTTAACTTTAGTATCTTATGTGAAGGGGAGAGCTTTACTTTGCTTTCTACTACTTTATATCAAGCTTCATCACAAATGGAGAGTTTCTATACTTCGTGTAATTTAGTTTACGGATGTACAGATCCATTGGCAACTAACTATAGTGTTTTAGCTAATATAGATGATGGATCTTGTATTATACCTATTTCAGGATGTATCGATAGTGAGGCAGTAAATTACAATGCCCAAGCTGAAATTGATGATGGTTCTTGTAATTTTTTCGAATGTAGTGACGAGGGTATTTCTTCTGAGGCAGGGTTTTATCCTCCAGAAGAGAGTACTTATAATGAAGATTCAACATTTGTTTATTTGCCATCTGCTTACTTAGGTAACTTTTACGAAGAGTATCTCAAGTTTTTTGCTGAAGACACGATAGCTTTAGAAGGATTGGAGATTGGTTTTGTTTCGGCTAAAGTTCTCAATATTTTAAATTTACCCCAAGGATTGTATTACCAAACCTCATCGTCCGATTCTACTTTTTATGCTAATAATGTAGGTTGTGTAGGTTTATTTGGTGATCCAGAACAAACTGGTATTTACGAGTTAAATATTGAAGCAGAGGTTACAGTAGAAATCTTAGGAAGTCCAATTACTTTCCAGTTACCATATACGGGTGGAGTTATGATTTTAGATTTGGTTTATTCTGATGGAGACTATACTACCTTAAATAATTTCATTCCCACTTTCGTGATTGAAGTTAATAATGGTGAAGTAATAGAAGATGTGTCTGGTTGTACCGATAGTACTGCAGATAATTATGATTTAGTTGCGAATATAGATGATGGTTCTTGTATTTGGTCTCAAACTATTTTCTTAGAGAATGGCTGGAATTTATTTTCTACTAATCTAACACCTATCGATAATGATTTTATTGACCTTTTCTCCTCTATAGTAGGTCTAGTAGTTATTGTGAAAGACAATGAAGGCTTGGCTTATCTACCAGAATGGGAGTTTAATGGAATTGGAAATTTAATTTTTAGTCAAGGATATCAAGTCAAAACACTAGGCAATGCAGAATTAGTAATAAATGGCTTTGCTCTGGAACCCGAAAACAACCCCATTACACTTACAACTGGTTGGAATATGATTTCATATTTACGTAATTCTCCAGCTGATGCAGGTTTAGTATTCCTCTCTATAATTGAATCTAATAATTTAGTAATTGCTAAAGACAACCAAGGGAACGCCTTTTTACCCGAATGGAATTTTAATGGAATTGGGAACTTGCTGAGTGGCGAGGGGTATCAGATGAAAGTAATTGATTCTCAAGAATTATTGTATCTATCTAACGACTTAGAATACTAGTAGAATTATACGAAAAAAGCTCACTTTTTTAGTTAGCTTTTTCCTTGGTGACGTCAAGCGTAAATTATTTGAACTTTTTGGAAGATTTGAAGATGTTTATTTGAACGATTTTAATTATCAATTTTCCAATTGTATTCTAACATTAGAATTGATAGTTCGAGCCCAACAAGGGGAGCCTTATTGGTCAAGTTATTTTTAAAAATAACTTGACCTTTTTTATTTCTTATATTTAGAATATTAATGCGACAGAACCCATAACCAAGATTATACAATTACACTGTATCCCAGAATTAAATAAATTATTTAAAGCAATATTTAGTGATTGATTACAAGATATTTTCTAATTTACGCTAAATTTAATTAATCTACATTCTGATGAAAACCAACACTTTACTATGTCTTTTTGTATGTTCATTTTTTACTGTTTTACAGGCTCAAGATTCCAGCCCACTTTTCTTTTCTGAATATGCAGAAGGCTCTAGTTATAACAAATATCTAGAGATTTATAATGGATCGGACTCTGAAGTTGATCTTGCTAATTATGAAATATGGAAAATTTCTAATGGTGGTGAATGGACAGAATCTACATTGTCGCTTTCTGGCTTTATAAGTGCTGGAGACGTTTTTGTTGTTGCTTATTGTAGCGGCAATAATTGTGCAGATGAATTTATCCTTGCTCAAGCGGATATGCAAACCAACAGTTCTACCATGAATTATAATGGTGATGATGCAATTGGACTTGCCTATAATGGTGTTTTGATTGATGCCATAGGGACTAATGGTGCAGATCCTGGTGCTCAATTTTCAGTTTGTGCAGATGGAGATACTAAAGATAATACCTTAGTAAGAAATTGTGAGGTAACATCCGGTGCAGATTGGTCCGTTTCTTCCTCAGCAGAGTCTTGTCAATGGACCATTTTACCAAAAGACACATGGACTGATGTTGGTGTGCATACTTTTTGTGGTTCTGTAGACCCATGTGCCTCCGTTTTATGTGCGGATGGATATGAGTGTGTGGATGGTGATTGTGTTGCCGTCGAAGATTGTGTTTGTATAGATTTATATGACCCGGTGTGTGGCGAAGATGGCATAACGTATTCGAACTCATGTGAAGCGGAATGTGCCGGAATTATTTCCTACACTTTAGGAGAATGTGTTTTCTCTGTAACGGGATGTAACGATCCTACAGCAATTAACTACGATGAAAATGCGAATATAGATGATGGTTCATGTGACTACATTGTAGTTTTAACCTATGCCTTATCACTTCAAGGCGTTTTAGATTTAGATATTGCGAATAGTGGTGGAAAAGCAATTCATTTAGTTGCAACCGAAGCTATTTCTGATTTAAGCATATTTGGAATTGGTGTCGCTGTTAATGGTGGTGGCTCAGATGGTCAGGATTTTTCTCTTGTTCAAATGTCTGTTGCAGCCGGAGATGATATTCTTTTGGCCAATAAGCCAGATGAAATGAGCTTATATTTTGATCAATGTATTGGTAGCTTTGAGCATGTCATTGATATTTCTCTTAGTGTTAATGGTGATGATGCCATTGAACTTTTTGAAATGGGAGAAGTTGTTGAGACTTTTGGTGATATTAATGTAGATGGCTCAGGTGAGGTATGGGAGTATACAGACTCTTGGGCATATAAAGTAGATGGAGCATGGAGCTATGGAGAGGTTAATTGTTCTGTTAGTTCAGAGATTAATGCACTGTCCGGTTGCCCTTATCCTATTTGTGGGGTTACAAATATACTTGGTTGTATGGATGAAACAGCTTATAACTACAATGCCAATGCAACGGAAGATGATGGTTTATGCGCTCCTGTCCTTGTTGGATGTATGAGTTGGAGTGCATCAAATTACGATGAATTTGCAAACACATGGTGTGAAGATTGTTGTTTATATGAAGGATGTACAGATAGTTTAGCATTAAACTTTGATTCTGGTGCAAATGTTGATAATAGTTCATGTCTATATGATAATAGCAGCTTAACAAATGCCTTGTCACTTCAAGGTATATTAGATGTTGGTTTGTCTGGTAATCATGGTAAGGCAATTCATCTTGTTGCCTTAGCAGATATTGTTGATTTAAGCATTTTTGGAATAGGTGTGGCTAATAATGGTGACGGTTCTGATGGTCAAGAATATACATTTGATGCCATTACTATTTTATCAGGAGAGAATATTCTTCTAGCACCTTCTCCTGATTCTTTAACTTATTATTTAGGCAATTGCACTATGGAATTCAATCATGTGCTATTAGCAACATCAGTAATTGGTCAAAATGGTGATGATGCCATTGAAGTGTTTGAAATGGGACTGGTTATAGAAACATTTGGAGATATTAATGTTGATGGAAACGGAGAAGATTGGGAATATACAGATTCATGGGCATATAAGGTAGAAGGAGAATGGACTTATGGAGGTGTTAATTGTACAGTTTCCAGTGAAACTACTGCTACATCTTCTTGCCCTTATCCTATTTGCAATATAACAGTACTAGGTTGTACAGACTCAACTGCACTTAACTATAATCCTAATGCTAATCAGGATGATGGCTCATGTATTACCTCAGTAGAAGGCTGTATGGATAGCTCGGCGTTAAATTATAATGAAAATGCAAATATTGACGATGAGTCATGCGAATATTTATCCATAGAAATAAATCCTATGGAAACCTATTTTGCTCCTGCAGGTCAGAGTTGTATTGCTACTTTTGATGTTACAAATACATCTGATAGTGCCATTAGTGTTATTGTTACTAGAACCGTTGTTGGTGAAGTTCCTGCAAACAATTTTTGCTGGGGAGATGTATGTTATACGCCTGATACAGATGTATCAATAACAGCTGTAGAAATTCCGGCTAATTCATCAAACAATACTTTTATTGCTGAAATATTTGCCATTACTACTGGTGCAAACTACACGATTAATTACTGTTTCTCTATCGAAGATAATTCTACTCAATCTGTTTGTTCAGACCTTAATTTTGTCGGTCTACTAGAGTTATCTAATGCTTTATCGCTTCAAGGGATATTAGATATAGACTTATCAAGCACTGATGGTAAAGCCATACATATTGTTGCATTGGCAGATATTGACGACTTAAGTATTTTTGGAATAGGTGTTGCTAATAATGGAGAAGGTTCTGATGGTCAAGAATATACATTTGATTCTATTTCTGTTTCTGCAGGAGATGACATTCTTCTAGCTCGATCTCCTGTTGCTATGGCTTCTTATTTGGATGATTGCTTTGATAGCTTCGAATATGTTTTGACGGCAAATAGTTCTATTGGTCAAAATGGTGATGATGCAATCGAGTTATTTGAACAAAATTTTGTAATTCAAACCTTTGGTGATATTAATGTTGATGGAACCGGTGAAGGTTGGGAATATCAAGATTCATGGGCTTTTAAGAACAATGATGAATGGACTTATGGAGGAGTTGATTGTACTGATGATTCTGAAACAACCTCTTCATCAGCTTGTCCTTACCCAATCTGTACAGCTATACAAACGGGGCCTTTTTCTCAAATTATAAGTACTCCAATGGGTTGGTCTATGTTCTCTTCATACATGATTCCTGAAGACGCAAGCGTTAGCTCAATATTAGAACCTATTATTGATGAAGTTATTATTACCAAGGACTTTTTGGGGAATGCTTTTCTCCCTGAATGGGATTTTAATGGAATTGGAGACCTCTCTGTCGGTCAGGGATATCAAATTAAGACTACAGGTCCAGTTTCATTTGAAATAACTGGTAGTTATGCATTCCCGGAAGATAATCCAATTAACCTTACTTCAGGTTGGAATATAGTAGGTTATTTACGTACAGAAGCAGCTAATATAGAGGCTGTATTTGCTGAGATTCATGATGATGAAAACTTGATTATAGCAAAAGATTATCTAGGTGCTGCTTATTTACCTGAGTGGGATTTTAATGGCATCGGTGATATGATTCCTGGAAGCGGGTATCAACTTAAAATTCATTTTGCTGATGTCCTTCAATATTTATCTAATAATATCTCTTATAAATTCTCCTCTGTGAGAGTTTCAGAAAACAATCTTATTCATTTTCCAAAGCCATCTGTAACGGATAATAATATGACTTTTGTATTTGAAGACGCTGTCTGGGATGTAATTCCAACCATAGGTGATGAGATTGCTGCATTCGATTTGACTGGGAACATAGTTGGCTCTGCTATCTACACTAGCCCGATAACTGTTGTTACTGTTTGGGGAAACGATGCTACTACTTCGTCTAAGGATGGATTAGAAGTTTTAGAAGAAATTTTCTTTAAGATATGGTCATCAAATGAAGTTAGGGACTTTAATGTTTCAGAATGGACTGTAGGATCTTCTTCTTATAATGTAGATGCTATTAACGTAGCATCTACTATTGACATTAATAATGCTGTTACTGATCTATACTTTACTGACAGAGTATTAGTGAAAGTAATTAATGCTTTAGGTCAGGAAGTAAAATTGAATGATGATCAATTCAAAGGTATAGTTCTATTTAATATTTACGATGATGGATCTGTAGAGAAATTTATTGAGTAATTAATTGATTCCATATTGACACGAACAAATAGCGTAAAACTTATACCCCTGGATTTGATGAACAAGTTCTATTCATTATTACTTTTATTCATGCCCTGTACTTTAATCTCTCAAGATTATTATCAGGGCATAAATACAAATACAAGTGTTTTACTTAGAGCGTCTTTACATGAGCTGATTAAAGATCATAATTCAGTATCATATGGTGCATGTGTACAGTATCTAAAAAGCACAGATGAAGACCCAAACAACTCAAACAATATCATTTTAATTTATAAACAAAATAGTATTTCAAAAGAAGACTTCGCCTCCAATCCAAGTGAAAATGACTTTTGGAATAGAGAACATGTTTGGGCTAGTTCATTAGGTGGCTTTCCCCCAGATGGAGAATTTGGATCAAATCCGGCTTATTCAGATCTTCATAATCTAAAACCATCTGACAAGACTGTAAATTCATCAAAAAGTAATAAAAGTTTTGATGTAGGCGGTGGGCAACACAATGAAGCTACAGAATGTTTTTCTACAAACTACACCTGGGAACCACCAGATAATGTAAAAGGAGATATAGCCAGGATGTTATTTTATATGGATATAAGATATGAAGGAGATGAAGGAGAACCAGATTTAACAGTTGTTGAGCAGGTAAATACTTATCCTAATCCAGAAATTGGAAATTTAAGAACTTTGATTATTTGGCATATACAAGATCCTGTTGATCTATTTGAGTATAATCGTAACGAGATTATTTATGATATTCAAAATAATAGAAACCCCTTTATCGACCATCCCGAATATGCTGAAATCATATGGGAGACTTATTTTAATTGTATTAATTTTTCTACATTAAGCTATATTGAACCTTGTAATCAAATAGAAGGTTGTACAGACGAAAATGCTTGTAATTATGATGTAATAGCAACACTGAATGATGAAAGTTGTGTTTATCCGACGACCTATTACGATTGTCAGTCAAATTGTATCAATGATAATGATGGAGATAGTGTTTGTGATGAGATTGAAGTTTTAGGTTGTACGGATTCCAATGCTTTAAATTATTCAATGCAGGCCACAGAAGAAGATTATAGTTGTCAATATCCAATTATTATTTCTAATGCACTTACTTTTCAGGGGATTTTAGATTTAGACCTGCCGTCTGCTGGTAATGATGGGAAAGCAATTCATCTTATTGCCTTAGCAGATATTGCTGATCTAAGCATTTTTGGAATTGGAGTAGCCAATAATGGTGGCGGTTCAGATGGACAAGAATATGTATTTGAGCCTATCTCTCTATTAGCAGGAGATAATATATTACTAGCCCGTTCTCCGGAAGCTATGAGTACTTATTTTGGTGATTGTTTTGACATTTTTGAACATGTATTAGTAGCAAACTCAAACATTGGTCATAATGGTAATGATGCGATCGAATTATTTGAGCAGAATCAATTGATTGAAACTTTTGGCGATATCAATTCTGACGGAACTGGACAAGACTGGGAATACATCGATTCTTGGGCCTACAAAATGAATCAGTACGACTGGATGAATGCAGAGATCAACTGTACAGAAAATAGTACAAATACTCAAAGTTCTTCTTGCCCATATCCTATATGTACCAGCCTTTTCCCAAATCAGCAAACTATATTAATTACGGATGGATGGAGTGTTATATCAACCTATATCACCTCTGAAAATCCTGGAATAGATCAAATATTAAGCCCCTTAACGGATAACTTAATTATTGCAAAAGATTATTTAGGTAATGCATACTTACCCCAGTGGGGCTTTAATGGTATAGGAGATATTCAAATTGGCCATGGCTACTATCTAAAGACAAATACTGTAGCAACACTAACTTTGTATGGCGATTATATTCAACCTGACGATAATCCTATTAACCTAGTAGAGGGATGGAGTGTTGTTGGGTACCTTAGAACAGAGCCCATTGCACTAGATACTATATTTGAATCCTTAGTAGAATTTGGTTTTATCATTATTATTAAAGACTATATTGGTGCTGCTTATCTTCCTGAGTGGGGATATAATGGTATAGGAGATATGAACCCTGGACAAGGCTACCAAATCAAAACAAACGGGAATTGCATTTTGCAATATTAATACGACAGAACCTACAATCCAGTCTTTTTCAAATCAGAGAGCATAATACTCCCAAGTTTAATAACCACCATACATGAAATAAGTATGCTTATACCCAAGCCAATTGTTTTAGCGGCCTTCTTATAGCTT
>Ga0115003_10003815_pt1 | contig 11788 bp, 24 predicted proteins | sample ArcticOcean_MG_C_7_FD_88736 | JGI IMG/M metagenome (GOLD analysis project Ga0115003, IMG submission 88736) | Marine microbial communities from western Arctic Ocean - ArcticOcean_MG_CB11_88 | ecosystem: Environmental > Aquatic > Marine > Oceanic | place: Arctic Ocean: Canada Basin | collected... | reverse complement strand
AGAATTGATTAGTGCGATATTAAGTAGTGATTGTAGTCAAGGTACTGGGAGTCAATCTTGTGCAGTGGGTATAAGTAGAAAAAGTGATACAGGGATTAGAATTAAGTCTAGATTTGTACTAGGGAACCCCAAGATGATTACCTTCCCAACTGTAAGTGAAGAAGATATAAGAAGTATTATTTATGACCCAGAAGGGAATAGGATAGAAGATAAGATTAGAAGGATTTTTAAAAACCCTAATAAAGTTAGTCAATATACCGTAGACTACATTAGAGATAACCCTAAGGAGTTTCAAGATGCGGTAAACGCTATAATTGATGGTGGTACCTTAACTAACGAAGAAATAGAAATTGCCCAAAATATACTTACAGAGCAATCCTATGAGTATTCAGGTGACGAGTTTAATAGGTACCGAGTTAAAGAGTTAACACCACAAATATTTAAAATTTTAGATGACCAGTTCACAATATACCCACACGAACAAGGAGAATTAGTGTATATGGAAGAACCAATGGCTTTATATTCTTATGATAACGAACAATTTGTACCACTAGACTATATCTATCAACCTATTTTAGATATGATAGAAGTGGGGTTACCACAAGAAGATATGGATATTTTTATGGAGATAATAACCGACTGGGCAAATAAAGAGATGTCTACACCTAAGCCTACGTTAAATGAAGACGATGGTTACGTTAATGATATGGTTTATAGAGACCAACCACTAGATAAACACATAAGAAGAATGGGTAGGGATATGGGGTCACTTTCAGGGTTCCCAATCGAGGAGTTCATGAATATGCCGCCTCCCGAAAATGAATCAGAAGACACAGAGGGAGAGATAGAGTATCTCGAAACTCTGCCGGTTGACAAAAAATTAGTACAGAGTGCAGATGAAATAGCTTCACACTTTAGCCAATTTTTAAATTCTAAAGGGTTAGAATACCCTAAAGAAGGATTAAAAGGGGTTATGGCTGGAGTAAGAGCAATAATACTTAAATTAAAGTACCATTATAATAGACCCAGACCATTCCAAATTGCAAAAGCCAAAGGGTTAGAATTAAATTCTGAGACCCTAGAGTCCAGTTCCTCACCATCTTACCCATCAGGTCATGCTGCACAAGGAAGATTTATAGGTAGATTCTTATCAGACCTGTATCCAGACTATGAGGAGGAACTCACTAATATAGGTGACGAAATAGCCTACAGTAGAAATATGACCAAAGTTCATTACCCAAGTGATTCTAAGTTCGGTAAACTGATAGGGGATGAAATGTACGAGTATGTGTACCAACCCAAACCAGAATTAGAGATGGAATTAGATGAGTATTGCCCGATGGGTAAACCAAATAAATGTACGGAGGTTAACTACAGTAAATTACCAGATACGTTACAAGAATCTTTTGCTCAGGTAGTGATTAGTAAACGAATTACGTGTGAGGAAACAGAAATAGGGTCTAGGTCAGTATAGTCAGTACCTCCATGTATCCGTGTTTTCTCCCTCTTCACTTCGTTACGGGGTTTCACTACGTTACACCCACGGTGCGAAAGACACGAATCCACGTAGTTCCTATAGACAAATTAAAATAAGTTAGTATAATTAAAGAAAAAATAAAATGAATAGAGACGACAAAGCAGAATATTACAACTGGTTACAGAAAAAGTACTTAAACACTGAGAACGAAATGAAGCTAATTCCTAAACTATCCATAGAAGAACAAAGTAGAAACGTTAACATGGTAGAGTATAGTGAAGAGAACCAAAAAAAGATAAGTAACTACAAAAAAGTACTTGCTGATATAGCAACAGAAACAGAAAAGTTATTTTAATATGGTTAATAAGTTAATAGAAAAATTATTAACTATACCTAGAGGAGTAATTGTTTTTCTTAATAACGACATAATTTATCACGTCTTAACTTTTTTAGGTATTAAAAGAGAATATTCTTTAATGCAAATCCCTTTAAGGGAGATTTTTATTAAAGAATCTCGTAACCATAAATATAATACCACTATAGATGAAATTATTGTGGAAGAACCTCACTATAAATGGGAGGTCCTAATTAATTCAATTAAAACAAAAGGTCTAAAGAAACCCCTACTAGTAAAAGAATTTTTAGATGTTAAAGGTAGTTTTAAAAACCCAATACAATATAAGTTATTAGATGGTCATCATAGAGCATTTGTTTTACATCAGTTATATGGTGAAGAGTATAAAGTTAAATGTAAGGTTTATAATGAGTTATACCAGGATAGTTTATTAACCAATAACGATAGTAAGTTTAGAAGAGAAGGGTTCTGGGTTAGTAAAGAAAACCATGCTATAGACGAGGTCAATAGGGTAAAAAAACAATTAAAAGAAGACATGTATAGTAAACAAACTAAGTTATATCAAAAATATAAATTAAATGGGACAATTAATAGAGAAAATTAAGATAATTTCTTACCTAATTTATTTTTTATTTAAAAGTTTTTTCGTATTATTAAGTATAATAGTTATTTTTACTTTACTAGGAGTCGGATTCTTAATAACAAAAATACTTATTAAAATATCACAACTAATAAACAAATGAAGATACTAAGTTCGATAGGAAACCAACTAATAGACATTGTCACAGTACTAGTCGCAGTGTTCATCCTAGTGGACATAACAGTACTAATCGTGACAGTTTCCATTATCTCACTTATTATCCTCACTCCTTTATTAGTTTTATTATTAACTTTTTACACAATAGAAAAACTATGTCATATAACATTATGAAAATAATGACTGACCCTAATACGGGTAAGTCAATGCATGTCCTACTAACCAATGGGTTATCAGAAATATGGACAATTAACAACTTAAAAGAAGTAATTAACATTACACAGATGCTAACAGAGAATTCTGATAGTGGACACAGATACGAAGTGAGGGGTGAACCGTGTAAAAAAAAGGATAAGTAATATGAGTGGGGCAAAGAAAAAGAAAGCTAGTAAGATATCTACACATAAGAGAAAGAAACAGAGTAGAAAGAATAGACATAAAAATAAATAATGGGTACACTAATAGTAATAGTAGTTATAGGAGTAACAATACTTCTAGGTAGATACGCCTTAGCGGAAGGACGTAGAATAGAATCACAAAAGAGATTCAAGAAGAACATAAATGATTATGATAGTGGACGGTCAAAGAATGACCCAGTTAATGTGTGGAATAAACATAAAAGAACAAAATAATAATAATATGACAACAATAGGGTTAATAATGATTTTCTGTGTAGGGTTTGTGTCCGGTATGTATACTACAACCCAAATAGATAAGTGTATAGACAAAAGAATATATAGAGATGACACTAAGAAATAAACACGACAATATCCCAGAATGGGACCTTAGACATATAGAGGAAAGATTAAACTACCATAGACAAGAAATAGCTGCAGGAGATAGATTAGATGGGTGGACACTAAAAGGTCATAAGGATGAGGTTAGTAAACTCATAAGGGAATATCATAACATAGTAGATAAAGAAAGTGAAGAAAACAAGTACTCTCAAATAGGGATATTAAATGAGTTCCGACAATACTGTTTAGATAATGGGATAGACCCATATCTTCAGACTAAATAATTAAAGGTGTATACAACAAACGAATATGAAAGAAGAAACCAACATTAACAAAGAAACTAAAAGTATAGTTACTATAGAAAAGAAAGACCTGGTGATGGATGATATGGAAGAGGTGAGAGAAACTAAACATATAACTAGGACTGGAGGATTATCTCCTGACTGTGGACCAAGAACAATGGATACAAAGAATTCGGGAGGGAAATAACATAGTAATAAACATAAGTATAATATTCGTATTATACATACACCTAACACAATAGAATAAAATGAATACACTAATAGAAACAATGGGAAGTCCAATAACATTATTAATAGGTATGGGACTACTAATAGGGATGTTTTACATTAACTCATACCTAGACAAAGATAGGAAGTAATGACTAAAGAATTACACAAGTATAAATGTGATGTATGTAACCAGGAAATGACTACACATACAGTGGGTTATTTAGGTAAGTCATTAAACAATACCAATGAGGATAAATTAGAATCGTTATGTTATACACACTACATAAAAAGATTAAATGACTTAGGTATAAACCCAAACACATTACACTCTAATGACCTAAGGTCAAGTCACTTTGGTACCTCCTTTGGTATGGGGTTTTAGGGACCATTTTAAATCACTTTATATAGAACGTTTTAAACGTTGAACAAGGTTCCCACACGCTATCTATTATAATAATATAGTTAGTTAATCTACAGTACTCTAAACCCTATTACATGGAGTTTTAAGTTGTACTAACTATTTATATTTACGTACACCGTAACCTACCATATTTATCGTACTCCATTTACCACATAATACCACTTCTTACCACACTTTACCACCACTGTTATTTACTCTAGTAATACACACAGGGTAAATTTTACTATGCATATCACTATAAAGACTATGTGGACAAAATCTTTAATGGCCGCTAAAGGGACTGTCCCGTTCGCGACCCTCACTCACATTTACTAGAAATCCTAATTATTTACCCCGTGTTTATTAACAACTTTTACACATGACAGTGTGTCAGGGGTAATTTAGAACGTATTTAAATAGGGATTTAATATGTTCCTTAACTGGGGTCGGGATGCTACTCCCACCCATCCACCCTAAAGGTACGAATAATTTTTTACATACACAAATTTTAAGGGTGACACATTGTCATTGTTAATAACTTTCTGAGGTTACTAACAATGGGTTGTTAATAACTTTTCATAACTAATTGTGGGGACAAATTGTCATGGTAATTATTTGGCCATGTCGGCAGAAAGCAGTATCTTTGCAGGGTGGGAGGGAGGTATGCCCTGAAGGGAACACGCTTACTTAATCTAATTCTAAATAAGACCCAGACCCCGTTTAAAAACAACACTCTGTATAGGACAATGTAAGGGGGTATTTAAAATATAATGTCGGGGAGCGGCCTACCCTTATAGAACCTTTGTAGACCCCCCTGTAGTAGGGTGTGTGGCGGCCCCCCTGCCCCCTCCTGGTCGTATCCCCCCTTATCAGCGGCTTTTAGAGCGGGGCAAAAGGGGGGACGGTGCTTTAAAGTAAATGTGCAGTACTAAAAAATATTTTTATATAATTTTTTTGGGAATGTTGGGAGGTACTTATAGTATATGAATGAAAAAACTTTATTAGAGGGTATTAAGAGGGCAAGAGAGATAATGGGCATTAACGAACATAGTGGTGGTGTAGACATGGAACTATACAATAATCTAAAGTTGGCTAAACAAGGTGAGTTCTATGAAGGGTCCAAATCCAATACAAAAAAATCCATTAAACGAATGGATATAATATTTAACGATGGGGGTTACTCTGATGAATTCGTTAACGACCTTACAATTTGGTGTAAGGAACATAGTGTTCCTACATCTAAGGTTATTATTGGTTTGGATGAGAACAGTGTTGATGGAATAGACTATTTTGTTATTACCGTTAATGAGGGTGTCTTTAGTTATCTAATGTGGAAGGAATTTGATATGACCGAAAAGTACGGTAAAGATGGTTGGAACAATTATATTGAATCTAACTATAACTGTGAGACGGCTTAACACTTAAAGCGGACCCTACTATCTAAGGGTTACTGATTCTTGAAAAATTTTTTGGAAAAAATTATGGGGTAAACTTAGACTTTAGTTCACTACGGGTTTTATGTAATTGTTTAATACCGGTTAAATCACTACTACTACGAATCTTTTGTCCCAGTCCATCAACCATAGTCATACATAAACTGTCTACTATCTTACTCTCTGGTATTTCTCCAATATGTCTATCACCACCATTACAAATCATTATTTTATCATATGGGTATTTTGTACGGATAAGTTCTAGTGTGTTACACGTACTGTTATCAGTATCAATACATAACATTACTTCATTACCCCATTTTAAAGATTCTACAATCTTTAGTCTATCATCTTCCACCATAAAGGATTCTCCTTTCTTTAGGTAAGCTTGTTCATCACTATTAACAATAATGATTAGATGGTCTCCCAATTTACTTGCCTCCTCAATATATTCTAAGTGACCTACATGTATTGGGTCAAAGTACCCACTTACCACTACTATTTGTTTTACTCCCATTCTATTTCTTTTTTATTATAAACTATTGTTCTTATACATCTCTATATCTTCTATTAGGTATTTTAAGTATAATATGGATTTATCCGTTTCACCAGTTCTAATAAACCCGATAACCTCCAATAGTCGTTTAATCATTTCTTTACCGTCCATTAGTGGTCATTAATAAAGTCCTGTACAGCATCTTCTATTGTTTGTTGTATTTCTTTTTGACTCTTACCTTTTACTGTAGGTACGTATGTATAGTTTTCTTCACTTCTACCTGATGGAGAATAGTGATTAGCCGAAGAACTTTTGTTATTACTCCAATGAGTGTCTATATTCCAATTCTGACCTCCATTGTTTGTATTTGGTGTTATACCTTTAGGTTTTCTAATTCCTACTACACTTCTTAACCATATTCTTTCATGGAAGTAATACAAAACAAATTTTGTTACTAACTCCAATGCCCCTATTTTTAATCCCACTAATGGACTTCCTGTTACTATCCATCCTAAAGCCATTGTGTCCAATGTTCCCACTACTCTCCAACTAATCGCTTTTAGTAAGGTCCTAGTTTTTGATACCCTTGTAACACTTTCTTTTCTTATTTTTGTTTTTTCTAACCTATCTACCATTTCTTTATCTGTTTCGGTACTCAATGTACTGTATCTATTATTTAAAGTAAGAAATCTTTCCCAATCAATTAACATATCAATCTATTTCTACTTCTAGTCCTTTCCCTGTTGTATCACCTGGACCTTCGTTACTAATTTCTTTTCCGTTATATGAAAATCCTGTGATTACCTCATATATACTACTTGGGGACATTATTTCTTTAACCTCTAACATTAATTTTTTTTCATCAAACTCCTCATCGTCCCCAATTTCGAACTCCCCTTCTAATATTGTTCCTTTTTCCCAAGATATACAACATATGGTTGTGCCAGACTCATCTGTTGGGGTGTAGTTTATTTCTTCCATGTTGTGTTCTACATCACTAATTTCTAGTTCCCAGTCGTCATCTTCATCTTCTAAGTATATTTTACCACTTAAAGATGCACCATAGTAATGTCCTAAGTCATTACACTCGAACCAGGCACTTCTTTCTTCAAAAATATTTTCCAGTTCATATAGAAACGCTGTTTCGTAGTCCCCACCATTCTTGTCTATCCATTTTTCCAGTTTCCCCATCTCCTCATTAGTGAATCTAGACTGTACTATTTCATATCCGGCACCACCTACTCTTATCTTTATCGTCTTCATTGTTTATCATTGTATTTGTAATCCACTACCCCTTGTAGTAAACCTGTAACTGTTGTTACAATAATTAATAATACCCATATCATATTCTTTTTATGAAAATTGGGGTTCCTTCTCCTACGTATGAACCCACTACATTAAATTCCATGTATTCTACAGCGTCTTCACGTGACATGTCTTTCTGTAAAATATTTACACACTCCTCATAGTCGTAAGCAATTAGAGATTCGTCACCACATCTATGTGTTACCCCTAATATAGCTTCGTCAAAACCATCGGCTTTAAGTGCGTTAGGATTTTGCAAAAAATCGTCTAATGTAGTATCAGATAAAACCATTTTGTTTAAGACCATTTTCTTCTTTTCTCCCACTCTACTTTATCCAGTTTAACACCATAAAGATAGTATTCTTTTAATTTTTGTCCTTTATTAGTTACCGCAGCAACTTTGTTGTTGTGTGTCTTAAGCACACCACCACAATCTTCAGCGTGGATATATGTGGTTGTACCGTCTTCTTCTACTTTACTATACTTCATTATTGTTATTATTTTTGGTTTGTATAAATTTTAGTGTAACATTCTTTACATAGTTGACCTCCGCCTTCTACATAGTAATTTCTAACAGCGATATTTGTTTCTTTTGTGTACGGAGTTAACGCGTCACAAGATACACATTTATCTTTATTTTCATCTAACTTTTTAACTGTTTTTTTTAAGTGGTTTAATTTGTCCATATTTTTTAGTAGTGTTTTATTCTGGTCGTTAAACATTATATCACCTATAAATTTTATAAGTCCCATGTTCTATTCTTTATTTGTTTTATTCCATGAATCATATTCATTTATACCTAAAGGATGTCCTACTCCATTTCTTGTCCAGAAGTAATGTTTAGCGTAGTCCTCTGATTTTTTCTTAGCATACATTTCCATATCTTCCAGAATCTGTTCTGTTAGTTCTTCGGGTATACAGTAGTTACCACATTTCACTCTTAAGTGATACTTAGCATCTTTTTTAGGGGTATCCATAACTTTTTATTTAAATATAAGTAAAATATTCTTATATGACAAGTTATTATTCGTGCAAATCGGCAACCGGAACCCGGACTTCGTCCGGAATTTCCGTAGAGTCGGTTTTTATGTAAGGTGTTTGTTAAAAGGGGTGTTAAGGTATATTTATATAAAAACAAAACATTATGAGCAAATATTATTTAACAGAATCAGAAAAGGACGATATTAGAAAACTTCATGGGTCTTTTACCAGTAAGAACGGTTCTTTAGTTAAGGAAGAAGTAAAACCTATGGGTGGTGGTTCCGGGTTTGTAGATGACCAGGGGTCTTCCCAGTCACTAGACAAATTTAACAAACGTCAACAAGAAATGGGTGAGCAAGTCACGGAACTAGGTTCTGGTGGTAAAAAAGAGTTTCAGAAAATGGAAAAGTATCCTACAATGAAAAAGTTACCTACAGTAGGAGTACCTCCAGTAGCTCCTGAAAATGAAACTGAGATTTCACCAGAAATGACACATGACCAGTTTATGGACCAACTAGATGGAATGTGTCCTGAAATAATTAAACAAGAAAAAATGGTAGGTAATCGTAGTTGTAGCAAGTGTCACACAGAAGAAATGATATTACTTAGAAAGTACTGTTTAACTAGAGCTAAATAAAAAACAAAACATGGAAAATATATTTGAACTTAACGAGTCACAAAAAAACGTCATTAGAAACTTACATAACTCTAAAAAATCATCTTACGGCACTTCTTTAATTAAGGAAGAAGAGTTAAATAGACTAGAGGATATGGACTATCATAATACTAATTCAGACCAACAGGATGAAGATAGAATGGATGACGTTGAACTTATATTTCGGTTATTCGACCATAAGATTGGTGAATGGGCTATAAGTCCTAACCATAGAGTAACTAAAGAAACTAATGATTATCTATCTGAATGGAAAGAGAACGCTAAGAGTCAGATTAACCGTATTTTAAATGGTCCTAGTAGTGATACTAGTAATTATGAGATGCCAGGGTTTAAAGACACTATGGACAAACTAAACGACCTATACTAGGATTACTTCTTCCCATTCCTCAACCAATCCACCCAAAAACCTACAGCTACCATCAAGTGTAGAAATATCGATAGACCATATTCGTAAAAATCATGCCAATTTACAAAATGTAAATGTACGTGACCTACCACCCAAAAAGGTATAGCCATTTGTTGACTGTACCATATTAAGAAGAATTTAATAAAGTTTTTCACTATCACTTTTTTTTAATAAATATTTTATGTATTATTAAAGTATGGATTTATCATATAAAATAAAAAACGAAGACAGACGTAGTTACCCCCTAAACCAGTGGAAAATGAGAGACGGTACTATAGTAGCTATTTACCAGGGATTCCGAGGGGAAAACCCGGACCTAGACTTTATAGTAAAATATAAAGAACCCACCAAAAGATTAAGAACCCCATCACATACACATTGGATTGTGGATTTAGTAATTAAAGGAGAACTTAATAAGAGAGTAACTCTATCTTTGGTTAATGCTTTAATTATCGTATATGATAATATAGAACCATTCACTACGGTAGAAGAAAGGGACAACTACCAACTCAGATATGCTAAAGGTTTGTCAAAAACCTACCAAGAATTGGATGACATAGGTGCCTTACCAATAGACTTAATAGCTACATTGGTGGAACTATTTTGTAAATGTGAAAAACAAAGTACCGGAGCATTCATGTTTAGAAGTATGTTGAATTTATGTAAGGAGTATCTGGAAGGTAAAAAAGATTACTATCAATTAATAGGTACCTCCAAACGAGTTTAAATAAGACAAATATTTTTTTCAACAAATACAGAATTTTCATATAATATATAATATTTATAAAGCATTAAAGCTAGCTTTTATTAGTTAAAAGCTTTTAATAATAAAAAGCTTTTATATAAATTGCATACAAAATTTTCAAAATGGGACACAAGGTCTTTATCCGTCATACTTACATATATAAATGTTCAAATAAAAAATGTAATGAAGAATGGAAGATAAATGAAGCTAGTAGTTTAGAAAAATTAAGATGTCCTCATTGTGGTGAACATGATATTGTGGAATATGTAATGGACGACCAACGGAAGAAACATAATAGAAAATGGGAATAGAAGAGGACCCATGGGATAATTGGTATCCTGACACCCAAGTCTAGATTACCATGAAACTTAACAATATACTACTTTACTCTTTAGTGTGGTCTCATCATTTTTTTATTATAGTATTAATAATCTCACCTTATTACTTATTGACAAATGAACCTTTCTGGATTTGGGGTCCAATGTGTGTTTGGATTATGCATTTAATGTTTTCACCTGTACTAGTTTGTCCAGCGACAATTTGGGAAAACCGGTTAAGACGGAGACTGGGTAAACCAGAAATAAAAACATTTTTATTTCATTACTATGTCCTACCAATTAAAAAAAGTCTAGGTAATTTTAAAGAATAGGTTGTTTTTATAACTAAAATACTATTTATACATAAACATTATAACATTATGGCAAAGAAATTAATCAAAATGAACGAGTCGGACTTAAAAAGAATAATTGATAGAATTATTAGTGAGAGAGAAATGAACGCTGTTGTGGGAATGGGTTCAGGTTTCGTAAACGACATGAAAGAAGATAGTGAAGGTGAAGAAACTTATAACTATGGTGAAGATGAGGGTGAGGACCACAAAGAAGAAGAACGTTTAGAAGATGAAAAAGATATGGCCCCTGAAGATAGGATTGGTGAAATAGAAAAACATTTGGACGCACTTAAAAAGGACATGGACTACGATGAGGATAAAGAAGATAGAGATGAGGACGACACAGACTTTAACGAAAGTGTAAACCCAAGTAAAAAACAAATTTTAGAATCTAAAGGTTTTAACTTTACAACTAGACCATATTAAATTTAATAAAACCAATTAAAAAATATAAACCCTCAGTTACGAGGGTTTTTTTTTGCTACAAAATTTAAAAACGAGAGTAGATAAGGTTCTTTTTCCTAGGGCAAGTCACATTTCAACCCATCTACTCTCGTGTATTAGTATTCCCAACTATCGTCTACATGACCTGTATCAGATTTTGTGTCCGGTCTTTCGTCCACAAAGTCTTCATAGACATCATCGTCGTCGTCATAACCATCATCATACTGTGTTGACGAGTCTGTTATCGGTGAAGATGACTTCTTTAGGTGATTAACAACAGTTTCATACCAACCATTATCTCCTTTTACCACTTGAAAAATTGCTCCCTGTGAAGCGGCTACACAATCTCCTGTCCCATAAATGGTACAACCAGAAGTAAGATAGTCTTTTATGT
>Ga0115003_10003813_pt1 | contig 11793 bp, 12 predicted proteins | sample ArcticOcean_MG_C_7_FD_88736 | JGI IMG/M metagenome (GOLD analysis project Ga0115003, IMG submission 88736) | Marine microbial communities from western Arctic Ocean - ArcticOcean_MG_CB11_88 | ecosystem: Environmental > Aquatic > Marine > Oceanic | place: Arctic Ocean: Canada Basin | collected... | reverse complement strand
TTCTACATTTTCCTAACGCTCGTGTATTCGTTCCTTCCTTTATATCACTGTCTAATTTCCCATAATTTACATCTATATCATCTAATACATCCGCAAATGAATCCTTCACACCTTCGTTGTACTCATACTCATCAGCCTTCTCCTGTATTAGCTTATGGACATTCTGTATAATTCCATCCTGTACATCTGTTGCTTGCTGGTCTTGGAATCCATTCTCTGTGTATACTCTCGCAAATCCATTATTTAAACTTTTGAATAATACATTGTGATTTTCGGGATGCGCAGGATTTGCATGTATCAACTTTGTAAAACGATCTACTATAGAATTAACATCAGATTGTTTGATTGCTTTGCAGTTCTGTAGTTCTTTTATTAACAGTTTTGTTGTAATATAATCTAAATTCTCACTTCCAAATGCATTCATTGGAGGTAAGTTGATGTTTATTATGTTATTATCTCCATTGTGAGTGTTATTATTTATTACTTGCGTCTTCTGTTCTGCAGCATCTCTACGGTTTCTTAATACACGTTCCTTTAATTCTCCTTCATATCTTCGTTTTTCATGACATTCCGTAATCATATGCTTAGAATAAGTTTGCTTACTTTTTAATTTTGAATTACAAAAACGACAAGTAAATTTTTTTGTTTCAACAGGAGGTATACATAATTCTTTTTCATAAATCAAAATATTATCAATTCTAGCTTTACACCGTCCTTGATTTAAATGCCGTGTTAAATTTGATTGTGCAGTAAAATTTTGAGAACAGTGTGAACATTTGAATATTTTTGCAGTAGTAGTACTTTCACAATGATCTAATTTTTGTGTCAGCTCATCAACTTTGCCTATAGTTTTCTGAAGTTCTGTATCTAAATTTTCCACCTTCTTTTCTAATTCTTTATTGTCTGTCAACATTTGAGGAATGGGTTCTTTACATTTAGTTAATCTACTATGATGACGATCTAATAAATATTTATGCTTAAAATCTTTTTGACATCTCTGACAAGTATGAACCATCCTATATATTCAACAAATATTATAATTTTGTAGGGAATGATGAAATTAATATACTATGGAATCGGTTAATAAACTTTCTAAATGTTTCAAGTAGTTTGATCTTTTTTCACAATATCGTTTCTGAATATGTAATCCTAAAGATATATCATTCTTAAAATATCTCTCACAGAAATGACAACAATTAACATCAAAAAGCCTTTTTTGTTTTTGAAATTGCTCATCGTATAAAATTAATTGATTTTCTATCTTGCATATTCGATACATTTCTGATTCATTACATCCTTTTTTCGTATGTCTATCTAAATATGATTGTTTGCACCAACCTTTTCTACAAAAATTGCATTTAAATCTTGTCAATTTATCCATCTTTTCACATTCTGGATTCCGTTCGTAATACTTTTTTTGATAATAAGCTTGATCACGTATGGGATCATTTTTAGCATTAAGTTTATCTACTAAAGTTTGTTTGTATTGATTTTTTTCTTTACATCCTTTGTTCATATGTCTTGAAAAGCAGGATTGTTGTGAAAACTTTATATTACAAAATCTGCATGAATATATTTCCGGAGGTTTTACAATAATACCGAGTTCTCTCTCCATTACACAAATGGAATCTGTTTTTGATTTGCATACTTTTTTATGTTTTGTTAAATTTGATTTAAAATTCAATGTTTTTGAACAAAATTCACATGTAAATATCTTTTTTATATTCATTTCAAAATCCGTTTTTTTGTTTTCGATCTTTATTTTGCTTATGATATATTCATATGATTTTTTGTCTAATAGTTCGACATCTGATAGTTCTTCATGAATTTCTTTTTCTTTTTTCTTTTCGTGTTCTTTCATTTTGTCAATATCTTTTTGAATATTGTTACAAACATTTTTTATTGTCTCTATAGCATAATTTAAGTCTACATTGAAAAATTCTTTCTTATTTATCCTGTATTTATCTAAATTTAAATGTATTTGTTTTTCAATCATCAGCAAATCAGTGTCCAAAACTTCAATGCTGTATATATACTCACAGTTTTCAGGATAAGATGTATTGTAGCATGACATGCGAGATTTCAAATTTTTTGTCAGTCCAATTTTATAAATATTTTCAGGAAATAAACAATTTTTCAATATATATATATATCCCATTATAATATATACAAATATAATAATTTTGTAGATTTTGTATGAAAAAGCTTACAAATGAGTAAATCGGAATCAATACTGTTGACTTTGGAATCAACTTTGTCGATATTATGTTTTCAGAACGCCTATGTTGACTTTGGAATAATTTTGTCGATACTGATATATATAAAAAATACATGTTGACTTTGGAATCAACTTTGTCGATCTATAATTTTATCAGTAATTTTAATGTTGACTTTGGAATCAACTTTGTCGATCTATAATTTTATCAGTAATTTTAATGTTGACTTTGGAATCAACTTTGTCGATATTTAAAAATCGACAAAATAATGCATGTTGACTTTGGATAATCGCCTATTGACTTTGGATAATCGCCTATTGACTTTGGAATCGTTTTGTTGATTTTTTTGTTGTTTCCCTTATTATATATATATTTCTTCTATGTTTTGTGATGTAAAAAATAAAAAATAAGAGTATTAAGTATATAATATAGTAAAGAATAAAAGAAGCAAGTAAGTACAGTTATAAAATAGAAGAAAAAATACAACAAAAAAAGAAAGAGTGAGGGCAATAGAAATAATCTCTGGAAAATATTCTTTTCTGGAAAATTGAAAAAATGAGAAAATTTGAATGAAAAAATCTTCAATGAAGAATAAATCACCTAAAGAATTTCAATTATATAACATATAAAGAGTTTAAAGCAGACAAAATGGAGAAAACGATCGATATGCAAGTGGAGTTATCTGAAATTTCAATGATGTTCAATCATTATATATTGAATCTGGAGAGGAGATTAGCAAAAAATAAACAGCGAGTCACAATCACACAGAATGATTTAAATGAATTAATGGATGTTAAAATAAAAATAAATAATATAGCAAAAAATGACATTGTATCAATAAGATCAACATTGATGGAAGAAAAAGAACAACTTCAACAAGAGTTAGCATATAAAGAAGGGAAATTAAGTACAATAACAAACATGCTGGAACTGTGTTATAATGATTACAAAAACAATGATAGACAAGATGCCGTACAAGCCATAGAAGAAGCTGTAAACCAAAGTTAGTTAATGTACAAATTAAAAACAAAATTATAATAAATGAATGTGATATATAGACTTTTAGGATACAGTAAATATAAATATACACATGTAAATGCAGCAGTTTTAATCCAGAAAAGGTTTCAAGAATTTAAAAATAAACAGGAAGAAGACCGTAAAAGATTAATAAAAAGTATAAATGCAACATATGCTGATAGTGGATTTACAGTTATAACAGAATGTAAAGATGGAATACCTATAATGTATAAAGAAAGAATTAAAGAACATAAAATTGAAGATGATGACTATTATGAGATGTTGTATTATAGAAATGAACGAAAACGAATAAAAAATAATTCACCTAAAGAAAACAAACTACTACTAATAAAGAAAAACTGATTATAATAATGGATCCTTCTACGCCTACTCACAACCAACAGAGAATGATTACACCACCAAGTTCTCCGCGAGGACAACAAGAATGTCCAGGAGCTCCAACGAAAATGCCGAAATGTTATGGTTGCTACATGATGGAAAAGTATGGTTATGGTGGAGAGAATCAGGCAGCTCATATGGAAATAAATGGATGTTTAGAAGATTATATTAAACTCGAATAATTTTACTTTTACCAGTTATAACAATCTGACCTATAACATTAGTTTTTTGTAATTCAGTTTTTTTAGCATATATAATTTCAATACCATTAACTTTTGCAAATTTACTCTTTTTTTTAAGCTGTAAAGCAATTGTATATAATTCATTTTTAGAAAGTTCTTTAATATTAGTACTTAACCACATATGAGCACTACTTTCATGAGCAATATGAAACCAAGTATGATGATCTTGAGCCAAATCAAATAATGTATTATTATCAAATTTATTCTTACCAATGCAATAATTCATAAAGTACATACAAAGTAAAGTAGTTTTCCCTTTAATATTAATTATTATAAAAGGTAAATAAATGATAGCACGTAAAGAAGGAGATATAATAGCTATTCCTCTTTTCGCTTTAAGTACATATTATTTTGCGATGAAACAAAAAAGAAATCATATTGAAAACATGTTATTATTATTTTCAGCTGGCGGTTTTCTTGCAGATTCTTATTGGACCTATTATAATTAATTTACTTCAATGTATTTCAACATTTTACCATCAGTTGTACTACGCCAACCTTCAACCGTAAGCTTCCCACCATGAACATCATCATGATGTTTTGAACAAAGAACAACTAAATTGCTTTTCCGATCCTTACGAACCTTAGATTTTGATTGAAAAACAATGTGATGTGCTTCAAGCTCATCTTTCTCACCGCAGATTTGACAATGATTAATATACAACTGACCATTATATTTAGATTTTTTATCTGCAACTAATTTAGAACTTTTATTAAGAAGTTCATTTCGCAATGAGAAAGCTCGTTGATGGAAGGATTCATTTTTTAAGATAGAATGAGCAATTTCTAAACCATACAAAAGGTCTCCAGTTCCATCTTTTAATTTTCGTGTAAAAATAGTAGTTTCATCAAATTCAACTGTGATGTGTTTAATTTTTAATTTCGATTCACCTTTCAACAATGAAATAAAAGGTAATTTATGTAAATGTGTTGCAAAAATAAATTTAGTACCTTTTTCAATAAGATGCTTAATTGTTGTTCCTACTATAGCAACTGCGGAAACATCTTCAGTTCCTTTGCAAACCTCATCTCCTATTACAATGCTTCTAGAATCAGCGTAATTAAGAATGCTTTTCAATTCAGTCATTTCAACAAAGAATGAAGAATGTCCTCTAAATATATTATCATCGCCAGTTATTCGTGTATACAATTTATTGAAAGGTGAATACTCAAATGATGTACAAGGAACATAATGACCACTTTGTGCTAATACAATGCATAAACCAATTGCTTTACTGTAACATGACTTGCCAGAACCATTAACACCGTACAATAAAATACCACTATTTTCTGAATCAATATTAATATCATTAGGGACGTAATCGAAATCAGTATCAAGACATTCAATAATAGCATGCCGCATATTTTGGGCATGTATATATGAATCAATATTTTCTACAACATTTGGTTTACAATAATCATTTAATTGTGCAGTTTTAGCTTTACTTTTATTCACATCTATTTCAGCAATAACTTTATGTATATCATGAAACATGTGTTCATATTTAGTATAAAATTGAGCAAGTAATTGATTATATTGTTCTGTAACTGCAGGTTTTAAATTATTTTGATGTTTAGTTAAAGTATCAATCCATTTATTAATTTTATCTGATGTAATAACACATTTTGTTTTAGATTCTTTCTTGAAAAAGTATAGATCTTTAACGACTTTTTGTAATTGATCACATCTATTATTTGTACTATGAATACTGTAGCCGCTTTTGGGGGCATATTCAAATTTAATTATTTTATCTTTATGATTCAGTAAATTAGACAAGTATTTGCATTCATTATCTAATTTTTCCTTTCCTTTTTCAATACCTAATGACATTAAATCTAAATCTGGATATATTCCTTCATTAAAAATATTTTCAAATTCATTTATTTTCATTTGAGATAAATTAAATATTGATATGTATTGAGAGTAATATTCATTAAATTGAGATGTAAACAATTCATTTGTAAATTTTTGATTCAGCAATACGCTGATATTTTCATATGATTCTTGCAAGTTAGAGTATTCATAAGGTGTTAGTTTTCCTAATGATATTTTACGATGATATCGTTCAATATCAATGATTGATTTTAATTTATTTTCATACCAATCGATATGTTTCATCATTATATCTACATCGTTGTATTTTTCATTAAGTTCAGAAACATTAGTAATAGGAGAAAGTAATGTTTTTTTTAATAATCTTCTACCCATAGGGGTACTAGTATTATCAATTACATCTAAAAGACATGTGATTCCTTTTTCCTTTCTTCCCAAAGATACTACATTTAATTGATACAAAGCATTATTGTGTAATATTAATTTGTCGTCGTCATTAATTATACTAGGATTGTCAATATACTTCAAAACATCGCTATTATGTTCAAAACAAAACTGAAGTAAATTTATAAATGAACTTGAAGCATACAATAATTTTTCCAAATCAAAAAATTCAATAAGAGATAACTGTGAGTTATTAGAAAATATTTGTTCAAGTATTTGATTTTGATAATCAACATTTGAGATTTCTTTTGAATACGAATTATTAAAATGAAACATTTTGTTTAAACCATTTAATTCCCTGTTAATCACACTTTGTGTTATACCTCTATTTATAATTGTGTATTCTTTTGAATTGAATGATTCAATAATTCTGCTTATTTCTTCAAAGAATAATATGGAATCCTCCGTAATTTTTTCATATACAACAGAGTAGCCCGTACTTAATTCAATAAAAGACAACCCACATGAATATACAGATTCTTCTTTTTCTATAAACATTGAACAAATATAATTTGAATTTGGTGTATTTTGATCGTCAATGTATGTACCTGGACTAAAAATATTAGTTACCTTACGTTCTGTTACTTTTTCTTGTTGGTCATATGTAACAATTGTGTAACCATTATCCATTAAAACTTTAATATTTTTCTTTAAACTTGCAACAGGAAATCCGGTCATTAAAGGGTTAGAAATATTATTTTCTAATATTTTTTTATTAGCTCTTGTTAATTGTATATTTAATAATTGAGAGACGACTGTTGCCTGACCACGTTTCTCTTCGTGGTTGTCAATTCCATATATTTCATAAAACATACCTTTTTCAATAAAAACAATGGTTTTATCACCATATTTGGATTCATATTCATTTTGTAAATTAAAGTATTCTAAAAGTAAAGACATATAAATTAATTACAACTAATTTTTTTAAGTATAGCAATTTAATTTAATATCTGCTAAATACGTTGGACTCATTATACTCCAATCTGTTTTGTTGTCTAAAATTTTTAATTTCGTTAAAATGCACCCAACTAAAGCACTACACCAAAATGAATTTGTTATTTGAGGTTGAAAGTTGTTACCAATCATAGCTTTAATCCAATCCATTGGACTTTTATCATATGGTTTTCCATTGGTAATTTTAAAAATATCATCAAGATTTTCATTATTTAAAGGAACTCCTATATAATTCCGTATCCAATATTTTCTATTAGAAGTAAAAGGGGTTATAGTAACACTTCCAAGTGAATCTGTCTGCCAAATATATACCCCTTTAAGTCCTAGAAATTTCGGATCTTTTAATAAAATTCCAACATGAATATAATCACATTGCGTCCACCATTTAATTAATTTACTTAAAATCCACAAATCATCGTATTTAGTAAAAAATACAAGATCTCCTGATTTCATTAACATTAAGAGAATATAATTTTATGACATCCATTCAAATTTGAATAATTATATGTATACCCATCAGTTGCAATATCACATGGATATTCGGAAAGAGTATAACTTGAAGGTTTTCCTGAACATGGGATATCAAAAAATGGAAATATAGCGTGTGTACCACAACGACAAACAGATTGCCCTTGTGATATACAAGAAAGTCTAAAAAAAATTTTACTAGCTAAAAATTGCCATAATTGTTTGGCACGTACATGCGGTAATTCGGATACATCAGAAATATAACCATTTTTGCCTGCAGATAACATTTACTTTATATACAACATATTGTTTAAGTCATTTAATGTTCATCTTCTACAGGATCATCTGCTGCATCCTTAAAGAATACAGGATTCTGTTTTTCCATTGGGTTCTGTTGAGCTCCACCAGGAGCTTGAATTGGAACTTCTTTTACTTCTGGCGGTTCTTCTGGTTCTCTTGGTCTATCAAAAAATGTATTTCCTTGCTCAGATTGTTGTGGTTGTTCATTTGAGTCTGGAAATATTTCTCTTTGGTCTTCTTTTTCATTAATATTATCTTCGTTGTACTGTTCTTCATTGTCCGAATCCTTATTGTCGTCTGAATCGGAATCTTCTTCAGATGATGATTCTCCTCCGTGTAGTTTATCACCAAAATATGTTTGAAGAATATTTTGAAATGGTAAACTTTTTACAATTGCTTCTTGAATTGCTTCATTAATTAAAGGAAATACGGCGTCTTTATTATTCATTTCATTTCCATGAATTTTAATACTAAAAGTTGCTGGATTTGAATATATTTTCTTAGCAGCTTCAATCATAGTTTGATGAATAAATGAATCAAGTTCTGGAAGTTTAATGTGCACTTTTTTCTTCGACTTTTTAATTTTTACAGATGACAGAATTTTAACGTTGCTAAAATATACAGCTGCTAGGAGGTCTTCTAAAAATGCACAATTTGATGAAGCTTTTTGAACATTTTCATTAATTATATTTTGATTCCAGTTTGGAATATCTTTGAGACGCTTTTGGAATTCAATTAGAACATTGTTTTTGTTTTGAGCGAGATTTGATTCACGCTTGTATATATCCATAATAGCTTCATACAATGGTTCTACTAAAACTGAGATAAGTTGTTTGGTATAAACTTGATTTGCGTATCCAATTCTACTATCATCGTTCATGTTAATTACAATAAACAAATAAAGAAATTATACAAACTAAACAAATCACTGGTTCCACATTACATGAAGTCCGTTTTCATGAATATTTGCAATTTTGAATCCATTCTCTTTAAGTTTTCGAATAACGTACATCATAGCATGTGTAATATCATACAATGGCGTATCAAATTTCATATAAGGAATTTTAATAACAGTTTGGCTATTCCCTAATGAATTTTGATACTTAATTTTCTTTTCACAATCAGCAAGTATCGAACGATATATTTCCTTATTTTGTTTATGCTTATCCTTTTGTGTTTGACTCAACTCACTAGCGGTTAAACGTTTTTCAGAAGAATTTGAAGGTTCGTTTATTGTAACTTTCTTCTTTGATTTCATATGTTACTTAGTATAAAATTTAAAATTTTATGTGCATCATAACGATATTATTATAATATGTAATAATAATATATGTTTAATCCAATTAAAAAATATACTATAAAATCTTTAAAAATTAAGCTAAGAAAATTACGAAAAAACCCACAAACTCGTTCTATAAAAATAAAAATGAGAAGCATTCGAATAAAAATACGAAAAATGAAACTGTTACAACAAAGAAAAAGAAAAAGAAAAATGGCTAGAATATTATCAAATGGGAAAGATAAAATAGAACAAAGTGAAAGAAAAAGTAAAACCAAAATAGAACAAATTGAAAAAGATAGAAAAACCAAATTGGAACAAATGAAAGTTAATATGACACTCAAACGTGCTGAGATGAACGCAAAATTAATCCGAGAAACGGCAACACAAAAAGCAAAAATTATAGAAATTAAAGCGTCATTGTCTCAAAAGAATGAAGATAAGCAATCACAAATAGTTGCTCAACAAAAGAAAACTGAAAACAAACAAGCTAAAAATGCAAAAATAAAAGAAAATGAACAAGCTGCGAAAGAAAGACAATACAAAATAAATCGAAATGATAAAAAAAATGCAAGAGATGAAATGATACGACAAGAACTTAGAGCAAACAAACAAAAGGAATTAGAAATACGATACGGTTATATATCAAATAATAATACAGATAAATTAATAAAACATTTAATGAATGAATGATAAAAAATTTATATATAATATTATATGGTTATTCTGAAGGAAAAATTAAAAAGATTAGATGATGCTGTAATACGCAAATTAATAGGTAGATTACAAGAAAAACGATACAAATCTACTAAATTTCAGAATTTCCGGAAAAAAATTGAACAATATTATTATAGAAACCGTCTACAATCTTTAAATGGCAATGGTTCTGGTTCAAGTGGCGGTGGTTCAGGCTCAGGTTCTGGCAATGGTTCTGGTTCAAGTGGCGGTGGTTCAGGCTCAGGTTCTGGTTCAAGTGGCGGTGGTTCAGGCTCAGGTTCTGGTTCAAGCTCAGGTTCAAGTGGCGGTTCTGGCTCAAGTGGCGGTGGTTCAGGCTCAGGTTCAAGTAGCGGTTCTGGTTCAGGCTCAGGTTCTGGCAATGGTTCAGGTTCAAGTAGCGGTTCTGGTTCTGGCAATGGTTCAGGTTCAAGTAGCGGTGGTTCAGGTTCAAGTAGCGGTTCTGGTTCAAGTGGCAATGGTTCTGGTTCAAGTGGCGGTTCAGGTTCAGGTTCTGGTTCAAGTGGCGGTGGAAGAAAAAAAGAACCTAAAAGTACTAAATTAATATTTGAAAAAAGTATTCTTAAAAAAAAAATTGATAACATTCAAGATTTTGAAATAAAAACATTTCTCACAAATTACAACACCGTGCCATTCTCAATTGGAACACGAGAAATTGAAAAACCATCGAAAACTGAACAATCGAAATTAAATCAAATGAATAACTGGAGCAGCAACTTTGTTAAGGAAAAACATATGCGAGATATGAAAAATTGGAAGGAAAACAAAACCAAAAGATTAGTATACAATCAAGAAAAAAAACGAATATTAACGAAGTTTACTAATCAATACATAACTGATATAATTACATCAATAGAAATTTTAGCAACGATTGAGGGTACATCATTTTTTAGAAGCGATCATAAATTACAAAAACAAATAAAAACCAAATTAAATTTAACAAATAACCAATATGACAATTTGGTTAAAAAAATTCCATATCTTTCAATGTACAGAGAATTAATTAAAATACATTTATCTCGAGAGATTGATGGAGCAATTATTTATAAAATTATTAGATCTGCATCTAAAGAATATGATTACAAACAATTATTTCAACGTCTATTGCCATTTTTAAATAGTAAATATAAAAATTATGAAGATTTTAAACTAAAAAAAATGACAGGATTACTAACGCAAAATAAAATTAAACAAAGTAACATAAACCTCAGAAAATATGAAGCAATTAGAGAAAAAGCAGCAGTAAGAGTATTACAAGGCTCATTACAAATTACAAAAATTTCAAAATTAATAAAAAATCTGGAAGTAAATTCAAACTCAAATAAAATTGAAGAATTAATCAAAACAGTAACAAGCAATTCTAAAAAAAAACAATTACAAAAAGAATTACATGATAAAATCAAAACATTAAGAACAAAAGGTTCAGAACGAACTGCGTCAGAAAATCAAAATCCTGAAGCGCAAGAAAATAATGTTGGTAATAATAAAGGAATGAGGAAATACATGAATAAGATGAATTCATTTAGAAAGAAATTAAGTTCAAAGCCAAAAGTGTCAACAATATCAACATCAACAAATAATTTGAATAGAGCACCAGCACCAGCACAAGCACCAGCACCAGCATTAGCCGCACCAGCAGCAGAAGCAAATAGAACGGCAAAAGCGCCGGGTTCCACAGTAAATGCCGGTAATAATATACACACCACTAATAATCGTAAAGCGAAAGCTGCCAGAGCTAGAAATGAACAAAATCGTGAAGCGAAAGCTAAGAAAGCTAAAAACGGTGTAAATAATACCGTTATGAACCCGGCTCTAACTAATGCAAACAAAGCAAAAGCTGCCAGAGCTAGAAATGAACAAAATCGTGAAGCGAAAGCTAAGCAAGCTAAAAACGTTTATATAAAT
>Ga0115003_10003806_pt1 | contig 11797 bp, 12 predicted proteins | sample ArcticOcean_MG_C_7_FD_88736 | JGI IMG/M metagenome (GOLD analysis project Ga0115003, IMG submission 88736) | Marine microbial communities from western Arctic Ocean - ArcticOcean_MG_CB11_88 | ecosystem: Environmental > Aquatic > Marine > Oceanic | place: Arctic Ocean: Canada Basin | collected... | reverse complement strand
GCAAAGTTGTTTCTTAACCGCTTCTTCATGAACGCAGCCAGGCTCTGTTGCGTCACCAGATGAATTTCCGGAGTTCATTTTGGTACCTGCAGTATTTCCAGCAAATTTTTCGCAAAAAAGTGCCGCATTACGAGCCGAAAGTATCGCACCGCGCCGTTTACGAAGTTCTGATAATTCTGCCATTTGCCGGTCGTTGTTACTCAGAATCACACCGCCTGCTATTCCGGAAGGCAGATCATGACTTTCCGGAAGCTCGAAACCGGTGATCCAGTATGTAAGTCCATTCGGCCATGCAAGTTGAACATCTGCTGGCCAAGATCCAGAAGCAGCTTCTTCATAAACAATAACCGGAACTCTAAGTCGTTTAAATTTTTCGAGCCACTCCGCGTTTTCACTGACAAAATTTTGTAGATCTTCTGGAGCAATCAAAATTAGATCACCCTCTTTTGCGGAAAAATTTTCTGCTGCCGGAAGTTCGTTTAAATTAAAATGCAGAGCGGAAATTTCCAAGGAGTGCAGAGCATCCGTAATGAAAGTTTCACTAGAGGCAAGATTCAACTTCGTAAGCGGACGGGAGTCCTGCAAATAGCTCAGCAATTCCAGCAAAGCGGCTCTTCCAGAACTAAAAGCGAGTGCATGCCGAGCCTGGTGTCGGACGGCTAATTGCTGTTGAAAATTTTTAACTTGTTTAGGTGGAACAAAACGGAAATATCCGTATTCGACTTCTCGCTGTCCATTTTTCCATTCGTGAATAAAATCCAGTGTCGGCAAAATACCGCTGACTCCGAAAGTTCCTCCTAACAATCCGTAAGATTCTTCAGAAATATTTGCCGGAATTTCGGTAATGTCGAAATCGCCTTCATTGGAATTGTAATCGGCCAGAATCGCATCCCCGGGTTTTCCCTTATTCGTAGCACAGACCAAAAACGTAATTCCTGGATAACGAGCATTTCCGTTCCAGAGAGCTTCCTCTTTGTCCTTTTCTGAAAAATATGCACCAACATCCGGATGACTGTGATAGATGACTTTGATCTGCTTTCCTGCTTTTTTGAGGGAGCGTTCCAATTTCATATGTTCACGGGGATCGATCATATAACCATCCCGTCCCGTTCGCGGAAACTGCTCCGGATCTTCCCTGTGCATTTCGTTCATTATATTGCGCATTGGGTAGACAGTTTCCAGTGATTCAGCATCATCTACATTGCCCACGATAAAACCGCAGGTTTCTTCCGGATATGCCTCCACACCGTGCGCATGGCATTCTGCTAAAATTTGTGCTGAAATCCACATTAAGTTTAAAAAATTACTATGTTTTAATTTGGAGTAACGGCGGACAGATCTGACCGCCTTCCAGTTAGTACTGAGGCATCTCTGAATCGACTTCTTCGGCCCAGAGATCTATCCCTCCGCTCAGGTTTTTAAGTTTTTTAAAACCGGACTTTTTGAGTTCTTTGAGTGCCCGCATGGAGCGCTTCCCTTTGTAACAATAAAGATAAATCGAATCCTCCTGATTCAATCCGCTGGTAGCAGGTTCAAAACTGCTTAAAGGAAGCAACTGAGCCCCGTCTATTTTGCAAATATCCCATTCAAAACTTTCACGTACATCAACCAAAACCGCGGAAGGATCCTGATCCATGGCGGCTTTAAATTCCTGTGGAGAAAGTTCATAAGCTGCTTCATCAATTTCTTCCGGAACAGATGCTCCCAGAAAAGGAACATCGCAAAAAGCCTCGTAATCAATCAACTCTGTAACGCTGGGATTATCTCCGCAGAGGACACATTTCAGATCTTTGCGGACTCGCACCTCCTTGAAATTCATTTTCATTGCGTCGTAGAGCAATAAGCGACCAATCAGAGGAGCGCCTCCATCCAGAATCAGTTTAATAACTTCTGTGGCTTGAATTAAGCCAACTACGCCCGGGAGCACGCCCAAGACACCTGCAGCCGCTCAATTGGGGACAAGGGATGCGGGAGGAGGTTCTGAATATAGACAACGGTAACACGGACCTCCTGCCTCCGGAGAAAAGATGGTTATCTGTCCCTGAAAGCGGAAAATGGCAGCTGAAACCAGCGGTTTTTTTGAAAAATAAGCGGCGTCGTTAATCAGGTAACGTGTCTCAAAATTGTCAGAACCATCCGCGATAATGTCATATTGTTTGAACAGTTCTAGCACATTGTCACGTTCCAAACGGATATTGTGAATTTCAACTTCGATGTTCGGGTTTCCCGCCAAAATAGTATCACGCAGTGATTCGACTTTTGGACGGCCTTCGTCTGAAGTCGTGTGTGCGATTTGACGGTGTAGATTGGTGTGATCCACAACGTCGAAATCTACCAGTCCAATTTTTCCTACACCAACCGCCCCCAGATACATTCCGAGCGGAGAGCCGAGTCCGCCTGCTCCAATCATAAGCACACTGGATTCTTTCAACTCCAACTGACCTTTCATTCCTACTTCAGGTAAAGTCAAGTGTCGGCTGTAACGATTGATTTCCTCATTGTTTAATTTCATTTTCCCCATTTAACTATTTTTTACAGTTGAGCAACCGCCAGCTACTGACGGTACAATCTGGATGAAATCTCCGTCCTGAACCTCACTTTTTAAACCATCAGCATAGCGGATGTCATCGTCATTCAGATAAACGTTTATAAAACTACGGATTTTACCGTTTTCATCAAACAGGTTAACTTTCAGTTCAGTATATTCTGCGACTAAGGCTCCAATAGCTTCCTCAACAGAGCTTCCGGATACTTCAACTTCATCCTGATCATTTACGTACTGTTTCAGTGCTGAAGGGATTTCAATGACTACTCCCATAACTCTCCTTTTTTTGTCTGGCTAATGGCTTAATAATTCTATTATACTCAAATAATGGACATGTTTAATATATCAAACAGCAATCCGATAAAATGAATATATCATTTTATTTTAATCATGCAAGTAAAATAAACATGATTACACTTAAGCTTTAATTTTTATCTTCTTAGAAAATTCATGCAAGCAAACAATACAACTCTGGAAGCGCCCCCAAAAGTCGGTCAGGAAATACAACGTTTAAGACTCCAACACAATCTTACACTGGAGCAGTTAGCCAGCAAGTCCGGAGTCTCAAAATCTATTCTTTCCCAAATCGAACGTGACCGCAGCAACCCGACTTTAGCCACAATTTGGCGTATCACCCAAGCTCTTGAAAGTCCTTTGGAGGATTTACTTTCCGAGAAGGAAGGGACAAAGTGTTTTGAAAAGTTAAGCCAGAACGCGACTCCAGAAGTGATCAGCGAAGACAGTCATTTCCACTTGAGAATCCTCGGTACACTTAACTCAGTTTCTACTGTACAGTGGTATGAGTTTACGGCTGAACCTGGCGCAGAACTAGCTTCTGAGTCACATGGTACCGGAAGTCTGGAAAGTGTAACGCTCTGCACAGGACATTTAAGTGTAATTGTCGGTGAAGAAACACAGGACGTTTGTACCGGCGAAACACTGCGTTTCAGGACTGATGTTCCTCACAGTCTGAAAAATAATGGTGAGGGTACCGCGCATGGATTTATGGTTAATTTGCTTTAGAACTTGTGAGTCTTGAATTATCAAAGGATATTAACAATTAACCGCAACATGTCATCTCGACCAAAGAGAGCGGTCTAAAAAAGTGTGGCAAAACTAAAATACCACTTTGCCCTCCGAAAAGCTGAACGAAGGAATTTGTTCAATCTCTAAGACGTCCCTCTCCGCCACCAGGATGGTTGCGCTGGACACGTCAATTACTGCTACCGCTCTGCTGAAAATGCGGTATAGTTCTGGGTGGAAAAGCTTATCTCGATCCCGCTTCTCCGTTTCTCTGTTCAAATTGTCTGCTTGAGATTCCCTGGACAGATCCTCTTTTTCACTGCCGCCAATGTGGAAACCACACTGCCGAACCGGACCGCGTCTCTTGTCAGGAAAGTATGGAGGACGAATGGGATTTAGCTGAGTCCCGAAGTGGATTTGCCTACAATGACATAATTCAACATTGGATTTTAGAAGTTAAATTTTTTGGACAGGAACATTTATCTCCTCTCTTAGGCCGGCTTTTAGCACTCAGTTTTCAAAACAGCACATGGCTGGAAAAATATGATTCTATCGTTCCGATTCCTCCTCATTCTTCACGACTGCGCAAACGTGGCTTCAATCAGTCTCTTTTGCTGGCATATCATTTACGGAAAAATCTCAGAAAAAATTATCCGGAGATTAACACGGACTTGTTGAGATGAACACGTGGCACACGACCTCAAACAGAACTTCCTCTGGCCGAAAGAAAAACAAATCTTGAAGATACGTTTTCTACTTTAGCAAATGTACGGGATAAAAATATATTGTCGCTGGATGACGTAATGACGTCCTGTTCTAGGCTGAATGCCGCTGAGCCATGTTTCAAAGAAGCAGGCGCAGGCAAAGTTGGAGCATTAGTCTTGTGCAGGAAAATGCGGGACTCTCAGAATTAGCTGTTCAAGATATAAAGCTGAGACAGAAACAATCTATGACAAATCTTTCATCAGTAATGGAACGCACAACTCCGCTGCTCCCACTTGAGATTCAACAAATACCCTCGACTGCCGCCCCAATTCAAGACAACTCTCCTGATCGGCTAATAGATCAAAAAGCAGCTTCCGGAATTCAGCAGAATTTTTCACAGTGTTGACCAATTTTTGTTCAAGCATCTGCATAGCTTCGGCTGAATTATCGTGTTTTGGACCAAAGGCGACGGTGGCTCCCATTGCTACTGGTTCGAGGATATTATGAACACCGGTTGTAAATGCGCCGCCAACGTAGGCCATCTTTGCAGAGTGATAAAGTCCTGCGAGGATTCCCACTGAATCTATCAGAAGTATTCGAACACCTTCTGGAGAGGTAGAAATGTTTGACCAGCGCACAAGCGGTATTCCTGCAAAATGCTTTTCAGCGTTTTCCAAATATTCTGAGATAGGTTCATGCGGTGCTAGAATCAGAAACAATTCCGGAAACTCAGTCAAGGCTTCTTTCAGAGCAGAAAAAATACACTCTTCATCCGGAGGCCACGTACTGCCTGCCACAAACACAAACCCGTCCTTTGCCGCTTGAGGCAGTTCAGGAATTTTCAAACGATCTCTGCGTTCCAGCACACTGTCACAACGTGTATCACCCATCACCTCAACTTTTGGATGCTCCAGAATTGCTGAAAGAATCCTTTGGCGGTCTGCTTCAGAGACGGTTAAGATATGCTCCAGGCATTCGTAAATTGAGTGGTAAAATGAACGTCCCACAATGTTACCCGTTCTGCGTGAATTAGCATGAACAATTGCTGAAATTAAAGATTGAGGAACTTTTTGTTTATGTGCCTCCCAGACTAAATTTGGCCATAAATCATAACTTACCCAAACCAGACGTGACGGCTGCAGCAAACCGAGTAAACGCCGAGCGTTCCAGAGTGTATCAAGAGGTAAAAATTCTGTTGCGAGTAAGCCCTGTATTTTTGACTGCTGAGGACGTTCAAGCCAACGGTAGGCATTGATTGAACTGTAGGTCAGAACACACTCAGCACCTTCAGTCACACAGCGTTCAATTACCGGTTGAGCCTGTAAAAACTCCCCGGCGCTGGCTACGTGCAGCCAAATTAAGGGCTTTTGCCAATCACGTTTTGAAATACCATCAGCCAAACGTTCCCACTGACCTTCCCGTTTTTCTAAGCTCTCGCGGATATTTGTTTTGCTAAATGCTAATAATTTTACAATTCCTAAAAGCAGCGGCAGTAAAAAAAGATTGTAAGCAGCAAACCAAAAACGACTAGTCATTGAGCTAATCATTGAGAGGAAACGGGCTCATCCTGAAATGAACTCGGCAGAATGTTAAAAGGTAGAACTTTGATCAGCACAGGTAAAAGTATGCCACCTCCAGGCAGTGCAAAAATTGCGAGCGCAGGAATTGAACGGGCAACGTCCATTAACTGCTCCTGTACTTTTTGTTTTTCATGACTGGTCAAAGGTTGTGTGGTAGCTTTAAGCAGCAACTCGTAAAGTTCTTTAGTTTCCTTGATTTCAGTCATAATATTAGCCACATTTTTTATGACCAACTTGACAACCGTATCGTTCATATAATCTTGAAACTGCGTGAATGCGGCATTATTTTTCAAGAATTCGAGACGTTCATTGTGAACGGAAAAAAATTCTGCCACCGAGTAGTATAACTCTTCTAGTTTTTCAGAGGGCAACCCGAGATGCAGGGAAATATTTTCAATCAGTTCGCGTTCCTGCCATGCATCCTGATTATCGATCAATGAAAGCAAAATCAGCTGTTCCATCAAATAGCTAACGATAATTACAGCAGTGAAAGAACAATGCAGGTCTGATATTTTTACAGGTGCACGGATCATCCGAGTGAGTTCGTTCTGCTTTGACTCTTTTAGTCCGGTTTGTTCGATGTATTTTTCAATTACCTGCTGTTCTGCAGTTGCCACAATGTCATCCGCCCAAATCAGCGCGGCAAAGATAAAGATCATTTCCTCACGGAGTTGCCTGTCCAGTTCAAGATATTTATCCGGAGAAGAAACATCTTCTACCGCATTTTCGCGAGACCAGAGCAGGAAAAAATAAAGTTTTGCAAAAGCAAAATTATTTTGTCGGTTACCCAGAGATGAATATCCCTTCAGGGTCACTGTCTCAAGCAACACAAGCTCCAACTTTTGCAACGCCCCATTAAATGTTTCGTTCCTGTCAAGTAAATCCAAAAGAATTACATCCTGCGGTATGCGATAATAACTGTCGGGCAAATGATATTGTAAAACTAACAAAACAATTTTCAGTAGCTGCTTTTGATATGGGTGATGATCCTCCCCATCACAATTCTTTGACGTAATACTTTGATTTTCGACGAATGCAACCGAGAACAGCGTTTCCAGGAAAAGCAAAATTGTCCCACCCTGTTGTTTGGGAAAATACAGTTTTTTTGCTAAGTCATTTAAAGATGGAGAAATAACCGGACAACCGAAGAGGATTCCATTTTCTTTGACAGTTGAGTAAAGACAATCATCAAATTTTTCTTCTCCTAATGCACCCTCTGTTAACTGTAGATACTGCTCTGTCAACGTAAATTGAGTTTCGACCCGATAATGTAAATAACGATTCAGCCAACTTGATGTACGAAAATTTAACGAAAACATAACTTAATTTTTCTCAAAAATAATTCCTAAAATTAAACACAATTCGTTTTCCTGTCAGAGATGGAATATCGATTGCTTTTCTCTATTATTAGCTTTAGCAGCTTAGACAGCTATGCATCTATTTTACTTTGTTTCAGGTGAGCTACCAGTTTTTTTTAAGCGATGAAGCGGATGCTCAGTGGTCACGGGTTTTAGTGAGGCATTCTGAACACATGTGTGGTGTTTTTAAGATAGCGGCATTTTGAAATAACTTTAGCTTAGCTAGAGTTGAAAAACCGTGGACAAGAATATCAATTCTATTCGAAATTTACAGACTCGCGTTGATCTACATAAGAAGGAATAATGAGAAAATTGCCACTAAAACGGCGTTATTACGGAAAAATCTTTTTGCTGTTTGGATTATTATTCAGCGTGCAGCTTGTTAGGGCAGCAGTGCTTGATTTTCAACAAATGGCGCTTGATTTTCAACAATCCGCCATCTCAGATTTCGTTGGTTTCGCCACAAAAGGTGAGCGCTATCCACTTATTCACACCATCTCTGAGTTGCGTTTTCGTGTTTTTTCGGAAAAACTGGGGATTAACCGCAAACTTGAAACGAAGACTTGTTCACAACATAGGTCCTATGGCGTCGCTGTACCAACCACGCAAAAGAAGTTTTGTGAAGACTATGATTCACTAGTGGAACTAGCCAAAACGAGCATTGCGCAAACTTCTTTCTTTGAAAAAATATATTTAGTCGCAGAACCGGCATTGTTAAATGAAATAGAAAGGCAAAGAGCACGGGATGCGGTACGAGTGTGGATACGACAAAAATTGAATTGCCTGAATGAAAAATACAGGTGCGGGCGTGATGAAAGAAAAATGATTAAACGAGTAACAAATTTTGAAACTGATATCTTAAAGACTTATCTACGTATCCTGAAAAATCTGGACAAGAAATTGTTTCCTGAAGAACAAACTGCAACATTTATCAAAACTAAAGATTTAGAAACACTTTGTGGATTTGTTGATGCTGTCAGTCAGAACACTCCAAAGCCTGGAATGCTGCTGATTGATACCGGAAAATTCAAAATGGGAAGTTCGAAGGGACTGCCTGCGGAGCATCCTGTGCGAGAAGTGCAGTTGGATGAGTTCTGGATAGACAAATGTGAAGTCACTAATTACCAATATTTACGTATCGCGGCTCAATATCCATTTTTACGAAAAAGCACTTTCCCGCGTAAATTTCACGATGGTAATTATTTGAGAAATTGGTCGGATGATCTTGTACCGGAAATCGGCAGTGAGTTAAAACCGGTAATTCAAGTCTCATGGTATGCGGCACGTCATTATTGTAACTACGTTGGCAAACGCTTAGCTTCGGAAGCAGAGTGGGAAATGGCTGCACGCGCAGGAATTGAAAGCGAATATTCTGTAGAAGGAGGTATAGACTTTTTGCAGGATTATGGCTGGTTCCGTGAAAACTCCGGCGGTATAATTCACGCTACAGGACAAAAAACAAGTAATCCGAATGGACTTTTTGACATTCACGGAAATGTTTGGGAGTGGGTATATGACTGGTTTGGAATCTATCCCGGCCTCAAAAGAGCAAATCCGCAGGGACCTGAAATCGGCAAGTATCGTATCCTTCGCGGTGGATCATGGAGCGATCCCGCAGAATATTTACGCTCTGCTATGCGGCGTGATGCTCTGCCTACAAGTACCTATAATAACGTTGGTTTCAGGTGTGCCTCTAAAAAATGAGTAGATTTTTCAATTTTCAGTTCTTTTGTTCTCATGCAGAAGTTTTATTTGCTGATGCAGTTTGAATTTTTCAATAAAACCGATTTCCTGATATTCAGGTTTCTCGAGATGATAGCCAAAAAGACCATTCCCAATCCAAATCTTAACCCCGCTTTTGTGTTGAGCATGAAAATCGTCAAGCCTCCAGTCATCAGGATTACGAGCCATGTTGTGTAAAATAACATTTAGATTGTCTGCTTTCATGTCTATTTCGGTTTTAAATAAGAAGAGTCCGGCAAAGTTTTTCCGAGTTGGTTTTATGGTTCAAAATATATTCAGGAATTACAATAATTTTGCAAAATTTGCATTATTGGGGTTGCTCGGACTTCCTGCGTGCAGCGGACAGGAAGTTTATGTTTACGAGAAACTTCCTGAAGTCAGCGAGTGCCGCCGTTACAAAGATTACTGGACAGTCACCGCGTGTAACCGCAAACACCAGATAATTTTGAGCGAAAAACTAAACGCTGCTATCCAGACAACCAACTATCGTCTCAGCCGAAAATTTAATCAAGGTAAGAGAAGATGTAAAGAGACGACTTATCGCGGTGCACCAGCCGGATGCTACATCAACCATCTGCCTATCCGTGGAAATCTGCCCACAGTTGGTAAAACAACCGACTGATCTTTTCAGCCCGGATCCGTGTCCTCGGCAAAAATTGCTACAACGCAGATAACGAGACATTCATCAGCAGTCTGGAAAACTCAGCCATTTCGGTCTAGTGGAAAATCTTTTTGATATTAGAGCATCCGTTTCCCCCGTACTTCTCTTCGTTCTAGATGTCACGCTTTTAGGGCTTTTTTCCACTGTATCAAATAATAATATAATTTTAGCTTAGTGTCCAGCCTCTGAGTTTTTTAAAGTTGTAGGAGTACTTTGAACAAGGAAGGATTCGCATTTTTCAGGTATTTTAACGTAGCTTTGCCGAAGGTACTAAAAGATCAACTCTCGCAGATGAAGAGGTTCCTTTTTTAATAATTGTGGCGGATGGAGCAAGGCCTTTGCGGCTAGAGCTCCGCCTCCGTTCCAGTAAAAATTAGTCAGACAGACCCAATACTTTTTTTCCGGAAGCAAAGCTTGTCCATGAGGATATTTCAAATAAAGCCGATTGCCTTTACTTGAATTATCCAGTTCTGCTACAAAACCACCCGGCGTGAGGATTGTACTGCTGCGTGCGTACCAGCCCAGATTTTTCTTGCGATAAGATTCGAGCATTATTTCGATTTATCGACCATACAACCGCACCAAAACTGGTCGGTTGTCATAAGACAACCTGCGGAAAAAATGTTCCCAGCGCAGTGCTTGTCCCAAATCCGTGAAAGGTAGTTTTTTCTGGAACCACCACCATGGTAAAAGTGAAAGGGTTTTTGCTTCCACTCTTTTAGAGCAGAATATGACAAATCGATTCCGCAATCCTCAAATTCAGTTTTTTTCGGAAACCTTTTAAAAATTAATGAGGTCACCTCTTCCAAATATTTTTCTACTTTACAAAAGCGTGCATCCAGTTTTCGCTACATCTTAGGTTCTGGAACTTTCTCTGCTTTGATAAAAGCATAAACAGTTTTTGAAATTTTCCAGTTTCCATAATTTTCTTCAAAAATTACGAGGATTGTACTCAGTCCTTCCGTCGCAGTTCCGCGAGACACAAGCGGAGTCTGATGTCCTTTGAGTTTTTGAGTCAGGCGTTTCGGGCTGATCCTGTTGGCGTGTCCGGAAATAATCAGGTCGAATGCAGGGGAACAATCAGCAATCATGCCAGCGGAATTTAGATGAGGTAATTCCCTGGTTGAGGCAACATCAAGATCATACAGCGTGTTGTCTCCATTATTAAACAAGCCGATCAAATAATCTACTTTCTCCTGCTCACGCAAAACTTTAACCCATATTTTTGCTGTTTCAAACATTTCTTTAAAGTTAAGTCCTTTCCTTTGTTCCGGATCTATCCAGAGCGGAACACATGGCCTGATAAATCCGAAGATTCCTACTCGCACTCCGTAACGTTCAATTATTTTGTAAGGCGGAAAAAGCGGATGCTTTGAGTTACGAAAGCTGACATTCGCGGCCAGCCAACTGAATTGCGCTTGTGCAATGTTCTGTTTTAAAATTTTCGTCGGCGGTTCAGAATCGTTGTTTCCTAAAGTAAGAGCGTCATATTTAAATCAGTTGATCATTTCAATCACATGCAGAGGTCTCGTTATTTCAGGAGCAACGTGGCCAAAATAAAAGATGAAGGGATCTCCCTGAATTGTATCTCCGGAATCTAGCAAAATTAGCTTCAGATATTTTCACGTAATTTTTTGAGCGTCCTCGCCAAATAGAGGAAAACTCTTGAACGTATGTTTCAAAGCAGACGTATCTAAGTCAACGAACCGCGTAGATCAGATGTCGCCAAAATCAGCAGAGACTTTTTTGCGCCTTTGAGGATTTTTGTTTTCGGACGTTGACGGATTTTGAAATTTGCTGATTTTCCTGAAGGACTCAATTTTTCCGAGTCGAGATCGTCCTCTGCGACGGAATTAGTGGAAAGCAGAAACACTGCAGGAAGGATCAGAATTAAAAGTAAGCACGGACGGAATTGCCTTAGCTTTGACATATTTTCCTTAATCGCCTATTTTATAATTTTGGTTTTGCGGTAGTGAAAGAAGATGTTCTCTAAACTACTAAAATCATTACACTCTGTGTCCATTGATTATTCAAGCTGAGGATGTTTTTGGAAAACATGTCATACCCGAATTTACTTAGCTGATTTTAATAGACTCTTTGGATTTAAAGCAAATGAAAAAATACATGGACTATGTCGCAGAAGCGATATAGGTAGTGGCAGAGATCATGCCTTGGGATTTGG
>Ga0115003_10003805_pt1 | contig 11798 bp, 10 predicted proteins | sample ArcticOcean_MG_C_7_FD_88736 | JGI IMG/M metagenome (GOLD analysis project Ga0115003, IMG submission 88736) | Marine microbial communities from western Arctic Ocean - ArcticOcean_MG_CB11_88 | ecosystem: Environmental > Aquatic > Marine > Oceanic | place: Arctic Ocean: Canada Basin | collected... | reverse complement strand
TTAAGATGGTGAATTTTTTTGACACCTTATCTAATACAAAAGATCGCTGTGAGTGGTACCAAACGCAGGCACCAATAGCATTCACCGTTTCAATAATGCCTTGAGCAGGGGTAATGTTATTCTCTATGAGAAACTCACGTGTTTTCTGATCAATATTTTCTGATAGCGTACTGCACAGAATGCCGGGTATGTTTGTCTTTGACAGTGCATGAATAAATGATTGTGCGTCATTAAGGTAATAGGGCTTACTCTCATCGCAATCTGGCAGGGGATAGTCCTGCACGATAACGGCTAAGTCATAGTGATCTTCAAACGCTGCCTCGAATACCGCTGTAACTTTTTCTGGATTACCCCAAATTGGTGTTGTGTAGTCCAGAGGATTAGTGACGTTAGCAATTGCTGGTAACTTTTTAATCAAGTCTTTTTCGACCAGTAGAGTCGGCTGAGGGAATTCTAAATCTAGCTTTTCTGCAAAGTCAGCCAGCATAGTCGCACCACCACCAGAACAAGTGAAACCCATTAGTCGATTGCCTTTTGGTATGCCACTGATGCAAATAAGCTTAAGTGTTTCTAATAGTTGCGCTGGGTTTGTCACACTAATAATACTGAGTCGGTCAAACAGAGCCTGATAGAGTTCATTGGTACCTGAAAGTGAACCGGTATGGCTTATAGTTAATTGCCCACCAATCTTTGAGGTGCCCGTTTTAAGGACTACAATCGGTTTGTTTAGTTTGAGCGCTTTAAGTGCGATTCGGCTAAATGATTCGATATCTTTTAGTCCTTCAATGTGTAGCCCAATGGCACGAACTTCTTCTAGCTCGCACATGACGTCAATATAGTCTTCTAGTTGTAAAATAGACTGATTACCTGCTGACACCATATAAGCCAACGGCACTGAACGTTGGTTCATGGTTATGTCAGACGACAACATGCCACTTTGGGTGATGATAGCTGCACCATAACCGGGATTAAAGCCACCATGTGCAAAGGGCCAAAGCGCGACTCGATCCATGAAGTTAATAACGCCGTAACAGTTAGGTCCAACAATTGCCATGTCACCCGCGACTTCTACTAAAGCCTGATCAGACTCACCACCTTCCTTACCGTCAGAACCAAATCCTGCGGTATAGCAAACAACTCCCCCAGCACCATGCTCAGCAAGCCATCGAACTGTGTCGATGGCAGGTTGGGTGGGTATTGCAAGAAATACTGCATCAGGTACTTCTGGCAATAGTTCTATGCTTGAATAGCAAGGCAAGCCACACATAACGTTTCGCTTGAGGTTAACGGGCCAAATATTCCCAGAAAAGCCAATCCGTTGGCAGGCCCTTAAGGCTGTTTCAGCATCAGCTCCACCAATAAAGGCAATGTGTCGTGGCTTTAGTAATCTCAGTAAGTTTTTTCGTTGATTCGGAGTCATGCGCCTAAAGGACGTAGAATTGAACGCGTAATTATATGGCGTTGAATTTCAGAGGTGCCGTCCCAGATACGTTCCAATCGAGAATCGCGCCACAGACGTTGAATGGGCATCTCTTCCATCAATCCCATACCACCATAAATCTGAACAGTGTCGTCAGCAACACGATTGAGCATTTCTGAACAATACACTTTGACCATGGCTGCGTCTGCATCTTGAAGAGTACCAGCATCGGCTTTTGCAACTGCATCCATTACCAATAGATCGGCAGTTTTAATACCAATTGCCATATCGGCTAGTTTGAAACCAGTTGCCTGGAATTGGCCAATCGGTTTGCCGAATTGCTTGCGATTTGCGGCCCAGTCGACTGCTAGATCATAGAGCCGTTCAGCTTTACCTGCGCAGGTGGCACCAACCCAGATACGCCCCATACCCAGCCACTTTCCAGATAATTCAAGACCTTTACCTTCCTCTCCAAGCATTTGATCAGGCCCTAAACGGACATTCGAAAAGAAAAGCTGGTAGTTATTATACCCACGATAACTCACGCAACGATTGCCTTCAGAAATGTCAAAGCCTTTGGTGCCAACATCGACTAAAAAGGCAGATACTCTTTTACGCGGGCCACGTGGAGTTTCGTCGATTCCAGTGGCTGCAAATACAATGGCAAAATCGGGCATGGTAGGCCCAGAAATAAAATGTTTCGAGCCGTTTAATATCCAGTCATCACCGTCGCGTTTAGCATTTGTCTTCATTGCCATGACGTCAGATCCGGCTTCAGGTTCAGTTAGTGCAAATAACTCTCTTTTCTTTGCCTGAACGCAAGGTGTCAGATAGCGCTCGATTTGATCACCCTGACAGGCCATGAGTAATTCTGTTGGTCTGCCAATCCATGAGTGAAGTGCATGGCTTGTTTTTCCGTACTCGCGTTCCACAACAGCCATATTCGTGTAGTCGAGTCCACCACCACCCACTGATTCTGGCAGATTAGCTGAATATAACCCGGCTTCGATTGATTGCTGTTCAATCTGTTGACCTAATTCTTTTGGAACATAACCGAGACGATCAACTTCCTCCTCATGAGGGTATATTTCTTTTTCCATGAAAGCGCGAACGGTTTCAAGAATCATTTCATTTTCATGGCTTAGAACGATATCCATAATGGTCTCCAGGTTTAAGGTTTCTAATGGTTATAAGAGAATTTTACGCACCCCGTAAATTGAGGCGTTTACGAGCTTCTGCTGGTGTTACTGCTCTCGCACCCATACGCTCTATAATTCCCACGGCACGCTCCACTAACTGCCCATTTGATGCCAGTACGCCACGATCGAGATAAATATTATCTTCTAATCCTACGCGGACGTTTCCGCCCATAGCAACCGATGCTGCCGCTATTGGCATTTGCATTTTAGAAATTCCAAAGCTGGTCCAGCTTGCATCGCTGGGTAAATGATCTTTCATCACTTTTAAAGTATCAACGGTATGATCAGCACCCCAGGGAATGCCCAGACATATTTGGAACATTGGTGGATCATCAATCAAACCTTCGGCAATCATTTGTCTAGCGAATCGAATGTGTCCGAGTTCAAATACTTCTAACTCCGGTTTAACTCCCCATTCTTTTGCTAATGCGGCCATTTTTCTTAGAGTTGGTGGTGTTGAAATATATATTTCTTCACCATTACCAAAATTTAAAGTGCCACAGTCAAGGCTGCAAATTTCGGGCAGTAATTCTTCAACATGGGCAAGTCTTTCCAGAGGACCGATCATGTCAGTACCTGGACCAGGCATTGACGGGTCAGCTTCGCTGGGCACCCAGTCACCACCCATGCCAGCAGTCAGGTTAATCACAATGTCAGTATCTGAACTGCGAATTCTGTCGACCACTTCGGCAAATAGCTTAGGATCACGAGAGCCTTTACCTGTTTCTGGATCGCGCACATGTATATGAGCAATAGCTGCACCTGCTTTTGCAGCCTCGATGGCGGCTTCAGCAATTTGCTTTGGGGTAACGGGCACGCCTGGGTGCTTGGCTGTTGTGTCACCCGCTCCAGTGACCGCACAAGTTACAATTACTTCATAGTTCATGTTTTCGCCTCTCCATTTGTTTAATGCCAGTTTGTGGGAAGATTAACCTTGAGTTTTCGATTAATCGACGAAACATCTTATAATTCGTCATATACTGGCGCTACTAAATTGAGGAGACTGCTGTTTTATGACAGAAAATAAAGTTGAAAAAATTGACCGCCAATTGTTGAAAGTCGCGTTTATCTTAATACCTCGTTTTAATATGATGACCTTAACCACTTTGATTGAGACACTTCGAGTGGCTAATTATCTGTCCCCAAAACCTCTCTATGATTGGCGTTATATTTCATTTGATGGTGCTATTGTAACGGCCAGTAATGGCCTAGCGGTTAAAGCAATGGTTTTGGATAATGACCCAGATGATTTTGATACAGTTTTCGTTGTCGGTAGCTGGGGCTGTGAACATTATAACAATTCTGAACTATTTAATTGGTTACGCTTGCTTAATCTAAAAGCTGTAAAAATTTGTGGTGTTGAGTTAGGTGTTTACACTTTAGCGAGAGCTAAATTGTTATCCCAAAAAGTAGCAACTACACATTGGTCTTGTATCGCAGGTTTTGCAGAACTATTTCCGACGGTAAAAATAAGCGAACAATTATATACGGTTGATAAAAACATTCTCACTTGTTCTGGTGGTACCGCCGGGATTGATCTCATGCTTTACTTGATTGGAACACGTCATGGTGAGCACTTGAAGTCAGAAATAGCGGAACAGATACTTCATTTTCCAATTAGAGAAGGACACTCTGCGCAAAGGCATTCTTTGGGTACTTCGACTGAGTCTGTTCCAACGATTGTTTACACCGCCATTAAATTAGTTGAAAAAAATATAGCTGAGCCGCTTAAAGTGCCAGAAGTTGCCTACAATATTGGTATTTCGCAACGCAAACTTGAGCGCTATTTCAAGCGATACATGGGTTGTTCATTTGTTCAGTTTAGTCAGTTGTTGAGACTTCAGTATGCGCGTGTTCTACTTACTAGTACCCATATGACAGTGCGAGAAGCTTCTGTTGCTAGTGGTTTTAACTCGATGTCGCATTTTTCTTACGCTTTTTTAAAATGTTTTGGAAAATCACCAGGGCACTATCGTTATGCTTGGTCTGATACTGAAAATGCACCCTCTTGGCCAGGTACTTTATATTCATTTATTGAAACATCTCGTGTCAAAGCTATGAATAATTCTGATATTTCTGTGGGGGGTTCAAAATAACTCGATTTTTATTATGGGTGGTAAAATTTTGACGAAATATAGCTTATTTTGACGAAAAATCGACAAAATATACACCGCAGCAGTAATGTATAATAAATTTAAAAAATGGCCCTGTAATAAACGAACACGTTCGACAGATTGGCTTGAGATTAAGACTATATAAAAGCAGGGTCAACGAGGAAAATCATGACATTAACTCAGCAATTAATAAATTATATCCGCAATAAACCAGTTAGCCAAAATGATTTGGATCGAGCGGCTGTTCTCACCTTGGATGCCATTGCGAATATGCTAGGTGGATGTAACAGCAAACCAGGTAGAAAATTATTGCAGTGGGGAGAGGGTCAAGGGCAGGATGCTGGGCGCAAAGCACTTATTGCTGGTGGACTAACGCACATTTTAGAAACTGACGATTTACATCGAGCTTCGGTAACCCATCCAGGATGCGTTGTGGTCCCCGCGGTATTTGCGTTAGCTGAACGCGAGGGAAGCAATGCTCATCAAATGCTCATGGCTATTCTTCATGGCTTCGAGTCGATGTGTCGGGTTGGCGCAGGTGTTGGTCCATCTCATTATCGTGTATGGCATAACACGGCTACCTGTGGTCCTTTTGGTTCTGCAATGGCAGCCGCCACATTACTTGATTTAAATGTAGACCAGACCATGCACGCTCTAGGCAATGCGGGTACACAATCATCTGGGTTGTGGGAGTTTATGGAGACGGGTGCGATGAGCAAACATCTTCATGCTGGACGAGCAGCTGAGGCTGGCGTAGTTGCCGCTGATCTAGCCAAGTTAGACTTTACTGGGCCACCTAAAATATTAGAGGGTGAAAAGGGATTCTTCGAGGCAACCTGTTTAGATGCAGAACCAGAAAAGGTAACCGAAAACCCTGATGCGCCTTGGCAACTGACTCAAACGTCAATAAAGCCTTGGCCTTGTTGTCGGCATACTCATCCTGCTATTGATGCAGCATTGGAGCTGCATGAGACGTTGGCGGGTCGTGATGTAGATTCAGTGCAAGTCGAAACCTATCAAGCAGCGATGGATGTTTGTGATCGACCTCAGCCAGACAGTGAGTACGCAGCTAAGTTTTCAATTTATCATTGCGTGGCAGCTGCTCTTGATGGGGGTGAGGTCGTTTTTGATTCCTTTACCGGGGCTAGTCGTGATCGATTGAGTGGGTTACGTGAAAAAACTACGGCTGTGGTGGCAGAGCCTTATGCCTCAAACTATCCTGTATATTGGGGTTCAGCAGTGACGGTGTTGACGACACAGGGAGACCGCCTCAATGCAAAAAGAACTTCAGCAAAAGGTGATCCAGAGTTCGCACTCAGTAATGAAGAAATGATTGTTAAAGCCAACATGCTATTAGCCCATGCCGGGTTCAATCAAGCTGATGCACAGCGTGTCATAGACGGCGTTCTGGGGCTGGCTAATGGCGGCAGTGGTTCACCTAACATCGTTAAGTTAGTTTTTCAGCATTTAAAATGAGTGTTACAAAATGTTGAAACCAATAGTCTATGTTGTTGAGGTCGTTTTTTTCAACGGCATAAATAGCCTGAGATTATTTTTGATGGCTAATTTTATAATAATTGATAGTAATAGGAGTCGCCATTGTGCCTGTCATCACAGTTCAACAAATTGCTGGTCGAAGCAAACAGCAAAAAACGGAAATAATGGAAAAAATAACCAAGGCTTTTGTCGATGTATATGATGTTCCTGCTGAAGGAGTGATGATTATTTTTCAAGACCTTCAAGATGAAGACTGGGGACGAAACGGTGTTTTGCACAGTGACCGTGATAATTGAGGGGGTTCAATAGGCTAACAGTTATTGGATTAGGTCATTGGTCTGTTGGTGTTTTAAAAACTATGACGTTTTGAAATACAAGTTTAAAGTGCCTTTTTTTTTAACAGAGTTAATCAGTTGTGTTCGATCGAATCTATCTCTTTGGTGAGTGATATGTTTGCAGCTGGTATTATCTTTAGGTAGTCAAACGATCGCGAAAAAGGGGGATTATCCTGAGAATTTGAGTTTTTGGATGGCATTTTTTGAGGGTATTGGCCCAAGTCAGAGAGTTTAAATAGCGGATGGAAATTAAGGTAATGAACAATAAATCTCTAATGATGGGTGAAACCGCTTTTGCAGACGTGGGTGCTGGCTCTGTGGTCGTTCTGGTGCATGGGCTTGGGCTCAATCAGGCCATGTGGCAATGGCAACTGCCGGCGCTAAAAAAAGGTTATCGAGTTATTACCTATGATTTACTGGGCCATGGCGACAGTGCTAAGCCTAGCGGTCCTTACCATATGGTACAAATGGTCGACCAGTTATGTCAATTAATCGATGACTTAGGCATCAGCCGTTGTGCATTGATTGGGTTTTCGTTAGGTGGTCTTATCGTGCAAGCCTTTACATTGGCTCACCCAGATCGAATCTCGGCTCTGGCTATACTTCATGCGGCACATGGCAGAACGCCAGACCAGAGAGCCAGCATTTTACACAGAGTAGCGCAATGCCGAGTAGATGGGCCGGGTGCAACCGTATCCGATGCCCTTTCACGCTGGTTTTCGACCGAGTTTGCAAAAAAAAATATAACGGTTTTAGAGAAAATACGTTTGTGGGTGCTGGCTAATGACCCTTTGATTTATCCTGAACTGTATCAATTGTTAGCGGAAGCTGATATTGGTCTGGAAGATAGTGTTGCGTCGATCAAATGCCCTACACTAGTTATGACAGGTGATGAAGATTATGGTAATTCAGCCGAAATGGCTCAGAGAATTGCATTCACTATTCCTAATGCTCAACTTGAAATTCTAAAGGGTCTTCGACACATGGCTCTAGCTGAAGATCCAGAGCAAGTGAATCGTTTGCTGACATGTTTTTTAGACGAGTTTACGGAATAACCAGAATTATAAAACAGAAGGCTAGTTCGTCTAAATGAAATTAATCCAGAGGAATCGATCATGATGTTAAATGAAGGTATAGAAACGCTGGGAGGGCCAGTAATAATTAATGATCGAAAATTATCATTATCAAAAGCCGTACGTGCAGGAAACTTTATTTTTCTGACTGGGCAGATACCGATGATAAACGGTTTACCTATGACAGAAGGATCCATTGAGGCGCAAACACAAAACTGCATCGAACATATTCAGAAAACACTGACAGACTGTGGGTGTAATCTTTCCAATGTAGTCAAATCGATGGTTTGGCTCAAAGATCGAGCGGATTTCCCCGGATTTAACTTCACCTACAGCGAATATTTTAAAGATAATCAGCCTGCGCGTTCAGCGTTAGTGTCTGATTTTTTAGTTGATATAAAAGTCGAAATAGAGTGTGTTGCTTACATTACAGATTCATTTTATTCGGCAGAAAAGTGACGGTTAGACTAGGTGGCTTAGTCGATATAAAAGCAAAGAGTACAGAAATTAAATAAATTAATAGGAGAGGTTTATGTCAGAGCTTAAAAAATATCAGATGTATATCAATGGTCTATGGGTTGATGCAGAAGGGGGTAAAACCTTTGAGAGTATGAATCCTTCTACTGGAGAATCTTGGGCACTTATACCGGAAGCAAGTGCGAATGATGTTGATTGTGCTGTAAAGGCTGCTCATAAAGCTTTTACCAGTGGCCCGTGGAGTACAATGTTGCCAACTGAACGAGGTGAACTGCTGCATCGTGTTGGAGAAATTTTGGTAAAACACTCTGAAGCATTGGGTGAGGTTGAAAGTATTGATACCGGGAAGTTGTTAAAAGAAACACGATGGCAGGCATCGTATATTTCCAAATACTACAAATACTACGCAGGTTTGGCCGATAAGGTGCAGGGCGCTACGCTACCGATTGATAAACCCAATATGTTTGCTATGACAATACGTGAGCCGCTGGGGGTTGTTGCTGCCATCGTGCCGTGGAATTCACAGTTGTTCTTGACCGCACTAAAAGTTGCGCCTGCGCTGGCAACTGGAAATACAGTAGTGCTTAAAGCTTCAGAGCATGCATCTGCCCCAATGTTAGAGTTTGCGAAAATATTTGAAGAGGCTGGCGTACCACCTGGCGTTGTCAATATCGTTACCGGCTTCGGTGATCCTTGTGGAAAGGCATTGAGTTCACATCCGTTAATTGACCGAATTAGTTTTACGGGTGGGGGAGAGACCGCTCGACAAATTATTCATAATGCAGCATCCAATTTTGCAGAAGTATCGACAGAGCTTGGTGGCAAATCTCCAATGATTATTTTTGAAGATGCCAATATTGATAATGCAATTAATGGCATCCTGTTAAGTATTTTTAGTGCTAGTGGTCAAAGTTGTGTCGCGGGTTCTAGGCTTTTAATTCATGAAAAAATATATGATGAGGTTTTGCAGCGCGTCGCTAAACGAGTTGCTGAAATTAGGATTGGTGATCCATTTGATGATGACAGTCAGATGGGTCCCCTAGCAACCCGTGCTCAGGTAGCCAATATTGAGAACAGTGTGGCTAAGTCTATCGAAATGGGGGGTAGGCTTGTTTGTGGCGGGCGACGTCCTCCTCAGTTTGATAATGACACCTTGTACTACGAACCAACGATTATAGAGTGTCCTGATATGACAATTGAAGTAGCCCACAAAGAAATGTTTGGTCCTGTTGTGAGTGTGTTGAAGTTTCGGGATGAACAAGAGGCAATAGAGATTGCGAACGATACAAATTATGGACTAGCCTCAGGCGTATTTACTACTGACATTGGCCGTGGTATCAGGATGAGCCAAGCTATTCGTGCGGGGATTGTCTGGGTCAATACTTACCGAGCTGTCTCACCAATGGCACCATTTGGCGGATTCAAACACAGTGGTCACGGCAGAGAGTCAGGTTTGGAGGCTGTCTACGACTATACTCGAGAGAAAACGGTGTGGATCAACACTTCTGTTGAACCGATTGACGATCCATTTAGGATGCAGTGAGCAGATAAGAGCTCACTCGGAAATTTCATGAAGGAGTACTTTGGTCAAGAGGCAAATCAATCCTAGATTAAATTCATCACCATTTTGTTTACTAGAATGGTGATTTTTTACTGGTTTATAGAATCTAACGGCTAATATGACGTTATCTCGATAGTCTCTACAATAGCTGTGCACGAGAAGTGTGTTGATAATTGAATTATCTTTGAATTTGAGCCTTTTACTGGAATTTTGCCGCATACCAACTAGCAAACGCTGATACATTGGGTTCCAGACCGACTGAGTAACGTCTTGGAAGAGTAAAGGCTGAATTTAAACCGAGTTGTTGGTTTTTAAGTGCAATACAATCTTCTCCAACAGCAGCATCAAAACGCTCATAGTAGAAGTTAACCTTTGTTTCAAAGTCGATTAAATCTATAGACTGTTGTGGAAAGCAAAGCGTCTGGTATACAACACATTGACGTGGGCCTAGGAGATAGGCTTAATAAATCCACATCGCTTCGTTGTTGCTGCAAAAGTCATATTAGGAAAAATCCAAGTATATCGGTTACCTTGGCTACTTCTGTTGCTTAGGCATGACTTTGTTCAGCTGTTAATAAACTACCATTACCATCTGTCTATTTGAACTGGCTAAAGTATGCACTCGTTGGTTATGTGATGCAGCAATTAGCTGACCGTCTATACTATATTTCAACAATGAAAAGGGCAGTGTATACGCGGCATTTACTATCACCTTCCAGTAAGCGTGTACCACGGTGTCGCCAGTCATTATTAAAAGCACGTAATTTTTTATTTTGATCGCAAGTAAGAATCAATGGAACATCCGCTATCTCCATAGTTTCATATAGACCTGGCTCTTTAAAAGCGATCAGCACGACCTAGGCTAAGCCATCCAGCATAAAATATGGTCTGTATTTCAGACTGGAGAACTTCATTACTAGATAACAGTTTTCGGTTAACGAACTAGCTTCTTCGATTGAGTGTTAAATTAATAATGCCTTCTGGTGGTTGTTTTGAACTCATGATTCCTACCGATTATCGAGGTAGTGGGGCAACAAACTAATCGATTACATTGTGCTCTCTATGAACACTGGACAAGCGATAAAACAGAGGTCATAGTAATAAGTAAATCTAATCTCTTGGTTGAGGCTCATGGCGCAGGCATTACCCCCCCTAAATTGGTTGCGCGCTTTTGAAAGTGCTGCAAGACACTTAAACTTTACGACGGCAGCTCGAGAAATAAACCTTACTCAGTCAGCCGTTAGCCAACATATCAGATCATTGGAAATGCGTCTTGGCGCGATTCTGTTTGTTCGCAAAGCGCGTGGTCTTGCAATAACTGATTCAGGACGTCAACTATTGGCTTCAGTAGCGCCAGCTTTGGCAGACTTAACGAAAGCGACTGCTATGTTTATGCCTCAGCGGACAGAAAATAGTTTAAAAGTGGCCTGTAGTTGGAGTTTTTCATTAGCTTGGTTGTCTTCTCGGCTCGGGCTGTTTCTATCATCTTTTCCCGGTGTTCGGGTGCAGATTGTCAGTACGTTATGGCCTGATGATAATAAACTGGTCGGTGCCGATATCGAAATTCGATATGGGTCAAAAGAGCTTGCTGGCGAAGGCGCTGAACTATTATTTAGCGATGAAGTTATTCCCGTTTGTGCGCCTCATAAATTACCGGATCATTCAACGATTGAGTCAATGTATCAAGGTGGGCTGATTCATACCGTTGGTTCTTCTGACACCTGGTATAGTTGGAGTGAGTCACTCGGTTTAAAACCACCAGAAGCCATATCGTGTTCGGTTGATTCATATTCCATTGCTCTGGAACTTGCCCGCAACGGAGTTGGTGTGGCTTTGGTTAGTCGAGTTATTGTTGAGGATAGTCTGCGGTCAGGAACTTTAGTGGTGCCAGTTAATTTAGCTGCACCGGCAATTGATAACCATTATTTGGCTGTCAACCCAAGAGAAGGTGGAACTCAAGTAGCAAATGATTTTGCTGATTGGCTGCGGCATGAGTTACAACGTAGATCTTAAGTCATAGCGATTAGAAAACAGGCTGATTTAAATTATTTATTGAATGTTAGAAATAGCCTTCTATGCAAAGACTTTACAATAGAAATTGAATCGATCCATACTGAATCAT
>Ga0115003_10003804_pt1 | contig 11798 bp, 13 predicted proteins | sample ArcticOcean_MG_C_7_FD_88736 | JGI IMG/M metagenome (GOLD analysis project Ga0115003, IMG submission 88736) | Marine microbial communities from western Arctic Ocean - ArcticOcean_MG_CB11_88 | ecosystem: Environmental > Aquatic > Marine > Oceanic | place: Arctic Ocean: Canada Basin | collected... | reverse complement strand
TTGATCGGGCAGCAGTGAAGTAATTATTGAATCAAAAGGGAAGGGTTTTCGGACCTTTCCCTTTTCAATTTAACAGTTTACTTCCTGCTAATCAAAAGTTGCGTTTATTTATTGAATCCAAGGGTTTTTAAGAAAAAAATGAATCCCAAGCCCCCCAAGAAAAGAGGCATCTCACAGGGCTTCTCAAGCGGATTAAACCCGCTCTAAACTCCGAAAATCACAGCTACTTTTTGACACCGTTGCTGGAAAAATAAAGAGACAGACAAATAAACCACCCGTTAACATTACTATAGAGCACCCCATTGCCAGCGGATTGCGCGGCGTAATGCACCCAACACATAACCATTAGGAAAAGTGTGATGCAGGTCGCCGCGGAAAGTAGAGCTAGTTTAGTGACCCCCCCCACCCCCCATAAGGTGAATATAGTTGAGAGTAGGGCCATGAATTCACCGCTGATTTTTGTAGTTATCACGCACTTTCTTGAGGTATTTCATGTACTTCATTTTTGCTTTGTAGTCGGGGTCTTGTTTAGGATGAAGAAATGGATTATTCTTACCGTATTGCGTCCAAGGGCCTACCTTTGGAACATCCGCGAAGTCGATGAATCTCCAGTGAACCACCGAGCCAGACTTAATGCGCATGTAGTCTCTAACCGCTGGTGAAATGTCTAGCCCTGCGTTCTTGTTCTGCTTATTTTTAGGCTTCTGGTTCCGAAACACATAGTTGTAGTCATCTGTGAAGAACGGCCCGCAGTCTTCCCATTGTGCATAGCAGACTTTTTTGTTTTGAACTATTTTTATCCACCTGCCTTTGCAGCTAGTTTTTCCCGGCTTTGGATTCACTCGCTTGAACCATGGAATCAGTAATTTTGCTTCTGGCTTGTGAAGCTTATGGTTGATGCAGTCGTTGTAGGGCAGTGCGATATAGAAGGGGTTTTGTTTGGGGGTAAAGGCAGTGGGACGGTATCCAGTTCGGTGCTTAGGGTCTGGATTATCGTAGCCCCCGTAGCTCTCCTGCCAAGATCTATCCCATGAGCTCGCGCAGTTTGGCGTAGGGTTCCGCGCTGTTGGTTGTTCACCTATCCAGAAAACTGAGACTGTGATGTGTAGTTGCCACGGGTAGTTGAGTTTTAGAAATGGATTCACTGGCTGGCTTGCAGGATCGATCGTGTTCTTCTGCGCCGTATTATTTTTCCCTGTGGGTGTCGTGATGCTCGGCCCCTGAGCAGCTAGAGGTAAGTTTTCGGTTAGGAAAAAAAGTAAAATTAGAATGGATAGTCGAGGCTTCATCAGGGGTAAGGTTTACCTGGCTTCAAGCCAGCTGATCACTTGCTGAAGTGCCTTTGCGCGATGGCTCAGCTGGTTTTTAATATCGTTTCCGAGCTGTGCGAATGTTTTCTCATAGCCTTCAGGGATAAATAACGGATCGTAGCCGAAGCCTTTGTCACCAGTTAGTTCAGAGATGATAGAACCTTCTGCGCTTCCATCGAAGTGTGCTAAGCGCTCTCCATCTTGTGCGATCACCATCACACATTTAAATCTCGCTGTCTTGGGAGTGGAAGTAGGTAGCTTAGATAGCTCAGCGAGGAGTTTGGCATTATTCGCTTCGTTATCCCCATCAGTCCCCGCGTAGCGTGCCGAATAAACTCCTGGCTCCCCACCGAGCGCATCGACCTCCAGCCCAGAGTCATCTGAGAGGATGATTCCACTGGTGACTTTACTAATCTCCACAGCCTTCAACGTTGCGTTCTCTAGAAAGGTAGTACCTGTTTCCTCCACATCTGGAAAATCACCAGATGTGAGATCAGACACCACAAAGCCAGCGCCCAGCATCGACTGGATTTCACTGGTTTTGTGAGTGTTCCGCGTGGCTACGAGTAAAGCTGAAGTGGTTGGCATAGGGTATTTCTAGACATGCCGCAATTTAGATCAAGAACGGAATCAGGTATTAGCGCAACCGTTAGATTTAAATGTCATCTATCCTACTCGAAGATGACGAATCTAAGCGCCGCTGAGTTTTTCGCAGAATGTCATGCAATCGGCGAGTGATGGGATGCCGTCGGATGCGGTTAAATCACCACGGCAGAGGGTGGCCACGGCTAGCCCTTGTTTCAGACAGAGGTCCATGGGCTTGTCATGATAGAGTCCTTCCATTAAGCCTGCTCCGAAAGCATGATCGACACCGGCGGCGCCAACCCGCTGGCTGGCCGGGAGCAGGTAGCCAACTTGTTTGGTCCAGCTGCCGTCCGCACCCAGGCAGATGGCGGCGGCACCAGCTCGGATGATGACCGCTTTGCGTAATCCATGATCGAGCAATTTCTGTGCTGCAACCCGGGCCAGTTCAGAATCGAATTGGCCTTCGGTGTGTAGCTCAATACCCATCATTTCCTCGGCGAGTCGATCGTTGATAATCAGGTAGTCTGCCTCGGCGAGGGTTTCCACGTAGTCCTCGATCCTTGAGGGGCGGTCAATGGGAGCAATTTCTATCACGGTTATGATTTTCTGTTTCCGTGCATCACGGATTAATTGAGTGGCACCACTCCGCCCATACTCCGAATTATATTTGTCCATTCTGCCGAGCGCACCGAGTGAACCGAGAAAGAGCATCTTGGGTTTTACGGCGCGCAGTTTCACATCTTTGCGTGTAAAGGTATCACCGATCCCGCAAAAGTGGAAGCAGGTGTGGCGACCAGTGGATTCCACGGTGTAGACGTCGGTGTATCCCGTGCTGCTGCCTTCGATGGCGTTGAATTGTGAGGTATTGATGCCATGTTTCATGCAGCATTCGAGGATCAGCTTGCCATCAAGGTCTTGGCCTACTTTTGCGACAGCGTGGAGCGGGAAGTAGACCTTGAGGTTGGATAAATTCACAAGTGTGTTTAGCGGTGCGCCGCCATTACTCATCATTTCCTCTTTTACTCTAGCGCTTGCTCGCTCGCGTGGGTAATGATCTACCACTTTGTGGTAATCAACGACAAAAGTACCTACCGCCATGAAGGCGGGTAAGGTCGCGGTGTTAGTGGGCTTAGGATTCTTCATGTTGACTTGGAGAGGTTAGGAATGAGAGGAGGATAACCCAGATCGTAACCGCGAGAATAGCCATCGGAACTTGGAGCTCAGCGGGGAAATAATAAACGAGAAAAGCCATGGGGATCCAGAAGGCCCAGTTGGAAATCAGCACTGGTAGCATTTGTGTGCCCCAAAAAGTGCGTAATGGGAACATCATCTTCCTTACTGCTTTCCATGAGAAGCCGGTGTTTTTCCAAAGGTAAAGAATGGCTTGGTAGGGATTGGCAAATAGCACCGTCCAGACGAATTGATCGAAGAGGACTTTGGTCGCCAACTCTCGAAATGAGTTGCCTGCCCCGAAGACTTCCACTTGCCAAGCGTAGCGGTAATACTGGGTGATACCCATGATCCCAAAAACCATAAAATTAAAAATGCCGTTAACGGTGTTCGCTCTCGTCCAGCGTTTGTCTGCGCTGATCATGACCTTGACGCATTCCACCAAGACACCCACCGAGAGCCCCATACCGATGGAGGCGAAGTAGACACCGGTCTGATCTTGAAATGCTGTGATGGCAGCAAAAACGCCGTGGGTGGCGGGAACTAGATAGTAGAGTATGGCAATGCCGACCATGGCTGCCCATACTACCATCGCTGGTTTGAAGGTCTTCTTCGCCGCGCTAATACCGATGCGGAGACTGGCGCCAATCATGTCATCCCAGTCCGGCTGGTCGACCGGGATTTGAGCACCTGTGTTCCAGTCGATGCCTGTAATGGCGAGGTCATTACGACCGCGGTAGTAGCGCCGCTCCTTTGATTCGGTGGCTCCAAAGACGGAGCCATCTGCGGCAAGGGATTCGTGGATTGCAAACATGAGGGAGTGGGATATGAGAATGAGTAGGGATTTTCTTTTAACGGGGAGTCATTGAGGAGCTTGCAAAAAAGAGGCGGGAGAAAAGGGGGCTGATAACCATTAAAAATCAGCAGATGTCATGCCAAAATGGGTGAAATTTTCAAAAAAACTGATATGAAATTAGTGGTCAGACAATCCAACGATCTAATGAAGGGTCGCGGGAAAAAGGCTATCTTGTCGCCACCACGCTTTATCAATACGGTAGGCTAAGGGTTTGCCACCCTGCCGCCTACCCACGCCTTGGTCGTGCTCAAACATTTTTTCCATTGACGAATACTCTGAAGCCGTCGCCGCCTTTTACGTGTGACATACCACCGACAACTAAACGGTAACGATGCCCTTCTTTAAACTCTGGAAATTTAAAGTTGCCCTGCATCATCACCGCTAGTTGGTGGAGTTGCCCTTTAGAAAATTAAAAGAAAGAAATCGCCTATTGATGGCGCTTTGTGGTAGATATGAGTATGATTAATTTATTTAGAAATCTGTTATTAGTCGCCTTGATGGTGAGTGGATCTGCTTTAGCTGAGGGTCCTTGGCTCACAAACATAGAGGCTGGAGTGAAGAAAGCAAAAGCTGAGGGTAAGCTAGTGATGGTTGAGTTCACAGGATCCGATTGGTGCCCGCCGTGTATGATGATGGATAAAGAAGTGTTCTCTAAGAAAGAATTTCTAGCAGACGCTCAGAAGAGCTATGTGCTGGTTAAGCTCGATGCTCCCAATAGCAATCCTGAGCTAAAAAAAGCGACTCAAGAACTCATGAAGAAGTACAAGGTGAAGGCATTTCCATTTGTGCTCTTGTTTGATGCTGAAGGAAAAGAATTCAAACGTTTTGCGGCCACTGAAAACCGCACGGTAGAAGATTTCATCAAGCGGCTGCTGAAGGAAAAACGCCGCAAGGATATGCTTTAGTAGATCGCTTGGAGGAAACTAAATTCTGCAACAAATTTAATCCTGTCACTACGCGAGAGAAACCTAAATACCGGACTTCTTCTCTTTTAAAATAGAGGGAGTTTATCGTATTACTTTCTAGACTTAGGATCAGGCTCTTTACCGAGTACTTTATCAATATCCTCGATGAGCTTCCACGGGCATCGTTTGCGCTGGTATTTTTTGAAGAGGATATCACGCAGAGCTTCCCAATGTTCATCGGTGGGTGTCTCTATATTTTCCCAGACAGGTGGGTTACTTCTGGTGCCTTTCAGCGCGGTGGTGAATTTCCAATACTTGGAATGATAGATCCCGCGGTAGAAGCGCATGCCTTCATCGGTCTCTTCCTTCCACTCATGTCGTTGCTGAATTTGCATAACGTTATGCTCATGCACTGCGAGCACGAAATCAACTGAAAAATCCCGGAGGAATTATATTTCGGAAGAAGAGAATAGGATTTCCGAGGGTCTGATAAAGTCTAATACCATTTGAACAGTGATTGTGGTTTGCTCTTCCCCCAGTCAGCTTTGCTGCACTTTCAAATCATTCCATCAAACGATCAATCCAGTATCACTGTGAGGCTGGTTTAAGTTATATTTAGCTGCATGACTGTATCTATTGACTCAAGGCGTTGTTTCAAGCTCCCAAATTGTCTGCTTCTCAACTATCCATCATTATTTGCTATTTTCCCCTTGCTTGAACGTAGTCCGCAGCTAATATGTGATTGTTTCATTTATCCATTTCTTTTCCCCGCAATACAATTTCTGCCATCCAATACGATGCTCTCAACTATCTCATTTAAAAAGCAAATTCCTAGCAGTCTTGTCTTATCAGAGGCATGTTTTATTCGTAATACTAAGATGGCTTTAAGGCTAACCATACTCGGACTATGTCTTTTCTTAAGCTCGATTTTTAGTTCGGGCCAGGTAGCTCCACCGATTGACTCGAAGGCGAAAAATTCTGTCTATGTGATTCCCATTCAGGGCCCTATTGATAAGCCCAATCTTTTTATCCTACGGCGTGGATTAAAAGAGGCTATTATTAACGACGTCGATATGGTCATTCTTGATATGGACACTCCTGGTGGACGGGTCGATTATTGCCTCGAAATGATGGAGATGCTGGCTAAGTTCGATGGGATTACGGCGACCTATGTTAATTCGGATGCGATTTCAGCGGGCTCTTTCATCGCCGCTGCGACACAAGAAATTTACTTTGCACCAATGGGGAAAATAGGTGCTTCTGCTGTGATTCAAGGGGGGGGCGAGGATGTGCCTGAAACGGCGGGTCAAAAGATTGAAAGTTATCTGAGGGCAAATATTCGCTCAATCACTGAAGACTATCCCTACCGCTCTGATGTCATACGGGCCATGTTAGATGCGGACTTTGAGTTAAAAATAGGTGATGATGTGATCAAACCTGTGGGGGAGCTACTCACCCTGACAGCTAAAGAGGCGCACCGCACTTATGGGGACCCTGCCACAATCCTTCTCGGAAGTGGTATTTATGAATCAATTGACGACTTATTAGATGTTCGGTTAGGAGCGGGAGAATATGTGATCAAAGATTTTGAAGTAACCTACTCTGAAGAATTCGCGAAGTGGGCGTTTACCTTCGCGCCAGGTCTGATTGGCTTGGGGCTGTTACTTCTCTTTTTTGAATTCAAGACACCCGGCTTCGGAATCTTTGGAATTGGTGGCCTCGCGCTGATCGCTGTGTTTTTCATCATTCAGAACATTGCTGGGCTGGCTGGGAATGAGCCAATCTTGTTCTTCGCGCTAGGAGTGCTTCTGGTTTTGGTCGAGCTTTTCTTTTTCCCAGGCGTGATCCTCTTTGCGGTAACTGGGCTCGTCTTGATACTAGGCTCGATACTTTGGTCGATGATCGATGTTTGGCCTGAGCAGGGGATCGTTGTTTCGCCCGAAGTGCTTTTGGCGCCGACGGTTAATCTGATTTACGGGCTGTCGATTGCTTTTGTCGGCATCCTAGTTTTTTCCCGGTTTTTTTCCGGATCACGAATGGAACGCACGATGGTGCTTGTAGAATCCGTCGGCGGCCAAACGACGGAAGACCGCACATCAGAGCTTCCAAAGGCTGGTACAAAAGGCTTGGCAGTGACAGATCTTTTCCCGAGCGGTAGAGTCGAGGTCGAGGGTAAGCGCTATGAAGCTCGATCTACCTTAGGTACGATCGACCATGGTAGCGCAGTTCAGGTAGTTGATGTGCGTAATTGCATCCTTATCGTGGAGGTGGCGGAATGAGCATTATATTGACATTGATTTTGGTGGCCTTGGTCTTGATCGCTTTTGAAATAGTCTTACCGGGAGGTATTCTTGGGGTGATTGCTGCAATCTGCGTCATTGGCGCAACGATCTTAGCGCATATGGACTACGGCATCTGGGTCGCCGTGGCGGTTTTCTTTGGCACCGGATTGTTGATTCTAGTTCTCATCATAGTCGAATTTAAGCTGCTCAAAAACACCTCTCTGGGGAATGCCTTTTTCCTGAAGGAGTCGGTCACAGGGCATACTGGGCCGACAACCGAGTCTTCTTTGATTGGTAAAGAGGGCGTGGCTCAGACCCGCCTTAACCCTATCGGTAAAGTAATGATTGAAGGTAAAAATTACGAAGCGAGCTCTCAAGACGGCTATATAGAAGCAAAGCAGGCGATCACCGTTGTGGCACAGAACAACTTTAAACTAACGATTAAGAAACTATAATTACATTCTCCTCATTTCTCAGCTTGACGATCATCTACAACGGCCATATGAATAAAAAATAGAATACCACATAAGTGGAACAAATTAACTTCAAATTAACGATCAGAAAATTATGAACACATTCTCCATCTTTCTCGGCTTCTCGACCCTCCAATTAGGCATCGCTGCAGTTCTCGGACTGATTATCCTGATACTGGGATTTGTCATTATCAGCTTCTTTAATATCTGGCTTCGGGCATACCTTTCGGGAGCTGCTGTCGGGTTCCCAACACTCATTGCAATGCGTCTTCGGGGAGTGCCTACGTCACTGATCGTAGACGCCCGAATCACTTCAGTGAAAGCAGGGATCGAAGTCAGTGCGAACGACTTGGAAGCCCACTTCCTCGCAGATGGTAACGTGATTCAAACTGTGCAGGCGTTGATCGCTGCAGATAAGGCGAACATCACGCTCGACTGGCAACGCGCTTGTGCAATCGACCTCGCAACCCAAGGTACCGGTAAGTCGGTGCTAGAAGCGGTCCGTACTTCGATCAATCCGAAAGTGATCGAATGTCCAGCTAGTAACAGTGGACGCACCACCATCGATGGTGTGGCTAAAGACGGAATTCAAGTGAAAGCCCGGGCCCGCGTGACGGTACGCTCTAATTTAGATAATTACGTGGGTAGCGCCCTCGAAGAGACGATTATCGCGCGTGTTGGCGAAGGCATCGTGACCACGATTGGTTCGGCTCTGTCTTACAAGGTGGTTCTTGAATCACCAGATATGATTTCTAAAACAGTCCTCGCTAGAGGTCTCGACGTGGGCACCGCTTTCGAAATTCTTTCGATTGATATTGCTGATGTTGACGTCGGCGAAAATATCGGTGCTAAGCTCCAAGAGTCTCAGGCCGAAGCCGACAAGAACGTTGCTCAAGCGAAGGCGGAAATGCGCCGGGCGGCAGCGGTTGCTCTCGAGCAGGAAATGAAGGCACGTGTCGAAGAGATGAACGCGAAGGTCGTAGAAGCAGAGGCACAAGTGCCGCTCGCACTCGCCGAAGCCTTCCGCTCTGGAAACCTAGGAGTCATGGACTACTACCGTATGAATAACATCAAAGCGGATACCGACATGCGTGATTCAATTTCAAAAGGCGACGAGACGAGTTAATTAGTTCCAATGGATAATTTTTTTGAAATCATCGGGCCGCTCATCTTCTTCGTTATCTACATCGTTGGGAAACTTTTTTCCAAGAAGGATGACGCCGAGGATAAGCAACCTGCGCCTCGTCAGAGATCACGACAGGAACAGGATGCTGAAGATGCAGATTACCAGCGCCACGAGCAGGAGGGAATGATGGAGCAACTATTGCAGTCAGGGCAAATCGTCCAGGAAGCTCGAGCAGAACCTCCTGTCATTCCAAGCCTTAGCATGCAGCGGCGAGAAGTAGAAAAAAATGAGTCTAGAGGATCAGCTTGGGATAATACCGACGATTCCTACGATGAAGAGATGGAACGCCAGTTGAAAAAGATTGAGATTACCAAGCGCAATGCGGCGAAATTTCAATCTGAGTCAACTCAGAGCGGCAGTCAATCTACGGGCGAAATCGGCAGTTCACGTAAACCTCGGAAAAAGAGTCATTTTAGGTCTGTGCGTTCCAGGCTTAAAGACCCAGTTGCTGCACGTTCGGCATTTATTTATGGCGAGGTTTTAGGGCAACCTATTAGTTTAAGAAAGACTACGGGAGTCCCGGGACTGTCCTCATAATTTTGAAATTAGAGATTATCTTATACCATGATAAACTGGTAGAAGTTTACTTGATGTCTTCTTTGATGAAGTTGACAACCACCTTCGCAGAGTCTTATTCCATTCGCGGATTACCATTGACAGATCGTCCTGAAACGCACGTAGTGTATTTAATATGAAAATTAAAAAAATTGGACAGATGTTGAGTTTATTGGTTGTTGCTACGATCTTCGGCGGTTCATCCCTCGTGCAGGCAGCGGATATCGCGGTCAAGAGTGGTGAGAAAATTGCCTTCATGGGTGACTCGATCACGGCAGCTGGAGCGAAGCCTAATGGCTACGTGCGGCTAGTGATTAGTGGTTTGGAAGCGGTAGGTGTCAAGACGACAGCTATTCCAGCTGGTATCAGCGGACATAAATCGAATCAGATGCTGGCTCGATTGGACAAGAATGTGCTTAGCAAGAAACCTGAGTGGATGACGCTGAGCTGTGGTGTGAATGACGTGTGGCATGGTAAGCGAGGCGTACTTCTCGAAGATTACAAAAAGAACATCACCAAGATGGTCGATCAATGCCAAGCAGCGGACATCAAAGTAATGCTTCTCACCTCTACGATGATCAAAGAGGACCAGAAGAATAAGCTAAATCAGACCTTGAAAGGTTATAATGATTTTCTCATAGAGTTGGCCAAGGAGAAGAAGTGTCTTATCGCAGATCTAAATGCTGATATGCAGGCTGCCATTAACGCGAGTGCGGATAAAAAAGGTGGGAAGTTACTCACCAGTGATGGCGTCCACATGAACGCTGATGGTAATAAAATGATGGCCACTGGCTTGCTGAAGAGTTTTGGACTAGATGCCAAGCAGATCGAGAAGGCACAAGCAAGCTGGAGTGCGAAGCAATAAGCTCACTTTTTCAACGACGATGAAACCTTTATCCACTAGTATTCGCCAGATGTTCCTCGGTGTAGCACTCACTCTGAGTTGTTTACCAGTCGCGGCCGAGAAGCCCGAAGTCACCCCGATTATAGACTGTCATGTTCACCTTTTTACCTTTGAGAGGCCGGAAGGACTCGGTTGGATCAAGAAGGATAACAAGATACTCTATCGAGATTTCCTAGTGAAAGATCATAAACCCATTGCCGAAGCAAATGGCGTGATTGGGGTGGTCGTAGTTCAGGCAGGACAGAGTATCCCAGACAACCAGTGGAACCTAGACGTCACCGCTGACCATAAAGAACTCTATCGTGGAGTGGTGGGCAATCTTTCACTAGTGATCGGCACCGATAAGTTTAAACCTCTCTTTGAGAAGCTATGTAAGGACAAGCGTTATGTCGGCTATCGTTTATCAGGACGGCCCGAAGGGGAATTTAGCGAAGCCTTCTTTCGCGATTTGAAACTCACTGCAAAGGAGGGGAGAACACTCGATATTCTGCTCGGCGGTTATAGCCTTGCCGATGCTGCGGAAATCGCCCAGCGAGTACCTGAGCTAAAGATCATCATCGATCATATGGGTGGAGTTGCCCTAGATGGAAAGCCACTAGATCCCAATTGGGTGAAGAGTTTCCGCGCCGTTGCGAAGCACACGAACGTCACTTGTAAAATTTCAGCACTTTATGGAAGAGTCAAGAAGCAGCCCGCACCCCAGGAGATTGGGTTCTATAAGGAGGTATTAGATCTATCTTGGGAATGCTACGGTGAAGATAGAATCGTCTATGGTAGCGATTGGCCAGTTACTCGGACGTCTGGAGATTATGCTTCTGTTCTTAAGCTTACTCGAGCCTATTTTGACAGTAAGGGGCAGGTGGCATCCGCAAAACTTTTTTACAAGAACGCCGCTCTTTTTTATGGGATCAGCGAATTAGCGCCTTAATGCTGTGCTAGAGGTTATTTTAGAAAGTTTACATGTTCATGATAATTTGATCAATATCTGATAGACTAGGATTCAAACAAGGTATATATAATCTCATGCAGCTTTTCTCACATCGTTCAATTTCGAGTTCTTGGATAGCAACTCGCTCTTTAATGTTTGTGGCGGTGGTAGCGGGTTCTGCTTTTTCTAGCAGCGGCGCAGAGATGGTTGTGCCTCCTAAGGTAGCCGAAATTGTTCAGTATTATTGCTCTGAGTGTCACGATGGAGCCAGTCAAGAAGGTGAGGTTCGTTTAGACAAGCTTCATAGACTTCCATTAAACGAACGACTAAGCTTGTTCAATAGGATGCAGGAGCAGATTTATTTCGAGCAAATGCCGCCGAAGAAAGAAGCCCAACCGGAGTCCGATGAGCAGAAGGTGTTGCTCGACTGGCTGGGAGCCGAGCTCAAAAAGCATAAGGCCTCAGAGTTAGAGGACAAGTTACGTGACTACGAGTATGGAAACTTTGTTTCTCATAAGAAGTTATACCACTCTGCATAAATAACAAGACTCATACTAATTGTTTGTAGCGTTTAGTTCAGAGCGAAGGTAGCTGTTTGTAAATAATGAAGAGAAGCCTTCTGGTTTTCTCCATAAAGATTGAAG
>Ga0115003_10003801_pt1 | contig 11801 bp, 9 predicted proteins | sample ArcticOcean_MG_C_7_FD_88736 | JGI IMG/M metagenome (GOLD analysis project Ga0115003, IMG submission 88736) | Marine microbial communities from western Arctic Ocean - ArcticOcean_MG_CB11_88 | ecosystem: Environmental > Aquatic > Marine > Oceanic | place: Arctic Ocean: Canada Basin | collected... | reverse complement strand
GGTTCGTCAAAATGGACAACGGTCTAGAACCTTACTCGAGGCCCAGCTGGCCTTTTGAAATTCGCGCAGATTTTGTTGTATCTATCTGGAAATACGTCGGAATTTCGATTTCTTTCGAACCTTCCACGTTTTCCTTCGTGGCGGTCGTCTATCGTGGTCCTCCTGATGAGTGATTCAGCGCGCAATCTCGATCGAAGTCCGCGCCCCGATTCCGCGCAGTCACCGGCGGCTTCGAGGCCGACTGAACTGGTTTGCCTCGCCGCAGTGATCGCAGTCTATCTGGGGCTGTCGTTTTCGAGCGCAGGACAGATGTCGGTCACAGTTGATGAATTCGGCCACCTCCCGTCCGGGCTCTATACGCTGCTCAGTGTAGTCCACCGATATGCGGCTTTGAATCCACCCCTCGCCAACGCGTTGTCGGCAATCCCCGTCGTATTGCTGGACCTCGACCGCGACGTTGCCCCGCCCGCAGCAAATGACGATGTCTTCTCGTTCTGGTCGGCGGGGGCGCAGTTTCTGGAACGACACCGCGGGGATTACGTTCGGATCTTCGCTGCTGCGCGCGCCGTCCCGATTCTGATCGTGGCGGCACTCGGCGGCTTGCTGTTTTTTTGGGCGAGGCGGCTCTGTCCCGAAGCGCCGGGCGCCGCCGGTGTTCTCGCGGCGGCCCTTGTTGTCGGCTCGCCAAACGTCATCGCCCACGCGCGCTTGGTGGGCACCGACACGGCGACCTCGGCCTTCGTCGCGCTCGCGATCTTTACGTTTCGCGCCATGCTCCTTCAGCGGTCGACCCGCAGTGCGTTGTTGTTCGGGGTTTGTCTCGGCGCGGCACAGCTCACCAAGTTCTATGCGCTGCTTTTGTACCCCGTGTTGTTTGCGAGTGTATTCGCATGGCATGCAATGTCGGAAACGGATCGCGAGTCGCGAACACAATCGTTGCGATCGTTCGCGATCGCGGTGTGCGTGAGCTTTTTGGTATTGAACGCGGGGTACTTTTTTTCGGAAGTCGGCCGTTCGCTCGATGACTTAACCCTGATGAGTTCCACTTTGTTGTCGCTAGCGGACGGCCCGCTGGGCTCTCTTCCACTGCCTGTGCCGGGTGGCTTCGTTCGGGCGATGGATGGACAGTGGGTCGAGGTCTCATCGGGGCTTCGCTCTTTCTTGCTCGGGGAGACTTTCCAGGGTGGCCGTTGGGACTTTTACCTCGTGTTACTCGCGATCAAGACGCCGCTTGCCTTGTTCGTGACCTTTGCCTTGGGGTTGGCGGCAATGTTTCGCGGGGCACGGGTGCAAAGTCGCGAGAGCATGTTGCTGCTCGGCTATCCAGTGCTGCTCTTTGCGATCTTGTCACTTGGGGACAATCGCCAGCTGGGCGCGCGTGCGCTCTTGTCGGCCGTGCCACTTGTTCAACTTTGGGTGGCCTGCCAATTCGTAAAATTTTGGTCGGAGCGTTGGCGCGACCGCGCGGTGGCGCTCGCTGTCTTCGCCTTGTTCGCGACTTCCATTTTGGTCTATCCGAACTACTTGGCGTACTTCAATGCAATCGTCGGTGGGCCTGACGAGGGATACCGATACGCGTCGGATGCCAATGTCGACATCGGACAAGACTTGCCCGCGTTAGCCCGTTACTTGGACGAAGTGGATGCCGGGACCGTGCAGCTCTTCTATTTCGGCAGCGTCGACCCAGCGCTCTATGGGGTCGACTACGTCGTTCCGAGCACGTATCAACTCAAGCCGGGTTATCTGGCGGTGAGTGTGTCGCTGTATCGCATGGACTACCAACTGTACGATCACGGAACATTGCGGCGGCTCGGGCCAATTGATGTGTCCGGTTTGGGCGAACCGGTTGCTAAGCTCGGTGGCTCGATCCATGTCTATCGCGTCCCCGAAGTTGTCGAGGGCGTGCGTTAGGGGTGTCTACGGTGGGTTGGAGTTGAGCCTTTATCGTGGGGGGAGAGGGGCCGTTGCTGGCGATTTTTGAGGGAACCTTTTTCGCGCTCCTCGTCGTCTATGCGTGTGGGGTGATCGCGCTCCCGTTGTCGGATCGCTTGTTGCCGCGCCAACATCTCTTACTCCGCGCGCTCGCGGCTCTATTGATTGCCGCGACGATGAACACGCTCATGTTCCATGCATTGCTTCCCTTCTCTGCCTTCAGTCGAGTTGGAGTCGGAGGGCTGCTGTTGCTTTCTGTTGTGGGCGCCCATTTCGCGGGCTTGGGTCACAAGGCTGCCGCACGAGTATTGGCGCGCGACCTCGGGACGGTGGTGCGAGGCCTTGCGAAAATTCAAACGTGGCCTGCGCGCATCTTCGGCGGAGCCGTGGTGCTGCTGTTGGGCGTGACCGCTCTGCGATCTCTCATGCTTCCGACAATCGGCTGGGACTCGATCACGTATCACTATGTGAAGGCGGGGATGTGGGTGCAGTCGGGGGGCCCCATCACCTTGAATGCGCCCGGCGGTTGGAGCATGTATCGCTCCATTTTTGGTGGAGGCGAGATTTTTAGCGCCTGGGCGATGTTGCCCTTCGGCAATGACTTGCTCGTTGGAGCGGTCGACGTCATTTGGTGGGCTTGCTGCGGTATTGCGCTTGCTGCGCTGGGGCGCGAGTTTGGCTTGCGGGTACGACATCGAGACATCATCGCCGTGTACGCCATCTTCCTTCCCGCGGCGTGGGATGCTGTGGGCTGGGGGTACGTCGACCTTGCAAGTACGGCGCTCCTGCTGACGGGGCTCGTGTTCGCGATCCGTGCGCTTCGCTTGCGCGAACCCGAGCCACTCCTGCTGTGTCTGCTGGCAGTCGGATTGGCGTCGGGCATCAAGCTGACCGCGGTTCCCTTCGCGGCGGTGACGGTGGGCGCGTTGCTGTGGAGCGTCGTTGCGCACGCAGACAACCGTGCTGGGCGCTTGCGTGTGTTGGTCGTGGGGTGCGCTGCAGGGTTGCTCTTCGTCGCGCCATGGCTCGTGAGCAATTTTATCGACACTGGCTATCCGTTGCGAATGCCGATGACGGTCGCGGGCCTGCAGCTCGGTGCCGACAACGCGGCGTTTGCTTGGTCTCAAGATCGAGTTCTATCCGCCTACACGCTTCGTGCGGAGTTCGACGCGCTGGCGAAACTGTTCCCACTTCCCAACGTCAACGAATCGCATCTGAGCGCGTTGACGCTGCCGACTCTTCTGCTCGCGCCGGTGGGGTTCTTCCAGTTGTTTCGAACCCGACGGGACCTTCGCCCAGGGTTGCTGTTGACTCTTGCGCTGTGCATCACGGTACTCATGGCGTTTTATAGCCCGGTGTTTTCGTTTTCGCGGCTCGAATTTACCTGGGTCAATGCGCGGTTTCTCATGCCGATTGCGTACGTCGCGCTGCCGCTCGCGATGGCGGCACTGCCAAAGCAAGGACGCGCGCGGGATGTTTTCCGGTGGGCCCTGGCTGCTGCGGTGTCCATTCATTTCGGTTTCTTTGCGCCCATGCGATTCACCCAGCCCAGTGCGGAGTTGCTTGCGATCGCGGGGTTTGTCGGGGCCGGCTGTGCGTTGGGCACATTGTACGCCTTGCACGTGTGCCTGGTTCGCAAGCTGTTGCCGCCGTGGGTCGCTATCGCTGCCGTTACCGCATGCTTGCTGGCTGGCATTACGGGGCTCAACCAGCTTCGGGACCTCGACCAGCGCTACCTGTTACTGGCCAATCGCAATGTCTCGGCGGACGTCTTTCGATACTGGTGGCAGGCGGCGTATCTCGTCGAGGAAGACGGCACGCCGGCGCGGGTGGCGCTTACGGCGGGCCCGCGTCAGGATGCCGACAACTGGTTGATGTACTACTTCTTGGGCCGAAACCTGCAAAATACACTGCACTACGTCCCAATCTCGACCGATGGAATCCTCATTCCCTTTGGCCCCAAAACAATGCGGCAAACCCACGGCGATTACACAGCGTGGGCGTCGCGACTTGAAGACTCAGGAATCACCCACGTGTTTTCGTTTTTCCCAACATCGGTCGAACTCGGTTGGATGGATGCTCATCCGGACCAATTTACCCGGCTCGTTGGAGACGCCGAACACTGGGCGCTATTTCGGGTCCGCGTCACGGCAGGCCTTGAATGACCGAAGCCTCTTTTGGTGAGCCGGCGCGTTTTGGCTTGTGGAAACGATTGGCGACGCGCTTGCCAATCGCGCATCGTATCTTCCGTATTCACCCCACAATGCCCGCGACAGCCTACTGGCGGATCTACGAAGCCGAAGTGATTCTGCGCGGTTTGCGGGGGCGTGGCCGCGCTTTGGATCTGGGTTGTGGAGACGGCTCGTTTGCGTCGGTGCTCTTTCCGGCCGCCCCAGAACTCCGCTGGACGGGCGTCGAACAAGACGAAGTGGATGCGACCTTGGCGCGCGAGAGCGGCCAGTACCAGGAAGTCCTTCTGACGCGCGGTGAAGACATGCCGTTTCCAGACGATGAGTTTGACTTGGTGTTTTCGAACTGTGTCCTCGAACACATTGACGGACTTGACGTGGTGCTCGATCACGTGGGTCGCATCTTGAAGCCCGGCGGTCAGTTTATTTTTACCGTGCCGAGCGAGGATTTTTACGAAGCCATCGCGATCCCTCGTTTTTTACGGGCCCTCGGAGTCGTGAGCACGAGAGACCGATATATGGATCACCTCGACCGACGCCTCGAAATGGTGAACGTGCTCGACATGCGGGAGTGGGAGACAAAACTCGCGCAACGGGGGCTCGAGGTGACGGCTGAAGTTCCGTACGCGACCCAATGGGCCGCTTCGATCTGGGAATTGATCGCGACGTTCACCGGGGGCGTGGCATACTGGGTCGCCCAGGGGATGACCACGCCGCGTAAGATTCAGCAGTCCTCGGGGTTGGTTCAACCAGACCGAGGCTGGATTGGCAGCATCTGTTTCGTACTGCTCTTGCCCGCGATTCTATTGTCTGCAGTCATGAGGAACCGCCCCCCGTACGCCGGACGCTTTGTCGTAGCGACCAAGGAAGGTCAAGCGAAATGAAGATCGCCATCGCATATGACTACATGACCCAGATGGGCGGCGGTGAGCGCGTCATTCAAGCGTTGCACGAGATCTTTCCCGACGCTCCGATCTATACCGTGCTCTACTGCCCCGAAACGATGTCCGACGACTTTCGTGAGATGGACATCCGGACGTCGTTCGTAAATCGTTTGCCGTTTGCGCACAAAAAATTTGAGCTCTACATCCCGTTCTTCGCTTTTGGTATGGAGCAGTTCGATTTTCGCGAATACGACGTGGTGCTGAGTGTGAGTACCATGGTCGCAAAGGGCGTCGTGACCGGGCCGCGCACCTGTCACGTGTCGCTTTGCTTTACACCGATGCGTTGGGCCTGGGACTTGTATCACGACTATCTGGCGGAACTGAAGGACGCTCGCTTGACTCGGTGGGCATTCCGGTTCTTTACCCACTATTACCGGATCTGGGACATCGCCTCCGTGTCGCGAGTGAATTACTTCATCGCCGGGTCGGAAGTCGCGTCGCGCCGCATTCGCAAGCACTACAGTCGCGACGCCGACGTGATCTATCCCCCAATTGACACCTCGCAATTTACGCCCAACGGCGAGGACCCCGAAGACTTCTATCTCGTGGTCTCGCGACTCGTCTACGCCAAGCGCATCGATGTTGTTGTCGATGCCTTCGCGAATACCGGTCGCAAGTTGGTCGTGATCGGGCAGGGCGAGCGCTTGGCTCAGCTCAAGAGTGCGGCGACTTCCAATATCACGTTCCTCGGCTATCAGTCCGACGAGGTCGTTCGTGATCATTATGCGCGCTGTCGCGCTCTACTGTTTCCAGGGGAAGAAGATTTTGGCCTTACCCCCGTGGAGGCTCAAGCGTGTGGTCGCCCGGTGATTGCATATGCGGCGGGGGGCTCGCTCGAAACTGTTGTCGAAGGCGAGACGGGCGTGTTCTTCGACGACCAAAGTACGGAGGCCGTGCGCGAGGCCGTCGAACAGTTTGAAACGATTGAATTCGATCCTATTCACATTCGCAAAAACGCCGAACGCTTCGACACGAAGATTTTCGAAAAACGTATCCGCGACTTCGTGGATGCGAAGCGTCACGAATATCAGGAAACGTTCTTTCGTTAATCCTACGAAGAATGGCCGCGTCTTCGCATTAGGTCTCGCGCTTTTGCGCCGCGACCAACATCTGGTCACCGAGTCGCATCGCGTTCAGCACAACATTTGCTGCCGCGATGACTCCCATGCCCAGTCCCGAGCTTGTCGCGCGTGAGTACCAGGTGAGATGGGCTTCCCGCGCTTCCGCTTCTGCCTTTGGCTTGGTGAGGTACCTCACCCAGTCGTTGATATAGATCGTGTTGGTCGAGAGTTCTTGAATGACGAGGCCGCCAGCTTCGAGCAACTGACGCAGCGAACGGTGGCTGAAGTAAACGAGATGTTCCGGGGGCATGACGACATAGGCGCTCTTGCCGATGACGCGCATCGTAATCCCACGGCGGTTCGGACAGTCTGCCACGAACAACCCGCCGGGACGCAGTAGCCGTTCGACCTCGCCGACAAAGCGGCGCGGTTCGCGAGCGTGCTCAATGACATTCCACATGGTGATCCCCGCGTAGCGATCGCCGCTGAACCCGTTGGCGAGGAAATCGACCGAATGAATCTGCGCGCGACTGTGCTCGGCTGCGCGCGCTGCCGCGCTAGGCGCAAGCTCGATCCCTTCGATCTCGTCCCAACCCTGCTCACGGGCAAAAGCCAGAAACTGTCCGCCGCCGCAGCCCACGTCGAGCAGCGGCCCCTTGCCCGCGTGGCTTTCGATGCTGCGAAGCGCTGCGTCCCAAATGGGCTCGTAGTGTTTGTAGTCTTGCTCGCCACGGTCCCAACACTGGCTCGACCGCGTGGCCTCTTCTCGGGCGACGTAGTAGTCGGCGAGTTCTGCTTCCGATGGGACAGGATGCAGGAAGAGCGCGTCACAGCCTTGGCAAAGAAAGTGGCGATATTCGTCCTTCGTAAACGAAGGACGCGCGTCGGTTCCGGCGCATACAGGGCATTCGGACATCAGCGTCTACTTCGTTGCCGCATTGCGCGGATCGGGGAGTGTGGAAGTTGGGTGCGCGCTGCGCCAGTCCCGTATGGCGGCATCAATTTGATCTGCAGGTGCGTCTTCTTGAACTAGAACGACCGCATAGTTGTACAGCACAAATTCGATCGACCGGTTCCCTGTGGCGAGGGATTGCTCGATGAGTTCGCGGACCTCGCCCGGCTTTACCGGACCGCGCGCTTTGCAGACTTGCGCTTGCGCATTCGTCGGCTGGGAACACAGCGCGGCCTGGTAGGCCTGGTAGTACAGCGTCATTGCTCTGCCGGGATAAATCGCAGCACTAATGTCGGCGACGTTATCGTCGCCGTCGATATAGGTCCGGGGTTGTTCGAGCGCTGCGCTTGTCTCAAGCGACAGGTTTGACTCTGAAATCCCAAGCCACATCCCGGTGGCATAGATGACGAGCAACAGCTTGTGGGTTCTGATCCAGGACACTAAAGGCCTTCCTGGGTCTTGGGATCACGCACCTTCCAAATATAGGAATCGAGGTAGTAGTGACATGCGGCGGCCGCGCTGACGGCCGTTGCAGCGTAGAACCCGGCCGCCTGTTCGGCGGTGTACCCCAGGCCATCGTCCGCCTGGAGCGCGTCGATTAGGCCAAAGCTCATCACCGAAATGTCGCCACCCGTGCCGAAGTGAAATGCAACCGCATACAAGCCACCGAACAGCATGAAGCGAGCAACATTGAGGCGCCCGAGCAGGCGAGGTGTCGCCCCGTTGCGTTCGGCTTTGTTGTCGACATACCAGTAGACCATCAGCATGTACTGGACACCGTGCATAATGCGGTGCGCGACCAGGTACAAGACCAACGAGTCCTGCCAGCTCACGATGTACCAAAGCGCGTAGCTCGAAAGCAGGAACCAGTACTTCATTGGGTTCAGGGCATGGCCCTGTGAGAGGCCTCTTCGAATTTGCACCGCGTAGTAAAGCAAGTAAGCGAGCGTGAGAGACCAACTCAGGGTCTGGAGTTGATGGATCGAATCGGCGCTAAGAGAAAGCTCCCACCGGTAGAGCTCAGCAATCCACAGCTCGGCCCACAGCGGCGCAGTCAGCAGCATATTGAGGTAGAGCGCGATACTGAGCCACAGGTCGAGTCTTGGGGTGTTGGGGGCGCCGGTGCCCGCCTTGAAGTCGTAGATGCGCGAAAACCCATACTGTTGCATGAGGCTGTGTTGGTGGTCCCAGAGCATCATCACGATCGCAAGGGTGATCGGCAGAAACGCGGTGCCAAAGACCACGGTGGGAATCAGAAGTAAAGGACCGACGATGAGTCGCCCCCGCCATTGGCTCCAGTCTTCGCCCAGGCCATAACCCCGGACCCAACCCGCATAGTGATGCGGCACCGTGATCCAGACCGTGATCGAGGCCTGGGCCATGTAGGGAAGCTGAGTATGAAAGATGAAGGCGATCGCGATGGCGATCACGGGCAACGCGATGAACCAAAGCAGATCCGACCGTGCGTCATGAATGTAACCGCGTTGAATCGCAGTCATGAGGTGGCTCACTCCTTGGCAGCAATGCGAGAGGTTACCACGGCTGTTGTCGCAAAGGATTTTGGAAGTGATGCGTTTGAGCAGTCGGCAATAAACGTGAGCCCATTCGTTTGTGATGTGTTTTTCGTCTCGCGCCGGGGCTAGTGTTCGCTCATCTGCGGTTTAGCGCGACGCAGTGCTCCTGCGAGTTGCAAGAGCTGCGCAACCCGTAGGCACGTCTCACACGCGTTGACGGAGCCAACGAAGACCCGATATGACCCTCTATTGCCCCTCTGACTCCCGTGAGTGAAATCGCCAACCGTGCAATCACGCACAGCCGAGTCTGGCTCGTGGTCGCCCTTGCATTGGGCGTGCGGGCTGGGTTGCTCGCGGAGCTTGCGGACACGCCGCTACTCGAGTTCGTTCTAGGGGACGCGAAAAACTACGTCGCTTGGGGGCATGAAATTGCAGCCGGAAACTGGCTCGGCAACGAGACGTTCTATCAGGCCCCGCTGTATCCGTATTTCTTGGGCACGCTGTTATCCGTTTTTGGAGACGATCTCTTTGCGATTCGAGTATTTCAGCTCTTCCTAGGAGCCGGATCTTGCGGCCTGCTCACCCTCGCCGGGGCTCGTTTCATTTCTCCTCGCGCAGGTTTGGTCACGGGCTTGATGCTCGCTCTTTACCCCCCGGCGTTCTATGCCGACGCGATGCTTCAAAAGTCGGTGCTCGATATTTTTTTCGTTTGTCTTGGACTCTGGCTGGTAAGCGTTGTCGCAACGAAACCCAGTGGCCGCGCTTGGCTTGGGCTCGGACTTGCGCTGGGCACGATGATGTTGACTCGCGAGAACGCGCTGGTTTTTCCGCTGGTGTTGATTCCGTGGGTCGCACTCCGCGATGAGATTCCTGCCCGGGAACGCGGGACTTATGTTGCGTTGTTCTTGCTTGGAATTAGTCTTGTGCTCGTGCCGGTCTCGACGCGCAACTGGGTTGTGGGGGGGGAGTTTCATCTCACAACCTCGCAGTTCGGCCACAACCTTTACATCGGGAACAACCCTGCAGCTGACGGAACCTACGCACCGTTACTTCAGGGGCGAGGTGATCCACGCATCGAGCGCCTCGATGCGATCGCCCTCGCGGAGCGCGCGCTGGGCAAACAACTCACACCCGCTGAAGTATCGGGCTTCTACACCGAACGCGCGCTGCGCTACATCCGCGAGCAGCCGGCGGACTGGGCGGCATTGATGCTGCGAAAATTCGCACTCGTGTTTACGTCGATCGAAATAGTGGACACCGAAGATCAGTACACCCATGGTGAGTCGTCTTGGATTTTGTTCGTGGCGGACAAAGTCTTTCACTTTGGCGTGTTGGCGCCGCTTGCAGTTCTTGGGTTGTTCGTGACCTGGCCGCGGAGAGAGCGGCTGTTGCCGCTGTATCTGATGTTCGTGATTTATACGGGCACGATCGTTGTCTTCTACGTCTTTGCTCGTTACCGGCTTCCCCTGGTTCCTTTTCTGCTGATTTTCGCCGGTGGTGCTGTAGCCGAGGCGCGAAGTTTTTTTCAAACACTGGCGCGACCGAACGCAGCATGGGTGATCACTGCAGTGGTCGCGATCGCAGTATTTTGCAATTGGCCGATGGCTGACAAGACCTATATGCGGTCGGTGACCCAGTACAATCTCGGGAACGAACTCGCCAATATTGGGCGCATCGACGAGGCGATGGCGTCGTATCGAACCGCCGTGTCGCTTCACACTGGCAACGCATTGGCGACTCACAACCTCGGGGCGTTGCTGGCGGGGCAGGGCGATCTGGCCGGAGCGAAGGTCCAATATCTCCGCGCGCTGGAGATCAATCCCCAATATGCCCATGCGCATTTCAATCTTGCGCGGACCTTGTTGGAATCGGGCGATGGGGACGGCGCCATAGCTCATTTCGCCGAGGGGCTGGAAGTCGAGCCCCAGCACGCCGATGTGCATAATGAGCTGGGGCAGATCCAAATGGAAGCGGGAGATTTGTCTGCAGCGATTTTGAGCTTTGAGGCCGCCCTTCGACAGGCACCGGGCGATCCCGCCGCCGCCGCGAACCTCGATCGAGCCCGGAAGGGTTCCGGTTTCTAGCGATAGAAGCGATCCGGGGTCCCCGGCGTTTCATGAATTTGGTAACTTATCCCTATGCGAAATCGAACGACAAAAAACCTCCGAACCTGGGCCATGGCCTTGATTCTGGTCTGGGGTCCGACCGCACAGGCGAACGCCTTCGAATTTCCGGATTTCAGCGAGCTTTCCGAAGGGTTCGCGATCGGATTCGATGCCGTCATCGTACGCCCGCTCTACATCACGTCCCTCGTCGTTGGAAGCATCATGTTGCTGCCCGCAATCGGAATGGCGGCACTCGACGGTGAGGAGAGCCGAGACGAAGCGATCGAGTTGTTCGTCACGGTCCCCTATGAAGACGCGATCGAACGCGAACTCGGCGACTTCTAGCGCCGGAAAATCGCAACGCCGAATTTCATGGGCAGCCCGCTCGTTAGACATGGCTTGTGCTTCGCTGCGCGCCACCGATCTTCGCGCGGTGACTGGACCCTGCGCAGCGACTTTCACCGAACTCGCTACTTCTTGCGTTCCCGGAACGTCGTGGCCAGCAGTCGGTTGCGCCATTCGTCGAGTGGGCCCGTGACGTCTAGCTCGTGTAGGATGTCCCGGACTTGCCCTCGGATGACAGCGTTTGTGGCTTGTCCGCCGCGCTTTTGGTTGATCCGAGCAAGGGATGCGATCGCGGTGTCCATCTGGTTTGCATTGACCGCTGCGCGAGCGCGAAGAATTAACAGGTGTTGGAAGTTCGTGGCAAGATACGCGTCGGACGAGATCTTTACGGCTTCCGTTCCACGAACCGAGTCACCCGTCGCAATTCGCCAATCGATCCTGAGTATCGCGGCTTCGATGTACAAAGGATGGACCGGAGTGACTTCGGCAAGCTGGTCATCAATCGCCTGAAGTCCTGACCAGTTGGCTCTGCGGTGGAGCAGAGTCGCCTTGGTGACAATCTGTTCTTTATCGGTGTATCCGCCGACGAATTCCGGAAGCGTGGTGGTGGGGCCTACGCCGATTCTCTTGAAGTAGTGACGCAGCAACGCCGCGCGAACGATGGAGTCGTCGGGGTGCTGCGTCAGAAACGCTTCAAGGCCGAGTCTGCCAGCAGTGTTGCCGGGCTTGAGTAGCCGCAGTCTTTCCTTCTGGATTGGG
>Ga0115003_10003800_pt1 | contig 11801 bp, 12 predicted proteins | sample ArcticOcean_MG_C_7_FD_88736 | JGI IMG/M metagenome (GOLD analysis project Ga0115003, IMG submission 88736) | Marine microbial communities from western Arctic Ocean - ArcticOcean_MG_CB11_88 | ecosystem: Environmental > Aquatic > Marine > Oceanic | place: Arctic Ocean: Canada Basin | collected... | reverse complement strand
GTCGTTGCCTGTGGTGCGCAGGGCGGGCGGTGTTGATGGGATATCCGCCAAGCCTTGGATCAGTGCCATAAAGTTCAGCCCTGTACCGCCGACGATGATCGGCCGTTTGCCCACCAGCAATGGTGCCACGTCGCGCAGCCAGTGACCAGTAGAGTAGGGTGCTTTATATGGGACATGCCCGTAAAGCGCGTGTTCCGCCTGTGCCAATTCACTGTCATCAGGGCGCGCTGTCAGTATGCGCCAGCCGTCGTAGACTTGTAGCGCGTCCGCGTTGACCACCACGCCGCCTTGGGATCTGGCGATATGCAACGCAAGTGCGGATTTACCGGACGCTGTTGGCCCTGCAATCAAGACGGGAGTGGTGGGTGAAATTGCGATCATAATGGTGCTCTTACCTTTACCGTTGCGCGTAATCTAGATTTTTTGCGTAAAATCCGCCGCATCGCGGATTGTATCTGGGGTGAAATTCAGTCATTTTACCACAGGTTCACATCTCAATGCGCAAAGGGGCAGCACATGGCCGAGACCGAACAAAAATCATACAAACGGGTAATGTTGAAGATTTCAGGCGAGGCGCTGATGGGCGATACCGCTTACGGCCTGCATCCCCCGACTGTGCAACGCATCGCACGCGAAGTAAAAATCGTGCACGACATGGGCGTTGAGATTTGTATGGTCATCGGTGGCGGTAATATCTTTCGCGGTCTGCAAGGATCGGCGCAAGGCATGGAACGCACCACGGCTGATTATATGGGGATGCTGGCCACGGTGATGAACGCGCTTGCGATGCAGTCCGCGCTTGAAGAGCTGAATATTCACACACGTGTTATTTCGGCGATCACGATGAATGAGATTGCTGAGCCATATATTCGCCGCCGCGCCGTGCGCCACCTTGAAAAAAAGCGGGTTTGCATCTTTGCGGCGGGTACAGGTAACCCTTATTTTACGACCGATACTGCCGCGACGCTGCGCGCCAATGAGATGGCCTGCGAAGCGATCCTAAAGGGCACAAAGGTTGATGGCGTTTACGACAAAGACCCTACAAAACATGCCGATGCTGTTCGGTATGACGAAGTTACATATGACGAAGTGCTTCAAAAGCATCTGGGTGTCATGGATGCCTCTGCGATTGCACTGGCGCGTGATAACAACCTGCCGATAATCGTCTTTAGCCTAGACGAGCCAGGCGGGTTCAAAGGTATTTTGGCAGGCGAGGGCACCTATACCCGCGTGTCCGGTTAGGCGCTTTTTCGCAAAAATGACGAATAATTGCACAACTTCCCTTTGGAGTTGTTTGTGAACTGACTATACATCTTATGAATACCTGCGTTATAGCAGGCAAAATCAATTGATCCCGTTAAGGGGAGAGCAGAGTACTATGTCCGACGATTTTATGCTTGATACAGACGATCTTGAACGCCGCATGGATGGTGCGATTGCAAACCTACGTGTTGAACTGGCGTCTTTGCGCACCGGTCGCGCGTCTGGTTCGATGTTGGAACCAATCATGGTCGACGCATACGGGTCCATGACACCAGTCAACCAAGTCGGCACTGTCAACGTGCCCGAGCCTCGCATGGTCACGATTAACGTGTGGGACAAAGGTCTTGTTGGTAAGGTTGAAAAGGCGATCCGCGAAAGCGGTTTGGGCATCAACCCGCAGCTGAATGGTACGATCATCATGCTGCCGATCCCTGAATTGAACGAAGAACGCCGCCGCGAGCTGACCAAAGTTGCTGCCCAATACGCCGAAAGTGGCCGTGTTTCGGTGCGTAACCTGCGCCGCGATGGCATGGACCAGATCAAAAAGGCGAAAGCTGACGGTCTGGGCGAAGACGACCAGAAATTCTGGGAAAGTGCTGTTCAGGAAATTACCGACGCGCATATCAAGAAGGTCGATGAGACCCTTGAGACGAAACAAGCCGAGATCATGCAAGTCTGACCCAAAGGGAGGCCACAATTATGGCCAAGGACATCAACGAGATCCAAGGCGGCCCCGATCACGTGGCCATCATTATGGATGGCAATGGCCGCTGGGCCACGCAGCGCGGTCGCCCGCGTTTGTTTGGCCACCATGCTGGTGCGCGCCGCGTGGGCGAGATGGTTGAAGCCTGCCCTGATTTGGGCGTTAAGTATCTGACAATATTTGCGTTTTCGACAGAGAACTGGAAACGTACCCAATCCGAAGTTGCTGGATTGATGAAGCTATTTCGCCGTTATATTGAACGCGAAGCCAAGGCATTGTTCCAAAACGGCGTGCGCGTTCGCTTTATTGGTGACCGTCAAAAGCTAGATGATAAGCTGGTGTCGTTGATGGATAACCTTGAGTTATATACGTCGGGCAACGACAAGGTTCACCTGACGATTGCGTTGAATTACGGGGGCCGCGATGAGGTGACCCGCGCGGCACAGCGGTTGGCGTTTGAAGTTGAACAGGGCCGTTTGTCGCCTAAGGATGTTGATGTGGAAACGCTGGCAAAGTTCCTTGATACGCGGTTTTTGCCCGATCCAGATTTGGTTATTCGCACCAGTGGCGAGGCCCGCATTAGTAATTTCCTGCTTTGGCAGACGGCCTATGCCGAATATGAATTTGTCGATACGCTTTGGCCGGATTTCAACGCTGAGGAATTTGGTAAGATCCTGTCGCGTTACGGCAATCGCGAGCGCCGATTTGGCGCAGTGATGGCGTAAACGGTGGCAGATCCTGTAAAATCCAGCAGCTGGGATGATCTGACCGTTCGGATCGTATCAAGTATTGCTATGATCGTGGTTGGTGCCATTGGCATCGTGCTTGGTGGTGTTTGGTTCCAGATGTTGGTGGTGTTTGTCACTGCTGTGATGATCTGGGAACTTTGGATGATGATCGCGCCTGATTGCCCGACACCGGGCATGTTGATGACCACGTTAACCGCATCTGTGATGTCTGGGCAGTTAGCGGTGACGGAGTCTTGGGCGCTTGCCTTATTTTTGATCGTCCCTTTTGTTGGTGCCAGCCAGCTTAAAGTTGAGCGCACTGCGTTTTTCCTGTTTGCATTGGTCATACCTGTCGCGGGATACGGTTTGATCCATTTCCGCGCTGATTTCGGGTTTGTTTGGCTGCTTTGGTTGATGTCTGTTGTCATTATCACCGATGTTTTTGGATATTTTGCTGGCCGTACCTTTGGTGGGCCGAAATTTTGGCCGTCAATTAGTCCCAAGAAAACATGGTCCGGCACGACTGCGGGCTGGGTCGGGGCAGGGATTGTTGGCTTTGTCTTTAGGCTGTTCACCAATGCGGAACTTTCGATCATCGTTATGTCGATGGTGTTGTCGTTTGCCAGTCAAATGGGCGATATTGCCGAAAGCGCGTTAAAGCGCCGGATGAAGGCCAAGGACAGTTCGACCTTAATTCCTGGCCACGGCGGGTTGTTTGACCGCTTTGATGCGTTGCTCGGGGCTGCGTTGTTTGTGCTGGTTGCTAGTGCATTGTTTAACATCCCTGGTGTCCATTTTTGAGACGTGTGACTGTTTTCGGCGCAACTGGATCTGTTGGGCAAAGCGCCCTTGATCTGATTGCGCGCGCGCCTGACGACTATGACGTTGTGGCATTGACGGGCGGACGTAATATTGCGCAGCTTGCCAAGGACGCGGTTGTGTTAAACGCGGATGTGGCTGTGACCTGTCACGGTGAATTACACAATGATCTTAAAGAGTTATTGGCTGGTTCAGGGATTGAGGTCGCCAGTGGGGATAGTGCAATTGACGAGGTCGCAAGCCGACCTGCTGATTGGACATTGTCCGCAATTGTTGGGGCTGCGGGGCTAATTCCGGGCCTGAAGGCGTTGGAGCAGGGGCAGACATTGGCGTTGGCCAATAAGGAATCGTTGGTGACGGCGGGCCCGTTGTTGATGGAGACTGCAGCGGCGCATGGCGCCACGATTTTACCTGTCGACAGTGAACATTCTGCCGTTTTTCAAGCCCTTGTGGGTGAAGATATAGCCGCTGTTGAGCGGATTATCATAACTGCATCTGGTGGTGCATTTCGCGATTGGTCGCTGGATGATCTAGCTGGGGCCACGCTCGCGCAAGCGTCAACGCATCCCAATTGGGATATGGGTCAGCGGATCACGGTAGATAGCGCGTCTATGTTTAACAAGGGTATGGAGCTGATTGAAACCAAAGAGTTTTTTGGTATTGATCCGGCGAAAATTGAAGTGCTGGTACACCGCGAAAGCCTTATTCATGCGCTGGTTGGTTTTACCGATGGTGCGCTGATGGCGCATGTTGGACCAACTGATATGCGTCACGCAATTGGCTATGCGTTGCATTGGCCTGCGCGCGGGCATGTGCCAGTAGAACGGCTTAATCTCGCTAATATTGGGTCGCTGAGTTTCGAGCATCCTGATCCGGTCCGGTTTCCTGCGTTGCGGTTGGCCGCTGATGTCATGGAAATCGGCGGGCTTGCGGGCGCTGTGTTTAACGCCGCCAAAGAGCGTGCGCTAGATTTGTTTATTGATGGCCGTATCGGATTTTTGGACATGGCCCGCATCGTTGAAATGACGATTAACAAAATGTCGGCCAATGACGGGCTGCAAAATGCCCAATTTAGCTTAGATAATGTAATGCATATTGATGCTTTGTCGCGTATTCGTGCCGATGAAGCCGTCGCTAAACTGGGATAAAATATTGGATTTTTCGCAAGTATTGCCGTTACTGGGTGGCACTGCCTTTACGTTGATCGCATTTGTGGTCGCATTGTCGATTATCGTCGCGATCCATGAATATGGACATTATATTGTGGGCCGCTGGTGCGGCATCCATGCGGAAGTGTTCAGCCTTGGTTTTGGCCCCGTGCTTGGGTCGCGCGTCGACAAACATGGTACCAAATGGCAAATAGCGGCACTGCCGTTTGGCGGATATGTCCGGTTTCTTGGTGATGCCGATGCGGCGGGGGTCGGTGACACGGGCGAAGTGACGGAAGCAGATCGACGTCGGTCGATGCATGGTGCACCGCTTTGGGCGCGTTCGCTGACCGTTTTGGCGGGGCCTGTGTTCAACTTTATCCTTGCTTTGCTAATTTTTGCTGGTGGCTCCATGTGGAATGGCAGCCTGAGCGACCCTTTGACGTTTGAAGAAGGGCGCGATTTGCCAGCGCCATTCGTGTCCGAGCTTCAGGTGGGTGATCAGTTGATTGCCGTGCAGGGTGTTGCGCTTGGTGGCGAAGACCCGATTATCGATCAATTGCCGGTTCAAGCCACGCTTGACTATGAAATTGTGCGCGATGGCCGGTCGATGACTGTCAAAGGCCCCTATTTGATGCCGCCAGCTGCGTCTGGCATCACCCCGCGGTCTGCTGCGGATGATGCGGGTTTGCGCAAGAACGATGTTATCGTCGCCGTAGATGACATCCCAGTGGTTGCCTTTGGCGAGTTGATTGCGGCTGTGCAGGCCGCTGATGGATCGCCGCTGGACCTTGATGTTTGGCGTGCAGGTGACATCATTGAAGTGACCTTATCGCCGCGCCGTGTTGACCTGCCGTTGCCCGAGGGCGGGTTTGAGACCCGTTGGCTTATGGGTGTATCAGGAGAGCCGTTCTTTACTGCTGCGACTAAAACGCTTGGCCCGTGGGATGCGCTGACCAATGGCGCCACCATGTTGAACCGTGTTATGTCTGCGTCGCTTTCAGGTATGTGGCATATTGCGTCTGGCAAAATTTCAAGCTGCAACCTGTCCGGTCCTGTAGCGATTGCGCAGACCAGTGGGTCGATGGCGGCTCAGGGGGCCAACGATTTCATTTGGTTCCTTGGTATGTTGTCGGCTGCTGTGGGCATGATAAATTTGTTCCCGATCCCGGTTTTGGACGGTGGGCACTTGGTGTTCCACGCCTACGAGGCTGTGTTTCGCCGCAAGCCATCAGAAAAGGCACTTAATGTACTGATGATGATGGGCGTCGCTTTGATTGGTACCATGATGGTCTTTGCATTGTTGAACGATTTGGTGCTTTGCCCTTGATGCTGACATAGGTCTGCCACAATCGCGCCATGATTGGTCGTTAAGTATTTAGTATCGCAGAAGGAGTGATATGAGATGCAAGCGCTAAACAGTGGATATAAAGGTCTGACTTTTCTGGTCAGCTTGAATGTTGATCGTGTGATGATGATCGCCGCACTTGTTGGCGCACTTTATGTCGGATAGTACATCGCGCTGATCTGACGTCTGTAACAGTCCTAACGATACAAGTAAAAACGCGCCCATTGTGGCGCGTTTGTTCGTTTTGACATCACCCGCCAGAATGGGTAACTCAAAGGGTAACAGGTATTTAAAAACAGGCGATTGAAATGAACCGTGTCCAAACACGCGCTGCAGCGCAAAACGCAACGCTCTTACAGCGCCTTTTATTTGTTTTGTTTCTGGGGTTTGGCGCGATTTTTGCCACTTATGCAAGTGCCCAATCATACGTCTTCAATGCCGTTCAAATCGACGGAAACCAGCGGGTTGAGGATGGAATGATCTTATCTTTTGCGGGAATCAGTCGCGGGACATCTGTTACTGCCGGCGAATTGAACGATGCAGTGCAGCGTATTCGTAATTCTGGTTTGTTTGAAAACGTCGATGTGACCCCGCGTGGCCGCACTCTTGTGATTAGTGTGGTTGAACGCCCAACTGTGAACCGTATCAGCGTTGAAGGTAACACCAAGGTCCGTGACGCCGATCTGTTGAGCGTCGTGCAGTCCCAAGCGCGACGGGTTTATTCCCCTGATCAAGCAGAGCGTGACACAACCGCAATTTCCAAAGTTTACGCAAGCAAGGGCCGTATCAACGCGATTGTTCGCCCAAGTATCATCCTGCGTTCTGATAACCGCGTTGATCTTGTGTTCACTGTCGTTGAGGCAGGCGTGACCGAAATTGAGCGTATTTCTTTTGTTGGGAACCGGTTCTATTCCGAAGGCCGCCTTCGCCGTGTGTTAGAGACCAAGCAAGCGGGTATTCTGCGTGCCATAATTTCGCGCGATACGTTTGTTGAAGACCGGATCGCATTTGACCGCCGCGCCCTAACTGATTTTTACAATTCGCGCGGATATGTCGACTTTGAAATTCAGAACGTCGATGTCGCCTTAACCCGTGAACGCGATGCCTATTTGGTTACGTTTAACGTGCAAGAAGGTCAGGAGTTCACGTTTGGTAACGTGACGCTGATAAGTGACATCCCTGAAGCGGACGCGCAGGTGTTCCGAGATGAGCTAAAGCTGCGGACTGGCGCTGTTTACTCTCCTGCGCTTGTGGATCGCGAGATTGCGCGTTTGGAACGGTTGGCGCTGCGCCTTGGTCTGAACTTTGTGCAAGTTGATCCGCGTATCACGCGCAACGACCGTGATCTGGCATTGGACATTGAGTTTGCGCTGGTGCGCGGCCCACGTATCTTTGTTGATCGCATCGATATTGAAGGCAATAACACGACGCTTGACCGCGTGGTGCGCAATCAGTTCCGCATTGTTGAGGGTGATCCATTTAACCCAAGGTCGATCCGTGAAAGCGCCGAACGTATCCGTGCGCTTGGTTTTTTTGCGAATGCCAACGTCGAGGCCCGCGAAGGGTCGAGCGCCAATCAGGTGATCATCTATGTGGACGTTGAAGAAGGCAACACGGGGTCGCTATCGTTTGGCGCCAATTACAATTCCGACACGGGCCTTGGCCTTGTTGCGTCATTCCGTCAAAGCAACTTTCTTGGTCGTGGCCAAGCTGTGAATGTGCAACTGTCGACTGCTGAAACCAACCGCGTGTTTTCATTCAGCTTTCAAGAGCCGCAGTTTTTGGGCCGCGATCTTGGGTTTGGGCTGAATTTGGATTACAGCACGACGGACAATGAAAATGCGCTTTATGATACTGAAACGTTCCAGTTCAAGCCGTCGCTGACATTTCCTGTGAGTGAAAATGGTCGTCTGCAACTTTTCTACGCCTACAACTATGAAGACATTACAGGTGTCACAACCACGAGTGCGCCAATCGTTTACGACGGGCTTATTGGTGGTGTTGGGTCATCGTCCATCGGCTATGGCTACAGCTTTGACACGCGCCGCACGGGTCTGAACCCGAATGCCGGTGTTGTGTTTCGTTTTGGCCAAGAATTCAGTTTTGGTGATGCGCAATACATTAAGACAACTGCGTTGGCCGCTGCTGAAACTAAGGTCTTAAACGAAGAGGTCACGTTGCGTGCCACGATTGAAGGCGGCTATTTGGATTATACCAAGGGGCAAAGCCGGATTACGGATCGCTTTTTCCTTGGAAGCCGCCAGATGCGTGGGTTTGAGCCTGGCGGCATTGGTCCAAGCGACGCTGACGCTGTGACCGATGATGCGCTTGGTGGGAACGTGTTTGCGGTTGCCCGTCTTGAAGCAGAGTTCCCAATTGGTTTGCCAAGCGAATATGGCATCTCGGGTGGGGCGTTCATCGACTATGGCTCGGTTTGGGATATTGGCCGTGCGGTTATCGCCGAGACGGTAAAGTCCAACGATTTTACAGGCCGCGCAGTTGCGGGTTTGTCAGTGTTCTGGAATACGCCAATCGGTCCGCTGCGTTTTAACTTTACCGAAACTTTGGACGCCCAGGCATTTGACAAGCCCAAGAGCTTTGACGTGACTATTTCGACCAACTTCTGATGCGGCGGCTTTTGTCACTTGGATGCGTATTGATTGGGCTTGCAGGTCATCTGCAGGCCCAAGTCGCGCCTGAGTTAGCAGCCCCAGCGATAGGTGTTGTCGTTATTGATACAGATGAATTGTACGGCGCCACTTTGATGGGTCAGCGGATGGCTGCGGATCTTGATGACCGTGCGCGCGCATTACAGTTAGAGAACGATGAAATCACCGCGGCTTTGACTGCGGAAGAACAGTCGCTGACTGACCGTCGCCCGACATTGGACCCCGAGGTATTTCGCCAAGAGGCCGCCGAATTTGATACCCGTGTTCAAGGTATTCGCCGCACCCGCGACGCGGCAATTGCAACATTTGAGGCAACGCGCGCCGCTGCCCCACGCCAGTTTCTCGAACTTGTTCGCAATGTTTTGGGTGCGCTGATGTTGGAGCGCGGTGCCGTTGCCGTGTTGGACCAGCGGCTTGTGTTTCTCAGCCTTAGCACCGTCGATATAACGCAAGATGCGATTGCCCGAATTGATGATACTTTTGGCGAGGGCAGCGCGGTACCTGATCAGTAGCTGATCCTTGCCGCGTCGGTGGCGGTTTGGTAGGAGTGGTGGACATGAGTTTATCAATGGACCAGACCACATGACCGATACGCCAACCACCGCAGACATTAAGCTGATCCAAAAGATTATCCCGCACCGCTATCCGTTTTTGCTTGTGGATAAGGTCCGCGATATTGATGGTGTTAAATCAGCAGTTGGCATCAAAAATGTCACCATGAATGAGCCGCATTTCCAGGGCCATTTTCCAGGCAATCCGATTATGCCTGGCGTCACGATTGTCGAAGCGATGGCACAGACGGCTGCCGTCATGATTGGCACCAGTCTTGGGCTGATGGACGGGAATTTGAACGTCTATTTCATGGCGATTGATAACTGCAAATTCCGCCGCATGGTTGTGCCGGGTGATGTGCTTGAGATGCAGCTGACGACCACGCGCGGTAAAGCGGGTGGCAAGGTTTGGAAATTTAAAGGCGTTGCAACTGTTGATAGCGAGCTTGCTGCTGAAGTAGAGTTTACAGCCATGATGGATTCGAAGTCCTGATGGGGATGATCCACCCTTCTGCCGTGATCGAAGATGGCGCTGTCATTGGTGACGGCTGCCAGATTGGTCCGTTTTGCGTCATTGGCGCCGATGTTGTGCTGGGTGCCGCTGTTGAGTTGAAATCCCATGTGGTTGTCACGGGTGACACGCATATCGGTGATGAGACCATTGTATTTCCGTTTTCGGTCATTGGTGAAATCCCGCAGGATTTGAAATTTTGTGGCGAAAAGACTCGCTTACGTATAGGTAAGCGCAACCGTATTCGCGAACACGTTACGATGAATACTGGCACGGCTGGTGGTGGTGCGCAGACCCTTGTTGGTGATGACGGGTTGTTTATGGCTGGTTGCCATATCGCCCATGACGCCAAGATCGGTGACCGCGTGATTGTGGTCAATTCAAGCGCTATTGCCGGACACTGTATTATTGAAGACGACGTGATTATTGGGGGCCTTTGCGGCATTCACCAGTGGGTGCGTATCGGGCAGGGCGCCATTATTGGCGCGCTGTCGATGGTCACGAACGATGTGGTCCCACATGGTTTGGTCATGGGCCCGCGCGGCAAGCTGGATGGTTTGAACTTGATTGGTCTTAAGCGAAAAGGTGTGTCTCGTGCCGACATTACTGCGATGCGCGCCGCGTTTCAGACGCTCAAAGATGGCGAAGGTACGTTTCACGATCGTGCCGCCCGTTTGGCTGATGAGACTGACAGTGAATATGTTCAGCAGATGGTCGCGTTTATCATGGGTGACACCGACCGCAATTTCCTGACCCCAAGCTGATGTTGGCGCTGGTTGCTGGTACTGGGGCATTGCCGCCTGCAATTATGGCGGCGTTTCCTGATGCGTTGGTCTGCGCTTTGGACGGATTTACGCCTGATGTTCTGGTTGATCTGACATTTCGGTTGGAACATTTGGGAAGTTTTCTCGCGAAATTAACCAAACTTGGCGTGACACAGGTTTGCTTTGCTGGCGCAGTCCAGCGCCCATTGGTTGATTCTGCCCAAATTGATGCCACAACGATGCCATTGGTCCCAGTAATTAAGGCTGCAATGTCAAAGGGCGACGATGGTGCGTTGCGTGCCATTATGCAGCTGTTTGAGGCCCACGGTCTGCAAATGGTCGCGGCCCACGATTTAGTGCCAGAATTATTGCCTGCAGCGGGCGTTCTTACGTCTTTAAAGCCCAATGCCGGCATGATGGCAGAGGCTGTTTTAGGCGAAAGTGTTGTGGCCAAGCTTGGAAATCTTGACCGCGGGCAGGCGTGCATCATTCAAGGTGCGAACGTACTGGCCGAAGAGGGACCTGATGGGACCGATGCGATGCTGGCCGGTGTCATGGCACGCGGTGGCGTTTTGTACAAAGCCCCCAAGCCCAACCAAGATCGCCGCGCTGATTTGCCGGTGATCGGGATTGGCACTGCGCGCGGCGTGATTGCCGCAGGGCTGGACGGTATTGTTGTGACTGCGGGTGGCGTGATGGTGTTGGACAGTGATGCAGTTGTAGCCGCGATGGACGGCGCTGGTAAGGTCCTGTGGGTGCGCCCCGAGACGCAAAGCTGATGCGCGTATTTGTCATCGCAGGTGAGGCTTCAGGTGATAAATTGGGGGCTGCCTTAATGGCGGGTCTGTCCGGTTTGACGGATGTTACGTTTGACGGTGTTGGTGGTCCGTTGATGGCCGAGCAGGGGTTTGTCAGTCGGTTTCCGATGGACGAGCTGTCTGTCATGGGGCTGGCCGAAATTTTGCCGAAATACCACGCGCTGAAGGCTCGTGTGCATCAGATGGCCCAAGTGGTGCTGGGCAGCAAGCCCGACGTGTTGATCACAATCGATAGCCCAGATTTTTGCCTGCGTGTCGCCACGCTGGTCAAGGCTGGGTCAGATATTCGCTGCGTGCATTATGTGGCGCCGACGGTGTGGGCGTGGCGCCCAAAGCGTGCTGCCAAGATGGCCCGTCATATTGATCAGGTTTTGGCGTTGTTCCCGTTTGAGCCACCGTTGATGCAGGCCGCTGGCATGCGCTGCGACTTTGTTGGGCATCCGGTGGTGACTGATCCGATTGCAAGTCCATTGGAGGCT
>Ga0115003_10003798_pt1 | contig 11807 bp, 11 predicted proteins | sample ArcticOcean_MG_C_7_FD_88736 | JGI IMG/M metagenome (GOLD analysis project Ga0115003, IMG submission 88736) | Marine microbial communities from western Arctic Ocean - ArcticOcean_MG_CB11_88 | ecosystem: Environmental > Aquatic > Marine > Oceanic | place: Arctic Ocean: Canada Basin | collected... | reverse complement strand
TTTTGGCGGATGAAATGTAATTTGACCCGAAATATATTTTACGATAGGACTATGTATAGTTTCCATTTCAATTAAATTATGTAAAATTTTATATAAAATATTTTTTTCAATATAATGGCATAAATATTTAACTATATCTAAGTAACCAAATATAGCGGCAATTCCGAAACCTTGTTCTATTATATAGTAATTATAATTATATTGTTTTACAATATGTATATAGTTTTGCGAACAAGCATGAATAAAATAATCATCACTTATATTTCCTATAAAATATCCATTAAACATTAATTTTTTAATGTTAACTTCATAAATATTATTATCAATATAAAATCTAAAATGAGACAAATACCAATTTATAAATTCTATAACAACATTTTTATTAGAGGAAATGATACCGAATATATAATTATGATTGATATTTGAAAATAATTTTGGATTTAAAATATACAATAAATGGATAGTTTTGTAGGAATGGTTAATAAATAATTGTAGAATAATTGAATCTATATTATATAATAAGGTTGAATCTATTGACAAAAAAAATACGGATAATTCCAAATGATTATAAGTAAGTGTTTTGTAAAATAATGGTTTAAGTGAGTAACATTTTATAATCATTGGATATAAAGATATCAAATGCTTTACAAGTAAAATTTCGTCATATTGACACAAATAATATAAACAATCCATAATTATGTTTGTATTTATTTTGCGATATTCTAATATAGTTACAAATAGGTTATATTTATCTATACGATTTTCTTTAACGAGTTCAATTAAATGATAATCTTCTATAGTAATCGAATAATTATCCAGTATATATTTTATAAAAGAACTATTGCTCAATAAAATAAAATAAACATAGTCCGATGGATCAATATAGTGTAATACTTCTTTGACTCCATTTTTTAATAATTCTTTTATAGCTGGTTCAGTAAGTTCTATAATTAGGTTACTTTCCTTAATCCAGTTTAGAAAAGGAATACTCATACAATTTATCCGGTTCCATTTATAGATATCATATAAGATAATAGCATCATGTATATTGTCATCTAATAACTTATAAAAAATAATTAAAGGGTCTTCTTCTTGATATAATAAAATATTTGTTTTTGTTAAACCGTTTATTTCATATATATTCATCTATATATCCTTATAAGGTATATTTATTATCCTTTTGGTTCATTAATTTTAATAAAACGAATGAATAGTAGAGACAAAATAATATAAACTATAAAAGAAAAAAGTATAGTGGTATTAATGCTATAATAACGTACGGCGTAAGACATAGTTGCTAATACACCAACTAATATTAAAATAGATATACTAGTTTTAATTAAGAAATCGCTTATATACAAATTACTTTTCCCTTCATGTTTTAAATAATAAATAGTAGGTAATACTGTAAAAGGAAACGCCCATAAAATAGAGGCATAATAATTGCTTACAAAATTAGATAAATAGCTTACTGAACTTACGACTAATCCACCAATTAAAAATGTTATAAATAATTTATCCATATAAAATTGATAATATTTTATATAAAAACAAAAATAATGATTCATCAAACGATTGAATATATATGGATTGTAAATAATGAAATAAAAAAAATCATTGTATCATTTCGCGAGCCTAAATATCGGATTAAAGATGTGCCTATTATAAATAATTTAAAACCGTGTGCTTTATTCAACGATCCGTTTAATCCTTCCTTTGAACAAACGCATAAATTGGTATTATGTAATATGGATACTAAGAAAGATGAAGGTTTATATGAAATATTACAAACATATTATATATTAGATTCAAACCGTAGACCTTTACACGAAACGTCTGAAACATTTATATTATTACATGAATTTACCCAAGCGTCTTTATATTCAGGATTAAATATAGTTTATAATCGGTATAAAGGCGATTATAAATGGGAAATAAAATTAGGCATAGGAACTAAAAAAACGTTACTTCAACATACATGGATAATGCGGTATATATTTATAAAATACGCAAACTCTATGGGATATTTTTTAAGATTTGAAGAATTAGAAGATGTGAATGATGTAAACACTATGATGGAAAATTTAAATATAGTTTAATTTATACATTTTAAGGCTTCTTTGGCGAGCATCTGCATAATCTACAATAGGTAGTGGATATATTTTTTTATCACCATATATATCCCATTGGTGAATTTCATTCGAAGGTACATCTTTTAATTCCGGAATCCAATGTTTAATATAGATACAATCGTTATCAAAACGTTTACTTTGTAACCACGGATTGAATATGCGTTGGCTAGATGGTTTTGTATCAATACCAACCGACGAAACCCATTGCCAATTGCCATTATTGACACAAGGGTCATAATCAATTAATTGTTGAGCGAAATACAATTCACCTAATCTCCAGTCTAGACCTAATATACGATTTAAAAAATTAGCGACAATGAGTCGGCCGCGATTATGCATATAACCGATAGTATTCAATTGACGCATACACGCGTCTACTACTGGATATCCAGTTTCACCCCGTTTCCATAATTCTAAATGTTTTGTATTATGAACCCAACGTATTTTATCATATTTACTTTGAAATGCTTTTGATTTAGCTAATAAGTTTGGAAAATAGTAATTAATATAATAGTAAAATTCACGCCATATAAGCTGGGCTTTTATATTTTCATCTTTAAAATAATGATATACTTCGCGAATGCTGAGACAACCGTATTTTATATAAGAAGACAAGTGTGTCGTATCGACACATAATTTGTCTCTATTTTCATAATCTACTTTTATTTTCATTTGTTTTAATCCATGAGTGCGTCCGCCTTTCACCATGTTATGCGGATTGTGTTTATAATAATCTAATTTTTGTCTGAAGTATTTTGTAGTTTCTAAATCTTTGTTACGAATTAAGTTTTTTATTGCTACCTTTTCTGGCTTAGATATAGAATATTTAAATACATTATTTTTGAAAGGTGTATATACAACATAAGGTGTTCCATCTTTTTTATTAAAGGAACCCATTGGACTTAACAAATAATCTTCTGGCATAATACATTTTATATTATTTCGAGAACACCATTCATGAATGGTTTTGTCACGTTCAATCGCATAAGGAGTATAATCTTTATTGAAAATAATATTAGAAATAGGGGTTGTTTTATGTATATTATTTAAAACTTTTATATTGTCACCATAAAAAATATGTAATGGTATTTCACTTCTTAATTCTTCCAATGATTCGCATAAAAATTGTACGCTTGGATTTGAAAAATATATATTTTTTTTAATTTGTTCGGGTGTAAAAATAAATATAGGAATAATGTTCGTAAAATGCTTCATGGCGTAATTTAATCCTATATTATCATAAATTCTGTAATCACGTCTAAATATAAATATGGTATACATAACTATATTTATATCTTTATTTTAATATAGAATTATAATAAATAAAGATATAAATGATATATCATATTAGTTGTTCGTACGGTGAAATCATAGATAAATTAACTATTTTAGAAATAAAAATATCAAAATGCTTAGACGAAGAAAAGAAAAATAACATTCAAAATGAATATAATATGTTGTCTCAACATAAAATATGTGATATCGTTTTTATAGAGTTATATACAAAATTAAAAAGAATTAATATGAAATTATGGGATTATGAAGATAGAATACGAATTAAAAGTAAACTTAAAGAACACGATCAAGAGTATATTTTGATAGCCGAAGGTATTCATAAATACAATGATAAACGTTACGAATTAAAAAAAGTCATTAATAAAAGATATCATTCTTACATAATTGAAGAAAAGATTTATACAATTTAAAACCAATACGTAAACAATAGTAATGACATTAGGACGTATTTTGTATGAAGATTACAAGAAAAACTTATGTGTAGATACATATAGTATTTATTATGATGCGTTTGATAAAACGTCTAATACCGAAGAGATTGATTCTATTATAAGATGTATCGATGAAAAATACAAAATTTTATTATATTATGAGCCAGATTCAAATGATAATGCTCTATTAGATAGTATAAAAATTGGAGACAAGTCCATTAGTATTCAATCCTATGAAATAAGTAATAGGCTTGTGGATAAATACAAAGAACGACACTTAAATAACTTATTCACAATCACTTTATATTTTCGGCATAATACGCTATGTAATTACTTGAATAATCCTAATCCATATGAATATAAATTACATCATTATATTCAGTTTTTTGATATCATGGATACGATTCGTGATGAAGTTTATTTTCATTATGGTATGTTATTATTAAAAAAACAATGTTATATAGAATCAGGCAAATATACTATATTTTTTAATCCGGTCAAAGTAGAACATCTAAATATAGAGCCAAATACAATGGATTTTTTCAAAAAGGATGATGCGAATAAGACATTATTGATATATATGTCCGGCGGAATTGGAGATAATATAATGTATAGTCGTTTTATTAGAAGAATATGTAAAACAAATAATAAAGTTATCTATTTAGTATATGATAATTTATTTTGGATATATTCGCATATATACAAAGATATAGATAACCTTACAGTTATTCCATTTCATTATAGAGATACAATTCCACATTTTGATTATCATATGAATGTTTCATGTTTATATAATGTATTACAATTAGATTATAATGATATTTATATAGAATATTTTCCATTATTACCTAGCTATCCTATGGATATTTGTCTAGAAAAACCAAGTATAATTATAAACTGGAAAGGATGTACGAATAATAGTCAGGAACAATATAATCGTGGAATAAATTTAGACTTATGTATACCATTGTTTAAACTTACCCATATACAATGGATAAGTATTACAAAAGACATAACGGACAAAGAAAGATGTATATTGAATGAACATAATGTTCAACACCTATCTTTAGACCAAAATGAAAGTTTTAGATATAGCACAACGTTAATGAAAGAAGTAAGCAGCGTAATTACGACAGATACATCACTAGCTCATATGTGTGGAACATTGGGAGTAAAATGTTATACATTATTGACAGCTGGTTGTGATTGGCGCTGGACACATAATAATACAACCCATTGGTATCCACATATGAATTTAATTCGCCAAACATTACCATTTAATTGGACGAATGTAATAGACGAATTAATAACCATATTGAATAATAATATAATAACCAATGAATAAAAATAGTATACCTAGATAAATCGGTGGTTTTATTGGTTTATTTAATATAATATTATCTAATATAATTGAAACTAATATACCTGTAAACAATAAAGTATGTGCGAATGTTGAGACTTCTGTCGTATTATAAGATAAAAATAAAAATATTCGCGAAATAATCCAAATTAGCATAGAAAAAATAATAATAATGAATGTATAATAATTATAGGAAAAATTCATTTGTATCCATTTTACGGAAAACACATGAAATCCTACTAATAATCCAGCAATTAATCCATATATAAGAGTATATATATTTAACATTATATATATATAATATATAATGTATATTATTGATAATATAATCGTTCCATATATATTGAGTAAAAAAACGTATTTCTTATTATATATAATATTATCATTTATGGTATATACAATTGGTTCATTATTAATACCAAGAACTATAACCGAATTTATAAATGCTACCAATAAAAAAGAACTCTTTGGTGCGAACGTACTAAAAACAATTCAAAGTGGTTCTATGATGGGTATTTTATATATACTTGGAGTTTTGATTGTTTTCTTCGTATTATTAAATTATATTAAAAATGTATACCAAACAAATATGTTAATAAACTTTTCATTTTATTCAAAAAAAATGATAATTAAAAATATATTCAATATGTTAAATAATAATTATAAAGAACTACCTGAAAGCGAGATACAATGGGTCATATCCCAAATAACTGCTTCATGTAGACAAATAACTAAATATATTTTTGAATCTTTTATTCCATATATTATAATATTTTTATTAATAAGTATTTATGTATTTTATTATAGTACCCAAATATTTGTTGTTTTTATAATACAAATCATATTATTGTTAATAACTTTATTATTATTTCATAATAAGCTTTTGTACAAATGGATTGAAAATGACAAAATAAATCTTGATAATAATAATTTTATTGGGGACAAATTTAAAAACTTGATGAATATAATATTTGATAATTCTGTAAATAATGAAATTAAAAATATACATATAAAGGAAGATAATTTATTATCTGATATAAATGATTCATATTCATTACAAAATAAAATAATTTTTATTATGAATATGATAATTTATGTGTCTTTTTTTATAATACTACTTATAATATTAAAACAAAAAGATTTATCTCATATAATAATAGTATTATTATTGTATAAAAGTTTTCAAACTACATTTATAAACGAAACTATTTTTCAGTATTATGCTTATTCAAAAATAATAAAAATAAATAGTATTCTTGATAATATTATTATAAATAAAGATTGTAATAGTATAATAAAATTTTATAGTATAAAACTAAATAATGTAAGTTATCGTTATGATGAAAAATCTGGCTATATATTGCGTAATTTAAATATTCATTTTAAACCAAAAGAAATAAATGTTTTGATGGGTAAATCTGGCTCAGGAAAAACAACGATTATGAAATTAATTATAAAGATGTATAATCCAACTAAAGGTGATATATATTTAGATGAGACCAATAGTAAAGATATATGTCAAACGGATATTCGTAATAACATATATTATGTGAATCAACGAACTATATTATTTGATGAAACTGTATTATACAATTTACAATATGGTAATGATATTTCAAAAAACGTTATACTTGAATTATTAAATAAATATGATTTGTTAGATTATTATAAAACATTAGAACATGGTCTCGATTCAACATGTGGTGTAAATGGTTCTAATTTGTCCTTAGGTATGCAAAAAATAATTATGGTTGTTCGTGGAATATTAAAACCAAATAAACCAATACTTATATTTGACGAACCATTAACAAGTTTAGATAAAGAGACTCGTGTCAAAATCGTTAAATTTATTGTAAATGAGACAAAGGGAAAGACGGTTATTATTATTAGTCACGATCCGGAAATTTTACCTTATGCTGATAATATTATACGATTGTAGAAAAAATACCGCCTTCTTCTACGATACGACCATTATTAAAAATTACCTTTCGGAATTCACTGTCAATATCATCGTGAGATATTACTATAATTGTTTTTCCAATTCCAATTTTTTTGATAGTATCAATCACCATTTTTTTATTTTCAACATCAAGTGCTGCGGTTGGTTCATCTAATATAATAATTGGTTTCATTCTATATAGAGAACGTAACAACCATACAATTTGCCGCTGTCCGCCAGATAATAGAGTTCCGTCTATACCTACATTCATATTCATTTTTTCAGAAAATACTTTTGAAATAGAACTCATATTCATAGATTCTAATGCTTCAAGTATTTTTTCTTTTGTTGGTGGCTTTTTTAATCCATATATTATGTTATCATATAACGGACGATTAAACAACTTAGGGTTTTGTGGTATATACATAATATGATTAGATAATTCTTTGGACGATATTTGATTTACGTTTATACCTCCAATTGTAATTGAACCCATAAGTAAAAATTTATGTTTCATTAATAATTTAATCATAGTACTTTTGCCAGAACCACTTTCACCTATTAAAGCAATTTTTTCACCTCTACGAATGGTTAAAGAAACGCCTTCTATGGCATATCTTTTATCATATTTATGATATATATTTTTAAATACAATATCTCCATTATTAAACATAGATTTACCTATTCTACAAGTTTTATCAAATGGTATTTCTTTGTTAAAAAATAAATTCATATCATATATTTGGCCTAAATTATCTGAGATAGAACGAGAAACAATTCCTATATAATCACACATTTTAATCAATAATAATATAACTTGTGAACATTGAAATAAATATTGTTTATTTAGTTTTCCTTTTAAATAATCAGTCCATACCATATATCCTAATATTATACCCATTAAACAATTTAACGTTTTTGTAATGATATCATAAACTATAGAATTATTTAAAGATGAATAATATATATTATTGTAATTATTTAATATACTATAAATTATTTTTTTTTCATATTCTATATTTTGAAATGATTGAACTACACCTATATTAGTTAAAGACTCGCTTAACTTTTGAAAACTTTTATCTCCTATTTTTTCTTTTAATTGATTGATTTCACTGATATGTTTTATATTTATTATTTGTAATACAATCATTGAAATAAAAAATATTAAAAATACAATTAAGTATTTAATTCCTAATTTATAATAAAAATAAAAAATTCCTACAATTGCTCCAAAAAAAACATTACAAAATTCTTCTTTGAATGTTTTCAGAGCAGCATTAAATATCCACGGCATTTTAGATATTTTTACAATAATTTCCGTAATATCTAAATTTTCATAATTACAATAAGAATTTGAATAAATATAATCGTATAAACGTATAACTACATATTGGTAAAATTCGGGAGTAGTTCGCCATGCCAACCAATTTATAAAAACATGTAAATAATTAAATAATACAATACTAATGGCAATATAATATAATAAATAATTATATTTCGCACTAATTTTTGTATAAAACTCACCTAATAATTCAGGTATAATATAATTCTGTATAATAGATGTTATAGGTATCAATAATAAATAAAATATATAATATAATTTATTTTGAGATACAAAATCAATCAAATAATCAAATATATTGATTTCTTGTTTCATTATACATATTATTATATATTTTTTACCATTTTGTTTTTTTTACATTAATTTTAGGTCCTTTTTTTGATTTATAATCACCTGGATTATATTGTTCTTCTTCATCATCTGACCCCAAGTTTTTAGACATTTCCCAAAACTCTTTAGAACCTAATTTAAAATCTTTATGATTTTCTGCTCTGTACCAAAATATTTGCTCTTGTAACTGGTTTGATTTAACATTATTGTCTATAACTAAACATTCATAATTTTCGGTACATTGATCCATAACTTGACAAAATGATTCAAACGTCGGAAACATACCAGCATAATTTTCATAAATACGCTTACGATTTGCTATATAAGGTTCACGTAATATAAATACATAATCAATATTTGTTCTAAGTGTGGGAGGTATACCTAATGGATATTGCATAGTAATAATAAGCATTATTTTCCAGTGACGACCGTTCATAAATAATAAACGCATCATTTTGTCTCTAGCCCATCCATTATCGTATAAACAATCATCTAGAATAACAAATGCTCGCGCATCAATCGCACTTTTTTTATAGGTTTCAATTTGTTTATTGACTTGTTTAATGACTGCTTTTTGTCGTTTTAAAATATTTTCAATGATTCCGGTATTATATTCATCGTGAATGAATAATTTAGGAACATGTGCCGAATAAAACCCATTACCTGCTTCTGTTCCAGAAATAACTGTACCAATTGGTATGTCAACATGATGAAATAATAAATCCCTAACTAAAAAACTTTTACCAGTATCTCTTCTACCAATTAATACAATAACCGGTCCTTTGCTTTCATTTTTTAAAAATGTAATACGTTTCATATCAAACTTCCTTAAATTAAGTGTCATATACTATTATAATATAAAGGATTATTAGTGTTAAGACGCAATTAGTTTAAAATATATAACAAAATTATATATAAAGATAAATGGAAAAAACTTATTTCAATCCCATATTTGAACATTATAATATAGACTATAAAAGCTGTATACAAGAATATAAAGAACAAATAGATTACAATAATTATATTGTTTCAATAGACGGGAAAGATAATAATTGTTTTATGAAAACAATACCTTTAGTAGATTATATTAAATATTTGATTGGTAAGTATAAAAAATACAATATATGTTTATTACCAACTAAAGAAAATAATTGTAATAATGTATATGATGAGTACATTCATTCTATTCATAATTATGCTTATGTAGACAACTTTTTTTACATTTTATCTAGCCAATTAAATGTGAATGGATTCAAACATGGAATAAATGTATATGATAGTTATATTAGTTTAAAAGAAAATTGCGAGATTAATATTGTGGACGATTTTGAATATTTATGTGATTCAAATTATTTTAATGATAACTTAAATAAGTTATTTAAGTTTAAAGATGATAAAATTCATTCTTTATTTTCAAATTTAAAGAAACCTCCAATTGAATTAAGTGAAGAAAATATAGATATTGAATATGATGTATTAGAAGATGTAGATGTAATAGATCATAAACTACAATCCATTGATATTTCTATGGATTTAATACATGAAAAAGAAGTAAGAGATGAAACAGATAGTTCAAGCGAAGAATCGGATAGTTCAACTGAAGGCTGTGAAGACAGTGAAGACAATTATTCAACCGACACCCAATCAGATGAAAGTAATGAAAGTATTATGGATGAACTTGTATTAATAATTAATAAAATTCCAAGTCAAAATATAATTCTAGAAAAATGTGTAGATACATTAGATAGTCTATTTGAATCGGGTGATATTAATATAGAACAATTAACCAGTTCCGTATTTCAAATAGTTCTTATGTTGTATGTATATCAAAATGTATTTCATTTCACTCATAATGATTTACATACCAATAACATTATGTATGTAGATACAACGGAAGAATTCTTATATTATAAAATTAAGGGACATTTTTATAAAGTTCCAACTTACGGTAAATTATATAAATTAATTGATTTTGGAAGAGCGATTTATACTTACGCAGATAATCGTTTATGTAGTGATAGTTTTTCGTCAAATGGAACAGCTCACGGACAATATAATTGTGAACCATTTTATAATAAGAATAAACCAAAAATAGAACCGAATTATAGTTTTGATTTGTGTCGTCTAGCATGTTCGATGTTTGATTTTATAATAGACGATTTAAAGGATATTGAGACATTCCGAAATATTCCTATATATGATATGATTATTAGTTGGGTATACGATGATAACAGTAATAATGTATTGTATAAAAAGAATGGAGATGAACGATATCCGGATTTTAAATTATATAAAATGATTTCTAAAAATGTAAATAATCATATTCCTGAGAAACAATTTGACCATAAAGCATTCAATCATTATAAACAAGAAATGTTAGAAACATTTGTAGATATAGATGAGCTAATTAAAATGAAGGTTCACCTGTAAATATGAATGTTTTTTGTTCTTGAACTTTTATATAATAATCTTTTACAATAAATACTCCTAAAATAATAAAGAATAAATAGAAAGATTCTTGAAAGAATAATTTATTTTGATCTTTTATAGGTTTTGTTCTATATAAAAATTGTTTAAATATAAAAAATATAACAGAGACAATTAGAGATATGTAAATATATTCATATGGTACCATTAAAAGAATAATATGTTTTAATTATTATTCTTTTACGAAATTATAGTATTTCTTCAATATCTAAATCTAAGATATCTAAGTTTTCGGTATTTAAGTCAAGATTGATTTCTTCGCCTATTTTTAATCCATTAGATTCGTCTTTTTTTAATTCATTATCTTCTACATCAGGATGAAATCTTATAGTATTTTTTTTATCTTCATGTAAAAAGTCATTATTAGGTAATTCTATAATATCTTTCGGTAAAATATTACTATTAGGTAATTCTATAATATCTTTCGGTAAAATATTACTATTAGGTAATTCTATAATATCTTTCGGTAAAATATTACTATTAGGTA
>Ga0115003_10003792_pt1 | contig 11824 bp, 9 predicted proteins | sample ArcticOcean_MG_C_7_FD_88736 | JGI IMG/M metagenome (GOLD analysis project Ga0115003, IMG submission 88736) | Marine microbial communities from western Arctic Ocean - ArcticOcean_MG_CB11_88 | ecosystem: Environmental > Aquatic > Marine > Oceanic | place: Arctic Ocean: Canada Basin | collected... | reverse complement strand
GTCGAAAGGCTCCTGTCCTTCCCTGGCAACAGTAACGGTGACATCAGTACCTGGTGCGCCGCGCATCATCTGCGCCGCTTCCTCTGGTAGCATTTCTCGCAGAGGTTTGCTGTCTATCTGGATTATCAGGTCGCCCGCCTTGATACCTGCGCGATCTGCTGGAGAATCGTCGATAGGGCTAATAACTCGAATGTAGCCATTCTCGCGTCCAACTTCCACGCCAAGGCCGCCGAACTCGCCAGAGGTTGTTTCTTCGAGCAGGTCAAAATCTTCGCCTGCCATATAGGAAGAGTGCGGGTCGAGTCCTGCGAGCATGCCGCGGATTGCGTTTTCCAATAGCGTTTGATCGTCCACTTCCTCTACATAGGACATGCGAATGCGCTCAAGGGCTTCGGTAAACATTCTTACTTCATTTAAGGGAAGCGGGAGTGTTTCTTGCCGGTTCTGTGCGCTCGCCTGTGTTGGCAGCGCTAAGCCTAGAAGAAGCGATAGGGAAAGCCTGGCTACCGTTGATGCTGAAAATAGCTTCTTCGCTGAGAAAAATGGCAATGCGGATGGGGCAAAATTCATAGCTAAATCCTGATTAATCACTGCTTGTTGAGGTCGATTTGGCGATGTAAGGCGATTCTGTTTCGGCCTTTGGTCAGTTGTTTATACGCTTAATCCTAGTGTTTCAGTTTATTCTCTAATAGGCAAATTCGATAAAACTGTCCGCATACAGGGAGAGATCGCCCCACTAGCGAAAATAGTTCACTCGGAGAACCATTGGGCTGGGTCTTGAGCCTCGCCATGATGGCGTATCTCGAAATAGATGCCCGGGCGGGTCTGGCTGTTTCCTCTATTTGCGGTCAGTTCATTGGCGATACCAGATGTTGACACAATATCTCCTGCGGCTACCCAGTCGCCAGCCTGCTTAGATAGTGCCTGATTAGCGCCGTACAGTGACATATAGCCTTGGCCGTGGTCTATAATTACTAGTAATCCTGTGCCTCTTAGCCAGTCTGAGAAGACCACGCGCCCAGGATGAATGGCCTCAACGGGGGTGCCTTCATTCACTGCTAGGGTTATGCCTTGCCGCCGCAGGTCGCCGTCACCGTAGCGCGAGCCAAAGGGGGTGATAAGCTGTCCAGCTACGGGCATTGGTAGTTTACCGAGTTGCGAATCGAAGGGCGCGCGCCGCATAGCCGCAGGAATATCTACTACAGCGCTATTTATTGTCTCTAGCAGCGCCTGCAATTGCAGCTGATCGATTTCTAGCTGCTCCAGCTGGGAACTGCGTGAGGTAATGTCGGCGTGCAGCAGAGTTAGTGCAAGCTCGCGCTCGATTTTCGAGTCATTGAGGGTTCGCAGAGAGTTACTTAGCGTGTGTTGCTCGTCTTCGAGATTAGCAGCATTGGACTCGAGTCGTTGATTGACTGCCTGAATCTGGTTGAGGGTTTTCTGGAATGAAGCGATGCCATCGAGCTGTGCCTGGGTAAAAAGTCTCTGGTAGTGGAGCATGCGTGGGCTCTTAGAAACCTCTTCTTGGTTTAACAGGAGTTCTATGGCGCTTTGATTGCCTGCCATATACGCGGTGCGAATTACCTGTTCAAGAATCTTGCTTTGAGCCGCTTTTTCGCTACTTAATTGGTCTGCTTTTCGACAAAGGGATGTGATTTCAGATTCTATTACGCTCAAGGCAGCTTCAGTTGCAGTGACAGATTGACTGAGTGTTGAAATCTGTAAATCTGCTTGTTGCAGGTTTTGAAGCGCTTCTGATTGTGTGGAATTGGCTTCACTGAGCCAAGATTGAATCTCTCCAATTGCGTTACCCAGCGCTGCGAGTTCCTGCTGCGCTTCTGCGCTGCTTTCTGCTGCATTGATTGGGACAGATGCACAGCCGCAAAAAAAAATAGCCGAAAACCAAAAAGCCAGCTTCAATTCCAATTTAGTTTTGTGCAATAACTGTTTCATCGAATCGCATTGTTACCGGTTATCTCAGTTATTCAAAATAAGTCTAGTCTAGGAGGATTTTCCCGGTCATCTCTTCCGGCACTGGCATGTCTAATAACGACAGAAGCGTCGGGGCGAGATCGGATAGGCTGCCGTTGCTAATGAATTGCCGACCGCTAGTTCCCACATACACTAAGGGAACAGGGCCGCTAGTGTGCGATGTAAGCGGCTGATTGGTTTTCGGATCTAGCATCTGCTCTACGTTGCCGTGGTCTGCAGTGATCAGTAGTTCGGCGCCAGCCTCTTCAGTTGCCGCTACGATCTGCTGTAGGCACTTATCGACAGCCTCTACAGCCTTCACTGCTGCATCGAAATCACCGGTGTGTCCAACCATGTCGCCATTGGCGTAGTTACAGATGATCGCGTCATATTTATGTGAGCGTATCGCCGCTACTAATGCGTCAGTGAGTTCGAAAGCGGACATCTGCGGTTGCAGGTCGTAGGTTTTTACATCAGGCGAAGGAATCAAGGTGCGATCTTCCTTGTCGAATGGTTCCTCGCGGCCACCATTAAAAAAGAAGGTAACGTGTGCGTATTTTTCGGTTTCCGCGATGCGTAGTTGCGTTTTGTTCTGATCGGCCAAATATTGTCCCAGTACGTTATCAAGTTTTCTTGGCGGGTAGGCGCAACTCGCAGGAATATCTGCCGCATACTCGGTAAGCATGACGAAGTCGCTGAGTGTCGGAACAACGCTGCGTTGAAACCCATCGAAACCATCATCAACAAATGCCCGAGTAATTTCTCGTGCCCGGTCGGCGCGAAAATTCATGAACACGACAACGTCGCCATCGGAGACTGTTGCCGGCGCATCGCTTGGCAACCCTACAAGGCTTGCTTGGACAAATTCGTCGTCTTCGTCACGTTGATAGGCTGCCGCAAGCGCTGCGCTAACATCGTCATAGTGAAATTCTGCTGCAGCCTGCGTGAGCATGTCGTAGGCAGGCTGAACGCGGTCCCAGCGATTGTCTCTGTCCATGGCGTAAAAGCGGCCGCAGATTGATGCGACGCGTCCCTTGCTAGAATCCAATAGTATTTTTTCCGCACGGATCAGCGAGGGAAGTGCGCTGCGCGGGGGTGTATCGCGGCCATCCAAGAACGCGTGCAGGTATATTCTAGGCGCGCGATTACGAATCGCCAGTTCAATCATGGCGATAATTTGGTCTTCGTGGCTGTGAATTCCACCGCCAGACATGAGCCCAAAAATGTGCAGCGCTGAATCTGCTTCTACGGACTTTTTCACGGCGCAGCATAGAGCTGGGTTTGAGAAGAAGTTGCCTTCTTCAATGTCTTTATCGATTCGAGTGAGGCTCTGGTAGACAACTCGCCCAGCGCCTAGGTTCATGTGGCCTACCTCGGAGTTGCCCATTTGCCCGGCTGGGAGCCCGACCGACTTGCCTGAAGTGTCGATCAGGGTGTGTGGTTTGCCGGCCCAAAGAGAATCCCACATCGGGCTGTTTGCACTATGGATTGCGTTACTGCTAGTTTCTTCGCGATGGCCCCAGCCATCCAAGATTAGCAGTAGTGCGGTCTTTTTCTTGCTGCTGTGGATATCGCTCATGGGGTGCTTCTAAGTCCTGTATTCAGCTTGCTGCTGGAAGACACCATTATCCTTGAAAGCGATATTCATAGCGAGAAGCTTGGGCGATGCGAGAAATCTACTAATCATGATCTGGCAAGTTGATTTTGACGCCCGAGATGTCTGTCTGAGACCTTCTTAATGCCACAGGACACGTGTATACTTGCAGCCCTTTTTTGCGGCGCTGCTCTTCGTAGGTAGGTGCGCAATCGCATTAGATAGAGCCGCTGGCGCGCGAGCCAGTTTAGAAATACTGAGAAGATAATGGCGCAATTTTTAGACTTTATTGGCAATCACCTCCTGCTATCCAGCCTTTGGTTGGTTTCGTTTGCGGCTATCGTCTTCTATCATCAGCGTACTGGCAGCAAAGGCGTAGGGCCACAGCAGGCGGTTATGCTCATCAATCGTAGCGATGCCATAGTCGTGGACGTTCGCGACAAGAAGGAGTTTGAAGCCGGGCACATTGTCGACTCTATTAATATTCCCCTTGCGAAAATAGATCAGCGGGTAACAGAACTGAAGAAGCATCAACAGAAGCCGGTAATCGTGGTCTGCAAGCTAGGCCAACATTCTGGTGAAGCGGCAAAGAAGATTCAGACGGCGGGCCACGAGCAGGTCTATAAGCTGTCTGGTGGTGTGACTGAGTGGAAGGCTCAGTCCATGCCATTGGTCGTCTAGGTCTACTTAAGCCCACACAATAGCTAGTTAACAGACTGTAAACACATAGGATCTATCATGGCAGAGAACGAAGGAAACACCCCAGAAACTGCGGCAGCACCCATTGCGGACCAGCCCGAAGGCCCACATTTCCAGTTGCAGCGCATCTATTTGAAAGATGCCTCTTTCGAATCTCCGCGCAGTCCAGCGGTATTCAAGGGGCAGTGGCAGCCGAAGATCAACTTCGACATTAAGACGAAAAGCTCGAAAATTGAGGATGACGTTTTCGAAGTGGTCTTGGTGTTAACGGTTGAGGCGACTATCGAGGAGGAGCCAGGCTTCATCGTTGAAGTGCATCAGGCTGGTATTTTCACGGCCAGAGCCTTCAGTGATGTTGAAGTGGAGCAACTATTGGCCACGGTTTGCCCGAATATCCTCTTTCCCTATGCCAGAGAAGCCATCGATTCGTTGGTTGTGAAGGGTAGTTTCCCTGCGCTCATGCTCGCGCCAATCAATTTTGACGCGCTGTATAAGCAGCAGAAACTCGCGACACAAGCTGATGCTAGTGGCGAAGCCCCGGCACCTGAGGCGACAAACTAAGCAGTTCAGTTGCCAGTAGCGAAGCCTAGCTGACGCCAGGCCTCAAAGACCACGACCGCCGCAGCATTGGAGAGGTTCAAGCTGCGACTGTCTGGCAACATTGGGATTCTGAGAAGGTTCTCTAGCCCTAGCTGTTCCCTAATATCCTCAGGCAAGCCGCGGGTTTCCGGCCCGAATACTAGAAAATCCCCTTTTTCGAAGCGGCATTCGCTGTAATGTAGCGTAGCCTTGGTGCTAATTCCGAACAGCCGTTTCTCGCTATGCTTGAGCATGAAGTCTTGCCAATCCTGGTATTGCGAAATACCGGCAAATTCATGGTAATCCAGGCCTGCCCGGCGCATTCTTTTATCATCAAGCTCGAAACCGTAGGGCTTTATCAAATGCAGGTGTGAGCCTGTGTTTGCCGTTAAACGGATAATATTTCCAGTATTTGGAGGTATTTCAGGCTCAAAAAGCACAATATTGATCAAAAATTCACCAGTTTAGTGGGTAGTGTTTATGTAACAATTGTTAAAGTCGAAACGATTCGAACTTCCTGATTCTTCAAAACTTTCCCTTTTTTGCCCTAGGTTTTAGGACGTAGGCGCCACTTCTACAGACAATCCGCGTGCGACAATCGTGTTTGGTGGCTATCGTGGGCACGATAGCGTTATTGACAGGCACAGGTCTCTAACTACACATGGGTAACCGCCCCAGGCTCTGCTTGCTCCGCTTATTTATGTGCCTGTGGAGCCGGCGCTTGCGTGTCTTTACTCTTTGTATTTAACTCTCTGATCTTGCGAGTCAAAGTGTTGCGCCCCCAGCCCAGCAGATTTGCCGCGTCACGTTTCCTTCCGCGGGTGTGCTTTAAGGCAATATCAATCATGGTTTTCTCGAATATAGGCGTAGCCTGATTGAGAATCCCGGTATTGCCCAGGCTCAGTTGCTTGTCCGCCCAATTTTGTAAATTTAGGCTCCAATTGTCGGGGTCGCTGTGCACCGTTTCCTGCGCGGCGAATTCAGGCGGTAAATCCGCGATATAGACTTCGCGGCTGGAAGCCATAACTGTTATCCAGCGGCAGAAATTTTCCAGTTGTCTGACATTTCCAGGCCAGCTTAAACCGCTGAGGTATTGTTCGGTTTCAGGTCGAAGTACTTTGGGTTCCACGTCTAATTCTTTAGCAGCACAGGCGAGAAAATGACTGGCTAGACGCGGAATATCTTCACTCCTATCACACAGCTTAGGTATATGAATTCGAATAACGTTTAGACGGTGGAACAAGTCTTCTCTGAACGCATGTTTTTCCACCAGACTTTCCAGGTCCTGATGGGTGGCCGCAATTATTCGAACATCGACTTTGATGGAAGTGTGGCCACCTACGCGATAGAACTCGCCATCGGACAGCACGCGCAGTAGTCGCGTCTGTGTTTCGGCGGGCATATCGCCGATCTCATCTAGAAACAGCGTGCCACCATCAGCCTGTTCGAAGCGACCGGTGCGCTGTGAGGTGGCGCCGGTGAACGCGCCTCTCTCGTGCCCGAACAGTTCTGACTCGATGAGTTCCTTAGGTATAGCGGCCACATTAAGTGGCACGAAGGTCTTGTCGCTGCGTGGGCTGTGTTGATGCAGGGCGCGGGCAACTAATTCCTTGCCGGTTCCCGACTCGCCGTTTATTAACACTGAGATATTCGACTGTGAGAGTCTGCCGATGGCTCGGAAGACCTCCTGCATGGCAGGTGCCTCGCCAATTATCTCCTGGGTCTTAACACTTTCAGTCTCGCCACCTGTGCCTTTTTCTTCGTTCTGCTCGCGCACGTGTTCCAGCGCGCGATTCGTCATCGCGATAGCGTCTTCGATATCGAAGGGCTTGGGGAGATATTCGAAGGCGCCGCGGCTATAGGATGAAACCGCACTTTCCAGATCGGAGTGTGCGGTCATGATGATAACTGGAAGCTGGGGGTGCTGTTTCTGGATAGTCGACAGTAGGTCTAGCCCGCTGATTCCTGGCATACGGATGTCGCTAATAATGGCGTCGGGCAACTCCTGCTCGAGACGGTGCAGTAGGTCGTTGCCGTTCTCGAAAGACTCGGTATTGAGGCCGGTCTTGCCCAGCGACTTTTCTAGTACCCAGCGAATGGACCGATCGTCATCCAGTATCCAGACAGAATTGCTTGAGTTCATAAATCACACTACCTTGTGAAACGTTAGGCTTGCGCCCTGAATTTGACTAACTATTAATCGCCTGCTTTCAAATATATATTCATAGCCTTTTTCTAACCCCCTGGGGGAGCGATTGGCAACAGCACTGTAAAACAGGTTGCGCCAGGCCTGCTCTGGCACTCGATGAGCCCTTTGTGCTGATTGATAATGGAATGTGTTATTGAAAGGCCAAGGCCGGTTCCCTCGGCGCGTCCACTAATCATCGGATAGAAAATGGAGTCGATCATGTCCGGCTTGATTCCCGGTCCGTTGTCGATAATTTTTATACTAGCAATCAATCGATGGAACTTGGCGCCTAGGGTTGCGTTGCGAATGATTCGAGTGCGCAGATAGATGCAGCCGAGACTGTGCTCTACTTTTGGGCTGAACAGTGCCTGCGTTGCATTGCGTATGATATTCAGCATCGCCTGAATAAGTTGCGAGGAGTCGGCAAGTACTGGCGGTATACTAGGGTCATAGTCAGTAATAAGGTCGATGCTGTTTCCGCTTATCTCGGCCTGCACCAAAGATCGAACTCTCTCTAAAACTTCGTGAATATTGGTCGGTCGCATGGTGAGTGGCTGCCTAGAGCCAATCAGTCTATCTACCAATTGGTGCAAGCGATCAGCCTCTTCGATGATCACATTGGTGTAGTCTTTAAGGTCTTCGTTATTCAGTTCTGCCGCTAGAAGCTGGGCCGCGCCGCGGATACCGCCTAGCGGATTCTTAATCTCATGAGCGAGACCTCTGACTAATTCTCTTGTTGTCGCGTGTGCGCTGTTTAGGGACTCCTCACGGCTTATCCTGTAAGAGTGCTCCAAAGAAGTGATCTCCAGCAGCACACGCGGTTCGCCGTCTTCCTCGAACGGTGTAATAGTGTAGTCGGCGTCGACAATTTTGCCGTGCATCAGCTGCAGTTGCGTCTGGCGCTTGGTAAAACTATTGCTATTGGTCAGGGCTGTTTGCATCTCGGCTATGTCTTGTGCTGCTTTGATTAGCACGTCGCCAATAAATAGCTTGCTGGCCTTGCGGACGCTGATTTCGAGCAGGTTCTGAGCCGCCACGTTTAGGTAGAGTAGGTGTAGGTCTTTATCCATCACCACAACCCCAGTCTTTTGGTTGTCCAGCAGTCGCTTGTGCGGGTTGTCCAGAGTCACGGTTACTACTTCTCTATGGTGATTTTGGCCGGGATACACGCGTTCAGCCCTAGGGCTTGAGCTATGCAACTGACGGCGCAATAGCGAACGCTTTTGTTATCCCTATCTATGCACTATGCAATAACTAAACCAATAGAAACAATATTGGCTAGGTCGCTGTTTATGGGGCTTGTGTGCAGGTTTAGATGTGGATTTGCGATTAAGAACGAGAATAATGCACCATAATAGTGCGTTAAGTGGCTGCCTGCAATATTTAAGGGCATAAAAAAGCCCGGTCAAAAGACCGGGCTTCTTGATAACGCCAGGCTTGGCTTACGCCAGGCCTTCCTTTGTAGTCTTAATGATAGCGGCTGCTACCTTGTACGGATCGGCATTCGATGCAGTACGTCTGTCTTCTAGACGTCCCTTCCAGCCATCCTCAACAGTGCCAATTGGAATACGAATTGACGCGCCGCGGTCAGAAACGCCGTAGCTGAATTCGTCGATCGCTTGAGTTTCGTGCAGGCCAGTCAATCGTTGGTCGTTGTTTGCACCGTATACACTGATATGGCGATCGATATTCTTACTGAAGGCTTCGCATATTCTGGTGAAAATAGACTCATCACCGTCATCACGCATAGGCCCGTTCGAAAAGTTAGCGTGCATACCGGAGCCATTCCAGTCTAGATCTTTACCCAGCGGCTTGGGCTCGTAGTTGATCGCCAGTCCGTAGCGCTCAGCTGTGCGCTCCAGCAGGTATCTTGCGATCCAGGTTTGGTCGCCAGCACTTTTTGCGCCCTTTGCAAAAATTTGGAATTCCCACTGACCCGCGGCAACTTCAGCGTTGATGCCTTCAAAGTTGAGTCCAGCTTCAAGACACAGGTCCATGTGGTCTTCGATCACGTCGCGGCCGAAGGCATTCTGGGCGCCAACGGAGCAGTAATAAGGCCCTTGAGGGCCGGGGTAGCCACCTGAAGGGAAGCCAGGAGGAAGATTGGTCTTTAGGTCCCACAGGAAGTATTCCTGTTCGAAACCGAACCAGAAGTCAGCATCATCATCATCGATAGTGGCGCGGCCATTTGATGGGTGCGGTGTGCCGTCGGCATTCATTACTTCGGTCATCACCAGATAGGCATTCGCGCGATCGGGATCGGGATAGACCGCGACTGGCTTAAGTAAGCAGTCGGAATCATTGCCTTCGGCTTGCTGGGTAGAACTGCCATCGAATGACCATACTGGGCATTCTTCAGGAGTGCCGCCAAAATTATCGCGTACTTGAGTCTTGCTACGTAAGGTTTGAGTTGGCTTATAGCCATCAAGCCAGATGTATTCTAGTTTAGATTTCATTTTCTGTCCTTTTCTCCTAATCGGTATCGACTACTTGATAATGTATGCCTTGTGCTCGTTTTTTTGTGCCCCGCGGTATAGCGCTTGCCGCCTTCTACCGACCTGGGGAAGCTGAGAGATCCTACCAGCTTTTGCTGCCACTTTAACAAAGGGCTGCCTGGTAAAGTTATCCGATGCATAATCGAATATACTTTCGCGGCTTGCCTTGTGTGCTAGGGGAGGAGCAAAATATATGCCAGTACTGGTATCGCTGCAAAGCCCTATTTTACGGGGTGGTGGAGATCGGCAATAAATAAAACGCACTATAAAAGTGCATTCTCCACTAAAACGCACCATAATAGTGCAATAAAGAAAAATAGTTGCCCGCTCCAGCGTCTGTGTCAATCAGCGACCTTGAAAAATTTGCCCAGATGCTCTGACTTATCGCCGACTTGGACAGAGTCGGCTACAGAATTGACCAAAACAAGAAAGAGATAAGATGTTATTCCTGGTTAAGCTTTTTCCCGAAATCATCATCAAGACCCGTCCAGTGCGCAGGCGCTTTATTCGTCAGTTGCGTAAGAACATAAGATCGGTTGTTTCCGAATTTGATCCTGCTGTCTGTGTTGCCGGGGAGTGGGATAATTTACAAGTCCAAACCTCGACGGATGAACCTGCGCTTATAGCTCAGATAAGCGAAAGGTTGGCCTGTACGCCGGGTATTGCGAAGTTTCTGCACGTGGACAAGTATCCCCGCACGGATTTGGATGCGATGTTAGATTTGGCGCTGGAATACTACCGTGAAAAATTAGTGGGTAAGACCTTCGCTGTTCGTTGCAAGCGCAATGGCAAGCATGCTTTTAAATCGACCGATGTAGAGCGTCACGTAGGCGCTGGGCTTAATACGCAGACCGACGCTGTGGGCGTTCGGCTGAAGGATCCTGATGTTACCGTCTTGATAGAAGTGCGCGATGACGTTGTGTTCATGGTGCGCGACCAAAGAGCCGGCATGGGTGGGTTTCCCCTAGGTTGTCAGGATTCGGTGCTGTCTTTGATCTCGGGAGGCTTTGATTCTTCTGTTTCCAGCTATTTGTGTATTAAGCGCGGACTGCAAACCCATTACTGTTTCTTCAATCTTGGAGGCAGGGCGCATGAGCTTTCTGTAAAAGAGGTGGCCCTGTTCTTGTGGATGAAATATCACTCCTCACATCGAGTGAAGTTTATCTCAGTTCCCTTTGAAGGCGTGGTGGAGGAGATACTAAACAGGGTGGATAACGCACAGATGGGTGTCATCTTGAAGCGCATGATGCTGCGCGCGGCTGAGCAAATTGCGGCGGACCTGCATATAGAGGCACTGGTGACTGGCGAGAGTGTGGCGCAGGTATCGAGTCAGACTCTGCCGAACCTAGCAGTTATCAATTCTGTAACCGACGCCTTGGTGTTGCGGCCGCTGGCGACAACCGACAAACAGCAAATTATCGATATTGCCCGAGAGATTGGTACCGAAGAGTTTTCCAAAGACATACCGGAATATTGTGCCGTGATCTCCAAAAAGCCAACTACGCGCGCGAAACCCCAACGCATAGCAAGTGAGGAGACTCGGTTCGATTTCGCCGTTTTGGATGCCGCGATAGATAACGCTAAACATCAACTGATCACTGACTTGGTGGCCGATTTGGATAGCAAAGCCGCCGAGATCAAAATCGTTAAGACGCGTGCTAGCGATAGCACGGTGATTGACATTCGTCATCCGGATGAGATCGAGCTCAAACCATTGATACTGGATGGGGAGACCCAGCCCGGGGAACTGCTGAGTATCCCGTTTTATAAGCTACGCAGCGGCTTTGCGGACTTAGACAAGGGCAAGAATTATCTCCTGTATTGTGGAAAGGGCATGATGAGCCGCCTCCACGCCGCCAACCTAGTCGACGAAGGCTTCGTCAATGTCGCGGTTTTGGAGCTGGCTAAGCCGCAAAAGCACTAGAATCAACAGCCTTTAGGCCAAATAAATCCCTTAGATAACTAATCTTTCGGCGCTGTCTCGTGTATACTCGCCGCCTTTTGTGCAGCCGCTCTGCGTCTCTTTATTGCCTATCTATCTCTTTGTAGAGGCAAGCTATGACGCGACCACAGCTGTACCCTACTTCTCCACTGGGGGCTGTAGGCTAAATATTTAGGCGGAACTACAGTGATTGAGAAGATTCGAAATATTGCGATCATCGCGCACGTTGACCATGGTAAGACTACGTTGGTTGATTAACTGCTTCATCAATGCGGAACTATCGAGTCACGCGGCGCGAATGTCGAGCGAATGATGGATTCGAACGAACAGGAACGCGAGCGTGGTATCACGATTCT
>Ga0115003_10003790_pt1 | contig 11827 bp, 10 predicted proteins | sample ArcticOcean_MG_C_7_FD_88736 | JGI IMG/M metagenome (GOLD analysis project Ga0115003, IMG submission 88736) | Marine microbial communities from western Arctic Ocean - ArcticOcean_MG_CB11_88 | ecosystem: Environmental > Aquatic > Marine > Oceanic | place: Arctic Ocean: Canada Basin | collected... | reverse complement strand
CGTGACCAGGGTGACATTCGGAAAGTAGCCAGCGCCCATCCCCTCCGAAGCATGAAGAATTTTGCTTCCCAGGGTCAGGGTGAGTGCCAGGCCCAAGCTTATGAAAATGCCAATCGTGAGCCTCTCAATCCGTTCCGCCTTTTTTGCGGATTTCCGGTACACGTCATTCCCCTCTCTCGTAAATTCATTTTCTGGCGTTACAACAGTCTCATTTTTGCTGTCGGCGGGCGTTTTGGTTTTTGCCCTTTTCACCGCGTCGGTTTTTGTTCTTTTTAGCTTCCCGAGTGGGGCTTTCTGAAAGTTTTGCCGCTCAGCCTCGGGTTACTGCCGGAAATTCATTTTGGATTTCATGAACCGGTTCCGTTGCGCGAGATATACGTGCATTCTATGAGCAGTGGATAAGCAAAACGAGTGTGATGTGACAAAAAAATAGTAGGTTTTTTGAAAGCAGGCCCTGAAGGGGCTAGGCGGCCTCTTTTCCGGCAATCACCAGTCGTCGGAATTTCCTTTGAAGTACCGGGAAGATACCATCCGACTTTCTGCTCGTTGCCTATCGCGTAGTAGCGGAGTGCCGCTTACTTGCGAGTTAGTTGCGCGTTAGTTGCCGGCAAGTTGCGGTTTAGTTGCCGGCAAGTCGCCGCTAAAAAGCACGAAGTTTTTTTATTTACTGGTGATCTTGCAAGCAAAATGGGCTCACACGGGGGAGCGAGTTGACCTTGCACCAAATAGTGGACTTACAGAGGAAACACGTCTTCCTCTAGGCGAACACGATGAGCAAGCAGAGGAAAACACGCAGATGTTTCACGACAGAGCTAAAAGCCGAGACTGTGAAGCTGATGAAGCAAAGCGAAGGAACGATGGCTGATCTCGCGATGGCGCTGGGGAGCAGGCGTTAAGTCAACGGGGGAGTGGGTTCGGCTGTCGAAAGAAGCCGGCGATTTGATCTTCGAAGATCAGCGGAACTTCAAGCTGAGTTCACGGGGCCCCGCTGGGCAAGTTGGGCGCGTGATTTCGAGATTGGCTGCGTGTCCGGGCGAGCTTGCGCTTCTACTTCTCGTTGATCTTGGGACGGGGTGGTCATCAGGCGCGAGTCAGTGGGGCAGGTCTCATATACACCGGCCTTGCCATCAATGATTCGCAATCACGAAAATTAAATACTGAGCAATATCAGATTGTTAGGAGTTTTTCGCCAGAAATATTCCGATGAATCCCCAGTTGCTTGCCACAAAAGTAGGGAATTGGCCACACACCATGTAATACAGACATTTTTCATGGAAGGGCCGAAAATGCTCGCTTGTGCAACTCGACTTGTGATCCTCGCAATTGCAATTTCTTTTGGGGCTGAATCTCATGCGGCGAATCTAAATGTCGTCGAAGGCCAGTTGCTCGGTGCCTCGGACGTCATTGTGGATGGCAGTTTGTACGACGTCGAGTTCCTCGGCGGGACGTGCATTGTCTTGTTCAACGGTTGTGATGATGCGTCGGACTTCACGTTTCAATCCCAGGCCGCCGCCATCTCGGCCTCTCAGGCTCTGCTCGACCAGGTCTTTTTAGATGGCGCTTCAGGAAGTTTCGACTCTGGTCCGCAGCTTTCCTTGGGTTGTTCGGACTCCACTGTCTGCCATGTTTTGACCCCTCATGGCTTCACGGTTTTTAACCCAGGCATCATCCTGACATCAGACGTACTCAATTATTCTCTCCTCACTCCCGACAATGATGAAATCCTGACAAAAGATGTTGTTGTTACATTTGATCTCGCCACCAGCACAAATTTTACATACGCCGTGTGGTCGAGCCCCGTACCCGAGCCCTCCACGGCTCTCCTTATGGGCTTTGGCCTAACTGGCCTTTCGTGGGCGGGGCGTCGGCGCAATCGATCCTGACTCTTGTGTCTGAGTACAAGATCCATTTCACGCCTCCTTTCAAGCGCACGAGGCCGCCGCAGTGCCAACGCCACCAACGGCAACACGTACTGTCGAAGGCGGTGCCCGTCGCGCCCTCGCACGGGTCCGGTGGACGAGAAATAAAAACCGTGAGTGTTGCGCCCAATGAATCGCTTCACGCGGTGCAGTCGTAAACCGAGCGCCGCGATCTCTTCGTGCAGCGCCACGATGGTCCGCCGCAACTCCCAGCTCGTGCGAGCGAGCAACACGATGTAATCCATGTAGCGGACGCAGCAAACGAGACGCTTGCGTTTGCACAGTCGAACCATTCGGTGGTCGACGATCGACATGATAAGTCCGGCGAAGTTCCAGGTGATGGAGCTGGCAAAAGCTGCGTAATCAACCTGTCTACTTTTGAAGAGCAAGGTTAATCCGGCCCCCGACTAGCTATACTGTGCATTCCACGGCCGAGTTGCGGCTGTACACGGTTCGAAGGGAGACGCGGCTTTGCCGACGATCAAGAACACGACGAAGAAACCACTAAACGTTCCGCTTCCTGGCGGAAAACGGCTTTTCCTCGGGCCGGGCAAAGAAGGCCGGATCCGCGCAAGGGCGGGCGAACACCCAGCTGTCGCTGCCCTCGTCGAAGCCGGCGAACTAGAGATCGTTCCCGATGCCGGCAAGTCCGGCGGCAAGGGCGGCGGTGGCGGAAGCATGGGCGGAGGCCAAGGCCGAAATCCGACCCATACCGTCTTCAAAAGCGGCGACGGCTGATCCTCTCGCACTGCTCGCCACGACGGGGCGCGTGCTCGCTCGCACTGGACGACCTATCGGGCCTCAACGACCGATCCACTCAAAACTGTTGCTCGCTTCCGATCGTAAAGGCGAAGCCGCCGTCGCTCAATGGCCAACCCAAGTCGATGCGTCCGATGGGTTCGCCTGGGGCGCGAGTGAACCCGAAGCGCATGCCGACTCCGACGCTATACCCCAGTTCGTCGAGATCAATTTGGGAACCGCTTTCCCATGCACGACCGACGTCGACGAATGCCACGGCTCCAAGTGCCACGGTATAGATTTCGAGTGGCGAAAACAGTCGCGTCTCGGCATTCATCAGCACTGACTTGTTGCCGTTGAATCGCCGTGCGCGAAAGCCGCGGAGCCCGGACTCGCCGCCAAGCGAAATTTGCTGTGATGACTCCAAATTCCACGCTCGCTTGAACTGGACATTGAGCGCCAAGGTCTGCCACGGTGTCACTTTGTAAAAGTACCGCGCTTGTGTAAGCAAGATCGTATTTTGATCGTCCTCGGTCGACACGTCGCTCGAAAAGAACAGGTACTGGCCGTCTCCTGGAACCATGGCATGGTGATAGGATCCACTGACGTCCCAGTATTTTTCGCCCTTCGGGATCGGGATGCCTGCCCGGCCGACCCGAGCTCCAACTTCGTGACCCAGCCGAATGTCTTCTGTGATCGTCATCTTGCGAATGCGATTCTCTTTGACCCAAGATTCCTTGCGCCAAAAAAGCCCAACGGATGTGATGAGATTAAGCTCATCGTCTGGCAGACGGACGGGAGCTCCTTTGGTGAAATCGAAGCGCCGTTCGTCGTACACGAACTGGAGATCCGCCGTGAGTTTGTTGTAGCGGGGGCCGAATGCCCGTGCTGCAAAGATCTGCGCACGCTGGCTCGACTCGTGAAAACGGCTGACTTCGTCCCCGTTTTCGAACAAGCGTGTCTCGGCTCTGCGCCAGTTTGCAAAACCTCCGAAGGCCCATTCTGTATCGGGGGAGTAAAATGGGCGTATTGCCCAAACGTTGACAACGTCGATCAACGGGCCCGTTTCAAAATTTGTATTCGCCTGCCACCACGAGTTCAGAACTTGGGGGTCCGTGTAGCCAGCTGCGTAATTCGTTCCCTCGTCGGTGTTGTGAATGCCTTCCACCCAGAGTTTCTTTCCGAAGCCCGCGAAGTTCGTGTCCGTTGCAGTGGCCCCAACCTCCGTGATTCCACCGCCGCTCTCGAAGACAATTCCTGGAACAAGTGTCCAGGCATCGTCGGTATGCACTTCGATGTCGACGGTTTTATCGTCGACGCGAATGACACGAATGCGCGCCTCGTTTACGAATTCGAGTTCGCGAATCGTTCGCTCGGTTGCAACGAGGAGTTCGTCGTCAACGACTTCTCCCTCGCCGAACAAAAGCTTGCCTCTAATGACGTGATCGCGGGTGGTCGTGTGCATTAGGTTGGCGGTTTGAAATGCTCGATTCTGGTTGGCTTCTACTTCGGTAAAGACATTGCCCCGTACGATGCGGATCTCGCGAATGATGTCGTTCGATGCGAAGGCGACGTCTCCGACCCCAAACAGAATCGTGATGCCGAGCACGAAAATCACCGTCGAACGTGCCCTGTCGTGCGTATGGAAGCGGTCGTGATTCTCGGATCTTCGCATCGTGTGTCTGTATTTGTCTCCGGGAGCAGGGTAGGGCAGGCTTCAGTTGACATCGTCATAATGATGGCTGAACGAGAGTTGAAGAAGCGTACGGCCTCGATGAATCGCTCTATTGATTTTTGCGATCCGTACGCGAGTTTGATTCCTCGTGATTCTCGTCACTGATCAAGGATCAAAATCGATTGGGACCGACGCGACGAGGTGTTGGTATTTGAACCGGCCGCGCGGCGTCGACAATCCCTTGGCTGTGATTCCGGCTGGCGAACTCGAAGCCAAGGCCGACGCCTTTGCAAGGGCTAGGCGAGTGACGCTGGCGCCCGGTTTCCTTCACTCTCATGATTGTTCGATCACGAGCCCATGACTGAGATCTTTATTGATACGATCGCGTCGCACTCTGCGATCGAGATTCGCATTCGCTCCGACGCTTCGGCGGCGCCAGATGCTCTCAGTCCTGATCAGAATCCGCCGCCGCCGGCGTATTTGCCGCGATGATGGACTCCAACGTCGGGCTGACCCAGTCCTTGATCCGCTCCGTGGGGTGGAGCAGGCGTGGATCGCCCTCCTCGATGCGGCCGAGGCTACCTTCGGGCAGATCTCTGAACAGTTCGGGCTTCGTGATCCCAGCCGGGAGGGGAATTCGTTCTTTCAGGATCAGACTACCGGCCGGGTGGGCGCGCATCTTCTGGACGATCGTCCCGTCATCGCTTCCGCCGAAAGCGAAGAAGGTCAGCACGGCGCCCCGAAAGTTCTTGGGGTCGCGCTTACGAAGCTTCGACGCCTCCTTCAACATGTTGAAGTCGATCTTCCAAAAGCACGTGGAGGGTGGGGCCGTGGACTCCTTCATACCCATGAACCTATCCGCTGCATGTGCGGCTTGTCATGCCTTTTCGACATCATGATCGAAACCCGATGCAAGCCTATGGAACTCGCCGAGATCGGGGCCATCGATATCGAACGCGCAATTGCGGCAAGGGTGCGCGACTTCGTCCCCGACAGCGCCACGCTGCAGGCCGGCATCGGTGAGGTTTCGGTTGCGCTCTCAGATTCGTTGACGGACAGCCCGCTGGTGACTACGGCATCCATCGCGAGATGTTCACCACGAGCCTGATGCGACGGAACAAGGCCGACAAAGTTCCGAACGCCCAGATATGTCAATACATCGATGATTATCTCAGCCAACCGAATTGTGCGATGGATCAACGGCGCATTGATGGTCGACTTGGTGGGGCAGGTCGTGGCCGACACTATAGACGGACGCCAACACCCGACGATCGGCGGGCATGAGGACTTCGCTTCCGACAGCAGCTTTGAAGCCGACGATTGTTCGATGATCGGCATGCCCTCTACCGTTGAAGTCAACGGCGAGTCGCTGTCGCACGAACGAGCGACATTTGCGGTCGAGACGGTCGTAACGATCCCGTGACATCAACTCGACATTGTCGTCACAGAGTACGGTGCCGCCGAAGTCTTGGGCTTGACGGTACGTGCTCGGGCTTATGCCCTCACAGAAGTCCCCCCCCGATTGTAGAGCGGAGCTGCGCAAGCAGGCTGACAGGATTGGCTGATCTGATCATTGTCGGGATTCAATTCTCCGGCGGGAAAGTATCTTCAGTGTGCTCTGGATTGAATGCGAGCAAAATACGAGATCGAGATAAACGAGGTCAGCAGGTTATTGCACTATTGTCGTGAAAATTTCTGACGAAGGGATCTTCATGTTCAAGCGTACTTCGAAGAGAGAGATGATCGTGACCGTGGTCGGGGCGATGCTTTTGGCCTGTTTACTGGGGTGCGCAGGGACCACACCGAGTGAAATTGAACGTGCACCTGCAAAAGACGCGAACCCCTACCGTGAACTCGAGAGCGTGAAAGCCTTCGAACATTTGCAGCGGACGATCGAGCAAATGAAAGAAGTCGTGCTTGAAGATTCGGAAACCGAACGCGAAGCCTACGAGGGGATGCGAGCCCTTCTTCGTATCTTGGCCATGTCGAGTGACGTAACCGGCGACGGAAACGCGAAAGCCCCGCACTTTTCACGCATGGACACGAAGATCCGAAAAGTGGGTGGCGACAATCCCGATGCAGAATACGACAATGTTTCTCTCACCAACGAATGGGACTATGTGATCCGAGGCAACGTCGGCACCGTTCGACACTTGAGCTTCACCATCGGTGGCTCGCGCGGCCCGGACGGCCGATCTGGCAAGCTCGGCTATTTCAACGAACGAACGCTCGAACCCGATCGCAACGGCAACTTTGAAATCCATCTCACCAAGCAGGACGACGGCGGCCCAAACTGGGTTGATACCTCTCCGGGCATCAATGGGATTCTCGTTCGTCAGTACATTGGCGATCGCGAAACCGAGGTTCTGGCGACATACGACATCGAAGTCAAAGGCCGCGAGCCTTTCGACGCAATTCCCAATTCGACAGATCGCGAAGTTGCCGCGCGCCTCAGCGAAGCTTCGTACGGTTTTCAGTTCATGAGCACCATGCACCGAACCATCATGCCCGAGCTGTTCGACAACCCGAATACTTTCGCCCGCATGAACTCAACTGACTTCGGCGCGGACATCAGTGGCAGCGACAACCTGTATATGTTCGGCACCTACCAAATTGACGAGGACGAGGCGCTGATCATCGAGACCGAGCCCCTCGACGTTCGGTACTGGAACCTCGCTATCGAATCCCGTTGGCATGAAAGCGTCGACTACGCGACACGACGAACGCACCGGAGCCTCGACCATTCAGTCATCGACGACGACGGCAAACTTCGCTTCGTTGTTGCCCACGGTAAAACGGCCCACCCCAACTGGATCGAGACGGCGGGACATCGAGAGGGTTTCATGACCTTCCGCTGGGTAGGCGAACGGGACACGAAGGCTGCGTTGCCGAGCGTGTTGCGCGTCAAACGAAGTGAAGTAGAAGACGTGCTTGCTGAACGCAGAAGTGCGAACTAAGAGCCGACCCGGCCTCGTCCGCCCGCAAAGCGTCATGTGGCTGGGCTGCAAAAGAAACCTCGCTGAGCTTGAACGGGGCCCGCACGAGAAGGTTCCGGCATCGAACGAACGGTTTTGCCTTGGGTGGCTTGAAGTCATTCAGCGCGGTGAGGCTCAGCCTCACCGCGCTGCAGACCTTTAGCAAGGCGCGGACGGTCTAGAAGCGATAACGCGCCGCCAGTACTTCCCAGGAAAAATAGAACTTATCGTCGAATAATTTTCCCGTGTTGTTCCTGGTGTTGTTCGTGGTGATGTTGAACTGCATGCGGGATTCGATCGAGATGTGTTCGTTGAGGTCATACGCGACACCGCCACCGATCACAAACAGAAAGCCCGTGTCGTCGAAGTCGATCGGCCCGGACGGATCGAACTCGGCGTAGGTGAAACCCAAGCCTAATTTCGCAAAGGCGCGCATGTCCTTCAGGATGTCCATGTCGGTTGCGAAGTTGTCGGTGTCGTACTGACCGTAAAAGGGCATCGAAAAGAGAAACGCATCGTCCTCGAAACCGAATTGCATATCCACACCGGCGGACCAGTTTTTATCAAAGTGGTACGCGGGCCCAAAGTTGATCAGAAAACCATCGTTGTGGTCATTGGCGTGGAAACCAAAGCCTGCGCCAACGGAAAAGTCTTCCAACGCGACGCCGTTCGATTCCTCGGCGATGGCGGAGTGGGTTGCGATGAAACACATCAAACTGACAAGCAAGTATTTTTTCATGATTCGAGTCCCCCTTTGATCTCGGTAATTGGCGCCAGAAACGGTCTGGTGCGATGAAGTGGTTCACATGTTAGAGCATTGCTTCGATTACGCTCTCGGCGTCAGGTGTATTGATCGCAAAGACTCTTTATGACCATGCGAACAGCCCGAGTGCGACCGCCCTGTTGCGGACGTGGACGCGGTAAAGAATCGCGTGCGATAAGTCCCGACGGATCTGTTCAGTCCAATTCGCGAGGGAAGCTTGAGCAACACTCAGTGATGGCCAGGCGGAGCAACGCGGCTTAGCTGTTCGCCCGCCCACTTTTCACCGCCGCGGTCGCCGGCAAGCCCAGCTAGTATCTTGTGGCCCGCGTCGCTCTGCATGACGAGGTCGCGAGTTGAGTGACGCCATATGAGAGATTGGAAGCGAGGGGGCCCCGCAGTGTCTGAGCCGGTACGACTCGTCAACGTGAATATCTTCGATGGCGAAAGTGTGAGCGAGCACAACGCCATCGCGTTCGACGAAACGGGGATCACCGCGCTCGGTGAACATTGCGTGTCGTCTGAGGGTGCGATTGATGCTGGCGGGGGTTGGCTCGTGCCGGGATTGATCGATGCACATGTGCATCTCGAACTGGATCCAGAAATCACGACTCCGCCTACGCTCGAAGCACCTCGGGACCTCGGCGCCATGGCAGCGCGTGCAAAACGTATGGTCGAAGCGGGGATCACCACGGCCCGAGATCTTGGCGGAGGGGCTTGGGCGGAAATCGAAATTCGAGACCGAATCCTTGCGGGTGACATTCCTGGGCCGCGTTTTCTCTGTGCAGGTCAACCCGTCACCAGTGTCGGCGGACATTGTCATTTCTGGGGTGGCGAAGCAGCGACCATCGACGAAGCCAAGGCTGTGCTTCAGCGCCAACGCGACCGCGGTGTCGATCTGCTCAAAGTCATGGCGACGGGTGGACGCTTTACTCCGAAGAGTTCGCCCAAAGACGCACAGTTCGATCTCAATTTCATGACTGATTTGATCGCGGCTGCAAAGGCGCACGGGCTGACGGTTGCCGCGCACTGTCATGGCACTGATGGCATCCGTAACGCGACCTTCGCGGGCATTACGACTATCGAGCATTGTTCATGGGTCGGGGAAGACGGGAAGTGGGCGTCAGGCTTCCAGTCAGATGTCGTTTCAGAAATGGTGCGGCGAGGCACCTGGGTTTCGCCGACGATCCATTGTGGATGGCAAGCGCGTCTCGATTCCGGGTCGGGGTGGATCGGAACCTTTCAAGAGATCTTCGCCGAAATGAAAGCATTGGGCGTGAAGTTTGTCGCATCGACGGACGCAGGCATCCCCGGCGTCTTTCACCACGAACTTGCGAAAGCACTGCCTGTGTTCGCCCAAGTTGTCGGTCTTTCGAACGCCGAGGCGCTCACCGCCGCGACGGCGAACGGCGCCGATGCCTTGGGGATCGCGTCTGTGACGGGCCGAATACGCGAAGGCCTTGCCGCTGACATTTTACTTGTCGATCAAAACCCGGTCGAGGATCTTGCGTACTTGCAAAAACCCGCGGCGATCTGGGCTCGCGGCGCGGCGGTAAAAGCGCTTTTGCATTGAGCCACGGTTTGTCGTTCTCGATGAGGCTCAAGACAGTTCGTGGCATCGGGGACCGCCCTTGAGAGCTGTAGCTGCGTCGTTGTTTGGAGAGCCAGCACCGGTTGAGGAGACACGCGAACGCAGTCGAAGGGGTTACGTCCCATGATGCGTTTGTGAGGATGCATTCTTCTATGTTTAGGATTAATCAAGCGGCGAAGCGCGCGGGGCGATTGTCTCCCGTAACGTTTCAGCATTGATCATGAATGACGACGAAGGAGATCGATTCGCCATGGACTCGCGTGTTCGACGGTTGGCTGAGAAAATGAGCGGTGCTGGTTTGCCGCAGATCGCGGTGGAGTCATTCAGTCGCTCTGCCGCGTTCGTAGCCTCAAATGGTGAGACGTTGATTCGAGAGGCGGACATTCAGCCCGCCGATGCCGTGTCGAGTTACGAAGAGATATCCGGCTACAAAAATCGCGGGCTCGAGGTGCTGGGTCAGACAGCCGTGGTCAAACTCAACGGAGGGTTGGGGACCAGCATGGGGCTAGCGAAGGCAAAGTCGCTGCTGCCCGTTCGTAAGGACGTGAGCTTTCTCGATTTGATCGCGCGTCAGATTCTGCATCAGCGAGAAGTCCATGGTGTTGAATTGCCGTTGATTTTGATGAACAGCTATCGGACGCAAGATGACTCCCTCGCTGCGCTGGCGGCCTATCCCGAGTTGGCGGGCAGTTTTCCGCTCGACTTTCTGCAACACAAAGTGCCGCGAATTTTGACAGAGACGTTCGAGCCGGTTGAGTGGCCCGAAGACTCAAGCCTCGAATGGTGTCCACCGGGACATGGGGACCTCTACATTGCGATGGCGAGCTCGGGAATGCTCGCAAATTTGCTCGACAAGGGATACCGGTACTGCTTTGTCTCGAACGCCGACAACCTGGGCGCAGTCCTCGACCCTTCGATTCTCGGTTGGATGGCCACCGAGGAGCTTCCCTTTGTAATGGAAGTGGCAAAGAGGACGGAAGCAGACAAGAAGGGCGGGCATCTGGCGATCGATGCTCAGGGCGGTTTGATCCTACGCGAAGTCGCGCAGTGTTCGGATAAAGACCGGGATGCATTTCAAAACGTGGAGCGACACCGGTACTTCAATACCAACAACCTATGGTTGGACCTTCGCGCATTGGATCAAGCGCTTCGTGCCGGTGCGTTCGACTTGCCCGTGATCTGCAATGAGAAACCGGTTTCGGCGAGCGACCCGGATAGCCCGCGCTGTTATCAGATCGAAACTGCAATGGGGGCAGCGATTTCATTGTTTCCAGGCGCCCGTGCGATCGAGGTGCCGCGAACTCGATTCGCACCCGTAAAGACGACAAACGATCTGCTCGTACTTTGGTCCGACGCCTACGAGGTCTCATCGGATCACCGGCTTGTACCCTCGGCTGATTCGGGAGACCGCAATCCCGTCGTTGACCTCGACCCGACACACTTCGGCATGATCGATGACCTCATGCAACGCTTTTCAGAGGGTGCGCCGTCGCTTGCGAAGTGTGACCGTTGGAGGGTGCGGGGAGACCATCACTTTGGTTCTGGAGTTGTCGTTGAAGGCAACGTCGAAATGATTAACGAAGACGTTGCGCGCAAAACGATCAAAGCGGGTTCGGTTTTTCAGTCATAGACGCTTTCGTTCTAACCCCCGCTGCGAAGACCTGCGAAGTAAAGAATGGAAAGATCGTTCAGCACGTCTGCGCGCTCCCATTGAAGAAAGTGACCGCATTCGGGGATCACGAGCGGGCCCGTGCGATTCGGAAACGCAAGCTCGCAGCGTTTTGGAAAATCGTTTGGCACGACTTGATCTTCGGGCCCATGGAGGATCATTGTGGGAGTCTCGGTCTTCTGCATCATCATCGGCGCTTCGCTCATAGGACGCCCGTACTCGAGCTGGTACGGCGCCCACCCCGCTGCCAACCGATCGATCTCACCAAAGGGCTCGACCATGAAGTCGAAGTCCTCCTCCTCGAAGGAGTACTGGGAGGCGAGAAGACGGTGCTCATAAAAGTCTCGCACGTACTGACGGCAGCGGGCCGGCGTATCTAGATCTGCCCGAAGCTTTTCATGGTCACGCCCCTGCCGAATCCGGTAGTCCCCAGTCGGGCCGTGCTCAAGGGGCACCATCGAAAGCCCATGTTCCGTATACCATTCCGGCTCATCAATGAT
>Ga0115003_10003788_pt1 | contig 11827 bp, 20 predicted proteins | sample ArcticOcean_MG_C_7_FD_88736 | JGI IMG/M metagenome (GOLD analysis project Ga0115003, IMG submission 88736) | Marine microbial communities from western Arctic Ocean - ArcticOcean_MG_CB11_88 | ecosystem: Environmental > Aquatic > Marine > Oceanic | place: Arctic Ocean: Canada Basin | collected... | reverse complement strand
CAAATGCTGCAGCTAATAAAGAATCAAGTACATCAGTCCAGGCAGTAATCACTAATGCTACCGGTGGTACTACAACAACTAATAATGTTATTCAATCAACTGTAAGTGGTGGTAGAGAAACAAGAGCCACCCGTTCAATGGCAGCTACTTTCTCCAGATAAAAAAAAGGCCGAGTGGATCTCTCCAAACGACCTTTTAGTCAATTAAGCTTAACTATCGTTAGCTAATTTATTAAAGTAACTTAACGTATCATCTTCATCAGAAGAGCTTTCCATTACTGGGGCTGGTTCTGCTTGAGGCGATTGTTCCATAGTAGGAATTGGCGCAGTAGTCATAGTTGCCATATCGGCAGTAATTCCAGCGTCAGTACCTAATACTCTATTAAGTTTTGCTTTAAGTTCATCATAAGATTTGTATTGAGAAGGATCTGTATAATCACTTAGACTATGCAGTTTCCCGTATACGCTTTCTAGCTCTGCTTCATTACTATCAAATAATGCTGATGGGGTTGAGAACTCCGACTTATCGTAGTTTACCCAGCCATCAACTTTTCTGATTTTAATCTTGAAGTCAGCGCCTTCCCAGAAATCATATGGATTGACAGGATTTTCATCCGCAAATTGTGGTTGCATAACATCCATAACTTTGTCAAAGATTCTTTTACCGAATTGGTAAAGAAATACTTTTCCATTATTTTGTGGGTTTTCAGGATCAGATATTACTAAGATGTTTGACACATAATGTAACCTTCTTTTCCTTTCTCTAGCAGTAGCTTTATCCTCGTCTCTACCAGTATTCCAAAGCACAGTATTCGTTTCCGAAACTGGATCAGGTTGACCAATTGAGGTTAAAGATTTTTCTATATACCATAGACCGTTAGGACCTTTGAATCCGTGATCCCAGTATCTTACCCAAGGAAGATCTTCACCTTCGCTGGCAGGTAAGAATCTGATTACCGCGTAACCGTTTCCTGCTTTATCTCTAGTAGGTTTCCAAAGACGATCATCACCATAAGATGAGTTGTCCGCTTTTGGGGTGGATACAGCTTCTGCTGCTTTTACGAGTTTGTCGATAGACGAGCCTCGCGTGCTCTTTAGGTTTTCGAATGACATTTTTTATTTCTCCATGTACATTGTATTATTGAATTATCCACTTTATGCATTATATAAGAGTATATTATACCACACTTCTATGGTTTTGTAAACCCCTTTTTGATAATGTTTACACATTTACTTTTATCAAAGTTTACAAAGGGTTTATACTTAGTAATCTTTCTATAGATATCTGGCCAAATAATTGTCTCAGTTATCTTAGATCCTTCACGGTTCATAAACCCTAAAATTGAATCAAGAATAACAACTGTTTCCAGATTGATTTCTTCTCTCATCAATAATTTTATTATCAATGGATGGGTTTGTTTAGTTACAAAGAACTGATCAAACTCTATATCCATATCTACTAATCTATTTATATCTTTTTCAAACTCACGTGTTAGCGATTCGTGAATTCTTGTATGTTCTTTAAAATGATGTTCACCGTTTTCATTAATCATATCCCCAACGTAACTAACACCATTCTTAAAGTTAGCTATATAATACTGCATGAGTTTATCATCATAAGTCTTAGCTAGTTTGGCAAAGAAGTATTTATCTTTCCTTGCAAAGAATGAATTTGGTTTTACGTTTGATTTAAAATTGTACTTAATAGCATCATATGAATCTTGTTCAAAGTGCAACTTAAGTGAGTTATATAAACTGTAAGCATCGAAGGGTTGCATCATACGGGTAATGTATTACCTTTCTTATCCCTAATTAGATTTAAGTCCTGTGCTTCTGCTGTAACTTTTTCTTTCAAAGAATCAGATAGAAGTTTCTTTATATTGCTATAATCCATCCCTCTTTTTTCTATGATGAAATTCATTGCATCCATATAAGAAAAGTTCTTTTTAACTACCAGCTCTTCAACGGCGGTGCTAAACCTTTTCTTTGTCATTATCTTCTCTTTCAATATATCCATTATATTACTCTCATTAAAATACAGTCGTTATTAATTCGTCCTGTTGGTTCATAAATTGTTGTTGTTAAACCTTTCCATACCTTGGCTATCTGTAGCTCTGTCTTGTTCAGTATCTGTGGTAAGATATCATCAGGTTTTCTTAATTTGGTTATCTTGCTTAGTTTGGGGTTAAAGTTCTGTATTGTAGAACCTTTTATTTCAAAGCCTGAAGCCGAATCACATACATACTCTGCCAACTTACCTTGCTTAGTATTATAAACCCATAGCTTATTCTTCGTTGGAATATGTACGGGGTTAATAGATGTTAGCTTAGCTTCTAAACTTTCAGGCATATAGTTTAACTTAGATACTTGTTGATCCATTGTCCTCGGGACACGTACACGTGTCTTACGCGTCGCTTTAAAGCTATCTTGTAGTTTACTAAGGTCTAAATATAAAGTGTCGTATACGTTGAGCATTTTCTTTTTATTAGCTTTTGTAATATGTGCATAAGCTTCTTTGGCTTGATCGCAGTTATTATCATAAGCATCTTTTAGTACTTCATAATCCAGATCAATAAGATCTTTAAACATTGGAATCGCATTACCTTTTAAGCCATGACGTTTCCATTCTGTAAAACAATCAAAGGTAACTTTATAATTACCGTAAACCCATTGTTCTATTACTTGGTTATCCCAGTCTGTATAAATGGTTTCCATTACTTTGGTTTTTGTTCTTTCTTGAATAGTAGGTAAGACTGGCTTTTCTTTTGCAGCTTCTTGTTTAATCTCACCAATTAATAATCCTTCTTCATAAAGTTCATTAGCTAGGATAGTATATTTTTCTATAAGCTCTGGGCAATATACATAACCTCTTGATTGAATAACACCTACGTTACCAATAGTTCTTGTTTTGTAGTCAGGTACTCTAGCAAAGATCTTGATCTTATCTTCATCCCAACCTAATTGATTTTCTAGCCATTCATATGCATACGGACAATAATGTTTATTGTCATAATAGTAACCATACCATCTAGAAGCTGTAGCCCACATGGATCCAACCTTTCCGTCGGGTTGTTCTCCAAGAGTATTATCCTCTTCGGTAAATAGTGGTTCTGGACCCATCATTTTTTGATCGATTGATACTCGATCTTTTCTTGATGTTATTTTCTTTTTAGTTTTCTTTAATGCCATAATTTTATTTAATTTTAATAAGGTGGGAACAGAGGTCACATTCTGAAAGATAAGGAGTTAAAGAGTGACGTATTCCCGAACTGTTCATCTTCGCATCCGTGCTATATCTATAGCGTGCTCCTTATCGTCTTCGAAGATTGGTACTGCATTGCTTTTGTGCATAGTCGCAATACCTAATAATTTTCTTTCCCCAGTATATTGGAGATTTTCTTTTTTGCCCATAGAACTTTTTACGTTCTTAATTCTTTCTAAGAAATCTAATCTTTCTTGTTCTCTTAGTTCGGCTTGTTGTTGTGCTAACTTGACTTTAATCGGATCTATTTTCATAGGTACGAATTCAGGTCTTTTCTTTTTAACTGGATTAGCCGCGTGGCCTTTCCTTCTTTTTCCTGTTGGACCATATCTTAATGATCCTTGATAAAAATTAGTTACGCTCATATATGTATTATACCATAAATCTTAAGGATTGTAAACCCCTAAGTTTTCCTTTGATAGTCGCGAAGTAAGTCATCACCAGATAATCGAGTACCAAAGTAAACTATTTTATTAGTCTCAGAGATTTCTCTTTTTACTAGTCCGTCATTATACGTGGTATCAATAACTGATCCATCTTTTCTACCTTCGGCATAACCTAGGCTATCTAAAGAATGAGCATGTAAGGATGCAATACCCTTCTGCCATTCTTTTGCTTCGAGCATAAGCCTTTGCTTTTCTACTCTTTCATTATATTGTGTCATTTAGTTTTTCCTCCACAAAATTCTTTACTGTTTTTAAGTGATACCAAGCTGCATTATATATCTGATTAGAACCATCATTCCACTCGACTACATATCTTGGTATACCATCAGGTGATTTATCTCTAAAGATTTTACAATCACCATAATTTTCTATTACTAATCTCATTATTTTAATAATCTCCGTCTGCAGATCTGTTAGCATTATAAGCATCCATATAAGAACTGTTCTCAAGGAATCTAGCAGTATCTTTTTCTGAGTGATACATATTTTCTTCTTTGAAACAATCTAAAGATCCGGCAGTTTGATGCCCAGCTTTTTGAACTGATCTGGTTAATTTTTTGTGAAGTCTCATTTCTTCTTTTAATGCAACTTTACGTGCATCCAACTTAACGATGGATTCTTGAAATTGTAGTTCTTCTACTGTTGTGTTTAGTTTTTTAGCTTTGGCTTTTTGGGCCGCTTGTTTGATTATATCTAATCTATTCATATTAACTCCTTAATTTTATTATTGAATACAGGGTGTATTATACCATACTTTTGAGGGTTTGTAAACCTTTTTTTTCATTTATTTTCAATTAATTCCAATTTAAGGCTTTTATTTCACCTAATTTAAGTAAAACATCCTTTTCTGTTAGATATCCTAGGACATCACTTGCAACAGAAGTTGAATAACAAAGGTCCTCTCCATCCAGTACCGCTAGCTCCCAAAGGCCCTGGCTATAGCCATAGCTGCCTTCGTGCCTAATAACACTAGCACCATATCCATTTGGAAATTTATATGTGTGTTGGACTCCACCGTTCATCGGACTTGTCTCTACCCTATATTTTGATTGTATCATATTCATGCTGCTACCTGTGTTAGATGCTTACATGAACCTCTGAATTTAAATCCAGGGCATGAGCATTTGTTATTAATAATTGTATATGTATTACCCTTGCTGCCTTTTACAGTTATCGCACCTTCTGGTAATTCCTCAGGCCATTCGCCTATTAATCTAAACTTGCGTCTTGATTTCGAAAACTGTTTTATTGGGTTTTTAAACTCTTTGTAAGCTTTACCTTCTGGCATGTAACCAATAAGATATCCATGGCTATTAACATAATAGTCTCCATTGGATATTTTCTGGTCACCCCAGTCAGTTATTTCTCGTAATATTTGTATCACAGTATTTCGCCTTCAAGTAAATTCTTATCTGAGAATCCAGCACCGAATGGGGCATATTCTAATCTTGTAACGCAATGTTGATTGTCATATTGCTTTCTTTGTTTGCCTTGAATATATCCTGCGAGTGACTTTGCAGCCTTATCGTCTTTAGCATATACATATGACTCTGTTGTTATTAAATATCTTTCCATTTTATTCTCCTATCTTTTGTAAATGTAAACATCCATCTCATTAGCAAATTCTAATGGACAGAATGGTATTGGGTTTTGGTTGTAATTAGGGTTATTTCTACCCCATCTGCCTTGGCACTTAACGTAAAACTGTACAAGTTTTTGTGGGCCGAAGGTCATACTGCCTTGTTGAGCAGAATTTCTAAGAGTCTTATTCATCATCTTAATTGTATTTCTGATTGTCTGAAGCTCGAGCATTGAAGCTGAGCATTTAGGATCGGCTGTCATAACGTAACTATCTGTTCTAAGTTCACGCATATGAAGCGGGGTGCATGCTATAGTCATTACGCTGCCTCCGAAGTTTCGATCCAAGATGATAATTCATCTTGTAAAATTATATCACCGTCATTCATAAGAAATTCAGCCTTGTAGAATTTGCGACCTGCGCCAGAGGTACCGACCCAAGTTTCTGTTTTTTCCAGAATCTCTGATCTCATGTAACCATCTTCACGGTTATCTGTAACTTTCATAAAGTAAAACTGTCGCTCATCTTTATTAAAAGTAAACGTAGTAATAGTTTCCCACGATTCGCAGACTTTGTCTGTGTGCGGAACTACCGAAACATCGGTAATATATGATTCACAACCGCCGTTGCTAGACTCAAAGGTCATTAAAGCAGGATCTTTGAACTGCGTAATTAACGTAGCAATTTCATTTGAATCCATATCACCGCAATTTGGCATAACAAAGGTATTGCCACCTTTGAATTTCATATAGGGTGCATCGTAAGAACCGTAATTCTCGAGGTACTGGGTTTGAATAACTAATTTTTTCATTTTTAACTCCTTAATTTTGTAAATGATGTATGTATTATACCGTATTCTAGGAGGTTTGTAAACCCCTTTTTTGCATTGTTCACGTGATTGTGACGAAACATTTTAAAAGTCACCTTCTGCAACTTGTACACATGTAAGACCGTTTGATCTCCACATTGCAACCACTTGATTTCTATCATCGAATACAAGGTTTGGCTTCCAGTCTTGTGCTATAAGAGCATCCAAAACTTCTTGCTTAAACTCGCTGTCTTTTCTAAAGTCACCGTCTGGTCTCAAGAAAAGGTGTTGAAATTGTACACCAGCCTCTTGAAGAGAATTTTCAGTAACTTCTCTATGTCTTTCGTTTCTTGCTGAAACCACAATTATTTCATGTCCAGCTTTTTCCATAGCAATGGCTATATCAACCACTGGTTGGTTTGGAACGTCCTTAGCCATTTCTGCTGGGTCCATAAACTTTTCCCAGTTCATAGTACTAATGCCACCTTCCATGTGTTGTCTTCTAGTACCAATGTCCAAAAGTGTTCCGTCTACGTCAAATATTATTTTCATATTATGCTCCTATTAAATTTTGATCAACAAATTCTTTAACTTCATCAATTCCAAACCAGTCAGCCTGATCGGCTGGAATCTTGCTTTGGATTAAAGTATCAATTTCTTGGGTTGTAAAACTACTGCCGAGTTTATACTCGAGACGAATAGTATCGTTAACATCATCTGCGATGCTTTCTATTATATCAAACATGGTAGCTCTCATTATGATACCACCCTAATTATAACTGGTAGAATAAACAAAGCTAGACCTTGTAGAAAGTCTGTATCTAGTAGACCGAATTTTTTTACTGTTTTCATATTAACTCCTTTTTGTTGAATATAAGTGTATTATACCGTAGTTCAAGAGTAATGTAAACCTTTTTTTGCAAAAAGATGCGATTGTTCACGTGATTGTGACGTAACTAAGTTTTCTTAGGGGAATATATTGTTATCTCTTCTTCTTTGCCCTTAACCCTGATGGTTCCGATGTTATGGGAGACATAACCCTCGGGAAGAAGTTCTTGTGTGAAAGATGATATAATGGTTTTGTATTCTATATACTCATGACGGGCAGCGGTAGCCTCGAGCCTGGCGGCAAGGTTGACTGCATCTCCAATGACTGAATAATCAAATCTGGATTTACTACCCATATTACCAACAATGCAATCACCGGTGTTAACACCAGTGCCAACGTTAATGTCGGGAAGACCACGTTCTTTATAAAGTGCTTTAAGTTCATTTGTTTTTTCTTCTATTTCTATTGCTGACTTAACTGCCATCTCAGCATGGTTTTTACAGGGTAGCGGAGCATTCCAAAATGCCATTATGCAGTCGCCCATATACTTATCTATGGTTCCACCGTTCTTTAATATAATAGTAGTCATAGCATCTAAGAATTCATTCACTAATTCTACTAATCCTTCTGGATCATCATTGTTCTTATAGTGTTCTGATATCGGGGTAAAGCCAACTATGTCCATAAAGAGGAATGTCATCTCCTTTCTATCACCCCCGAGCTTCATTAAGCTTGGATCTTTTACCAGCATATTCACCATATCTGGAGATAGGTATGTAGAGAATTGTCCTTTTATTTGTTGCCTTAATTTAAATTGAATATAAAAGTTGTTAAAGCTAGCTGAGGAAAAAGAAAGTATATATACTATTATAGGATAGGTTAGATCAAGGAGCACACCCATTGAGGTCCAGACGTACCATACAGAGAATGAATAACCAAGCCCGATCAAGAAGGCGAGTACACTTCCTACAACAACAGAAAGGTAATATATCCCAAACACGATTCCCAGAGCACCAACTAGGGTCAGAGCCATTTCAAGAAGATCAGCCCACTGAGGGCGAGATATTGAAGTCCCATCCATTACAGTTTGAAGAGCAGATGCCTGAAGTTCATGAGCATAAAACAATCCCTGAGGAGTTGGTATCTGTACGCCAAGCCCACTTGCTGATAGACCAACCAAGACTGTTCGACCTTGAAGATTAGGTAACACATCTTTTCCATACTCATATTCTACGTGAGTATAATTCGTATTCAACCATATAGAACTATTATAATCTGTTTTAATAGGTTCGTATGGTGGAATCATTACATCTTTTATACCATCTAGGTCGGCTTTTAAGCTGTATGAGGGCTTATCTTGTATTACCCTTATGATTTCCAAAGGCATTGCAGGATATAACTGTCCGTTTATTTGGGACAAAAGCGGTATTCGTCTTGTTATGTTATCTACTTCTACCCCTGCATTTATTAATCCTACTCCCCATGCAACCTCTTCTAATGCCTTAATATTAGTTACTAATCCTTTATATTTGGGAACAAAGTCGTACGCGTCGCCCGCGCCTAGCGTGGCCGTACCCACGTACGGGGCCGTGTCCGAGCGCCCGCGAGAGCTCGCATCCTGCGCGAGGATGATGCCATTATCTTTTACCCACGAAATAAATACCTCATCACCACCAAACCTATCTGCTTCTGGGAACATAAGAGTAAATGCAATCATACCTGCATTGGCATTCCTTAGATCAGATATTAATTGTGCGTAGGTTTGTCTTGGAAAAGGATACTGGCCATGGACGGCTAGGGTTTCTTCCCCGAGAGATAGTAGAACAACATCGGATTCCTTGTCGGGTAAGCTCTGAATGTATTGATCGAAGCTATTTAATCTTGTTTGTTCTACTAAAGAAGGATCTAAAACTCTTATACCTAAAAGTAAGATACAAAGAGTGATAGTTGTCCAGATGGAAGTCAAGTACTTCATTAGTCAAATGTATATCTTATTTCTGTTTGTATCTGATTGTTAAATTGATTTTTACTATTATGATTACCTTCTACCTTTCCTTTAATTGTCCAGTTTTCTATATTAAACTTATAACCAACCTCGTAGCCTGTGCCGAAAGTCATAGGACCTGCCTCGAAGTACATATTATTGTCTAACTTGTATCCAAATCTTAAATGATCGGTAGAGTTAGTGAAGTCAATCGCTTTGTCTAGTATATAAGGTTCATCCACTACCTTTGCTTTGTTTTTGTACTCTATGTAAGGACTTGATTCTAAATATATAGAATAAGTACACATAAGAAGTAATGTTGTGTATATAAGTAATTTGTTTCGCATTTTAGTTCCCCTGTGTTACACTAACACTACAGCCACCGACCGTGATACAATTCTGTGATAATGAATAAGATTGTGTTGTATTACCCTGTTGGGTTAAATTTAAGGTTGTTGGTTGTGAACCTAATAAATCTACGGTTGCTGTATGAGCTCCGTTATCTTTTTGGATTACATCTAGTGTATTACCATTAGAATTTCTAACAGTCATAGTAAATGTTTTATTTCCGTTTTGCCCTTGGTAGATATATACATCATTATTGTCCGTGTATATATTAGCTGTGATTGAATGGGATATAGTATTCGTATCCATTTTTTGGCTACCTTTGAATTCATTATTATCACCATGTATATCTAGTCTGACAAAATTACCACCAGGTTCGTTATTATCGTAATTCCAATTAGGGGTTAAGCTATCATTGTTCTGATACCCTTGGCCGAATACGACTTTATTGTCATCACCTAAAATGTGAAATTGGAAATCATTATCGTTGCAAGCAGTAACCGAACATTTTTGTCTTACATCTATTTCGTTGCGTAATCCATCTATATCACCACCCCAACTATAACCAGAACCCCATGAATCTGTATAACCAAAATACATATGATTCCCTTCTTGCATTAACTTTACTGTATTATTATCATGGTTAAAAGAGAATCTGGCCAAGTTTTCATAACCTACTTGGTCAATAGATAAATTAAAATTATCGCCAGAATTAACCTGATCTATATTCACATGGTTATGTGAATTATCCGCCTTGGCGTATGGTAATAACAATAGACTGGCCATCGCCAGTAATAATGAGATTTTCTTTACCTTCATTTTCACTCCTAATAGTTGTGTTTGAATCAATAGGTATTCTTATACTTATAACTCCATTTACCTCACGATAAAACCAGATCTGTCCTGATGAACTATCTACTATCGTATTATATTGTGAGTTCTTATCGAACCCTAAAACTGTTCCTTGTATGTCGAATTCACCAGCACCAGCATTTGATGACCGGGTACTACGTTTTAATATATTAACCTCTTCTAAGGCTACTAAAACATCTTGTAAGAAATCAACATCAAGCAGATCCATATCTAATTCTGTATATTCTAAATCTTCTTCTTCCCAATCTTCTTCTAAAAAATCTTTATCTAAGTCGGTAAAGTCTAATATAGAAGTTCCCCCATCTGCTGCTGCAGCTTCTTCTTGAACTGCCTGGGTAATTTGTTTGGGTGGAGATACGATAAACATATTATCGATTAAATCCAATGTAATATTTTGTAAGGTTACTGGCTGTGTAGGTATAGTTTGAAAGCTTGATACCATTGTTGCTTGATAAGCTTCGGTTAGCTCAACAACTCCACCTTCGTTAGTAACTGTTATTGCACCACTTGGAGAACAATCACCATCTATTGTGCATTCTGTTTCTGGTAGAAGTATAACTAAGCTTCGACCTAGTTCATCTACCGTTGTAGTAAAGTCTGTACCTCTAACAGCAATCGTAGCTGTTGGAGTTTCTATACTAATGTTTTCTTTTGGTACTAATCCTAATCCACCGGTAGCAAAGCGTGCTGTGCCCGATACAAACTTCATTGATAAAGTATTATCTTTAGGATTATCTGGGTCAAAGTAATACTTAGTTAGTATAACTTCGGTATTTTCTACTAATCTTAGAACTGTATCATCTACAAATTCTACTTTCATACGACCTTTGGCCGTTTCAATTTTGTCCAGTTGCTGGACGTCAGTCCCAAGATCAGTGGTAAATGACTCAGTTCCCCGAGTGATTCCACCACTGCCCTTGTGTTCTGTTATATCTCCAATGCTATCATTGGCAAAAGATAATTGGCTAACTAGTAAACTAGTCAGTAGTATCTTTTTGCTTAATGTTAACAACGGCATTTTCTGAATCAAAGTCTGCATTAATAATTCCATAACATGCTGTGATACTTCCACCACAGGTTCCAGATGTTTGAAGGATATCTATATCCCCTGAACTACCAATCCACTCCATAGTGATTGATTGATAAGCACCATCCGATTGGGTCATAGCAAAGTTATTAGAAGATCCAATAACATCCACATCCCAAGTTACATCATCTGCATCGATATTAATATCCCAAACGTTTGAGCTACCAGTAATGTCTAAGTCAAAATTTAACCTTTCAGATGAAGCTGCGTAGCCCCAATCTATATCAAAGGTGTTTGAACTACCTGTTATAGCAACATCAACGACTGAACTATCAGCACTACCGCCATATCCTACGTTCCAATCCCAGATATTACTATTACCTGTTAACGATAAGTCAACATCAGTACTATCAAATAGAGTTGGTCCAAAAATTTGGTTTAAGTTACCGATCATATCGATATCCATAGTTACAGAACTACCAGTTAATATCCAGTCTGATGCACAATCTCCACCTGTAATAGTTCCACATAATTTATTACCATAACCGATTTGGTCAATAGTTAAATTTAGTGTGTCTCCACTTTGATCAAGTAAGATCGCGTTGTCATTGGCTCCGGCCTGTGCAACCACGGGGCATAATAAAATTAGAAATGCGATATATCTATTTAACATTT
>Ga0115003_10003786_pt1 | contig 11830 bp, 11 predicted proteins | sample ArcticOcean_MG_C_7_FD_88736 | JGI IMG/M metagenome (GOLD analysis project Ga0115003, IMG submission 88736) | Marine microbial communities from western Arctic Ocean - ArcticOcean_MG_CB11_88 | ecosystem: Environmental > Aquatic > Marine > Oceanic | place: Arctic Ocean: Canada Basin | collected... | reverse complement strand
GTATTTTTTTCTATGTTTTTTAATTCCTTGTCAATTTCTTTAGTTATTTTATTCGGTAATTTTTTTTTATTTTTATAAAAAATCTCACAGACTTCTGTAGAAATAGTAAAACCAGGGGGAACAGGTAATCCTAATTTTCCCATCTCTCCCAGGTTTGTGCCCTTTCCTCCTAAAATATTTTTTTTATTTTTTAGTTTATTTGTTTTTCTATCATTAAAACTGAATACAATTTGTGACATTAAAGTCCTTCGAGTTTTGAAAAGTTGATAAAATTGTTAAAGGTATTACAAAGCATTTTTAAAAGTTCTAACCGATTATTTTTAATATCATTATTTTCATCATTTACCTTAACTTTGTCAAAAAAATTATCTGTGAATTGTTTTGTTTCAGATAGTTGAATTAGCAGATTTTCATAGTTTTTTTTATCTTCCTTGACAGTAAAAGCTGTACGAATCTCATTTATTTTCTCAAACAAGTGTTTTTCTTCTTCTTGTCTAAAAAGAACTACGTCTGGCCTTCCAGCGATTCCTTTTTCTTCTTTCTCAATAATATTTAAGGCTCTCTTATAAGAGCTGATAGCATTTTTTCCCACTTCTTTGTTAGCGTAATTATGCATTAAAATATTTTTTTTATAAAGGTCGAGATAGTTGTCTCCAATATGAGAGTCGATTGAAGCTTCTATGATATCGTCTCTAATTTTTTTCTCCTTTAAAATATTTTTCATTCTTTCTTTCAAAAAATTTAATACTTCCTTTTCAGAATTTATATTTTTTTTAACAACACCTTGTTCTTCAAATAGTCTGACAGAGTAACTAATGAGATCCCTTAATTTAATTGTAAGATTGTTCTCAATTATAATTCTAAGCACTCCAATTGCTGCTCTTCTCAACGCAAACGGATCTTTAGAGCTTGTTGGTTTTTCGTTAATAAAAAAAAATCCAACCAAGCTGTCTAATTTATCAACTATAGAAATTGAAAAACTAATTGTTTTTTTTGGAACAGGCGAAGAGATTCCAATTGGCAAATAGTGCTCGCTTACGGCAAGAGCTACGTCCTCATCAAAACCTTGTGCTAAAGCAAAATATTTTCCCATGACACCCTGAAGGTCTGGGTATTCACCGACTAAGTCTGAGGACAAATCAGATTTTGAAATTGAGGCTGCCAACTGTACTTTTTCTTTATTTGTATTTAAATCATCTGAAATTAATGAAGATAATTTTCTTAATCTTTGAGTTTTGTCGTAAACAGTTCCCAAGTTTTCGTAAAAAGTTATTTTTTTTAATTTTCCTATTTGTTTAATCAGATTTTTTGATTTATCTTTATCCCAAAAGAATTTAGCATCCGACAATCTTGCTTCGACTACTCTTTTATTTCCCTCTTTAATTAAATTTTTAGTGTCTTTTTTATTTGCTACAACTAAGAAAAAATTAGTCAAATTTGCTTTGTTATCAAATAATGGAAAATATCTTTGATGATTTTGTAATGTAGAGATAATTATCTCACTAGGTATCTCTAAATATTTTTTATCAAAATCTACAAGTAATACATTTGGATCCTCAACAATATTTACTACTTCATCTATGAGTTTTTTATTAAAATCTTGTTTATAATTCTTATTTTTACAAATATTCTCAAATCTTTTTAATATTTTTTCCTTTCTCTCATCATGATCTAATATTATTCTATTGTTTTTTAGAAATGAGAGATATTCATTAAAATTTTTAATTTTCTTAGATTTATTAATTAAATCTTTTTCTATAATAACTAAATCTGTAGATTTTAAATGTCCGTAACTAAATGGTAAAACCTTTTTATTTAATATTGCTACAATTGATCTCAGGGGCCTTCCCCATGCTAATTTATTACTTGACCACTTCATTGACTTCTTCCAATTTAAAGAGGCTATTGAGTTTAATGTTGCCTTAATTAGTAGATCCTTTGAAAATATTTCTTTTGGTATAGTTTTAATAAAATAAAATTTACCTTTTTCATTTTCTTTTTCAAATACGTTTTTTTTAGAAGTATTATGTGCTTTTATAAAGCTATTCAAAACATCTTCGTGTACGCCTACTTTTGGACCTTTAATTTCTTTGGCGGAAATTTTAATTTTTTCGGGAATATCTTTTATTATTGCTGTTAACCGTGTTGGTGATGAGTATGTTCTGATTGACTTGTAGCTAACCTTCTCCTCATTTAATAAATTTTTCAGATTATCCTGTAGCTCTATTCTTGCAGAAATTTGCAATAAAGGTGGTATTTCTTCACTATATAGTTCTAATAAAAATTCAGACATTTAAACTTGAGTTGTTAACCAAGCAGCACCACAACCTTTTGCAAGATCTCTAATTTTATTGATATACCCCGTTCTTTCAGCAACACCTATTACACCTCTAGCGTCTAGTAAGTTGAATAAGTGACTTGCTTTTAGGCAGTGATCATAAGCTGGTAGTGCAAGTTTTTTTTCTATTAATGACTTACATTCTTTTTCTGCCATTTCAAAATTTTTTAATAAAATTTCAGTGTTTGCAAACTCAAAATTATAAGCTGAAAATTCTTTTTCTGCTTGAAAAAATACATCTTTATATTTTACACCATTATTGTTCCAGTCTAAATCAAAAACATTATCTTTTCCTTGAACGAACATACAGAGTCGTTCTAAACCATAAGTAAGCTCAACAGGCACAGGGTTGCATTCTAATCCGGTCATTTGTTGAAAATATGTAAATTGAGTTATTTCCATTCCGTCACACCATACTTCCCAACCTAAACCAGAAGCTCCTAGAGTTGGACTTTCCCAATCGTCTTCTATAAATCTTATGTCATGACTTTTTATGTCGATACCAATTGCTGATAAACTTTTTAAATATGTTTGTTTAATATTATCTGGTGATGGTTTTATTATCACTTGAAATTGATAATAATGTTGTAGTCTATTTGGATTTTCACCGTATCTTCCATCAGTAGGCCTTCTAGACGGTTGAACATATGCAGCTTTCCAGGGTTTTGGCCCTAATGATCTTAATGTTGTCGCTGGGTGAAAAGTTCCAGCACCTACCTCTAGATCATAAGGTTGAAGAATTATACAGCCATATCTTCCCCAAAATTTTTGCAGGCTCATAATAATATCTTGAAAAGATAAGTTTTTATTTTTTATTATTTTCTTTTTAGTTGGCATTTATAAACCAAATTTTTGCCACATCGATTTTTCTTCTAGTATGTTTGCGAAACTATCTAATGGACCATAAATTGAAGATGATAGTTTTTTAGCTATAAAACCTTTTGATTTTTCAAAATTTTTAATTATTACCTTGTCTCCAAATTTTTCTTTTAAAATTTGATCGACGTTACCAACTCCATCAATTAATCCAAGTTTTAACGCACTTGCACCTGTCCAAAACTCACCTGTAAAAATATTATTTTTCTCAGGATCTTTTAATTTAGATCCTCTGCTAGTCTCTACTACTTTAATAAAATCTGAATGTAATTCTAACTGTATATCTTTTAACCTTTTTATATCCTCTTCTTTTTCTTCAACAAAAGGGTCTAATGTACTTTTATTTTTTCCAGCTGTATAAACTCTTCGTTCAATACCTATTTTTTTAATTAAATCCTTAAATCCAAATGAAGCAGAAATTACACCTATAGATCCTATAATAGAGCTTGAATTGGCGTAAATTTCGTCACCTGCACACGCTATTAAATAACCTCCCGAAGCCGCAACATCTTCTGCAAATATTAAGACTTTTATTTTATTTTTTTTAGCTAGCTGTCTTATGTAGCTAAAAATCAGGTGGGATTGAACTGGAGATCCTCCTGGTGAATTTATCGAAATTGCTACGTGTTGTATTTTCTTAAGAGAAAAAGCTTTTTTTAAAATTTCTTTTTGCCCAGCAAGATCTAGGCCTTGCTTAAACTTTCCTGCAGAACCTATTACACCTGTCAACCTTACGTGAGGTATAACTGTCTTTTTTTTGAAAATTGAAAACATAATTTAATGGTTATTAGTATTATTCTTATATCAGTACTAGTTATAAATTTTAATTATTTATTCCACTACCTCAAGTTGAATTATAGGTGCGTCACCAGGGGTTAATTTAGAAATTTATTAATATAAAAATTAACTATAATTGAATAATGGGTTCAGTAATACCGTTAAAAAAATCTGCAAATTCCGCTTACTTAGATTTGAAAAATCTTATAGGAAATAAATTATTTAAAGTCGAAGAATTAATTGAATTAAAGCTTAATAGCGAAGTCGATTTGATTAAAAAAATGAGCGATCATCATTTGAAATCTGGAGGAAAAAGACTAAGAGCTTTATTGACCTTAGGTTCCGCAAAGTTATCTGGTTACGACCTTGGGACGCGTGATATAAATCTTGCCGCATGTGTTGAGTTAATACACTCAGCAACCTTATTACATGATGACGTGATAGATGAAAGTTCAGTTCGAAGGGGAACTAAAACTACAAATTCAATTTGGGGCAATCAATCTTCAATTTTAGTTGGCGACTATCTGTTGAGTAGATGTTTTGAAATTATGGTAGACGATGGAGACTTAGAAATACTTAAACTATTATCCTCTACGTCTGCTAAAATTGCGCAAGGAGAAGTATTGCAGCTTCAGCATAAAGGTGAAGCAGACCTCCTTGAAGATACTTATATTAATATAATAAATTTGAAAACTGCTTCTTTGTTTGCTGCGGCAACAAAAACAGGTGCTTGCTTAGCAGGTAGTAGTGAAAAAGAGAAAAAAGCATTAGAGTCTTATGGAAGAAATCTTGGCCTAGCGTTTCAGATAGCTGATGACGCGCTTGACTACTATTCTAATGAAATAATATTTGGAAAAAAAATTGGAAAAGATTTTTTTGAAGGAAAAACAACTTTGCCATTAATTATTATTTTTCAAAAAGGAAATGATGAAGAAAGAAAATTTTTACTTGATATATTGAAAAAAGATAAACGTAATGAAGATGATTTTAGTGAAACTCTAGCTTTAATTAATAAGTATAAAGCTATTGAGGCTAGCTTTAAAAGAGCCGAATATTTTGTAAATGTTTCATATGATGCGCTTGGAATATTTCAAGACAGTACTGAAAAAAGAATTTTACAAAACTTAACTGGATTTAGTTTAAATAGATCTTTTTAAGGATATAAAATTTCTTTGCTCCAAATTTTATTCTTTAAAATATAATTTAGTCTTTCATGCACCCTATTTTCTCCATCTAACCAAAATTCTATTTCTTTTGGAATAATTCTCCACCCTGACCAATGAGGGGGTCTTGGTACTTTATTTTCATCTGAATATTTTTTTTTATATTCACCTAGTTTCTTTAAAAAAATATCTCTACTTTGCATGGGCTGTGATTGTGAAGAGGCCCAAGCTGCTATTTTACTTCCATAAGCTCTTGATTGATAATATTCATCAGCTTCTTTATCAGAGACTTTCTCAACTTCTCCAATAACTCTCACTTGTCTTCTTAAACTTTTCCAATGAAAGCACATTGATGCAACTTGATTGCTTTTTAGATCGCTTCCTTTTTTGCTATTAAAATTGGTATAAAAGACAAAGCCTTTATTACTTAAGCCTTTTAACAGAACCATTCTCACGCTGGGCTGTTTATTTATATCGGATGTACCTAGCGCTACTGCATTTGGGTCGTTAATTTCAGTTTTCTTAGCTTTATCGAACCATTTTTTGAACAAATCTATAGGATTATCCAAATCTTCAAAGGAACTGTCTAGACCGAGCAAATTTTTGCCATTTTTTTGATTCATATATTATATAAAATAATTTATACATTAAATATCTATGTCTTTTAATACTTTTGGAAAAATATTTAGGTTTACAACTTGGGGGGAATCTCATGGTCCAGCTATAGGCTGTGTAATTGACGGTTGTCCGCCAAATATAGCTATATCGGAGAAAGAAATACAAAAAGATATGGATAGAAGAAGGCCAGGCCAATCTAAATTTACTACTCAAAGAAAAGAGTCTGATAAAGTGCAAATTTTATCCGGGGTATTTGAGGGCAAGTCTACAGGAACTCCTATATCAATTATTATTTACAACGAGGATAAAAGGTCCAGAGATTACGAAACTATTAAAAATAAATTTAGACCTGGGCATGCTGATTTTACATATTATAAAAAATACGGAATAAGAGATTATAGAGGCGGTGGGCGTCAGTCTGCGAGAGAAACTGCTTGTAGAGTAGCAGCGGGAGCTGTAGCGAGAATTGTTTTACAAAAAAAACTTGGTCAAAAATTTAATGTGATTGGAGCTGTAACCCAGCTTGGTTTAATGTCATGCGAAAAAAATAATTGGAAAAATTCTGAAATAAGAAAGAATCCATTTTTTTGTCCAGATAAAAATTCTGTCAAATTATGGGAAAAGTATTTATTAGCTGTTAGAAAATCAGGATCTTCTTGTGGTGCTATAATCGAGTTAAGAGCATCAGGAGTACCAGTTGGATTAGGCGCACCAATTTATTCAAAATTAGATACCGATATAGCAGCGGCTTTAATGAGTATAAATGCAGTTAAAGGAGTAAATATAGGTTCGGGAATGAGCTCTGCTTTTTTGAGTGGTGAAGAAAATTCAGATGAAATGAAAATGAAAGCAGGAAAGCTTAATTTTAAATCTAATAATGCAGGCGGAATTCTTGGTGGTATATCTTCCGGTCAAAATATTATTGCATCTTTTGCGGTCAAGCCTACTTCTTCAATTTTAACAAGTAGAGAAACAATTGATAAAAAAGGAAAAAATTCAAAGATTTCAGTAAAAGGTAGACATGACCCATGCGTAGGTATTAGAGCAGTTCCAATAGGAGAAGCTATGATGAACTGTGTTCTTTTAGATCATCTGCTTATGCATAAAGCTCAATGTGATTAATTTAAATTTTTATTTTTACTTTTTGCAAATATAATATTCGACTTTAATGTTTCTTCAATTTTATTCACAATTGAATTGCTCTCTAATCCAGCGTTTTCATACATTTTTTCAGGACTATCCTGATCAATAAATAGATCTGGAAGAAACATTGATCTAAATTTAAGACCCCTGTCAAATACGCCGTTATCTGATAATAATTGCATTACATGTGAACCAAACCCGCCTATTGAACCTTCTTCAATTGTAATCAATACTTCGTGTGTAGTTGCGACTTCCATAATTAATTTTCTATCTAAGGGTTTCGCAAATCTTGCATCGATAATTGTAATATCTACTCCCGATTTTTTTAACTTTTCAGAGGCCATCATACACTCCTCTAATCTTGCTCCAAAATTTAAAATAGCTACTTGTTTACCTTTTTTTATAATTCTTCCTTTCCCTATTTCTAAAGTTTGATTAATATTAGGAAGTTCTATCCCAATCCCGTTTCCTCTAGGATATCTAAAGGCAGACGGCTTGTCATTAATTTCTACAGATGTGTTTATCATTTTTACCAATTCAGATTCGTCGCTTGCGGCCATTACTACAAAGTTTGGCAATGTAGCTAAATAAGTAATGTCAAATGACCCTGCATGAGTTGGTCCATCTGCTCCAACTAATCCCGCTCTATCTATTGCAAATCTGACTGGCAAAGATTGAATGGCAACATCATGTACAACTTGATCGTAAGCTCTTTGTAAAAAAGTAGAATAAATAGCAGCAAATGGTTTGTATCCTTCTGTTGCGAGCCCAGCAGCAAAAGTTACCGCGTGTTGTTCAGCTATACCGACATCAAACATACGATCTGGAAATTTTTTTTCAAATAGATTTAAGCCGGTTCCATCTGGCATAGCGCCAGTTATACCTATAATTTTTGTGTCTTTTTCAGCGTGTTTAATTAGAGTTTGTGCAAATACACTTGTGTATGAAGGAATATTAGATTTAGTTTTTTTTTGTTCTCCTGTTAATACATTAAATTTAGAGACCCCATGATATTTATCACCAGATGCTTCAGCTGGTTTGTAGCCTTTACCTTTTTGGGTGATTGCGTGTATTAATATTGGACCTTGATGATTTGAGTTTTTAACATTTTCAAGCACAGATGTTAAATTTTCTACATCATGCCCATCAACTGGTCCGATATAAAAAAAACCCAGTTCACTGAAAAGGGTTCCGCCTGTTACTAATCCCCTTAAAATATCTTCAGCTTTTCCAGCTTTTTGACTAAATCTTTTTGAAAAAGCTGAAATTATGAGCTTCATTGTTTCTCTAAAACTAAAATACATTTTTCCTGAAAGCAATTTAGCTAAGTATTTGCTCATTGCACCTACCGGTCTTGAAATTGACATGTCATTGTCATTCAATATAACAATCAGTTTTGATTTTAAAGCTCCTGCGTTATTCATTGCCTCATAAGCCATGCCTGCACTCATAGCGCCATCACCTATTACAGCTATGACGTTATTATTGTCGTTTGAGAGTTTCTTGGCCACTGACATTCCTAAAGTAGAAGAGATTGATGTTGAGCTATGTGCGGCTCCAAAAGGATCGTACTCACTTTCAGATCTTTTTGTAAATCCAGATAATCCACCTCCTTTTCTCAGAGTTCGAATTTCACTTTTTCTGCCTGTTAGTATTTTATGTGGGTAAGTCTGATGACTGACGTCCCAAACCAGTTTGTCTTTTGGAGTATTAAAAACATAATGTAGTGCTACAGTTAGCTCTACGACACCAAGACCCGCACCAAGATGTCCGCCAGTTTCAGAAACAACATCTATTAATTCATTTCTTAATTCGTTTGAAATTTGTTTTAATTGTTTTTTATTAAATTTTCTTAAATCAGCTGGATAATTAATTTGATCAAGTAATTTGCTATTCATTAAAAGTTTCTTTCTAAAATAAACTCTACTGTATTTTTTAAATCTTCTGCCTTTTTTCCATGCTTTGTTAATTTTCTCAATATATTTTTTTTTATTTTATTGGCGTAATTATAAGCTTTTTTATATCCAATTAAACAAATCAAAGTAGATTTTCCTTTTTTTTTGTCTTTTCTAGTAGGTTTGCCAGCTAATTTCTCTGAGCTCTCAATGTCTATAAAATCATCAGCTAACTGAAAAAGTAAACCGATTTCTTCTCCCAAAACACTCAATTGTTTTTGAATTTTGCTATTTTTTTTTGCTACAATTCCAGCTGAAAGACAGCAAAAATTAAAAAGCTTCCCTGTCTTTTTTCTTTGCATATCAACAATTTGTTTAAAATTTTTTTTTTTTTTTTCAAAACTTAAATCTAGCTCTTGACCTCCTGCTATACCGGAGTGTCCAGAACAAACTGCGAGTTCCTTGATTAGTAAAGTTTTAGCGTTTTCACTAATGTTAAATTTTTTATCTGCTATCATTTCAAAAGCTAATGTCAATAAAGAGCTACCTGCTAGTACCGCTGTGGACTCTCCAAACTTTATATGTGTAGAGGGTTTTCCTCTCCTTATCGCATCATTGTCCATGCAGGGAAGATCGTCATGTATTAAAGAATAAGAGTGTATACATTCAACTGCACCACAAATATTTAATAACTTATTTTGGCTTAAATTAAATAGCTTTCCAGTATTTAGAATAATGGATGATCTAATCTTTTTTCCGCCAGAAAGAGTTCCATACTTCATTGGTTTTATTAAATTTGAAAATTTTTGTTTATTTAAATAATTTTTAATAAAATTATTAGTTTTTTTTGCGTTAAAAATTATATTATTATTTTTCATTAAGCTTAATTTTTACTTCTGTTGATTTATTCAAACTAGATATTTCTTTTACTTTTTGTTGAAATAGATAATCAACATGCTTGTTAAGCATTATTAGTCTCTGATATTCTGAAATAGAATCATTCAAATCTGTGCTATTTTTTTCTAATTTAGCTAAAATCTCATTAATCTCATCTCTTGCCTCTTTTATTGATTTACTTTTAATATCAGCTGGAATATTTTTACTTTTCATTACGACTATAATAATAACATTATGAAAAATATCTATTCAAATATACGTAAAGTTAACACTAAAATTTTATCTAAGGCCGTAAATCATTTAAAAAGAAATGACTTAATAGGTGTGCCAACTGAAACTGTATATGGTTTGGCTGGTAACGCTTATTCTAGAAACTCCGTGAAAAAGATATATAGCTTAAAAAAAAGACCCAAGTTTAATCCTCTTATAATTCATTATTTAAATAAAGATCAGATAGCTAACGATGTTATTTTAAATAATAATTTTTTTAGAATATATAAAAATTTATGTCCAGGCCCAATAACATTTATTCTTAAAAAAAAGATCTCTTCTAAAGTAACATCCTTGGCCACAGCTAATTTAAAAACAATAGCAATTAGATTTCCAAAAAATAAAATGATTAGAAAGTTGCTAAAAGAAATTAACTTTCCTTTGGCTATACCGAGTGCTAATAAATCTGGTGGTATAAGCCCTGTAGAACCAAAAGACGTAGCGGAAGAGTTTGGGGGTAAAGTGAAATTAATTATTGATGATGGTAAGACTAAAATAGGACTTGAATCTACAGTAATAGATCTTACAGGAAGAGCAAAAATTCTTAGACCAGGATCTCTAAGTGCAGAAAAAATAAGTAAAATATTAAGATCAAAAGAGTTGACTGAGAGAAAATTTAAAAAGATTAAATCTCCAGGCTCTATTAAAAAACACTATTCTCCTGGAATACCAATGCTATTGAATCAAAAAATTGTTAATAAAAATTTTGCATTTATCGCATTTGGAAGTAAATATAAGAATGATAAAAATATTTTTAATTTAAGCAAGGAGTCTGACCTAGATGAAGCTGCAAAAAATTTATATAGAATATTTAGAATTATTAAAAATAAAAATTATAAAAAAATCTATGTTGCAAAAATTCCAAATAGGGGTATAGGTATTGCAATTAATGACAGATTAAATCATGCAGCTAAATTTTAATGAAAATTGAAGTTCAAAACTTAGAGAAAAAATTTAATAGTTTTTTAGCAGTAAATAAAATAAATTTTATTATTGAGCGCAATACGACAGTGGGGTTATTGGGGCCTAATGGTTGTGGAAAAACTACTTCCATCGGAATGTTGCTGGGATTAATAAAACCCACAAGTGGAAATATTTTAATTGATAATCAAGATATAGATAAAATAGACAGATATAAATTACTCTCAAAAATTAATTTTGCATCTCCTTATATTGAATTACCAAAAAAACTTACTGTTAGAGAAAACTTAGAAATTTATGCAAGGCTCTATGGAGTTAATAATTTTAAAGATCGTATTATAGAGATATCTGAAGATTTAATCTTAACTTCTTTTTTAAACAAAAAAACTGGTGAGCTTTCTTCCGGTCAAAAAAATAGAGTTTCACTTGCTAAATCTTTAATTAATAAGCCGAGTATTCTTTATCTTGATGAGCCAACAGCAAGTTTAGATCCTGATGTAGGTGATTTTGTTAGAAACTATATAAAAAATTATAAAAAAAAAAACGATGTAACAATACTTTTAGCCTCTCATAATATGAGTGAAGTTGAAAGGTTGTGTGACTCTGTAATTATGATGAAAAAAGGGGAAATAGTGGATAAAGGAACTTGTTCTGACCTTATAAAACGGCATGGAAGAAACAACCTTGAAGATACTTTTCTTAAAATAGCAAGGAATTGAAATGAGATGGCATAAAATTTACGGCTTAAGTTTAAGACATATTTATTTAATAAAAAGTTCTTTTCCAAGGCTATTGGACTTAGTCTACTGGCCAAGCATACAAGTTTTCTTGTGGGGCTTTATAGGAAAATTTTTTACCTCAGAGACCGCTTATTACAATGACACGGTAGGTATTATTTTAACTGCAGCAATACTTTATGATTTTTTATTTAG
>Ga0115003_10003785_pt1 | contig 11831 bp, 7 predicted proteins | sample ArcticOcean_MG_C_7_FD_88736 | JGI IMG/M metagenome (GOLD analysis project Ga0115003, IMG submission 88736) | Marine microbial communities from western Arctic Ocean - ArcticOcean_MG_CB11_88 | ecosystem: Environmental > Aquatic > Marine > Oceanic | place: Arctic Ocean: Canada Basin | collected... | reverse complement strand
TATTCGCCTGCGATTACCGACTTTATTTTTATGGTCCAAGACAGTAGCTATATGTTTGTTACTGGACCCGATGTGGTTAAAACGGTGACTCACGAAACTGTCACCGCGGAGGAGTTGGGTGGTGCTGCAACCCATTCTACAAAATCGGGTGTTGCCGATTTAGCCTTTGAAAATGATGTGGATGCCTTGCATAAGCTACGTCGTTTTATGAATTACCTACCCTCTAATAATCGTGAGAAGCCACCGGTCTGGCCCACAGAAGATGATGCTGATCGAGTTGAGATGTCTCTTGATACCCTAGTGCCGAGTGACCCCAATAAGCCTTACGATATGAAAGAGCTGATTCTTAAGGTTGCAGACGAAGGTGAGTTTTTTGAACTGCAAGTGAGTTATGCGAAAAATGTTATTACTGGTTTTATTCGTATCGAAGGTTCGACTGTGGGTGTCGTGGCTAATCAGCCCATGGTAATGGCTGGCTGTTTAGATATTGATGCCTCACGCAAAGCCGCGCGATTTATTCGCTTCTGCGACGCCTTTAATATTCCGGTATTAACCCTGGTAGATGTACCCGGCTTTATGCCTGGCACTAGCCAAGAGTACGGCGGTATTATTAAACATGGCGCGAAATTACTTTATGCCTATGCCGAGTGCACTGTACCCAAGGTGACATTGATTACTCGTAAAGCCTATGGCGGTGCCTATGACGTAATGGCGTCTAAGCATCTGCGTGGTGATGTAAATCTGGCTTGGCCAACGGCTGAGATTGCGGTGATGGGCCCTAAGGGCGCGGTGGAAATTATTTTCCGCAAGGATATTGGCGACGAAGAAAAAATTGCTGCACGCACCGAAGAGTATCGCAAGAAGTTTGCTAACCCCTTTATTGCGGGTAAGCGCGGTTATATCGATGATGTGATTATGCCCCATAGTACGCGCAAGCGTGTTGCTCGTTCTCTCGCAATGCTGAAAAACAAAAGCATTGAAAACCCCTGGCGCAAGCACGGCAATATTCCTCTGTAGAAGTGACTAGAGATCTTTCACTTCGTTCAAGATGACAGAGGGGCGGAAAATATTGCTATTCCGACGGAGAGAAGTGACTAGAGATCTTTCACTTCGTTCAAGATGACAGTGAGAGCAGAAAATAGTGAGGGCAGAAAATATTGTCATCCCGACAGAGCGAAGCGACGAGGGATCTCAGACTTCACGAGATTTTTCATATAGAAAATTATGCGAATAAATTTTTAAGGGTAAAAGATTGATGTTAAAGAAAATTTTAGTTGCCAACCGAGGCGAAATTGCCTGTCGTGTTTTTGCTACTGCCAAAAAAATGGGAATCGCTACAGTTGCGGTTTATTCCGATGCCGACGCAGATGCGCTGCATGTGCAGATGGCGGATGAAACCATTAATATTGGTCCAGCATCTTCATCAGAGAGCTATCTGGTGATCGATAAAATTGTTCAGGCCTGTCTCGACAGTGGCGCGGACGCAGTGCATCCGGGTTATGGTTTTCTGTCAGAGAACAGCAAGTTCCATGATGCCTTGGATGCTGTGGGCATCGTATTTATTGGCCCGGGCAAAAAAGCTATTGAGTCTATGGGCGATAAAATTACGTCTAAGCTCATAGCCGAAAAAGCCGGTGTTAACTGTATTCCGGGTTTCACCGATGTAGTGCGCGATGCCGATCATGCGGTTGAGGTGAGTGCCGAAGTGGGTTATCCCGTGATGCTTAAGGCTTCGGCTGGCGGCGGTGGTAAGGGTATGCGTGTGGCCTGGGATGAGGCGGATTGCCGTGACGGCTTTGAGCGGGCAACCAATGAAGCGCGATCGAGCTTTGGTGACACCAGAATCTTTATCGAAAAATATATCCAGCAGCCCCGTCATATTGAAATTCAGGTGATGGCTGATGCTCATGGCAATATTATTTATTTGGGAGAGCGGGAATGTTCTATCCAGCGTCGTCATCAAAAGGTGATTGAGGAGGCGCCGTCGCCATTTTTAGATGAGGCGACTCGGCAAAAAATGGGCGAGCAGAGTTGTGCCTTGGCACGCGCTGTGGATTACCAGTCTGCTGGTACGGTGGAATTTATTGCCGACGCTGAGATGAACTTTTATTTTCTCGAGATGAATACTCGGCTTCAGGTTGAGCACCCAGTGACTGAGTTGGTAACAGGTCAGGATCTAGTGGAAATAATGATTCGAGTAGCCGCTGGTGAAAAGCTGGCTTTAACTCAGGATCAGGTAACGCTGACCGGCTGGGCTATGGAGTCTCGGGTCTATGCTGAAGATCCGTTCCGTAATTTTATGCCGTCTATTGGCCGACTCTCAGGTTATCTAGAACCTGCAGGTGAAGGGGTCCGCGTGGACAGTGGTGTATTTGAGGGCGGCGAAGTGTCGATGCACTACGACCCTATGATCTCCAAACTGATTACCTATGGTGATGATCGCGGTCAGGCGATTGATCGTATGGTTGATGCCCTGGATGCCTATTATATTCGTGGTGTTAATCACAATATTAGTTTCTTGAATGCGCTGATGGTTCATCCAAGATTTGTGGCGGGAGAGTTGACGACCAACTTTATCGCTGAAGAATTCCCCGATGGTTTTAATGCAGATCTGGTGCCTCAAACTAATCCGGCGATTGCTACCGTTGTGGCTGCATCAATCCATCAAGAGTATCGTGAACGTTCGGCGCTGATTTCGGGCCAGACTGGCGGGCATCAATATGATGTGCCCAGTGATTGGGTAGTTATTGCCTCTGGTACTGAGACGGCAGTGACGACATCGCTGACGGAAGATGGTTTTTTGGTGTCTATTGGCGATCAAGATTATCTTGTTGACACGGAATGGGCCCTTGGTAGTCCTTTGTTTAAGGCGAGTATTAATGGCCAGTCCATCTGTGTTCAGGTTGCTCGTAATGGATCTGGTTACAAGCTGTTTTATCGTGGTGCAGAGATCAATGCATTGGTACTGTCGCCCAAGGCGGCAGAATTTAATAAATTGATGCTGGAGAAAGTACCTGCAGATTTATCGAAGTTTTTATTGTCGCCTATGCCTGGGTTGCTGGTTAAGTTAGCCGTGGCTGTGGGTGATCAGGTTAAAGCGGGTGAAGAGCTTGCCGTGGTTGAAGCTATGAAAATGGAGAATAGTCTTAGGGCGACACAAGATGGTATTGTGGCGAAAATCTCTGCGGAGCAGGGCGATAGTCTGATGGTTGATCAGGTTATTATGGAGTTTGAGTAAGAGATAACACAGAGAGTTGTATTTGGACTGAGCGAAGAGAGATCTCTCACTTCGTTCGAGATGACAGTAAAGTAGGCTCAAGATGACAGATATGTGTTTTTCAACGCTACAATATTAAGGGATTTACATGTTAGCAGAACAGATTCTAAGTGGTGATCGTAGGGCACTGGCTAAGGCCATCACTCTCGTGGAATCGACCCGTGCGGATCATGGCGAGCAGGCTGTTGCCCTCTTAGAAGAACTTATGCCCCATACAGGTAAGTCTATCCGTCTCGGTATCTCCGGTGCGCCCGGGGTGGGTAAGTCCACCTTTATTGAATCTCTGGGTAACTACTTAACAGAGCAGGGCCATCAGGTTGCTGTTCTGGCAGTGGACCCTACCTCTGCCGTCAGTGGCGGTTCTATTCTCGGTGATAAGACCCGTATGGAAACCCTGTCGGTAAACCCAAATGCATTTGTGCGCCCTTCACCGGCAGGTAGAACTCTCGGTGGTGTAACTCGCCGTACAAGAGAGTCTCTACTGCTTTGCGAGGCCGCTGGTTACGATGTAATACTTGTTGAGACGGTTGGCGTTGGCCAATCGGAGACCGCAGTATCGGATATGACTGATATGTTTCTCCTGCTGCTTTCACCCGGTGGCGGTGATGACCTACAGGGCATTAAGCGCGGCATTATGGAGTTGGCTGATCTGGTGTTGGTGAATAAGGCTGATGGTGATCTCGCGAGTCTTGCCAAGCAAACTGTCTCGGATTACCGCGCTGCATTGCATTTTATGCAGGCCCGGACCCCAAGTTGGACGACTCAGGTGAATACCTGCTCAGCACTAAATAATGAGGGCGTTGAAAGCACCTGGGCGGCTGTCCAAGAATTTAAAGAGGCATTAACCCAGTCTGGTGAATTAGACTCTTTGCGGGCAAAACAGGCGCGAGCTTGGATGTGGGCCGAAACAGCTGAGAGTTTGATTGCTGACTTAAAAAGTCACGCCAGTATCAAGGCCCTAGTCCCTGAATTAGAACGCGCTGTATTGGCAGGGGAACTGCCAGCAATAGTCGCTGCTCAGCGGCTAATTATGCATTACAAATCCGCTGAGTGAGTCTATAATTCGCCTATTAAAATTTGGCAAATGACGGTATAAACTATGTTTGAGAAAAGTCCTCCTACTGAAAACTTCCTGGCTTTTATAGAAGCCAACAAACATTATAGTAAGAGCTTTGATCAGTCTGAACTACAACCAGCCCCCACCAAACATTTTGCCATCCTGACCTGTATGGATGCGCGGATGGATCCCTACAAATTTGCCGGCCTGAACGACGGTGAAGCCCATATTATTCGAAACGCCGGTGGCCGAGCTACCGATGATGCGATTCGTTCGTTGATTATTTCCCATAAGTTTCTTGGCACGCTGGAATGGTTTGTTATTCACCATACTAACTGCGGAATGACCCTGGTGACTGACGAGAAGATCGGCGAGCTTTTGGATGATGACTTAGAGACTGCCGTATTTGATGGTGAGAACTGGTTAAACCCTCCCCGTGAATCGAGTAACAATACCAAGCCTAGCTCTGATGCGGGAAAATGTATGCAATGGCATACGTTCACTGATTTGAATCAAAGCGTGTTAAACGATATGAACACCATCAAAAACCATCCTTTGGTGCCGAGCCACATTCGGGTCTATGGTTTTATTTTTGATGTTAAGACTGGGAAGCTAGCGCCAGTCACTGCATAAACCTTATTCCTTCATTTAACGGGGTCCTACCCAGTAATGAGAAAATTTGGACCAGGCTTATTAGTGACCGCGGCCTTTATTGGCCCGGGTTCTGTGGCGACCGCCAGTGCTGTCGGCGCCAACTTCGGTTTTGTCTTGCTTTGGGCATTACTATTCTCTCTTATTGCTACCATCGTGCTTCAGGAAATGGCCGCTCGCTTAGGCTTAGTGTCTGGTGAGGGTCTTTCTCAGGCGCTGCGCACTACGTTTAAAAATCCTTTATTAAGCCGCATAGCGGTGCTTCTGGTCGTTTCGGCTATTGGTATTGGCAATGCTGCCTATGAGGCGGGAAATATTTCGGGCGCGGCTCTGGGCCTGCAGTCCTTAACCACCTTACCCATTTGGTTCTGCGCGATTCTGATTGGTGGTCTTGCCGCACTGTTGTTGGGTGGCGGCGGTTATCGGCTATTGGAGCCAATTCTGATTTTACTGGTATTAATGATGAGTGCGGTGTTTGTGGTGACCATGTTGCTGATTGATATTGATTACGGGGCGATGTTTTCTGGCCTTCTAATTCCTTCTATACCTGCTGGCTCGGCTCTGACGGTAATCGCGCTTATTGGTACGACGGTGGTGCCCTACAATTTATTTTTACATGCCAGTCTGGTGCAAGAAAAATGGCATGGGGTGGATACGCGGCAGTCTATTTTCGAATCGCGCACCGATACGATTGTTTCTATTGGTTTGGGCGGCCTAATTACGTTGGCCGTTATGAGTACCAGCGCTGTGGCTTTCTTTCAAACTGGGGTGGAATTTTCTGCCAGCTCTTTAGCGACTCAGTTGGAGCCCGTATTGGGTTCTGCAGCGAATAACTTCTTTGCTTTTGGGTTATTGGCGGCGGGTTTGACTAGCGCTATTACTGCGCCTTTGGCTGCGTCCTATGCGGTGAGTGGTGCCTTTGATTGGCCGACGGATTTTGCAGATAGGCGTTTCCGTCGTATCTGGATGTTGGTGTTATTGGTTGGTACGGTCTTTGCGGCTATGGGCACTAAGCCGATTGCTGCGATTATTTTTGCTCAGGCAGCTAATGGGTTGCTGCTGCCGGTGACGGCAGTTTTCTTACTGATTATTATGAACCGTACCGATTTGTTGGGTGAGTTTCGCAATAGACGGGTTACTAATTTGTTGGGTGCGGCAGTAGTTATTACAGTGACAGGTTTGGGGTTATCTAATATTGCCAAGCTGTTCCTTTGAGAGGGCAGGCGCAGCTGCTATTTGAGCTCTTACAGTAAATCTCTGAAAGACAAAAAAGGGCAGTGCCCTAGGTTGTGGAGAGAGGGCCGGGTATTTTATCTATACAACGTGATTACGGATGTATTGCCGCACCATAGGTCACCGCTGTAAAAACCCTGTTACCTTTGGTTTTAAAACGTGCGTTTCTACGGTTCTATAAGCATGGTGTGCAGCAGGGCCCCATCTGGTTAAGTGGGGGGTACGCTCACAGCTCATCAAAACTTGAAGTTAACGCCCATACCAACTGCCCATATAACCACATCTGCGCGATAGGAGGAACTCACTGGTAACCCCAGAGCTGCGTCTACATTGGGCGTATTTCTAGTGAGACTTTCCTCGAAAGAATAGGCGCCAAAAGCGTCAATGCGGGCCGAGGAAGTAATGTCATAGCCAATACCTAGGGACACACTGTCAGCCCCCACAATCGGTGCTGATGCCGTCTGAACTATCTTTATCAGATCGTTGCCAATGAACGGCAGGGGTATACTGCCGAGTCCATGGAGCGAATTCAAACTGTCATTGGGCTCATCTCTGAACTGATCTGACTGATAGCTGTAGCCAAGCCGAAAGCTCCAGTCGCCCAGTTTATATTGAGTACCGAGCATAAATATCGTCTGATCCTCGTAGATATCCTTATAGGTGCTGGCGTTGCCCCATAAGTTGCGCTGTATATCTATCTCAATCAACCATGAGGGGCTGAGATTCATTGCTGCTCCGAGCACATATTCAGCGGGTTGTTCAACAGTTAATGTCTGGAAGCCCTCCGGTGCGACAGTGGTGTAGGTAACATCTTCAAACTCGTATTTAAGTTTGCTTTTATAAACAGCACTCACAACAATAGTTTCTGAGACCTGCTGTGTTATTCCCAGTGAAAAGCGAGCGCCAATGTCATGTACGCTGGCCGTGGTTCCACCAAACGGCCCTGTAGGTATGTCTGGCCCCGATTGTCCAACGGTGCCAATTTGCAGCAGGCCAAAGCCCACCGTCGCTGCTGCTCCAATGGAGATTGAAGGCGTAATCTGCTTTGCCACCGATACGTTGGCATTAAATGAAAGTAGCTCTGAATTAAATGGGAGTTCCGTTCCGGGAAGTGCCCCCACCCGGACGGGGTCATCACGAAAATCTGCACCCAACCCAGCACCCACCTGAACACCGGCGCCTATAACCCAACTTTCTCCGATTTGGTTGGAAAAGGCAAAGTCAGGAATTACATAATCATCTGCAACGCTGCCTGACACATTCGTTCCGCCTGCGCCAGTTTGCGTATTCTCAAGATCAATTTTTAATATCGCTGCACCCATTCCAAATTGCATACCTGAAAATTGCGTAAGCGTCGCGGGATTGCCGAAAACAGCCGCTGAGACTTCTTGCGGCATGGTAAATGCGGCACCCGACATTCCACCGGACGCCGGTTTCATTGAGATAGCCATATTGGCACCCACAGGTAAAGCAAAGGCATTCTGGTGTGCCAAGGTTAACCCAAGCGCAGCCAATAACGTCGACACAGGTGTCCATGTCGGTGAAGATTTTTGTGTAGCTTTAGGATCATTGTTATTCATTTTATTATTGTAGCGGCCAATCTAAATTTAAACGCCTTGATTAAACTGGGCCCCGCATGTCCTATTGTTTTTATATTATTTGCCGGTTGTTCGCCACTCGCGCAAACAATACCCTGAACATACTACACTGAATAAATATTGTCCAATTGATAGTATGTTACTCTGACGCTAATTTAATGTTTATCAAAACTAATATACAAAACATATAAATGGGAGGTCGTTATGCGTTAACGTTTTGTTACAGCCTTTTACAAACAAGCTTTGTCGTAAGCTCATGATCTAATGGGTTAGTTAACTGTATAGGGTCGTAAATTTTAGTTCGAGAGGCGCTTAAAATCCCTCGGTGGCAACACCCTGTCGGTTTAAGTCCGACCTAGAGACTACACGGACGATATGCCAGGACGTATGAGTGTTGCGTTAGGCAGGATGCCGGTAGCGGCCGGAGTCATGTCGTGTTTTGAAACAGGGTAGGGGTAGGTATGCCGCGCCAGTGCGCCAAGGGGTTTTTTACTATTTTCGAGATAACAATATGAAAGTCTATGTTTATAGAGAGGTAATAAAAAAGCGGCCCTAGAGCCGCTTTTTTTGTACTGCTTTTAAATCCTTAACCACATTTAGACTCGCCGCAGTTTAGGCAGGTCATGCAGCCATCCATTAGGATAGTCGCCTTGACGCTACACTTCTTACACAGCTCTGCAGTCGGTGGAAAATCACTGGCTGCAGCTCTCGGAGCCGCTACTGTACGGGCCGCTGCGCCTTCAAACTCTGCGCGCTTTTCGTCCATAATCTTCTGCTGGTGCTCGGCAATCTCAGGCTTTTTCAACATACCGATTTTCTGTAAGTGGTCTTCGATGGCCCAGCCAATTTCCGCCACTAATGAAGGCATAAATTTACCACCGGGCTTGAAATAGCCGCCCTGGGGGTCAAACACTGCCTTCATTTCTTCTACCAAGAAAGTACAGTCGCCGCCTTTGCGGAATACTGCTGAGAGTACGCGGGTTAGAGCGACAATCCACTGAAAGTGGTCCATGTTCTTGGAGTTGATAAAGACTTCGAAGGGACGGCGCAGTTCATGGTCTGTGCCCTGATTCAAAACAATATCGTTAATGGTCAGATATAGCGCATGGTCTGACATCGGCGTCTTGATTTTGTAAGTGCTACCCGCCAGCTCTTCAGGTCGTGAAACCTTTTCGTGCATCTGGATTATATTTGATTCTGCTTCTTTCGCTGTCGCAGCTTGAGTCTGCTCTTCAGTGCTTACTTTATAAGAAACAATTTTTTGTGAAATCTTCTTGTTCATTTTTGTCCTCTTAGCGTTCTACGGCTGTAATTAGGTTGATCAGAATTTACCGTAGTAACCTTCTTTTAGTGCATCAAACAGATTGGCAGCCGTATGGGTTTCGCCATCGTACTCAACTTCTTCGTTGCCTTTGAATTCAACCGTTGAACCATCTTCCAGGGTGAAGCTGTAAGTGGTTTTCTCCAGGTCTTTCTCAGTGACCAGTACACCCTGGAACGCTTCTGGATTGAAGCGGAACGTGGTGCAACCTTTGAGGCCTTTTTCGGCGGCGTAAAGGTAGATGCCCTTGAAGTCTTCGTAGTCGCAATCTGTAGGTACGTTGATTGTTTTAGAGATCGAAGAGTCGACCCACTTCTGTGCTGCGGCCTGAATATCAACGTGAGCTCTCGGCATAATGTTCTCTGAGCTCATAAAGTAATCGGGCAGCGCCTCTTCGTCTGAGGTCCCGTATGGCATAGCTTTTTCATTCACCAACGTGCGGTAAGCCAAAAGCTCGTATGAGAAAACATCGACCTTCTCTTTGGACTTCTTGCCTTCGCGGATTACGTTGCGCGAATAGTGGTGAGCAAAGCTTGGCTCGATGCCGTTACTGACATTATTAGCCAGTGACAATGAGATAGTGCCAGTGGGTGCAATGGAAGAGTGGTGACTAAAGCGACAGCCTTCTTCGATCAACGAGTCAATCAGTTCAGGTGCAACAGTGGCAACTGTCTGCATATAACGGCTGTACTTGGCCAGCAGTACCTTACCTTTTAACTTGTCGCCCACTTTGATGCCGTCTTTAGCCAAATCTGGCTGCTTGAACAACATGGCTGCTGTGATTTCAAACTCATCTTCCATGATGGGTGCTGGACCTTTTTCGCGGGCCAGATGCAGACCTGCTTTAAGACCCGAGACTGCCATGTCCTGAGCAATGCGGTCGGTGAACTCGAGTGAATCTTGATCACCGTACTTCATGCGCAACATAGTGATGGTCGATCCCAGACCCAAGAAGCCCATGCCGTGACGACGCTTGTATTCGATTTCTTTGCGCTGACCTTCGAGGGGCAGACCATTGATTTCGACAACGTTATCCAACATACGAGTAAATACTTCAACCACTTCTGCGTACTCTTCCCAGTCGAAGAATGCTTCGTCGGTGAATGGGTTGCGGACAAACTTAGTCAGGTTTACGGAACCTAGCAGGCAGCTGCCATAAGGAGGCAGTGGCTGCTCGCCGCAGGGGTTGGTTGCACGGATATCTTCGCAGAACCAGTTGTTGTTGTTCTTGTTGACCTGGTCGATCAAGATAAAGCCAGGCTCTGCATAGTCGTAGGTGGACGACATAATGGCGTTCCACAGCTTCTGTGCACGGATGGTCTCGTAGATTCTGCAAGCAACTAGGCCTTCATCATTACTGATGTAGTTATCTGTGGTTGGGAATGGCTTCCAAACTACGTTGTCGCCTTTAAGGTCGAGTCCGCCTTCGATTTCTTTGGCACTGATAGGGAAGGTCAAGTCCCAGCTGCCATCGTTACGAACGGCTTCAATAAATTCTTCGGTGATCAGTAGCGACAGGTTGAACTGACGCAGACGACCGTCTTCACGCTTAGCGCGAACGAAATCGAATACATCTGGGTGGCTTACATCAAAGGTTGCCATCTGGGCGCCACGACGGCCACCTGCAGAAGAGACGGTAAAACACATCTTGTCGTAGATATCCATAAACGACAGCGGGCCAGAGGTATAGGCGCCAGCACCAGAAACATAGGCACCCTTGGGGCGCAGTGTCGAGAACTCGTAACCGATACCACAGCCTGCCTTCAATGTGAGGCCAGCTTCTAGGTTACGTTCGAGAATGCCCTGCATGGAGTCGGGAACAATGCCAGACACAGTACAGTTGATAGTTGAAGTAGCTGGCTTGTATGCCTGTGCACCGGCATTGGAAATAATGCGGCCAGCTGGAATGGCGCCATGTTTAAGTGCCCAGTTGAAGCGTTCGCTCCACAGTGCGCGCTTGTCTTTGTCTTCTACATCAGACAGTGCTTTAGCAACGCGCGCATAGGTCGCGTCGATGTCGGCATCGACAGGCTGCTCTTCTTTATCTTTAAGACGGTATTTTTTATCCCAGATATCGAGGGAGGCGTCTTGCATTAGAATTTCTGGGTTATTTTTCACGGCTTTGACTGTTTTTAGTTTCGGTGCACTGCTCATTGACTGACCTTTTTATCATTTTCAACTCAGCTAGCTGTGGCTGCTGATAGTTTTATGGAATTTTTTAATTGTCTCTTAATACCCTATACGCTTCTTTTTTTACGGATCTATGCGTTGTTGTATCGATATAACTGAAATCAGTTTATCCTACATGGTGTGTCTTGCAAGTGCTAATCCACTATATATTGTGTTTTTTTGCCTAGAGCGCACTAGGAGCGGTTTGTAAGTCATTGAAAAACATGTGGATAACTAGCCCTGATCCGCGCCCCTAATGGTCTCGGTAAAATAACTGACCCTGATCAACAAACCGGTCACGTTGGCTGGCCGTATAAAAGTGTCATTGTGCCAATCCAGCGACTTGGATAAACTAGGCTACTTATTGTTATTCATCTAAAACGCGGCTTCCCATAGGGGAAACTGACGCAATCTATAGAGGGTTTTCATGGATATTTTTGACTTCTCCGACGGCCGTGAAGGCTATTACGGAGAGTACGGTGGTGTTTTTCTGCCTGAGATTCTGCATGCAACGATTGAGGAGCT
>Ga0115003_10003781_pt1 | contig 11837 bp, 9 predicted proteins | sample ArcticOcean_MG_C_7_FD_88736 | JGI IMG/M metagenome (GOLD analysis project Ga0115003, IMG submission 88736) | Marine microbial communities from western Arctic Ocean - ArcticOcean_MG_CB11_88 | ecosystem: Environmental > Aquatic > Marine > Oceanic | place: Arctic Ocean: Canada Basin | collected... | reverse complement strand
AGGTTCCCCAGGGCAAAAACTGCTGCTGCTGAGCAACCTGGTGCTGGCCGTGGTCATGGCTGTTTTGCTTGTGGCTATGGCGTTGCTATTTGTTGGCGACAAACCCGCTCTCAAAGCTATTTCTCGAACATCCACTGGGGCGGTGACTAGTCTGCGCTGGACCTGGTTTAACAGCACCGCGGCCGCGGCATCTGTTGAACAGGTGGATCTCAATGATCTGGCGGATGCGGATATCAAAGCCAAGCTTCTCGGGATAGTGCTCAGCGAGCGCACCTCGTCGGCCACCATCGCCTTTAATGGTCGCCCGGAAAAGGTTTACCATGTTGGTGATAAGCTCGGTTCGGCGATTGTGATTAAGCAGATCCAACCCTTCCGCATTATTGTTGAACAAAATGGTGCCAAGCGCCAAATTCAGCTGGAGAAAGCGGACAGTGTTATGCAGACCGAGCAGACTGTGGGCAATACCTCAGGTAATGGCTATATAAACAGCTCTAGGAACAAAGCCCCAGATGAAGGCTTTGCTATGGCTAATATGTTTGGCGCTCTGCCAGTTCGAGCGGGAAAATATGGCAGAGGCTTTAAGCTCAATCAGCTCTCCAGTGAAATGAAAAGCTTCGCCGATATAGAAGAGGGTGACGTGGTCGTGGATATTGGCGGCACCGATGTTCAGTCGCTGATGGCGAATCCCGCAGAGTGGATCAAGTACAGCGGCCAGACTAGTCTGCCAGTAAAAGTGATACGCAATGGCGAAGAAGTCATAGTGAATGTTAATGCCGCCAGTTTGTCGGCTAGAATGTTACCCAAGCTCGGATTAAGTAATTAAAAAAAATTAAATAAGTAATTAATAAAATGAGAAAAATAATGACAAGCCCGAAGAAAGGTTTTGCCACAAGAATTATCCGCTTACTGGGCGCCCTCGGTATTGTGCTGAGTATGGTCGCTGAGGCCAGTGCCGCTGAAGTGGTGCGGATTAATTTCCGCGATGCGGATATTCGCACGGTGATTGAAAGTGTTGCCGAAATTACCGGCAAATCTTTTGTCTTGGATCCGCGGGTCAAAGGCAAGGTCACTATTATTGCTCCCGAAGCGATTGATTCGAGTCTGCTCTATCAAGCGGTGCTCTCGGCGATTCAGGTGCAGGGCTTTCAGGCCATCGAAGACGGCGTGGTGACACGCATTGTGCCGTTTAACCAAGCCTTCAACTTTGCCGGCGGTGCTGGCAATAACAAGCTGATCACCAAAGTGATTAAAATCGAGCATGTTCAGGTTGCCACATTGGTTCCCGTACTCAAGCCGGTAATGAGTTCCGGTGCTCGTTTGAATGCCTTTGCCCAGAGCAACTCCATGGTAGTCACCGACGTGCAGTCTAATATAGTGCTGCTCGAGACATTGATCGCAGAGCTAGACGACGCCAGCCTCAGTACCGTAGAAGTGATTACTCTTCAACATATCTCAGCCGGTGAAGCGGTGTATATCGCTGGCCAGCTAAAGCAGTTGCAAAAGCAGGAGCTGTCACTGGTTGAAGATGGCTTAAACAATCGCGTGATTGTCAGTGGCCCCAGTGCTGCCCGCCGCGCCTTTAAGGCAATGTTAAAAACTCTCGACCAGCCGTCAACCAAGAAGGGCAGCGTCGAAGTGATCTATCTGGATTATTCCCGCGCCGCGGAAATGAAGCCGATTATTGAAGGCATGTTGCAGTCCGATGTGTTTCTTCAGCTTGCTGGTGAAGCGGTGGCGGATAAGAAATCTAAAACCTCCTACCAGATTCAAATTGATGAACTTAACAACGCCCTAGTCGTGGCCGCGCCAACCGCGGTGATTCGCGAGATCAAAAACGTCGTGGCCCAGCTCGATCGCTCGCGACCCCAGGTATTGATTGAAGCAGTGATTGCCGAGCTGTCTGAAGACCAGGCCGAAGAGTTGAGTTCCCAGTTAGCCTACAGCAGTAAAAATCGCGGTGGTTACCTGACTAATTTCGACGGGCTGTTGGCGACATTGACTGGAATCGGGGTTTCCGGTGTTGACCCGACTCTTGACCAGCTCAGTGGCATACCGAATAAGGTGCTCGCCGTGGCTGGGAATTTTGATTCCGAAAGTGGCAAAGGTATTGGCCTGTTAATCCAAGCCTTAAAAAGCGATGGCAGCACCAAGATTCTCTCAACCCCTTCGGTGATTACCCTCGACAATGAAGAGGCGACACTGTCCGTGGGTGAAGAAGTGCCATTCCAGACCGGTAGCTTTACCAGCAGCAACAATGGCAGCAGCAACCCTTTCACTACGATCAACCGTGAAGAGGTTGGCGTTAAGCTAAAAGTAAAACCACAAATCAGCAAAGGCAATTCGGTGCGCCTAGAGATAGAGCAGGAATCGTCGAAAGTTAAAAGCGGCGTGCCAGGTCTGCAGACCACCTCCAAGAGCACCATGCAGACCAATGTCCTGATTCAGGATGGCGAGATGTTAATTCTCGGTGGCTTAATTGAAGACCAGACTGGCGGCACTGCCACTAAAGTTCCGCTGTTAGGTGATATTCCGCTGCTTGGACGACTGTTCCGCTCAACCACTAAGGCTGACTCCCAGTCAGTGTTAATGATGTTTATTCGCCCGACGATTATTCGCACCGCGGAAGATGCGCGCAAACTGTCTGATAGCAAATACCGTCATCTGATTAAGCGCGATATGGACAGTGAAGAGAGCGGTTTGATCAAGCCAATGCTCGACGATTTTATTAATAAAGGGCAGGACCAAAAGTAAGCTGAGGCGCTATGAGCATCTATCTGCAACATTTTGCCCTTGCCCGAGAGCCCTTCTCGATTGTTCCTGATCCCGGCTTTCTCTACCCGAGCATCTATCATCGCCAAGCGGTCGCCCATTTAAAATACGGGCTCGACCGCGAAGGTGGCTTTATATTGCTCACCGGTGAAGTGGGCACAGGAAAGACCACCCTGACCCGCACCATGATCAAACGTATTCCGCCCCATGTGCGGGTTGCCTATATCCTCAACAGCAAACTCAATGTCGCCGATGTGTTGGCCAGTATCTGCGATGAGCTGGATATCGCGCTGCCTAACACCACCGAACTCAGTCTCACCAAGCAGTCTTTTACCAAACAGTGCATCGATGCCCTCAATCGCGATCTACTCGCCGCCCACGCGAATGGCAAAAAGACCCTAATTGTTCTCGAAGAAGCGCAAAACCTGACCCCGGAAGTGCTGGAAACCCTACGTTTATTGAGCAACCTTGAGACCAGTACCCACAAGTTGCTACATATATTGTTGGTTGGTCAGCCGGAGCTTTTGGATATTTTGGCCCAGCAAGCATTGCGCCAATTAAACCAGCGAGTGGTGTCCCGATTCCATCTGTCACCGTTGGATAAAGATGATATCTCCAACTATATCAATCATCGTCTACATCGCGCCGGCGCCAAGCGACCGATCTTTGACCCGGGCTGTGCAGCGGCCTTATTTAATCTTACTGGCGGCGTACCGCGACTGATCAATCTGGTTTGTCACCAGTCACTGGTGGCGGCTTATTCCACCGGTGCTCAGACGGTTTCCCCGAAACTGGTCAAACAAGCTGCTACTGAAATTCTCAGTGAATCAAAAAAGTCCTCGGCGAAAAAAATCTCGCTGCTAGGGTTTATTGTGGGGCTGGCATTGGTTGCTGGACTGATGATTACGCTGGGTCCAGCTCAGATGTTGGATTCCGTACTTCCACCTGAGGCGCAGTTTGAAGAGGTGGCTGAGCTGTTAGAGCCTTCGGAAAGCGCTGCGGTTGCTGCTGTGGAAAGTGATACGGCCGTCGATCGATTAACTGCTGGGCGATTAACGGGCGAGCCATTAATATCCGAAATGTTAATCGCCGCCCCGAACACTGAGATTTCAGTGGACCCAGTGCTTAATAGTCAACCTGAAGAGTCACCGCTAGCGCTTAATTCAAATCCTTTTGTCGGCCTGTTGGCACTCTGGGGCGCCGAGGCTGCGGATGTCTACAGTGCAGAAGAGCTTGCCGCGGCGGCTAGTCAGGCCAACCTCCGTTCTGAAAAAATTAGCTCGGTTGATATGGCGATCCTCGAGCAGATTAATCGCCCTGGCATTGTCTGGTTATCAGAAGACAGTGGCTATTTAAAATCCTATGTTCTGCAACAGTTGGCTGACGGCGAGATTGGGTTGCAGGGTAGGCAGGGCAAGTTGTCTCTAACCGAGGAGCAATTCCAACAGCGCTGGAACGGTGCCTATCTTTATTTATGGCGTCCACCAGCGGCCTATATAGCCCCTTTGATCGCAGATCAAAACGGTGCCCAAAACATCAGCAATCCAGAGGTTGTCGATTGGCTTCAGGCACAGCTCGCGACGCTGGATAACAACAGCGACATTATTATTAGCGGTGGTCGTTACACCGCTGCAATCGCGCAACAGATACTGGGCTTTCAGCAACAGCAGGATCTTGTGGCCGATGGTATTTTGGGACGCGCGACATTGATGCGTTTGAATCAGTTGAGTGATAACAGTATCCCCCTGCTCCGAGAGGCTGATTAATGTCTTATATTCTCAATGCCTTAAAGAAAGCCGAGCAGGATAGGTTGCGTGAAGAGCCGCAGGATCTCGATGATTTTGTTAACAGCGGTTGGGATCCCTATGAAAAGACCCACCAGCGTTCTGCAACCTATTGGTTGCCGATTGGCATTGTTGTGATTGCAGCAGGGTTATTTTACGGCTTCGTAAACTTAACCCCTGAGGTCGAGGTGGTGCCATCTGCGTCTGTTGCCAAGATTGAAACAGTGCTTGAAGCTAGCCCAATTTCAGTCGCTGCGGGTGAAGAGTATTTGGGTGAAGAGCATTTGGTTACAGACAAGCCTGCGGTTTCGAATAATGACGAAACAACCCGGGTCACTACAGTGAGTAACCCACTTCCCGATGTGACTATTGCCGGGCATATCTTTATTCGTACAGGCTCTCGCCTAAATCAGATTTTTGTCGGCGAACGCACCTATCATGTGGGCGATAAGCTCGATCCCAACTGGGTAATCGAAGCGATCAATAGCGATAGCCTAGAGCTCCGTTCGGGGACTCAAACCACAGAACTACCGCTGCGCTAACCGACTTGGGTTCTAATTGGACTTCTAATCAGAAGCCTAGTCAGAAAACACTTCCAGACCAGATTCTTTACCGCGATCGAAACGCTTGGCACGACGATAGGGGAACACGTCGAGCACAAAGCCACCGCGGATTTTCTCTTGCAGGCCCTGCCAAAAACTCACATCGTAGAGATCGCTGTGCATCTCTTCAAACATCTTCCGCGCTTTGGTATTACCGGAAAAGAACAGTCTAAATTCCTCAGGAAAAATATCGTCCGGCCCCACGGTGTACCAAGTCCCCGCCTGCATCTCTTCCTGTTCGGTACGGGCCTCGGGAATTTTGCGGAAGTTGCAGTCGGTGAGGGCGGCGATCTCATCGTAATCGTAAAACACCACACGGGCGTGACGGGTAACACCAAAGTTCTTTAACGGCATGTCCCCAGGGAAAATATTCGCCGCCGCCAACTGCTTGATGCAGTTGCCGTACTCTTCCATGGCACTGCGGATTTCTTCGTCACTGGCCGACTCCAGATAGATATTTAACGGGGTCATATAGCGTTCGGTGTAGAGGTGTTTGATCACCAGCTTGTCGCCGCGAATCTCAATGGTTGAAGCCGCCACTTTTTGCAATTCCTCGAGCAGCGCCGGTGAAAAACGATCCAATGGGAAAACCAGATTATCAAAATCCTGAGTATCCGCCATACGGCCAATACGATCATGGCGTGATACCAGGCGATACTTATCTCGCACAGTTTGGTGGGTGACCTCTTTCGGCGGAGCAAACTTATCTTTAATAATTTTAAACACAATATTGTATGAGGGCAGCATAAATACTGTCATCACCATACCCTTAATACCTGGGGCAATGACAAACTGATCATTAGAGTCACGCAGATGGTGAACCATCTGGCGATAGAATTCGGTTTTTGCATGCTTCGGGAAACCCAGTGAATTATAAATTTCATAATCCAGTTTCTTTGGCATCAATGTTTTTAGAAAGTGCGCATACTGATAGGGCAGGGGCGCATCCACCATAAAGTGGTTTCGAGTAAAGCTGAAAATAACACTCAGATCATCGGTATTAAAGATCGCCGTATCCACATAGAGCTGACCCTGCTCATTATTTAAAATCACGATGGCCATAGGGAAAGTCTGATCCCCATCAATCACACGGCCGACCATATAGGCAGCCTTGCTACGATAGAAAGTGGACTCCAGAAGATCGAATTTGAGATCATTCGGCGAGCCAATCAGGTTGGGAGCCACTTCGCTACAGAAAACGCTGAGGATACAATCCAGGTCCAGTTCTATATCTTCACCGGGCAGGGAGAACTCTGATTCTTTCAGAATGCGGCGAAAAATATCCCGTTGATCGTTGCCCTCATAGCGGACAAAAATACTGTATTCCGCCGCCGGCGCTTCAATCATATGAGACGACAGCACATAGATAATATCGTCGCTGATCTTATCGTGATCATGGAGGTCGGCAAACACCGAATTAAAAAAGGTCTCGGCAATTTCGAAATTGGGGAAGTTAAAGACCAGCTGGGTGTAGGCTTTTTTTGACTCAGCCCAGAGTTCCAGATCGGCGATATCTTTATTGGTCACCATACCCAGATACATCACCGTCTGGGCTACCTTGGCTTTATACATCTCAAGGCGATCGACATTGGCCTGCTGCACACCGTGCCAATCGGCTTTTTCAAAGCGCGCTTTGGCACTCAGCGTGGAGTTTAAATAGTCGGCAAAATAACTGCGAAATCCATTGAGAATGGTCTTCGCCATACGTCGGGCGGTGGAATTATGAATCAGTGGGGTTTGCGCCATGGGGACAGGTCTCGGCCGGTTAGCTGATGATTAATTTTAAATTAATTCTTATATTTAGCGCGTTTTGCTAGCGCTTCTCGCTAGTTCAACAGCTGCTTTAAATTATCCAGCTCAGTCAGCGCCTGTTCTTTACTCGCCTTCTTCATTGAGGTCTCGGGCAATGCTGCCGGAGGCTCCACGGTAAACACTTCACCGCCAATTACGCGCTCGCAATACTGCTGATAGGTCTCAGAAAATTGTGGAAAGGCTTGTTTCTCAGCGGTGTTGGCCAAAAAGTGCCAGCCGCAGTCGCGACCGGCGGCATAGACCGCAGGATGTGACCATTTTTGCGCAGCCTTCGGGCTCGGCATATTACAGACTTCGAGATAGGCCTTGCGCGGTGAAGGCAGACCGTCGGGCATACCTACCACACGGCAGGCATTGATCATTTTATGTAGCGTTGGCAGGTAGTCGTTGTCGGCAATTATTTTTTCCGCGGCCAATAAAATAACTCTTGGGGCAAAATCACCCAAGGTCGACAGCCACAGCTTTTTTGCCATGCCAACAGATTCGTTTTTATCACCAAAGGCCGCGTAATACTGATTGTGATAATTGACGCGAAACAGGGCAAAGGTCTGATTGATTGCATCAATCAGTTCCGGAGTAGCAGGGGCTTTTTTAGCTTGCCCAGCTGCGGTCGGTGAGGTCTTCGACGAAGCTGCGATCTCGGATGCGACCGTTTGGATTAGATCCTTGTTGTTTGCCATGTGCTGTATCCGTTGACGAAGGTTGAATATGTCGCGCCCACTGGCGCTTAACGAACTGAAGAAACTTGGTACTCCAAGAGCTCTGGGGCATACCATTCTCTTGCCAGTATAAGATAAATTCCGGCACCAACTGCTCGGCGAACTGACGATTGATATTGGCCATTTGCAGTACATCGTAGACCGAGGCCTTGGGCTGCCACTGGGCTTCAATTTTCCGCGGCATGCTGTCCTGATCCATCATCCCGGTAAAGAACTGCCACTGGCGACGAATATGCTGAATAAACTTCGAGTCCCAGGTGCTGGAGACATCACCGCGGTCGCGCCAGTAGAGAATAAACTCTGGAATCGAATCTTCAACAAAATTGCTATTGATACCACCCTGACCAATCAAAATTTGCAGGGCATCTCGTGAGGGGCGCCACTCATTGGTGAGTGTCACTTCCTGGCGACGGCGATGTGAGGTGGCTTCAGCCTGCTGCCACTGACGCCAAACCTCCTTAATAAATTTCGACTCCCAGCTGTGGCGCGGCACATTGCGCTCCCGCCAATAGGTGACAAACTGCGGAATCTGCTGTTGGGCAAAGGCCTGTGTCACACCCAACTGACTGAGCTGACGCACCGCATCCTGACTCGGCTGCCAACTATTGCCCATGGTCTTGGCTGAGGTCGGCATGCCAGTGGCTGGCACGGCGGCGGCCGCGCTGTGATTATAAGCGGGCTGCTGGCGTTGATTACTGTTCTGCTGAGGACTTGGCTGAGAGTTTGATAGCGCACTTGATTGAGAGCTTATTTGCGCACTTTGAGCAGTACTCGCCGCCACGCCATCATTAAAGGCAAAGCGAAAGTCCCGCTGAGAGGAAAAGGGAGCGCCACCAATTAGCAAGAGGCCCTTTTCATGCAACCCCGCCGAGAGCCGCAGAATGTCTTCTTCGCGCCAAAAGGGTGCCAGGCTCAGCAGTTTCTCTGAGGCCACCGTAAACCATTCAAAACCTTGGTTTTGCTCAGGCGTGCCATGGCTGCGGCACTCCTGTAAAAGTTGCAGCAACACGGTCTCTTCCAGCCCGATGGTGGCGGCCAGAGTAGGTGAAATAGTGATCGGTTTTTCGGGTATCAAAGACATACGATTACTTTATCAGAAAGCCTAGGGATGGACGAGGTTAAGATTTTTTCCGAGCAATTTTTTCTGCTCATTTTTCTTAACCAAATGGGGGGAAATAGCCTTCGCACACAATTCTGTCTATTTAGGTCGCCCAACCCCCACTCACCGGAAACACCTGACCGACAAAACAATCCGCCGCATCCGAACACAGATAAGCGGCAAACAAAGCATCCTCTCTCAGAGACACCAAACGCCCCAGTGGCACATCATTCTTTAGCCGCTCCTGAAACCTGGGATTTGCCTTGGTCTCTTCGGGGAAATAGGTGGGGTTATCGACAAAGTTCTGGGCGATAGCATTAATCTGAATCCCCTGAGGCGCCATCTCCACACCCATGGCTTTGACATAGGAAAGCTGTGCTCCCCGTGCGGCACTATAGGTAGAAGCCCGCTTCATACCACGCAGTGCCGAGGCGCTGCCCATCACTAAAATCTTGCCCGCCTGACGCTCAATCATTTGTGGCAGAACGGCAGTGCAGAGTCTTGGCATGGGATCGACTACGGCACTAAAGGTTGCTGACCATTCAGCGTCATCTACTAGCTCACCTTTGGTAAAGGGCGCGGGGATCGCCAGATTAATCACCAGTACATCTATATGTCCGGCCTCTTGAATAATCTTGGCCGGCAGGGCGGAGTCGGTTAGCCGATTATTGTCCGCTATCACCTCGGCACCCATTTCGGCGAAGACCTCGCAGAGGGTCGGGCCCATAAAGGTATCGGCTTGGGTCACTAAAATACGCTTACCTGCAAGTTGGGAACTGTTCATTGGCTGTCTCCAATAATGATTTTAATTGGCCTGCTTGGCGACGCTGTGCAGCGCTTCGCCAGTCAAACGATTAACCGTCCAGCCTTCCATGGGCACTGCGCCCAAGGAATGGTAAAAGTCGATGGCCGGTTGATTCCAGTCGAGTACCGACCATTCCAAACGGCCACAGTGTCGCGATACCGCGATCTTGGCCAGATGGGTGAGTAGTGCTTTGCCAAAGCCTTTGCCGCGCATGCTGTTCTCCACAACTAAGTCTTCGAGGTAGATGCCGGGCTGAGCGAGAAAGGTTGAGTAGTTGGTGAAGAACAGCGCTAAGCCCACGGGCTTGCCCTGATACTCGGCAATAATCACCTCGGCGCTGGGCTGGTCGCCAAACAGTGTAGCCGCCAGCTTCTCTTCATCGGCAACCACTTCGTGGGCGAGTTTTTCATACTCTGCCAGCAGGCGAATAAAATCCAGAATGGTTGAACAGTCGCTAACTGTTGCTGGACGTATTTTAAATTCGGGGCTGTTGGAGGAGGGCTGCATGATGGACCACTATTTTTATTGTTTTTGAACCTGCATCTTAGCCCCCGCAGGCGAGATTGAGAATAGCGGTATAACTGTACATAACCCCAGTAATAGGCTTAAATAAGCTCCATCTTGAAGGAGAAATTGCGTGGCCACCAAAGCTAAATCCGCCTTTGTCTGCAATGACTGCGGCGCCGACTACAACAAATGGCAGGGGCAGTGCACTGAGTGCAATGCCTGGAATACCCTCTCGGAAATACGTTTAGGATCGCCCACTCGTGGCGGTAAGTCCCTGCGTTCCGGGTTTGCTGGTGCTGTAGATAGTGCGGTGAAAACCCTTGCGGATATTGCTCTGGATGAGGTTCCCCGTATCAGTACCGGAACCGGCGAGCTGGATCTGGTGCTTGGTGGCGGTTTGGTGCCAGGCTCCTGTGTCTTACTGGGTGGTGAGCCGGGGGCGGGCAAAAGTACGGTGCTCCTGCAGACCCTGTGCAAGCTAGCGGAAAATCATTCGGCTCTCTATGTCACCGGTGAGGAATCACCCCAGCAGATTGCCATGCGCGCCAATCGTCTGGGTCTGCCGACGAACAAGCTTGAGGTGATGGCGGAGACTTCAGTGGAAACGGTCTGTGCTATTGCTGAGCTGAAGCGCCCGAAGATCTTGGTCGTGGATTCGATTCAGGTGATGCATTTGGAAGAGGTGGCTTCGGCACCTGGCAGTGTCTCTCAGGTCCGTGAAAGTGCTGCTATGTTAGTGCGCTTTGCCAAGCAGAGCGGCACGGTTTTGATTCTGGTGGGGCATGTGACCAAAGACGGTTCTCTGGCTGGCCCCAAAGTTCTCGAACATATGATCGACTGCTCGCTGATGCTCGAGGGTTCCAGTGACAATCATTTCCGCACATTGCGCAGTCATAAAAACCGCTTTGGTGCGGTGAATGAGCTGGGTGTCTTTGCCATGACCGATAAAGGTCTGCGCGAAGTGCCCAACCCCTCGGCAATCTTTTTACAGCGCGCCGAGGAGATTTCCTCCGGCAGTGTGGTGATGATTATCTGGGAGGGCACCAGACCTTTGCTAGTTGAATTACAGGCGCTGGTAGATGACAGCCATCTGGGTAATCCGCGACGTGTCACTGTGGGCCTGGATCAGAATCGTCTGTCCATGTTACTGGCTGTGCTGCATAGACACGGCGGCATTTCGGTTGGCGATCAGGATGTTTTCGTCAATGTGGTGGGCGGGGTCAAGGTGATTGAGACCAGTGCCGATCTGGCGCTGATTTTGGCGGTGATTTCGAGCTTTCGCGACAAGACATTACCCCAGGATTTGGTGGTCTTTGGTGAGGTGGGTTTGGCCGGTGAGATTCGTCCGGTGGCCAATGGTCAGGAACGATTGCGTGAGGCGGCGAAACATGGCTTTACTCGGGCTATTGTACCGGCGGGCAATGTGCCGAAGAAGCCGATTAAAGGGATGACGGTGATTGGTGTGCGCAAGGTGACTGAGGCGCTGGAAGCCGCTTCTTGCTGAAGGCTTTTTAATACAAGCCGCTGCGGGCTTTTTAATCAATGACGCTGAGGGCTTTTTAATCAACGACGCTGAGGGCTCTTTAATCCAAAATGTGAAGGTCTTTTTAATAAAAGACGCTTGAGGCGCTGTCCTTTAAGCGGTAGTTAATATCGAAATAGTTTCTGGTTCCTGAAGCAGTGGTTGGATCTGGCTCAGGGCGTCATTTCGTTCTGAGGAGGCCTTCCAAGCTTGCCAGT
>Ga0115003_10003774_pt1 | contig 11844 bp, 9 predicted proteins | sample ArcticOcean_MG_C_7_FD_88736 | JGI IMG/M metagenome (GOLD analysis project Ga0115003, IMG submission 88736) | Marine microbial communities from western Arctic Ocean - ArcticOcean_MG_CB11_88 | ecosystem: Environmental > Aquatic > Marine > Oceanic | place: Arctic Ocean: Canada Basin | collected... | reverse complement strand
GAACCCAATTTCATCTTGAGTCAAGGAGCCTTCTACTTGGGTCCACTCGAATTTATTCCAAACACGAGGGTTTTGTCCCATGAAAACCGATAAAGTTGGCATGTATTTAATTCTTTAATCTGTTCAAGCGACTGATATGGATGTGATGACCCTGGCCCTCGTTCTCGGCTTGGTCAGTTGAAATGGCTCATTTCACAAATCTGCTCGTGCAGAATAAGGCCCCTAATACTGATTATTAATACGTTGACAATATGAGTCACAGGAATACCCATACCGAAGTAATCTGCAAACCGCCATCACTTTCTACATCTATTACTAACACTGAAATCCGCTTAAGGAGTTGGAATGGCTCATTTGAGAAAATATATGCCCTAATGTGCTCGTGCAAAATCAGCCCCTATTACTGATTGTTAGTACGTTAACAATATGAGGCGCAAAAACCCCCATACTGAAGCAATCTGCGAACCACGAACACTTTCTTCATCGAAAGTGACAATAGGTGATTTAGAACGAATGGAAACGGCGATATTATCCGCCCTTACGAGTGAAGACGCTCTTACTAAAATTGGAGAGCAGTCGTATATTCATAAGAATGGTTTTGTCAAACTAACTCTTGCAAAAGTCAATGGTAAAAAGTACCGAGTTCATATCTTTGATGTTGATGCAGTGGCTGACCAGAATATACACAATCATCGCTGGGATTTCACCTCAAAGGTCCTTTGTGGAGCTTTACCTATGTACCTCTACAAAGTAATTGATGGTAAAGAGTATTATTTTCACACCTACACGCGTAATGGAAATACCTACACAGTTGTACACCAAGGATTTTGCGATATCGTTGAAGCCCCTCTTCGATACTTTGATGCTGGAACTGGGTATATGATGCCTAAAGAACTCCACCATAGAATTGGGGCAGTAGAAGAATTGACTGTCACTTATATGGTTACGGAAGAAACAGATCAGTCCACCTGCGACCTAATAAATTTGGAAGACAAGTCAGAAGGTGGCGAAGAGGTAATTGAGCCTCCTTTAGATTCAAAAACCGTTTTTCAATCCCTACAACTTGTATTGGGGAAAATAAGAATTCTAAAAGAGCAGATCACAATGGGGATGGAATAATGTTTTGTGATGTATGTGGAACACTAGGATACTACTTACTGGGCGGAGGGTTAGAATGCAAGAGTTGCGATACTACTGATGCTGCTGTTAAAGAGATTGTTTTGTCTACTGGAGAAAGAGTTGATATCAAAAAAGCATTGGTTACTTCGACTGGGGAGCCAGAACTTAGAATCTTTGAAGTAATTGAAAGATTAAAGATGCCAACTACAGATACATATCACTGCCCTAAATGCGAGGCAAGAGAATCGACTTGCGAATTGCGTCAAATGGATCAAACCGATGAACCTGAGGTTGCATTTTTGCAATGCCAGGTCTGCTGGCATGGGTGGCGAATATGATGCTTGACAGACTCCAGAGTTTGATAGCAGTTTACAGGCGTGGCAATGGGTCCGAGGAATTCGCTCAAATAGAAATGGTAGCCGAGGAGTTGTTTGTTTTCACATCTGAACTTCAAACCGTAACCAGGGGGGTGTTTCGTTGTTATCTACTTTGAATATTGAAGTCGTAGGGTTTGTGGCGGGGCTTCTTGGATTGGTGGCATGGCTTCCCCAGATTAACGAGGTGTGGCGCTACAAACGGCATGAGGGGGTCTCGTTGCCAACCCTGTTTACAATTCTCACAACCCTCGCTTTGTGGGTAATATATGGTGTTCTTATCAATTCGATATCAATCATTATTTCAAATATGGCCGCAATGACACTTATCGGCATTGTTTCTGTTGGTATTCTAAGATTGCGACTCATGCCTAGTAAAGAGAGACTTTCAGCTGAATTCCAAGAGCATGAAATTTATAACCATGTGAAAGGGTGATTTAATGATAATAGATTCGGTGTTAACCACGCTTGAAGTTACGATGTATTTCACAATATGTTACCTCATTTCATGCTGGATTGTAGGACTACTTATTGGCACATATATCGCTATCAAGATGTGTCTCTTTTCAGAGGGAGCCACTAGTACAAATGGGCCCAACCAACCAAATTTTAACCCGCCAGCAGCAACGGCTGAACTACCTAATTTGAATCCGATCAAGGTGATTGAATGAGCGAACCATTTCTTTTGGGAATATTGTTAATTCTCTTACTCTTATTTTCACCATATCTCTCACTTCTTGAGAGATTTTTCCTGGCACTTGGATCAATATTTGTAGTATTCCTTCTCGGAATTATTATTCTTAGTTCTCCAATCATATTCTTGATTGGATTGTTATTAATTGCTGCAAGTGCAACCACTACTACTATGGGTCTTTATTTTATTATATTCAGCATACTATCCCCTGTTGCCTTGACACCATTGCTATTATTTCTCAACAACTTCGATATTATTGAAAGCCCCCTCGCATTACCAATAGCAAACGTTTTACTCATCATCTCTACCTCACTTCTCATCGACCATTCCTCGTCATATTTCACTATTATTTTTGTTACTGCATTGACCTTAATCATGGGTGATTTAATTTCCCAACACACCCTGAGAATAACATAACCGTTGACATGACCAGGAACTAAGTTGAAACTGCCTAACATATTCCAGAATTGAAGCCCATAAACGCTGAAATCACTTAAAGGACATCCCGACTCGTCGCTTCATTAATAATCCGAGAAATATGTCCATTAATTCGCGCTTCATGTTCCCAGAACTGCTCACCATGAGGACTCTTGAAATTCTTCAATAGAGCATGAACGAATTCATGATGAATTGTCCGAACACACTCTGCGGGGTTTTGAGAAAGTAGCCTTCTGTCGATTAAGATTCTGTGAATGCCGTGTCTGCTTTGGTGTTGAACTGTATGTCCGCGATTCGGATTTGAAAAACTACAAAGCCCCATAAGCTGTTTTCTATTTGTTTTTTCTCGGAGAAACCCGACTGTTATATGTGCAAAAGCCTCTTGGTCAAATGATAAATCGCAATGTAATTTAGGTAGTAATTGGTATACTTTATTGGCCCAGGTAAGAAGAAGAATTCGTTCATCGAAGGTACCTATTATTCTCGGGTGGTCTTTGCGCATGACTTTCACTAATCTATCGTAGTTTGATATAGGTCATCAAGATATACAACGCACGCACAAATTGCACAAAGATAATTTTTGAAGCGTTGGATGGTGGGGTATAGTGGGAGAGGGTGAATCTTTGGAGCAGCCCTCTTATTCCCTGTACCTGCTCAGCACAATTTAACGAGAAACTCTTGAACAGCGCCGGTTTTGTGACTTGGGTGAACCGGATGCCCATACCGGGAGTCACTTCCCACCCGGTTTCCCATTAAGGCCACATACCATCTGTCTATCAAATGTAAAATTGCACGTGCTGACTAGGATTTGATAGCAGATCTAGTAGAGGGCTGTTTGATGAGTAATTCGTTAAGACTGAAATTGAAGACTGAGGTGAAATCGAAAGATGGCCCGATAATATTTTTTATCGATATAGATGGTACCTTGGCCGATGGCACGCACAGAGAGAGAATAATGGAAGAGCAGGGCTTTGTTATCGGCCCTTATGGCGATCCTGAACGACAATATCCGAAGGGAAAACAAGCTTTCCTCGAGGCTTTTGCTGAACCATCACTGTTCTGTGATGACAAAACAATGGTCAATGCTGTAGAGTTTCTTAAGAGTATTGCTGGAAAGGGAGCATTGCAGGTAAAGGTGTTTTTCATAACAGCTCGCGATAGTTTACATCACGCCCAAACAGAACAAGACCTTCGTAAACGCGGGTTATGGGTGAGTGGTGCTCGGTTGGTTTGTAAACCGCATAATCAGGCGCCTAAAACGGTCAAATACAAGGTGAGTACGATGGTAAATATTATTGCTGCTTTACAGCCAATAACCATCGTGATCGTAGATAATTCACAAGAAATTTTAGATGGAGGAAAATATGCAATACCAAGTTCCCATCGATTCACAAACTGCACCGACGCTTTGAATTGGTGGAAGGGTTACGCCCAGTATTGAGGTGGATTTCATGAGTGCAGTTACCCCCCGAACAAATATGCCTTACCCGCTTCATCCTAATTCAGTATTAGAGAATCTTGTAAAGGAAATAGATTTTACAACTGGAACCTCGTTGACTTTGAAAAGTTGGGCAGAAAAACTAGAAAAGCCAGAAAAACTAGAAAAGCCAAAAAAACATGAGGATAGAATGAAGCAGTTGAGAAAAGGCCTGCCTGTTGGTTTTGCTATTGATAAAAAAATTAAAATCGTGAAAAACCCGATTAGATTATCTGTAGGAGATGGGGGCGAGGCGGGGTCTCAATTCCTTAATAGAAACGTCGACCTTTATCTTGTTAGAGCGCAAAAACATCGCGAAAGCAACTACAGGTACAGACAAATCAAAAGAGCTCAGTTAAGCCAATTATATTTTACCCTTCAATCACTTTTCCTTGTTGAATATATGAGAAATGAAGAGAGAATCCCGGTTGGTTTCAACTGGAAGAGCAAGGATGAACTTTTTCATGAGGATCTAAAAGCATTCATTACAAGAAAAGAAGTGAACGATTCACCCTTTCCTAAAATTAAATCCGATAAAGGTGAATTGGCCATTAATAAGAATAATATCAAAGATATACTTGCAGAATTAGGAGAGGCGGTTGGAACGGTTCAGAGATTGACCCCGATCTTAATGAGACACGAACAAGCGTGGAAGAAGATGATGTCTACGGCCTGCACCGGGTGTGGAAAAATTCCCGGAAAGGCTTGTCCGAACGACAAACTTGCTAAATTAATAGATACGAAGCCAAAGCATTTTTCAATCCTTGGGGGCATAATCTCAAAGCTGGTTCTTGAGGGGCCAGAGAATGAAGCCGAGTATAATAAAATGATGAATGGGGTGTTATTGAAATATTATACTAAGGCTGGAATCACTGGAAAATTACCTGGTGGTGTAAAAGAATTATTTGCCGTCGGCGAAAATGAATTAAAAGTACCTTTTGCGTGTAAAGAACGCTATGACATGCAAACTTCATCATGGAATGATGCCATTGTGGGTAGTTTTTTCCCTCTATCTCGAAGAAAGGAAGAACCAAAAACAACGGGCGCAAGATTGTATTTTGGCAGTACGGCCCCACCATCACTACTTGTTCAAAATCTTATGGCTGACGCTATCAAAAGAATTCTTGCTAGAAAGTTAGTTGAAGGTGGGAAAAGAATGGGGATTGATGTAAAGTTAGAATATCACCCAAGAAAGGATAGACTTTTGTGGGAATATATTGCTAGTTGCAAAAATGGAACGGTTCAGACAAAATTGATTGATGTTGAATATGAAAGCGGAACTGAATTTCATAGTTTGTCAATTCTAGAATTTGGCAAGGGGGTAATACATCAACCGGCGGCTGAGGGTTTTCGTGGTGAAATGACCCATTGTCTTCAACCGGGTGGAGAAAAATGGGAGTGGAACGATTCTTCGGAGCGAAAACTACCAATCGTTTCACCGAATGTTACCTTGGCTGAAATCAATTCCATTTTTACTTTGAATGAGAAGGTCAAAGGAGTGGTTATTTGCATTGACCATTGGGGAATTGATGGTGATGATGAAGAATGGGACTATTCTGAAGAAGGAGACAAATACTGGGGCGTCGGGCCTTATTTATTCCATAACGATGAACCAAAAAAGGGCGCAAGAACCTTTGTTACCTTTTTGAAAAGAATAATAGACAAATCCAAATACGGTATCAAAAGAGAAGATGTCATGCACACTCGCCGGGCATACGGTGTGTTGTTGAAGAAAGATTTAAACGATTTTTTGAAATCTGAGTAGGAGGGGTTTTGTGGGGTCTGATATCGATGATTTGTTTAATGTAATCAAGAAATGGGATGTTTCAACAATCGAATCAATCTGGTATCATGAACATGAAATCGGCTCTTATGTGGCCATGACTCATGATCAAGGAGATTACAAGAAGAAGAAGACACAATACGATAAGATACTCAAGAGTATGGAGTCAAATTCAAACTTCGTTGATGAGGCGAAACTAATAATTCTCAAATACTTTTTATTTGATGAAAATAAGAAGAGAGTCTCTCTGGAGGAACAATCCGAGAAGGTGATATCTCAGGTAAACGAGCTGTTGATGTCTGATGATGTTTCAAATTCATCGGATAAATCCAAAGGCCGCGAAATTTCAAAGATGCAATTGTTCGCAGCACTCGATATGCGAGATAATGGATATGAGATCGTAAAGGTTACTTGGAAAAATGTTACTTCGGCCTGGGGCCCCAAGGTGATTTTCAAGGATGCAGATCATTATTATCACTTATTCAAGAAACGAGCCGATTTTGGTGCACTTATGGAGCGCTACAAGATTGCTGCGGGTTTGGGGAGTGCACAATTCATTGCTCAATATTCCTCAGAGGAAATACTTGGAGGAAGGTTTGTTAGGATGAAAACACAAGAAACTAGCAATTGTAAGACTTTGGATTTAAGATTCCGGGAGGCGGAGGAAGAAGAACGAAAGACACTTTTTACAGGTGTGATGCGAGCGTATTTTAGAGATGACGCTACCATTAAAGAAATTACAGAAGAAGAAAAATTTGGCCATACATTCCCCCGGCTTGAAGATGGGGATTTAGAGACTATTCGAAGTTCAATGGGTACTCGAATACTTCTTTCGACTGTAGAAGTCAAGAGGAAACAACACCATATTGTTCATGGAGATGAGTGGGGTGGTAACTTCCTCGTTAAGAAAAATAATGATGTTTATTTTATTGATTTTGAAGATGCCCTGTATTGTCAAAAGGAGACTGATAAGATAGAAACGGTTGGGGGGGATTTGTCATCCCGTATTTTTTATAAGACAAAAGAAAGAAAAGGTGTTGAAAAGCGGTTTTCTCTTTATGGGCTAGGGATTTGTGGTTCGCTGGGCCGTTTGTTAGCAGCCCTTATTCAGTATGAATGTAGGCCCAATGGAAACCTGAAAGGTCGTTTTAGGGATGATGAAATCAAACCAACAATTACTTGTTTTTTAGATAGTTTTAACGAGGCTCCGGGACATGATGGTCTCGAAAGAGGGGATCTATTGATGTATAGAAATCAGATTCTCGCTTATGCCTGGGATTGGAGCATATATTGGAATGAAAAGAATATGTGGAGAAGTGGTACGTTTGATATATTTGAAAAAATTATCAAAGAACTGTTGGAAGAGGAAGAAAAAATCTCAATTAAACCCAAGGGAGAGGCCAATGTGACAATACACGGAGATGTAATCTACGCCAAAGATTCCAACATAAACACGGGTGACGGTGACCAGTCAAACCGGGGAGATGACAATACAGGCAATGCGGGGTTCATCCAATCAGGCGACAATAACAGTATCCAAATCACCTCAGGTGGAGACGCCATTGCTGCCATTGGCGAAGGAGCAATCGCTGCGAAGGGAGACATTACGATTAATCATGGAATTGACGTAAAAGAGCACGCAGAGATACTTGCACAAAATGCATTACTCGAAGAGAAAATTCTGGAAATGAAAAAAGAGACTTTTCATCGGAGAAAGGAGGCTCTTGCTGACGAGGCTGTGTCGATTTTCCAAGGAATAGAAAGAATCGGACCGATTGATTTTTTTGATGGCTCAGAATATGAAGATATTGCTAATGCGGCATTTCTGGTTTCAAAATTTGATATTTCCTTTGGGTATTTCAAACAAGCATTGAGGGGTTATTCAACGGGAAATGATATTGTTTCACAGACAAGAATCCTAAATTCATTAGGAAGAGTTTGTTTATCGCAGGGCAATTATTCCGATGCCGAGGACTACTTCTTGAAATGCAAACACAATCTTTCTCTTGCAGAGTTTGAAGGTTCATTCAAGGCATCAGTTGCGGGTAATCTTGGTATCACCTTTGAGAAAAGAGCGGAGTATATTTCTGCTGAAAGATTGAACAAGGAAGCTTTAGATTTGTTCACAAAAAGCAAAGATGAGATTGGTATTGCCGATTCATTGAATAATTTGGGAATTATTTATGAAAAACAAGGTATGTTTGAAGAAGCTTTGATCTATCACTTGCAAAGTTTAGATGTAAAAGAAAAAATACAGTACAACCTTGATGCATCTTATAATAACATGGGCGTGATATATGAGAAACGCTCTGAGTTTGATTTGGCCATTCAGATGTTTGAGAAAAGTCTCGAAATTAGGAGAGAAAATGATGACGCCCACGGCATCGCAACTTCTCTGAATAATTTAGGAGTGGTATTCACAAAAAAAGGTGATCTTACTCTAGCCATGCAATATCATAAGCAGAGCCTGGAACAAAAGCAAACCATTGGCGATCTACACGGCGAGGCTACATCACTTGCTAATCTTGGCGTTGTTGCTGAAAAAGAAAGAAATTATGAAACTGCTGAAGCATACTTCATTAAGAGTTTACAAATAAGTCACGAGATAAACGATCAGAGGGGCGTTTCAACACAATATTCCAATCTCGCAGAAATATATGCCCAAACAGAGAAGCATGAAGAAGCCGAGATATTTTTCCTCAAGGGGTTGTCATTGGCAAAAAGGCTCGGGGAACTTTATCTTCAAGCAGTTTTGACAAAGAATTTGAGAGATTTTTATGAACAAACTGGCAGAGAAGAAGATTATCACAAGTATGATACAATACTCGGCTTCATGAAATCAGATCTTGGAGTTTCTGAAATAATTCCCTAGTAGTGTGTTGAATTGCGCTTTGCAAGCCATCCTTCCATTACCCGATATGTAGTTTGTAAAAATCAAATCAAACCAAAACCATTAATTCAAAAATGCGATTAGGCAAGGCATGAGCAATGAAGGAGATGTCAACCAAGACATCTCTGGAAATGATAACATCCAAATTAATTCAGGAAATGATACAATCACTGCGATTGGAGAAGGGGCAATAGCTGCTGCAGGAGACATCATTATTAGTACTGGCATGTCAGAAGAAATATCAGAAGAAATCTTGGAACAACTTAAACTAATGACCTTCGAGTTGTCAACATTAAAGTCAAAGGACAACTTATTTGATGAAAATCAACATATACCCCAAGAAGAAATTGTTGCAGCTGGAAAAGTTGTTAAATTGGCAAGTGATATAGAACGCGAAGGTTTTCTTTTCAAACCAAAAACCGAACTAGAATTGGGAGAAGCTTCTCTATTAGCAGGGAAATTATTCATCGCTGAAGGTTATTTTAATCAGGCTTTGAGAAATTTTATGATGCCTAAGTTTGGTGATAAAGAGGGAGAAGTGGAGGCGCGGATTCGCCTTGGCACAATTGCCATTATGCGAGGAAAAACAACAGATGCAGAGGAATATTACAATCAATCATTGGATTTATCTAAGCAAATTTGTTATCGTAAAGGTGAGGCAAAATCATTGGGTAATCTTGGAAACATTAAGAAAAAGCGTGGAGAATATGATGATGCAAAGAAACTCTATCGAGAATGCCTGATGATTGCTAGAGAGGTTGGATATTCATTGATAGAAGCAAACTCTCTAGATCACTTGGGGACTCTGGAGAGGGCACGTGGAGAAATGGACGAAGCAGAGAAATTACATCAAGAAAGCTTGCATTGTTTTAGATTAATAAAAAATCGTCAAGGCGAAGCGACAGCACTGAATAGTCTTGGATGGATTGCGAAACATCGTGGTGCTCTCAATAAAGCAAAGGAAATTTTCAAAGAGGCCTCTTCGATAAACAGGGAAATTGGTAGACCCGCAGGTATTGCTTCTGATTTGTATAATCTTGGAATAATAGAAAAAATACTTGGGAATCTTGAACATTCTAAATCATTGATTGAAGAAAGTATCATGATACGTAGAAAGGTTGGCATTGAGGGGGATTTGGACAGGCCTATTATGGTTCTAGGGATCATCGCAAAAATGCGTGGTGAATTTGGTGAAGCAGAAATATTATTCCAAGAAAGCTTGGCTATTGCTCAGAAAAGCGAAGATCGGATTAGTGAAATTCACTCACTAAATAACCTCGGAACTGTTGCAATGGTTGGGAGTAAAAAATACAAGAAGGCAGAAGAACTTTTCAATCAGACTCTAGAAATCAGCCGAGAATTAGGGGAGCGTGGATTGGAGGCGATCTCTCTAAACAACCTCGGTCTAATTTCAAAAGTAGAAAAAAGGTTTGAAGATGCAAAAAAATATTATGCAGATAGTTTAGAAATTGATAGAAGTATTGACAACCCAATAGGGATGGCATCATCTATGCATGATTTAGGAGTCATAACCAACCTACAAGGCGACATTGCTGGCTCTGAAGTTTTGATAAATGATAGTTTGAAAATTGCTAAAAGCATTGGTCACAGAGAAGGCGAAGCATATTCACTTTATTATTTAGGAGTAATCGCTGAAACAAGAAGCGACTATGTTGAATCTGAACGATTATTTGAACTAAGTCTTTCTATACAGAAAGAGATAGGAATTACAATTATAAAAGAAGAAACATAATGGCTTTGGTAGCCATTTAGCATAATTTGAATTAATAGATGACTTATCATGGGCGTAAATATCCATAATACTGAGATGGAAAGAAAGGTAATATAATTTCCTGCAACTGCAATCGATCCTTCTCCGATTGCGGCGACGGTATCCTTTGCTGAATTAAATTGCATGTTCTCGTCGCCAGGAATGTTCTGTTCAACATCTCCCCCCCCTGGCCATGAAGATGGTAGTTGGTGATTTGAATTAATGATTTGGGTTTGTGATTTGAATCAAAGGGTGGTCTCGGACATAAATGTAAACATGAGACTTCTTTGATTCATACTGAACTCCTAAATGATTAACATGGTCCATCTTTTAGGGGAATCATGGCGGAAAGGAGTGGTGTTGATCAGAACATTCCTGGAACTGATAATACCCAAATCAACTCTGGGGAAGATACCATAGTTGCAACTAGCCAAGGAGCTATGGCTGCAAAAGGAAACATTTCTATCATTAATCAAGGCATTGATCCGAAAGAATATGCGCAACTTTTGGCCGAAAAAATAATTCTTGAGGGGAAATTGAGCCAAATCCGCAATGAAAAGAACGATGTCGCGGAGATTGTAAAGGTCGCCATGGAAGCAAGTAAACTGGCTGAAGAACTGCAGAAGAACGAGCGCGTGGAAATTTCTGCCGAGAAATACATTGAACTTGGAAATGCATCGCAAGTGGCGGGCCGACTTTGGGTTGCAGAGGGGCAGTACAAACAGGCGCTTCGAACATTCACCTTAAAAGAGGACAAAAAAGGTAAAGCGCGTTCACTGGGCAGCCTTGGAGCCATTTCAATTATCCGGGGTGACCCTGAGAAGTCGGAACGGTTGCTGCAAGAATGTCTGGCTATCATGAAAGAGATTGGCGACCGACAAGGTGAGGCGAAGTCACTGATCAACCTCGGCCTCATTGCAAAAACACGAGGCGATATTGATGAGGCGGAACGCTTGTATCAAGAGAGTCTGGATCTCATGAAAGAGATTGGCGACCGACAAGGTGAGGCGAGTTCACTGAACAACCTCGGAAATATTGCAAAAACACGAGGCGATATTGATGAGGCGGAACGCTTGCAGCAAGAGAGTCTGACTATCATGAAAGAGATTGGCGACCGACGGGGTGAGGCGGGTTCACTGGGCAACCTCGGAAATATTGCAGTAGCACAAGGTGCCCTTGATGAAGCGGAACGCTTGCATCAAGAGAGTCTGACTATCATGAAAGAGATTGGCGGCCGAAAAGGTGAGGCGAGTTCACTGAACAGCCTCGGAATTATTGCAAAAATACGAGGAAATCTT
>Ga0115003_10003767_pt1 | contig 11854 bp, 9 predicted proteins | sample ArcticOcean_MG_C_7_FD_88736 | JGI IMG/M metagenome (GOLD analysis project Ga0115003, IMG submission 88736) | Marine microbial communities from western Arctic Ocean - ArcticOcean_MG_CB11_88 | ecosystem: Environmental > Aquatic > Marine > Oceanic | place: Arctic Ocean: Canada Basin | collected... | reverse complement strand
TGTCTTCTAAAGCTACACCAACAGAGTAAGCTTCTCTTACTGTGTCTGCACCTATACGCTTTACAATCTTTTTCCATTCAGCAGCAACTTCATCTAAAGCTTCTTGTGGTGATAACTGTCCCGCCAATGCTTTTGACGTTCCAGTGGCAATTGCACTGTTAAACTGGAAAACACCTGGTACACGTAGTGGGAATACACGATTTGTACTGCCCTCTTCCATTTCCATCAAAGTATCAGCATATTGGTTTGCAATAACTGGATCCCAACCTTGGCGCTCAACATATATGTCTGCATCAAAATCAGATTTCTTGAATGGATTTACACCAAATCGTCCAATAGCTATGTCAGCCTGGTGGTTTGCATCGTTGGCAAAGAAACATAGGTAATCAAATGCCATGTCTTGCTTCTTACTTGCTTTTGCAACGGCTGCAGTCCAACCCCAAACAATATATGGCGCTTGGTTATACTCCATATCCCAAGAGTTATTTGAACGGTTCCAAACACGATCAGATCCTGGCAGTGGAGCAACTCCAACCTTATTCTTGATCGGGCTGTCATCTTGCATTGCCGCAACAAAGGCATCATCCCATGAGAAGCTAAACAATGTCTGTCCGCCACCAAAAGAATTGATTTCATCACCTAAGCCAAAGTTAATTCCACCTGGCGGAACATACTTCGTCGCTTCAACCCAATCAGTTAAGGCTTCAACAAAACCTGGGCCATTGATCAACGGCTCCATAGTTTCTAAATCAAAGAAGTATCCACCTGGTACTCTTGGGTTTTTAGCATATGCAACAGAACGACTAAAAAATGCTGCAAACATTAAGTCATCTTTTTTCATAACTTCTGCTGAACCATACTCTAGCTCACCATCATTATCCCAGTCCCAACCATTGAAGAAAGTGGCCATTTGGGCATACTCTTTCCAAGTGCGGGGGATCCGTAGTTCGTTACCAGTTTCAGCTTTGTATTTTGCCTGGTACTCAGGGTTATCAATAACGTCTTTTCTGTACTTCAAGTAGTGACGGTCGCCATCAATTGGGAACTGGATCATTTCACCATTCCAAGAGTTCACATCGATATGACTTTGTGTGACGTCTTGCATTTGGGGCATATTTACATATTTTGCAGGAACTGGCTGAAGGTATTGCTTCCAGTCACGTATGAAGTTTGAAAAACCAAATACGATATCATAGGGAGCTTGACCCGCTTGAAACGGGATCATTGCTTTTGAATATAAATCCCCAGCAGGTGTGTGGATTACATTTACCTCAGCGCCAGTTAATTTGCTAAATTGTTGAGCGTGTAGAGCAGTCGGCTCACCAATTACGGGAACAGCATGCGTGTTTATGGTAAGTTTTTGTCCTGAATAATCTTTTTTAGACATTGATTCATACGAACATTCACCGGCGACATCACCAGTATTCTTTATGTGTGGAAATTGGTCGCTCCACTTATCAGCTTGGGCAGTTGCAGCAAGTAAACTTGCTGTCACCACCATAGTGCTGATCCTAATTGTTTTATTCATAATTATTTCCTCCCAGATTTTAGTATTCATTTATTAAAGTTATTAATATCTATTTGTTAAGGATTATTAAGGAATTAGGACTGCGCGTCCCTTAATCTTCCCATTATTTAAATCTTGTAGAGCTTGATTAGCATTAGCTAAGCTATATTCTTGAGTGGTTAGGTGAACTTTCCCCCTATCAGCCAATGCCATTAGTTCAGTGAGTTCAGCCCAAGTGCCAACAAGATTACCAACAATATTTTTTTCAGTTGTGACCATTTCAAAAGCACTAACATTAATATCTTCGCCATAGCCAACTACATAATAAGTTCCCATATTTCTTGTCATGGCCAAACCTTTAGAAGTTGTGCCATGCTCAGCTACAAAATCTAAAACAGCTTCTGCACCAAGTCCTTTTGTTAATTCAAGAACTCTTTCAACTTCGTTTCCATCAGCCTTTACCAGCTCATCAGCCCCACATGATTCAGCCAAAGAAAGAGATAGATCAGATGGATCTACAACTATAATGTCTGCGGCACACATAGCTCGCAAAACTTGAATAGCAATGTGGCCTAAACCACCAGATCCAATAATTATGCACTTCTCACCTGGTAATAAATGGCGTGATGCTTTTTTAGCTACCCTATACGCAGTAAGACCTGCGTCTGAATAAGCGGCTACTTCTCTTGGTATTAAGGCTTGTGGTAGTTTAACAATATTTCTTACTGAAGTTTTCATAGCTTCAGCATATCCACCATCACAATTCACACCTGGGAAGGAACTATTTTCACCATGCATATCATGCCCTCTGCGACACGCTAAACAAGTACCCCCAGTTATGTGCGGATGAATAATGACCGGATCACCTTTTTTAAGGCCTTCAACTTCAGGTCCCACTTCTTCGATCCACCCAGCATTTTCATGGCCCATTATTATTGGCAGCAAACCATTTCCCGTCGGATCCATAGCCACTCGCCAAACACCTTCAATAATGTGTAAGTCGGTGCGGCAAACGCCTGCGCCACCAATTCGAACAATCACATCGTTTGATTTTTCAATTTTTGGATCGGGTACATCTTGCAAATCAACCCACGACGAAGCTTTCAGATCATCATCGTATTTATTTAGTACTTGAGCTTTCATTCTACACCTATTGTTAAACTTTGTAGCCATCATAGTTGGCAAATTTCTCGACCACCAACCTGTATAACTGTTCAGATTTGATCACTTCCACCTAAAATCTGTTCACTTTATGAACACTTGCCGGCTTTGCATGAGAGAGTTAGTGTTATTATTCTGTTTTAAGGGAGCAGAATAAATATGGACAAGTTTGCAACAGCATTTAATCAAGATGGTTTTATCCAAAATACTGCTCCTCAGGAAGCAGGGTTACAGGAAAGCTCAATCTCAAGTAGTTGGGCCCGATGCTCAAGTTATGGATTGAAACCCGCAGGCAAGCCTGTCGATGCAGTAACTTCAAATGTTGAGCTATATGGTATTCAACAAAAAAATGAGCGCATAAGAAAATTCGTACTTCCAGAATTGCAATTACTGTACAACCAGATTGCTGGTACAAACTTTATGGTAGCTTACGCGGATACTAGTGGTATCGTTTTGGACGCTTTTCTAGATGAAGATTTTAAAAAAAGCGCTGCGGGAAGAGCCGTAATTCCAGGCTCTATCTGGACTGAAGATTATCGCGGGACAAACGCCCTTGGCCTAGCTTTACATAGTGGTGCTCCACAGATTGTCGCTGGCAAAGATCATTTCTTTAAAAAATTAGATAATTTATCTTGTTTTGCAGCACCAATTTATGGTCAAAATAATGAAATAGTTGGAGTAATCGATGCCACATCAGACGCCGCTTCACGCCAGCAACACACATTAGCCCTCGTAAAGCTTGCTAGTAAAAATGTAGAAAATAGACTTTTTATTGATCAATTTAGTGACTCTTCAATTCTTGTATTTCACGCCCGCCATGAATATTTATCAACGACTAGCGCAGCATTACTAGCAATTGATGACCATGGCTTTATTGATGGTGCAAACACCAATGCAAAAATTATGCTTAATGGGTTAAATTTATTTAATAAACAGCACTTTGGGGATATTTTTTCAGTGCCATTTTCGACTGTAATTAACCGCTTAAATTCAGATGAGATAATTAGAATTCAAGATGCAATGGGTTCAGAAGTATTTATGTCCATTAAAAAAAATATAGCAAAGCGGATTGTTCATTTACCCATTAAATCAGGCTTAAATAAAGATCTACAATACGAGCAAAGTACTATAAATGTAGTTGTAAAAAAAGAAGCCCACTATGAAGTTACTCCTCCTGAGTACATATCAGAAGATCCGATACTAAAGAGATACCTTTCTTTTGCAGAAAATGCATTAAAACATCAGCTTCCTGTATTTATAAGTGGTAAACGAGGGACTGGGAAAAATGCAACTGCTATTGAACTTGCAAAACGGTTTCTACAAAAGAAAGCTTATATTGAGATTGATTGCACTCAATTGACTACTGAAAATTATGAAAAACTATTGTTTGGTGCAACAGAAAAGCGTGGGTATTTTAGTCAAGAAACACAGTGTCACCCACTAGGTAAATTAGGGCAAGCATATGGTGGAGTAGCAATAATAAGTAATATTGAAATTTTGCCGGAAATTATACAACATACAATAATTCAATTAATAGAAGCTCATCAAGAAAACCGTTTTGATGATAAATTCAAATCAATAGGTGGTTTTTTATTTTTTAGTCAGTATTCCATTCACGATTTACAATCAAATATAAATATGTCTGCCGCTTTTTTAGAAAGTTTAATTGGGGCTCAGGTACAACTCCCTGACTTAAAGCAGAGAACAGATTTTGATAAAATTGCAATAGAACTATTACGGCAAATTTCGCCAAGACATCAGCTTTCTAAGGCTTCAATGGATGCACTAAGATCACGCGATTGGCCAGGACATATTGGTCAACTTAAGAAAGTTCTGCGTGTGCTTGTTGCAACTACAGAAGGCCAAATTATTCGGAATGCATCAATTCAAACAGACCAAACATTATCAGGCTCAGAGGTTCTTGCATGCGATGCATGCGCACAATCCTCCGTGCGCAAAGAGAGCTGTAAATTGATTAAAAAAACTTGGCTTGAAACTGGAGGAAATGTTAGCCTTGTTTCTCGCCGTTTAGGTGTCTCACGCACCACGGTATATAAGCATATTAAAGATGTATAGCCAAAGCGTGCCTATGACATTTAAACAAGGTTTATTGAAAAACTATTTAAACAAAAGGATTCCTCTGTTCAAATAATTTTTGATTGATATAAAAAATTACGAATTATGCCCTAAAAGGCTCAAAAAAGGAACTTTATTGCTATGACTTATATTTTCAAGCACCCGGACATCTCCACAATTGAACCAATAACTGAAGATTTGGACGGCTGGATTGTTACTGAAGGCAATCCAAGTATGAAAACTTGGATTCTATATACAAGTAACGATAAAAGTATGATTTCAGGCTATTGGGAAGCAACACCGGGAACATATCATGCTACTTATGCTGAGTACGAGTTTGTGCATATGATTAAAGGTAAAATTATTATTACACCAGATGGAGAAGAGCCAAAAGAAGTAAATGCTGGTGATGCGTTTATTGTGGAGCCAGGCTTTAAGGGTACTTGGAAAATTTTAGAAACTGTTCAAAAACATTTTGATATTAAGTTATAGTTAAATAATGATAGCGCATAGGACACAAGTCTTATGGCTTTGCTTTTTCAAGGTAACAGTTCATGGCTGGTAAATATGCTGTGAGCTCTTCTTCCACTACTTTAAACCCAAGCAATCGCTCATTATAATCTTCCACAACTTTTGGCCAATCAATTTGTAAATCTAAAGCCTGCTCAAAAGCTTTAATCCATGCAAAGGTTACTACAAACCCACAGTCGCAAATCCATAACCTATTAATATCTAATGGATTTTTAGACAAAAGCAGTGCAAGTGAAGATAAGTGTTTCGAAATTCTTATACCTCCTGCATTTACGGCATCAATATTTCGGGTTGAGTAGTTAACTTGTGGGTAAATAGATCGTACAGCAGGTTCAAGGCGGGTATCATGCGATCTACTGAGTTCACGAGCTTTGGCGCGAAGCCGCACTGTTTCAGGCAACATTGGAGTCTCAGTGAACTCTTCATCAAGGTATTCAGCAATAGCTTCAGAATCTGAAAGCATAAAACCATTATGGACCATGGCAGGTAAATTCCCAGAAGGGACTATTGCGCGATACTCATCCGACCCATACCCACCTGGTGGCGACTGTTCTGTAAAAGAAATAGATTTATATCTCATAACAATACGAAGTTTTGCGCAATAAGCAGCAACAGGCACTGAATAAATATTAAGCATAATAAATTTCACTCGTATTTAAGGTTATCTAAATTTTTAAAACTGCTTAACCAACTTAAATATAAGTCATTATAATAATTAAAAATATGGCTTTAAATTTAATAAAAAAATGTTTCCAATATATTACATATTGGAAACATAGTTTCATAAAATTAGTTATATTCGATTGGCGCCGAAAATTAATTACCCATTGATTGTAAATAAGCAATCAAGTTTTCACGGTCAGCTACTTTTTTGACTTTCACTCTCATCTTAGAACCTTTAACAAGCTCCTGAGTGTTTTTTAACCAGACATCCATTAATTCTGTAGTCCACTGTGGATTATCACCTGAAAATGTAGCTAATTTTTTACTGTATTTGAAACCTTCACTAGCAGCAATTCCACGGTTCAGGATGTCGTAAAGGTTAGGTCCACTTTTATTTTTACCACCTGCATCAATACTGTGGCATGCCGCACACTTTTTAAATGCTTTTGCGCCTTTTTTTACGTCACCTGCTAATGCACTATGGGCAAGTAAAATTGAGACTGACGTTGCTATCAAAAATAATTTCATGTTTTTTCCACTTCAACATTTATATATGTTCAATTAATGACATATTTCGATTATTTGAAAGATCAAGACACAAATCTTTCAGAAAGTAATTTTTGTTAAATAAATATTTTAAAGTCCGAATCAAAGCCTCTAAAATTTTAAGTTCAAATTCATATTATAACCATAAATCATTAAAAATGATATGTGCTCTAAATATGTATCCTAACAATACAAAATACATTCAAAATTATCATAAAACTAATTGATAAATTTAAATCTCAGAGTTAGTTATTCTTATCATAAAAAATGAATTATAAGTAATTAATTAAATGTCTAAAAATACTCCCACAGATTCAATTCAACTAACTGCCAGTATAGGTTTAGTAATTGGTGGTATAATGTGGGGTGTTTATTGGATACCAGTTCGAGTAATTGCAGACATGGGATTACCTGGAGTCTGGGCAGGTGTAGTTCTCTACTTAGCAGCATTAATTGTATTACTACCAATCATATGGACCAATCGTGAGTCTCTATTATCTAAATGGCAGACCTTATTATTTGTTGGCCTATTAACAGGAGCTGCCTTTAGCCTTTTCACAACAAGTCTATCAATGACTGATGTAATCAGAGCCATTTTACTGTTTTATCTTACCCCAATATGGGGAACATTGCTTGGCCTTATAGTGCTCGGCGAACGTCTAACAGTCACTAGGGTATTAGCTTTAGTCCTTGGCTTATGTGGACTATTGATTGTCCTAGGCCTTGGTCAAAAATTTCCCTGGCCTAAAAATATAGGCGATTGGTTGGCCCTCAGCTCTGGAATGTTTTGGGCTTATGGTTCAATGAAGCTCTATCAGATGGAAAAAATTGCAGCATCTGAACAAGTCCTGGCATTCTTATTTGGTAGCCTTTTTGTTTCAGGGTTTATTCTTCTTGTAGGTGGCCCCGAACTTGCTGCAAAAGTGGATATCAAGGTAGTTTTTAATGCAATGCCTTATGCATTATTATTAACTATTTATCTTATACCAATGTTCTACTTAACAATTTGGCCTGCAACGCTTTTAGCACCTGGCCGTGTTGGAGTATTACTAATGAGTGAAATAGTAGTTGGAGTAATTACAGCTGCAATAATTTCTGGTGAACCTTTTGGCATCCGAGAGGCTTTAGGAACAATAATGATTGTAAGTGCAGCATTATTAGAAATATTGGGAGGACGAAAGATCACATAACACGAATAATAAAGTGACGTATTGAAACAATATTAGAAAGTATTATAATCTAATTATAGCACATAAATAAAATCTAATAGATAACAACCATAATAGAATCGTTAGGACATCACATGAAAACTTTTATAACAATACTCACATTATTAACATTAACAGCTTGTGGATTTGATATGCCATTTATACCAGGAATTTAATGTCACAGGATTTGACAGAAGCACAAATCAGTGACGTCATTCATATGGCGCTATCAGATCATATTCCATTTTCTGATATTAAGAACCAATATGGGCTTGCTGAAAAAGATGTAAAAACTCTTATGAGAACTAATCTAAAAACTGGTTCTTATAAAGCTTGGCGCAAAAGAGTTCGGGATTTTGGCTCACGTCGTGAGCATTACAAATAGCACATTGAGCCAACTGTTAATCAATTATAAATATACTGCTATTGTGTATTCATGTAACTAACGCTCAAAAGATCGTTTTGCATCAGAAAAATATCATTTATATTTATATCTAGTTTACTTTAAAAATCGAGAACAAAATGTCCCAGAAATTTGCAAATTTTCCCAGCTTGAAAGAAAAGACCGTTTTTGTAACTGGTGGGGCTTCTGGAATTGGAGCTCAAATTGTTTCTGCATTTGTAGCCCAGGGCGCAAAAGTAGGTTTTTTGGATTTAGATACTTCTGCAAGTCAAAATCTCTCCGATACGTTAGGAGGAAATGTTCAATTTGAAGTTTGCGATCTCTGCAACATTACTGCTTTAAAAAATGCCATGGACCAGTTAACTGAGCGATTAGGTACAGCAGATATTTTGGTAAATAATGCCGCAAACGATGATCGCCACGACTGGCAGAATGTAACACCAGAATACTGGGACGAGAGATTATCCACAAATCTTCGCCACCAGTTTTTTGCAATTCAACATGTTGCACCTGGAATGATTAAAACTGGTGGTGGTTCTATTATAAATATAGGTTCGAATTCTTGGTGGGAAGCTGGCGGTGGATTACCCGCTTATGCAACTGCTAAATCTGCTGTTCATGGATTAACTCGGGCAATGGCGCGCGATCTTGGGGAACACAGAATTCGCGTAAATACTGTAGTCCCTGGATGGATTATGACAGAACGGCAGAAAAATTTATGGGCTACACCTGAGACTTTAGAAGCTCACCGGAAGCGCCAGTGCCTGCCAGACCTTATTGACCCAATTTATGTAGCACGAATGATACTATTTTTGGCTTCAGATGATGCATCTATGTGCACGGCAAATAACTATATGGTCGAAGCTGGCTCTATTTAAAAAAAATTTAAAGCTGGATTTACATCAAAGCCCTACATTCAAATTAATATAGAGGAAAGCGGGAGCAAATAGCTTTTGCTTTTTCTTTCACCATAGCTTCAATATCGCAATTACCCTCTTCACCATTGGTCGCCAAACCATCAACCACAGTCACAATCATTTTCCCAATCTCCCTAAATTCAGCTTCACAGAACCCACGCGTTGTGCCGGCAGGCGTACCTAACCGAAGCCCAGAGGTCACAGCTGGTTTTTCAGGATCAAATGGGATCCCATTTTTATTGCAGGTTATATTTGCCCGCCCAAGTGCCTTGTCAGCGACGTTACCCGTAACGCCTTTTGGTCTCAGATCTACGAGCATTAGATGGGTATCAGTTCCACCCGATACAATATCTAATCCACCTTTTATAAGTTCATCAGCTAAAGCAACGGCATTAGCACGAACTTGCTTTTGATAAAGTTTAAATTCTGGGCGCAAAGCTTCACCAAACGCGACTGCCTTGGCGGCAATTACATGCATCAAAGGTCCACCTTGCAAACCTGGAAAAATAGCAGAATCAAATTTTTTGGCTAAAATTTTGTCATTAGTCAAAATCAATCCCCCACGGGGACCACGTAAGGTTTTGTGGGTCGTAGTGGTTGCAAAATCAGCATATGGAAAAGGGTTTGGGTGTTCACCCGCAGCAACTAACCCCGCAAAGTGCGCCATATCTACGTGAAGATATGCTCCAATACTGTCAGCAATCTCACGCATGCGTTTAAAATCAATTTGGCGTGGAATAGCAGACCCCCCTGCTATTATCATTTTGGGTTTATGTTCAGTAGCCAAGGCCTCTACCTGATCATAATCTAAGAGATTATCATCACGACGAACGCCATACTGGACAGCATTAAACCATTTACCAGATTGATTAGGCTTAGCGCCATGGGTCAAATGCCCCCCCGCATCCAGGGACATACCAAGAATTGTATCTCCTGGCTGCAATAACGCCAACATAACCCCTTGGTTTGCCTGACTTCCAGAATTGGGCTGTACGTTAGCATATTCACAATTGAAGAGCTTTTTGACACGCTCAATTGCAAGATTTTCAGCTATATCCACATATTGGCAGCCACCGTAATAGCGGCGCCCTGGATAACCTTCCGCATATTTATTGGTCATGACAGATCCTTGGGCCTGCATAACTGCTTTCGACACAATATTTTCTGATGCAATTAACTCAATTTCGTCCCGCTGGCGGCCCAATTCATTTTCAATTGATTCAAATAACTCAGGGTCGCTTTGAGATAAATCTTGTGTAAAAAAAATGTTATTAGTCAAAATATATTTTCCCTATTATCCAGTCCAACCAAGTCCTGTTGCTATGCAATTCATACTTTGCAACAGGCATGGTGAGATCTCTTTCGTAATATTTGATTTACGGTGTTCTTTTAGCAATGACACTTGAAGTGCATGCGATTGTCTTAACAGCAGATCTTTACGCTTACTTTGTGTTTGTAAAATGGGAAACCGTTTAGCCATTTCATCCTCACCACTAAGCCAAAGAACCATTTCAATTGCGCACTTATATTCAGCTTTTATTTTCCAAAAGATTTGGTCTCGTATTTTTATATCCTCAACTAAGTTCGCGTAAGTCTCAGCAATATCTAAGTCAGTAAGGTGAAGCGACTTTTCAACTTCATCAGCTATTAACCTGAAGATACGAGAATCTTTCCACATCGAGCGTAATAAATTATCGCCAGCGGCCCCTCGGTAAGAACGAAATGACTTAATTGCTGTGCCAAAGCCATACCAGCCGGTAATTAAATGTCGATTTTGAGACCAAGCAAATACCCAAGGGATTGCGCGCAAGTCATCTAATGTAGAAGCACCAAAACGTGCCTGGGGGCGCGATCCTATATTTAATTTTACCAACTCCTTAACTGGACTTGCCTGTTCAAAGTAATTTATAAACCCATTTGTTTCTAACAAGTTACGGTAATGTGCTTGAGATACCCCAGATAAAGCTTCCATAGCTTCATCAAAATCTGGTGTCGTTAACAATTCATTTTCACTGCTTGAGTATATCTGGTGAAACAAGACTGACGATGCCAATAACTCAAGTTGGTGTGTGGCAGTTCCCTTATTAGCAAATTTAGAAGATACAACTTCGCCCTGTTCAGTTATGCGAAAACACTGGCCAATACTTCCTGCAGGCTGTGCTGCAACAGCGCGTCCAGTTGGCGCGCCACCACGACTAACAGACCCCCCCCTACCATGGAAAAAATTAACCTGGGTGCCAATTTTATTCATCGCATCCATAATCTTCTTCTGCGCTTTATTAACCTCCCAAGTTGAGCAAATAAATCCACCATCTTTATTGGAATCTGAATAGCCCAGCATGACCTCTTGAGTTGAATTTTTTTCTTTCATAGAATGGCGTATGATAGGCTTAAAAAGATAATTAATTAAAATTTCAGGTGCTGCGCGCAAATCATCAATTGTTTCAAATAAAGGGACGACTTCAAGATCCACTACATCTGCACCAATGGGGCCCGTCGCAAGGCCTGCGTAACGGGCCAAAAGCATGACGCCTAATAAATCATCAGTTGAGCGAGTCATTGATAATATGAACGGACCAAGGCATTTTGGGTCAACACTTTTACGACTTTTTTTAATAACAGAAAATAATTCAAGTAATTCAAATGATACTTCTGTGAGATCCCCAATTCTTGGATTTATCGCTTCTGCTGACTTCAACTCTTGATCAATGCGATTTGTCCAATCTGCGCTACCATATTTTATTTTAGGTAGCTTTAGATACGCCCAGATATCAGAAATTACAGCAGTTGTAATATCACTATTTTGGCGGATATCTAAAGTCATAGTTCTGAAACCAAATGC
>Ga0115003_10003766_pt1 | contig 11854 bp, 15 predicted proteins | sample ArcticOcean_MG_C_7_FD_88736 | JGI IMG/M metagenome (GOLD analysis project Ga0115003, IMG submission 88736) | Marine microbial communities from western Arctic Ocean - ArcticOcean_MG_CB11_88 | ecosystem: Environmental > Aquatic > Marine > Oceanic | place: Arctic Ocean: Canada Basin | collected... | reverse complement strand
TCTTCAATTTGTGTATGACCAATTTGCATACCTTCTACAACATTAGCTAAATCAAGTCGCATCATTATTTGATTCTCTAATACTTCTTGTTGATTAGATTGCTCATATTTAGAATACATAATTTCTACTTTGCTATCTATCTTACTAACATACCAAAGCATACCGCCAGCTTGTACTGCAATAGCCATTACTAATGCTAAAGGCATTTTCATTTCATTAGTCATTTATTCTTGCTCCACTTAAATGTTTGTTGTACTTTGACTGTAGGTACTGCATCAGTAGTAGCTTTAGTTGTGGCACTTAAAGTAGTAACATTAGGAAAAACTGAACAACCCATCATTATTGAAAAAGATAATAACAATATAATTTTTATAGCCATTCAGTTTCTCCTAAAAGTTAAGCTAAGTTTCTAAAGACACGCTAAGTGCATTTACAAAGGCTGACTTACCAAACATTAATTGGTCGAGGTTAAACTGACTTGTACTAATTTTTCTATCCAAATCGTTTATGTGATTAATTATTGTTTTCTGTTCATCAGTCATATCTTCATAAATGTGTTCTACATCATTTACTGTAATAACTGTCTTTTCTTTTTTAGTTTTTTTAGACATTATTTACTCCTAAGTTATGATGCTATAGCTGCATCGATTGCTGTCATACTCTCACTAGTCCACCAAGATGAATCATCATCGTGTACCTGTGCTTTTTGTAACACTAGGTGTTCTACATTCCTAGCTTTTCTTGCTGTAAATTCATCCGAAGTTTCATCATCATTTTGACTGCTGTTAACTTCATCTACTGAATGCCCCATTGCAACATAGTGTGCTGCGATTTCTTCTGCTGTTTGACTAGCCATCTTCTTGCTCCTGTTTTGATAATTCGAGGGTTTCAATTCTAGTCAGCAAATCCTCGTTTTTTGCCGATAGTTCTTTTATAGCGTTTACTAATACTGGTACAAATTTAATGTACTCAATACTAACTTTGCTGCCATCTTCTGACGGTGTTGTAAGTATGTTATTTTTAAATAATATGTCATAACCAGATGCTATTTCTAAAGCTTGTACTTCTTCTACTTTAAAACCAACATCTAAACACTCTTCTGATTCCCATTTATAAGTTACTGGAGATAAATCCGTAACAAATTTAAGACCTAATTCTAAATTATCAAAATCAGTTTTGTTTTCTAATGCCATTATGCGTTCTCCAATGCTTCAACTTTAGCTGATAGTTCTTGTATTGCGTTAATTAAATAATATTTAAAATCACCTTCGTTTACAGACAATACACCTGTTGATAGTTCGGTTACAACTTCAGGCATAATTGTTTCTACTTCTTGTGCAATAACACCTATTTGAGTACCTTGTAAATTAATACGTTGTTCTGGCAATAACTCATCAATTTCATCTTCTGTTTTGTATTCAAAATTACGAACTTGAATTTGATTTATTAAATCTAAACCAACATTGTTATCTACAATATTTTTCTTTAATCGTCTATCTGAAGTAGTAGCCCAATCAGCAGAGTTATTGGATTGATATATACCATTACCAAAATCATCAAAGAAACCTGTAAGTGTTCCTTTACCTGTAGCACCGTCACTACCAACCGTAACAACCATTTCTTTATCAACTCCCGTTGCTGAAGGGTTAGTTGCATATCCTACGTGGATGTTATAATCACCAGTACTAACACCGTGAGTCCACGCACCAGCGTAACGTCCAAGACATACATTAGAATTACCAGTTGTAATCGTAGCACCAGAGTGGTCACCTATTGCTAAATTACGAAAACCTGTAGTGTTACCTGCTAAAGCATTATGACCTACTGAAGTATTATCATAACCTGTAGTGTTAGCTTGTAAAGCACCTGTACCAACTGCTGTGTTATCAGCACCTGTTGTGTTACCATTTAAAGCAATATAACCAAATGCTGCGTTATTATCTGCTGTGGTGTTATTAAATAAAGCACCTCTACCAGTTGCTACGTTAAAATCACCTGTAGTGTTAAGTTTTAAAGCTCTATAACCATTAGCTGTATTTTCAGCACCTGTAATGTTAGTTAATAAAGCTTCAAAACCTATAGCTATATTAGCATAACCTGTAGTGTTAGCTGCTAAAGCGCTAGTACCTACTGCTGTGTTACCCGCTGCGGTTGTGTTAGCTGATAAAGCATTTACTCCAATAGCTACATTTTGAGCACCTGTAGTATTGCCTACTAAAGCGTGAGAACCTAAACCAGTATTACTACCACCTGTAGTGTTTGCTGATAAAGCATTTCTACCTACTGCTGTACCATTAGCGGCTGTAGTATTCGCATCTAAAGCATAAGCACCAATTGCTACATTATCAGCACCTGTAGTGTTAACATATAAAGAGTATGTACCTATCGATGTGTTGTTAGAAGCTGTAGTGTTAGCGTGTAAAGAACTTGCTCCAAGACTTACATTGTTTTCACCTGTAGTATTTGCAGGGGCTGTGTCATAACCAATAAAAGTATTATTAGCTCCTGTTGTAGTGCTATCTCCAGCATAAGCACCAAATGCTGTGTTTCCTGCGGCTGTTGTAGCTGAAAGTAAAGCCTGATAACCAACAGCGGTGTTACGTATACCTGTAGTGTTAGCTTTTAGAGAATCTAGACCTACTGCTACATTAGAATGACCTGTAGTGTTACCATATAAAGAATTTTTACCAACCGCTGTGTTGTCATTTGCTGTTGTGTTACTGTTTAAAGCTTGAACACCAACTGCTGTATTATTAGTACCTGTGGTGTTAGTTGTTGCAGCGTTCAAACCTACTGCTACATTGTTATACCCTGTAGTGTTTGCAGCCGAAGCACTCCAACCAAACGCTGTGTTGTTATCCGCAGTTGTTGCATATCTTAAAGCGTAAACTCCAACAGCAGTATTTTTATCGCCAGTAGAATTAGTTGCTAAAGAAGCATAACCTACTCCAGTATTTTGAAAGCCTACAGTGTTACCTTGTAAAGCCGCACTTCCTACTGCGGTATTACTATATGCGGTTGAGTTAGCAGTTAAAGCATTATCACCTACTGCTACATTGTTAGTTCCTGTAGTGTTAGACTCTAAAGCACTTTTACCCACCGCTGTATTTGGAGTACCTGTAGTGTTAGCAAATAAAGAATTATAACCAACTGCTGTATTATTAGCTGCTGTCGTATTATTAAATAAAGCCATACGACCAAGGGCTGTGTTAGCAACTCCTGTACTGTTATACCTTAAAGTATATATACCTAGCGCTACGTTATTAGTTCCTGTTGTGTTAGCTAATAAAGAACTATAGCCTACTCCTGTGTTATCATCACCTGTAGTATTAACTGCTAAAGCAGAACGACCCACTGCTACATTGTGGTCACCAGTAGTGTTAGTAAATAAAGCTCTAGCTCCTATTGCTACATTTTCAAAGCCAGTAGTATTATCTGTTAAAGCTTGTCTACCTACAGCCACATTAGAATAACCTGTAGTGTTATCTTTTGAAGCTTCTTGACCCAGTGCTGTATTTTGACCGCCTGTAGTGTTAGCTCCTAAAGCCTCACTACCTACTGATGTGTTATTAGAACCTGTAGTGTTAGCTCCTAAAGCTCCATATCCAAGTGCTGTTGTGTGTTCACCTGTAGTGTTAGAATCTAAAGATTCTGCTCCTACCGCAGTGTTATAAGAAGCAGTAGTGTTAGCTGTTAAAGAGTTGTAACCCACTGCTGTGTTATTAGAAGCAGTAGTAGTAGCATCACCTGATAGTCCACCTACAAAGACATTTTGCGTTCCTGAAGTTAAAACATAACCAGCATTTCTACCTATCGCAGTATTATCTGCTCCAGTAAGTACACCTCCACCTCCTGCAAAAGCCCCAATTAAAGTTGAACTTGTAGCGGTAGTAAGACCAAGACCTGCATCAACTCCTACTGCCACATTATATGCTTCAGCGCTTGCGTTTTGTACTTTTAATGAGCGATAACCAATCGCAGTAGAACTGCCTCTTGTATCTTCTGTAGATAAGGCTTGGTAACCAACAGCAGTGTTTGAAGTACCCGTAGTAATCGCAGTACCAGCACTATCACCTAAACCTACATTATAGTCACCAGTAGTTATTGAGTCTACTGCGTTAGCACCGAGTCCAATGTTTGAGGTTGCTGTGGTTGTTATCTGTAAGCCACCGACAGTATTTGTACCAAGTACAATAGCACCTGTCATAGTTCCACCAGCTTTAGGTAGTGCTGCTGCTGCGGTAGCAGTAGTTGAAGTTAATACTCCATCTCTAGTAGCTATGTCTACGCCATCAAAAGTTGAATTGGTAGTAATTGCTCCAGTCATAGCTCCACCTGCTTTAGGCAAGGCTGCGTTAGCTGTAGTGTTACCTGTAACGCCAGTAGCTATATCTGTATTAATTGAGTTGGCTAACTTGGCAGCAGTTACATTGTCATCTAATATCTTAACTGTTGTTACCGCGTTGTTAGCTAGTTCAGCAACTGTAATGGCATTGTTAGCTATGTCCTCTGCAACAATAACATCAACTCCAAGCTTGGCTGAAGTAATTGCATTGTCTGCTATCTTAGCTGTTGTAACTTGAGCATCTTTAATGTGAGCAGTGTCAATAGAAGCATCAACATATTGGTCAGAGTCAATTGAGTTAGCAGCCATTTTAGCAAGTGTTACTTGTGCGTTTGCTATATGGGCTGTGTCAATTGAACCATCTACATAATGTTCTGATCTAATTGAATTGTCGTGTAAGACATTATCAATGGTTACTTTCTTAGAAGTACCGCCATCGTTAATTAATAATTCTTCTGCTCCGTCTGTTGCAGTAAGTGCTGTTAGTGCTGATACTTTTATTTGTGGCATTTTTATTGCTCCGTGATAATATATTGAATTTGATTTTCGGGTTGAACTAACACCGAAACTTCTCTAACTAAATAACTTCCATCTTCTGTAGTAATTTCCTGACTTAAAGTAAACTTAGGAATAAATGCTGCTGCATATATTCGTCTGTAATTTCTTACAGCTAGAGCGTTTCTTTTTTTCCAATACATTCGTTTTGGCATTATTCTCCTAAGTTAGTGGTTTGTTTAACTGACTTCCTGTCATACTCTTTCGATGTTTTTCTCTTTGATTCCATATAGTTGCATCATAACCAAATGTAGGTTTAAAATTACTAACAGAATAAATACGTTCTGCTTTTTCATTACATTCTGGACAGTCTATTCCTTTTTTTACTTCAGAATAATTTACTAATTCTTCTGTAATGTGTTTATTTTTACATTGAAAATCGTAGTGAGGCATATGTATAATTATAATTAACTCAGAAAAACCCCCTCGTGAGAAGGGGCTTCAGCTTAATTAACTATTAAGCAGGCATAACAAACGCAAGACCAGATTCATCACGAAGTTCTCCAACTCCATAAATCGTGTCAGACGTAAATAAATCGCCTAACCACTCTTGTTTGTACTGTGTTTGAGAACGAATACCCATAGACTCTGCTAAAACTAGAGCGTCTTTGTGCATCATAACTCCAACACGTTCTGTACCAGCCGCACTATTACCTGTACCACCACTTGATTTAACAGTCGCACAGTTAGTAGAAACGTACACGTCTACACCGTAGATTTGTCCGATTTTACCAGTTTTAATTGCATCGCCATTTCCGATAAACTGTTGTTCAGTAAATCTTTGAATGCTTAACAACGTACTTGCTGCTATTGGTGGTATAATTAATGCACGATTATCCATAGGGACATCAGCATTATCTAATCTCAAGATAAACGCACGAATACCAGCATCTGAAATAGCTGCTTCGTTAGTACCAGAAAAAGCAGTTGTGCCTGTTCCAATAAACGCAGTATCGTAAGACTTATCTACAGTAGCACCACTGTTAAAACCTTCGCCTAAAGCTAAAAGGTCAGTGTCAACTTGCTTCGCGAGCGCATAGCCCGCATCGTCCGTGTAGAACTTACGAAGTGAGTTTAGTGCTTGTACAGCTACGATATCTTCCATCAACACAGAATACTCGTAGTGTTTATTAACTGAGATTTCAATGTCATTGTGAACATCGTTTTGTACATTAACTGCTACATTTTTTACTTTTAGATTCGCTGAACCTCTTGTCGGCTTTGGAATGTGAATTGTGTCACCTTTTTTACCTTTATGAGATAAGCGAGTCACTAGATTTGCAGCAACCAAATTAGACTTGTATGCAGCAATTGTTTCATCAGACCAGATTTCTGGAATGAACTTTGCTGCAGTAGTGATATTTTGGTTACCGGCACCTATTGCTGCCATATATTACTCCTTGTATTATAGTATAAGAAAAATTATTTAACTCTTCCTTCCGCATAGGCTTCGTAAATATCATCAGCTAAGTCTGCATATCTATTAGGGTCAGTTTGCTTGAGTCTAATCAAGTCTGCTCTGCGATATACTTTCTTACCTGCTGTAGATTCAGATGAACTTCTTGATTCGGTCTTACCAGTTTTTAGAGCTTTCTTTCTTGTGTCAGCTTGTTCTTGTTTAACTTCTGCAGTTTTATCAATCATTGAACGCTCTTTCCAGTGCGTTAACAATTCATCGGCTGCACCATAGTTATACTTATCAGCTTCTTCAAATAAGTCTGTTCTAAATGTACTAGCTTTTACCCAATCTTGAAACTTAGAATCTTTTACAATGTCTATGTAATCTGGATGAGCTTGTTCCAATTGTCCTTGGCTAGACTCTTGTTGTTGTTTAGCCTGAAACTGTTGGAACTCTTGAAACTTAGGATGTTTTTCTATTAACGAATTAACCGATTTACTGGGATCGTCAAAAAAATCATCTTCTGCTTCGGGGGCTGAGTTTTCTGTTTGTTGACTTGTCTGTGGTCCATTTCTAGATATTTCAGCCTTGAGAAAACTATCCGAAAGATTTCGCAACTCTCCAATCTCTTGGCTTTTACGTCCAAGTTCTTGTTCTAAGTTTTGATAACTTTTAACTATATCCTCTACACTTTTACCGGAGAACTTGTCTGGTACTTCAAAAGCAGGTTCTTGTGTTTCTGCTTCCCCCATACTCAGGGTTTCATCTGGCTCTATTGTGTTTTCTACTGTTGTGTCTATTGTATCTGTTGTTGTATCTGTTGAAATGTCTTCAGGGTCTACTACTATACTGCTCATATATTTTCTCCGTCCCAATAGGGATTATGAAGTGTAAAAAAGATGACGCTAGATGTCTAGTTCTGTCATCGCTGCTTTTGTTGCTTCATCTAAAACAATCATTTGTCTTAGAATTGACAACTGACCTCTGGCGAACCATAAGTCTTTTTCGTTATCAATAGAGTCTATTCGTTTTACTGATTCAGATAATGTTTTTAATTCTTCAATTAAAGCTATCCATCCATCAGACTCGACTAGATTAATTCTATCATCATAAAATTGTTTGTCGTCTACTACCATTATTTTTTAAAGCCTTTTTTCATACTAACATATGCTTTTTTAGAAATAGTAGATTTCTTTTTAGTTCTACTAGTACCTTTTTTCTTCCTAGCATTTATGTTTGCGTATAATCCTTTCTTTACCATTATGCTGTTCTTGTGTTTTTCTTTTTGTTTCTAGCACTAATTGCAGCGGCTTTCTTTTTAGCATCTGCTTTACTTGATGCACCCCAAGCGTTTAGGGATAACAATAATCTTGTTTTTTTACCTTTAGAATCTCTTTCAGGTCCAGCAGTTCCACCCATACGAGCCAAAAAAGAAGCTCTTCTAGGATTGTCACCAGATTTTACCGGCGGCTTTAGAGTTCCTTTTTTATAACTTGCTCTTCCTTTAGCGTTTAAACCGCCTTTGGGATTCTTACCTGCCTTTCTAGTCCAAGCTTCTGTCCTTGACATATTATCCTTGTAGTTTTTCTCTTGCTGTTGCTATGTTTAATAGTGTTTCAGACTGTAGATGTTCTACTTCAGGAATATTTCTCATTGTTTCACTTTGTTTATTTTCTGTGTCTGCTTTTAGTTTTTCAATAGAAGCTAAATCTTTTTGTAGTTTAAGGTATTTTTCTTGAATTTTAAGCTCGTTTGGTTGTGCTGCTCCAGCTTCTGCTGCATTTTTCATAGCCTTGGTCTGTTCTTGTTGTCCTTGTGCCATTGTTTTTTGAACATCTGCTTGAGCTTGTTGCATTTGAATTCCCATAGCCATCTGTTGCATTTCTTGTTGTTGCGGATCTGGTTCCATACCTTGCATTAAAGATTGAACTACTTGATCTCTATTATGTATACTAGAATTTTGAAATACAGATAATAATATTACATTAAAAGCAGGAGAATCTTTAGGTATAGCCTGAAGTAAACTAACCATCTGTTGTGATTCTAATTCTTTAGCCATAATACCCATAGTAGAATAAGGTACAAATTTATAATCTACAATAGGATACCTTTCAACATCAAACTGTATCTTACGCCACAATGATTTGTTAATTAAAGGTATTAAAAATGTATTTTGAAAGTTCATTAGAGTACGTTTCTGTCTTTTGATTGCAGAAGATTGTTGCATAGACATACCAGCAGATGTAGCTCTTTCTGCACTTCCTGTATCTGCAGCACCGGTTCCCATTTGTATCATATTCTGAAGTGCTTGGACTTGCATATATGTATTTTGGTCGGTGTTTCCTAATGTTAATGGCATTATAGCCTGTCTAGGGTCGCCATTAGTAAGAATAGTTTTGCCCGGTCTTACATCTAGTCTGACACCCCTTGGTAGTCTAGTAGCGTCTGCGGCTAACATAGGTGTAGTAGTTAATGCTAAAGAGTCAATACGCGCTCTCATCTCTGCATCTAATGCTTTTTGTGGGTTATAGCCCTTCTCGCAAACGCCCCTCCCCCAGAATTTATTGGGAACGATGTCGTGTTGATACGATATGAATGGTCTATCTTCCATCATAAATGGATTACGTTCTGCTCTTAGTATGTGAGTATCGTTAGCCATAGTTACTACAGCTTCTACTAATTCATCATCATTGTACTCAAAATCATCAGTATCTTCTTTTTCTGATAAGAACCTAGCAGGTACTTTACCCCAGTATTCTGTAATTTTAATTTGGTCGTTAGCATCAGCACGAGATTCTTCAGGGTCAAACCCTGTAAATTTTTCCATAGCATAACTACTTTCTATAGCTACGTCTCTGTAGATACCATTTTTAACACCTTCAATTATACTGTGTCTAGGTTTAATAACTTCGTGTGCAACACCAAGAGCTTCTTGTATAGTTGTAGCTGAAGGGTCTATTAAAAATTCTTTAGGGCTAATTGCCTCTATACTGACATCAACAACTTGTTTTTCGCTAATAACTCGTTGAGTTGTCATTGTTCCTTCTACTTGCACTTCTTCAGGATATCTTTGTGTATTTTCTTGTACGGATATTTTACCAATTCCAGTACCATACACCGCACCATTTAAAAACACCTCACACATAGCATCTTTACATCCAGTAGACTCTAGATCTTCCTGTAGTAAATTACGTAAGTATTCAGCATCTGAAGGGTCTTGGTCGAGCATATCATCTTTGATATCAAACCATTTACCTCTACCAAACGTAGCTTCCTCAATTTCTGCAACTGACGATTCAACTGCTTGTTGTAGTGCCGGTGCTATTAATCTAGATTTTTCCGCGTCTCTAGTCTTATCACTTGCTTTCCAGATGCCGCGCCATAGACGATAATATTCGTCCCACATATCTAAATAATTAGAATCTCTGTGGTTTCTCCACTCTTCTAGACGTGTGTCTAGCCAACTAGCTAGTCCTTGGTACTCTTGTTCGTCTTCATCACCAATCATTTAGTATCCTGCAACTTCATCATAAGGTTCCCATTCGTCTTCTAATTCAATTGTGTGCATATAGTCTGCCACACTAACTTGGTCTATATAAGCTAAAGCATCAATAATGTCATCGTGTGTGCCTTTACTTGGAAATTCTAGTAACTGTGTTTCTAAATCTTTATTCCAACTAGGGTTACGATTAAATGTAATCTTACCGTGCTCTAGTCTACCCTGTAAAGCCCACGTAATTCTATCTGCTTTCTTTTTACCACCGTGGGTTACATCTGAAATGACAACCCATTGTCCTTGTGTTCGCATCTCATCTTGTAGATAAGGTAATATAGCGTTCTTCAACGCACCAGACTCTATCCCTACAGTCGTTGCTTGATTTTCAATTGCAGCCTGTAGTATTTTAGAAGCAGTTTCTTTAATGCCCCATCTACCGTGGAGTATATCTTTGACCCACCACTTGTCAGCATAGACTTTAACGATAGCAATTGCAGTTTCATCCAACTTACTGCCTTTAATGCCACGTTCTTTTTCCACTTGTTCATATCCTGCAGGGTCGACTGCAATAACGTAGTTACCTTCGTCAGGTTCTTCATCATCATATTTAATCCATTCATTTTTAAAGATGCCACCTGTAAAAGATACAAAACTAGCTTCAAATTCTTGTCTAAAAGCTTGAGTAGACATTGTTCTTCTAGCTACTTCTACTTCTTTTGGGTCTATTAGAGGGTTATCTATTGATGTATACTGGAATGATTCCCAATCTTCATCTTTATCTGCCTCTAAATACAAATCATAAAAGTGATTCTTCCCGGCGGGCGTGCCTATAAAGAGTGCACCACCTTGAACGTCAGCAAGAGTTGGTCTTATTATCTGTTCCCATACTTCTACCTTCATACTAGCGTACTCATCGAGTACAACGTAAGCTAGACCTACGCCTCTTAAAGTATCTGGTCGGTCACTGCCCTTTAAACTAATTCTTCTACCATTAACTAACTTCATAGTAGCTGTATTTTCGTGGGTTGTTTCTATAAGGTCTGTATCTTGCAACAGTTCCTTAAGCATATTCCACATAATATCTTTAGCTTGCTGGAAAGTAGGACCTATGTAAAACACATCCTTACTTTCTGATTGTAGAGCTTTAATAATAAGTATCCAAGCTGCCAATCTAGACTTACCAAATCTTCTTCCTGCACTTACAACCTTAAATCTAGCGGTACTATTAAATATCTCTAGTTGTGCGGGATGTAACTTTACATCTAATTCTTTACTCACTACTGGCTATCTTAATAATAGTCTCATCTATCTTAGACTCTTCAATAATAACACCTTCGTCATATTCTAAAGGTTCTTTTTTGTCAGCTTCTATTATTTTTTCTGTAAGACCACCAACATTGATAATAACATTGCCTTTATCTTCTGAAGACCTAAACTCTACTGCCTTAGTGGTAGGAATGATTCTATCCATACACATCTTAAGACAAGTCCTGTCACCTTCGAGTGCTAAGTCTATAACCTTCTGGACAATTTCTGGTCCTTTGTTAGACATTAACTCTCTACTTAGAGCTGTAAACTTATTGACGCTACCTTTTGGTCGACCCTCTGGATTTAGGGACTTCATTCCCTTAAATAAATTAGGTGAACCTTTGTGTTTTGAAGGCATTCTTGTTTTCTCCTTAGTGATACTATAGTTTCAGCTAAAGAGGAATATTTAGAATGATTATAAAGGTTGTTTCTAAGAGAAGCCTTTTAGGTGAAGTTTAGATAATAATAAATGTTTAATCTATAGTAATATTATAGCATACTTTTCTATGTTTGTCAATAGCATAATCTTCTTTATTTCACTATAGTCCCTCTCCGCACCTCCAGTTTCTAGAATTACCCTAGTAAATAGCTGTTTATACTCGAATTTACTCTAATCTGCGAGTGAGCTTAAATTTAAAACTATAAAGATCATATTGAGCCTCCCCTAGGCCTAATTGTGGTATATATACAACAAGTGTTGCACTTTTGTAACTTGATTAGGGACTAAGCAGGGACTAAGCAGGGACTAAGC
>Ga0115003_10003762_pt1 | contig 11869 bp, 11 predicted proteins | sample ArcticOcean_MG_C_7_FD_88736 | JGI IMG/M metagenome (GOLD analysis project Ga0115003, IMG submission 88736) | Marine microbial communities from western Arctic Ocean - ArcticOcean_MG_CB11_88 | ecosystem: Environmental > Aquatic > Marine > Oceanic | place: Arctic Ocean: Canada Basin | collected... | reverse complement strand
TCGGCCGGCGGCTTGTGCTGGAGATAAAGCGTCAGCGAGCCGTCCTCGCCTCGCACCAGACCGTCGGTACGATCACCAATGCTGTAGCGCGCGATGGCGTTCTCAACGAGAGACCGAGTCTGTGCGTCGTACACCGACAGCGACCAAAATCCGTTTACTGGGGCAGGCCGTCCTTCGGGAAGTGGAGCCGATAACGACGGCTGCCCATCAGCGGCCGGCCTCGTTCGTCCTTGACCGCGGCTGGGTAGACACTTTCCTCAGGAAGGTTCGCGTAGCCACCCAGCGCGACGCTTGCGCGCAATAGGTAGTCGTGGCCGAAGCGCCCGGCGTCCTGCAACGTGATCCAGCCATTCACGGACCGCAGTGCGCTTCGCGTGGAGCCTTGTACCAATGCATTGCCGGATTTAATTGCGCGCTCAAGGCCGCGACGCGTAGCGGCATCGAGAGACGCGGGCTCGAACGGCTTCCCCGCGCCGATTCCCACGCTCGCAAACTGTGTGAGCAGTCCCTCTTCCGAGGGCCGCTGCGGGTTGTCGCGCAAGAAACGGTCGAGGATCGCAAATGCTGCGAGGCTTGTGTGAGGGCTGATTCGTTCTCCGGCCGGTGGCACTGGCGGCTCGCCGCGTTTGCCACTGCGCCAATCTGCGAGTGGCGTGGACCAGAAGCCTTTTAAGAGCGCTTGTGCTTCGGGAAGGTCGTCGAGACCACGGACAAGCAGCCGTCCCAATATCCAAACGTGCTGGGTGTCGACGATCACCGGGGTGAGTTCCTTGGGCAATGTGCCATCCCAACCAGGACCGACGAGTGCGTACTCTTGCTCCTGCGTACCCATAGTGCGGCGACTCAGATGCTGCACTTCTGCGAAGAAATTCGTCACGGCCATCATGTAGTAACGCCCGTGCGTGTCGGGTGTGTGTAATACGACGGGTCCCTTTGAGAGGTCGAACCAACCTCTGAAGTAGAGTGTGTCGTTGTTTGGCGCACGCAGGCCAGCTTGCGTGGATGGCGTCACAAGTTGCTCGGAATGAGAGAAGTGATTGACAGACGCGAGTACCTGCTGGTCCTGCTCGATCGCATGAGTTTGGGCATGCATTTGCGCTGTGAGGTCTACGATCGGATAGCCGTAGACGTAGGCCAAGGTTCCCACGTGAAAGGCCAGCTCTTCGCGATAGCGCTCGGCTGCGGCTTGGCGCGTGCTGCGATCTTCGGCGACCGCCGGAAGCGTGGCCAATAGGGCGGCTACCAAGATCGATGCTGCGAGGCATGCGGGCCTGGCGAGTTCTCGAGTGGATTCCTGATGATTTCGAATGTCGTTTTTTGTCATCATGGGTCGAGCGTATCGCGATCATGGCCGGATAGGGAAGGGGCCTTGCCGGCTCCGATGTATTGACAGACCCTTGAAACACGAGCCCCGCCGATGAAGCCGAATTGGTATCCATTCTCCCTGTAAGAGTCTTGATCGCATTTACCCGTCGCTCGGAGTCGCCTTTCATGTCCGCCTCATCGTCACCCCAGCCGTCATTACGCGTAGCCGTCATTGGAGCGGGGCCTTCCGGAATCGCAACCGGCCATGAACTGCTCGCCCAAGGTTTCAGCGAGTTCACCATCTTCGAAAAGGCCAGCAAGCCCGGCGGCACCTGGCACAACGAATCGTATCCGGGTCTTGCGTGTGATGTCTGGGCGCACTCGTATACCTACAGCTATGCACCCAACCCCGACTGGAGTGCGAGCTTTGCAGAGCGCGCGGAGATCGAAGCGTATTTGCAACGCTGTGCGAAAGACTTCGGGCTTGAGCCGCATATTCGCTGCAACACGTGCATTACCCACGCCCACTACCAAGGCGACGGCGTTTGGCAGTTGCAAAGTGCTGAAGGGAATACGTTCGAATTTGACGTCGTGATTAACGCCATGGGCAACCAACACACGGCGCTGTATCCGGAAGTCAAAGGGATGGACAGCTTCGAAGGTCCGAGTTGGCATTCGACGACGTGGGACAACGATGTCGACCTTTCGGACAAGCACATCGCGATCGTGGGGTCAGCGGCGAGCGCGGTTCAGGTCGTTCCGGAAGTCACCAAGATGGCCAAGCAGGTGACGGTATTGCAGCGCACCCCCAACTGGATCATGCCACGCGGTCGCGTCACCTATTCTGATTCGAAGCGGAAGCTCTTCAACCTGGTGCCGCCATACCTGCGGATTACGCAGAAAGTTCAGCGGGCGCTTATGGGGATGATCGAGCAGGCTTCGACCCTCGGGCATAAGCGCATGGACCAGTTCGAAAACCGGGTGCTTGGGTTCATTAAAAAGGCGATCGACGATCCGAAGACGCAAGAAGCCGTCACGCCGAAGAGCCGCTACGCGTGCAAGCGCGGCCTAGTTTCGGATGACTTCTATCCCTCGTTGAATGAGGAACATGTTGAGTTGGTCGCCGAAGGCTTGACCGAAGTACGGCCGAATTCGATCGTAACGTCGAGTGGACGCGAGATCGAATGCGATGTCATCGCATACTGCACGGGTTACAGGATCCTCGACTTCGATCGCATCGAGGTCACGGGTCAGAACGGCGAATCCCTCGCAAAGGTGATGCACGAAGCGCCCGAGGCCCACAAAGGGATCAGCGTTCCGAACTTCCCAAACTTCTTCTTTGCCGTCGGTCCCAACGGGTTGGTGCTGAACGTCCCGTACTTCATGACGGTGGAGCAAAACGTCGCGACGATCGTGCGCCTGTTGAAAGAGAAGCAGAGTGCAGGCGCGAAGGCCATTTCAGTGAAGGTCGAAGCGAGTCGGGAGTACAACGACTGGCTACTCCCACGCTTCCCCCTCTATTCCTGGGGCCACGGCTCTTGCAACAGCTATTACCGCTTCGACAATGGACGCGCACCGTTCTTGTTCCCGGGCAACTTCAAGATGTACAAGAAGCTTCAGGACGCGGGCGGCCTCGAGGACTACGAGACCGCTTAGGCGACTACGCCGACCAGAATTGGCAGCATGAGTTTGCGTTCGGGTAGGGCGAGCCGGTGTGCGCCGTCTAAAAACACGAAGTACTGTAGCGCCAAGCTTTTTCGACGGTTTCGGTCTTTCGTGCTTCGCATGCATGCATCGACGGGGTCATCTTGTTTTTGTCCCGGGCGTTGGGGGCGGCCTGGTTTTCGAACGGGATGCGAGTGCATCGCAGTACGTTGTCCAAATTTAGAGGTTGTCGTGCGAGGTCATGGAGAGCACTTCGTCGTCAGATGCTTGAATGCCGGCGCATACGGTCGGGGTAGGGCCCATAAAGATCGATCGATCGCGCTTGATTGACGGAAAGGATCTTCCCCATTGAGCCTCGTATCCATACTGATCACCGGCGGCGGGTCAGGTATCGGCGCCGCACTTGCTTCCGAGCTTGCAGGCCGGGGTTGTCGCGTCCTCGTTTCGGGGCGTCGCGAAAGCGCGCTCGACGCGGTCGCTTCCGCATCGGAACGAATCACGAGTTGTGCCGGTGACGTCACAGTCCCTTCGCATCGCGCGGCGCTCACAGCCGCGTTGTCAGAACTACCCGGACCCCGCGCCATCTTTCACGGCGCGGGGTACTTCCAGACCGGGCTGCTGAATAAACTTTCGGATCAAGACTGGCGACGTTCTTTCGAGACCAACGTCGAAGCGCGATGGGCCTTGTCTCGCGATTGCGAAGGTCTTCTTCGCGGCGGCCGAGTTTTGTTCATCGGCTCCGATGCCGGCGCCAACCCTCGGGCCGGAGCGGCCGCTTACTCGATCGCGCAGGCAGCTTCCGAAACACTCCGAGGCGCACTCCAAGCCGAGTGGGCGGACAGCAGCATTGCGGTCGGTGGCTTCAAGCCTGGCTTAGTGGACACGGACATTGTGCGCGGCTTCATGCGCCTGTCGACAGAAGAATTCCCCGCTCGACCCGCGTATGAGAGCTACGTATCGAGGGGGCAAATTGTTGGGCCCGATGTGATTGCGCGGTTCGCCGCTTGGTTGCTGCTGGACGTTCAGACTCGACGGTTCACTCAAACGGACTGGGACATTCGCGACAAAGAGCACCACATCGAATGGTGCGATGGCCCCCTCTATTCAGAGCCCGAATAGCCCGATAAGATATTCAGGTTCCCTGCGATACTCTGCTGCTTCGCGCCGACTCGACCCTACGAAGGAACCCAACGAAGATGGACGCACCGATCATCAGCCCCGCGAAGCTGGCACACTTCGTCCTCAAGACGAATCGCTACAAAGAGCTCGTCGACTGGTAAGTGCTCGTTCTGGGGGCAAAGATCGTTCATCGCGACAAAATGGCGACGTTCATGACTTACGACGACGAGCATCACCGTCTCGGGATCTTGAACATGCCCGTCATCCCCCAGACGCGAGCGATGGCAGGGGTTGATCACATTGCGTTCAGCTATGGCTCGCTCAGCGATCTGCTCGCGACCTACGAGCGATTAAAGGAAGCTGGGATCGAACCGGTCTGGCCGGTCAACCACGGTACAACGTTTTCCTTCTACTACCGCGACCCGGACTCCAACGCGATCGAGCTTCAGGTGGACGTCTTTTCGTCTTTGGAAGCGACCCACGAGTTTCTCCGGGACGGTCGCTTTGCGATCAACCCGATTGGCATCGATTTCGACCCAGAGGACATCCTGGCGCGCCACAAGGCTGGCGCAAGTGATGAGGAGCTGATGCGTTGGCCGGAAAAAGTAACGGCCCGCACGGAGCCACCGGCCGCTGCGTACCTTGGTCACTTTCATACGGCACTCTTCAAGGCCGCTGGTCTCGCGAAGTCCCGCTCTCGCCGGTCATAGTCGTTGACGGCTCGGCCGAGCCTGCGTATGTCGAGATTGTTGGGATCGAAAACAGGAATGTCAAAGTTCTGGGGGCTGGTGAATTTTACCCGAAAGTTCGACTCGCCTGGTGGCCACGATGGCTGTTCTTGCATTGCTGCCCTGGCGGCCTCTTGCGGCGGCAGCGGATACTACTTGGATCACGGCTTGAGACGACGAGGTTCGCGCTCCGGGTCAGTTTACGTCTACAACGGCGAAGAGACCGAATGGGGAGACGCAGGAAAACTCACCGCGCACGATGGCCGTGAGTTCGACGAGTTCGGAACTGTGGTCGCGAACGACGAAGGCACGATTGGCGTAGGCGCCGACGCCGAAGACGGTCGGGGTGATCATTCGCGCACCGCGTACGTGTTCGGCGACTCGCCACGGTGCAAGCTTTTGGTCGGCAGCAGCGAGCAGGCGATACTCAGGCCCGATTTATTTGAGCGGCGTAAGGCTGTCTCAACCTACGGCCAATTGAGATCGATTTTTCGATCCCCTCAGATCGCCCGAGGAAGAGTTTCGGTTCGTATTGCATTCGCCGTCATTCAGGCCACTTTTCGGCGCGCCGCTTTCCGTCGTCAGCTCGCTATGATCGTTCGCGCTGAGGTGCCGCAGGGCGCTCGAATGAACAGGAGCTAGCAAAATGGTTTCAGAAATTTTTGATCCCGCGCGTTGGGAAGTGGTCCCGAAGTTTTCCTTCGAAGACATCACGTACCACCGTGCCGTCGATCAAGGGACCGTGCGCATCGCCTTTAATCGCCCCGAAGTGCGCAACGCTTTTCGGCCGCAGACTGTGGATGAACTCGACCGTGCGCTCGATCATGCACGCCGATCAACCGACGTCGGCGTCATTCTGTTGACCGGAAACGGCCCCTCCCCTCGCGATGGCGGTTGGGCGTTTTGCAGCGGTGGCGACCAGCGCATTCGAGGGCGCGATGGCTACAAATACGCCGATGGTGAGTCTTCCGAATCGATTGATCCCGGTCGCACAGGCCGGCTGCACATCCTCGAAGTCCAGCGCCTTATTCGCTTTATGCCCAAGGTCGTGATCGCGGTGGTGCCTGGCTTTGCTGTTGGAGGCGGGCACAGCCTCCACGTGATTTGCGATTTGACGTTGGCCAGCCGTGAACACGCTGTCTTCAAGCAAACTGACACGGATGTCGCGAGCTTTGACGGTGGCTACGGTTCCGCTTATCTCGCAAAACAGATCGGGCAGAAGTTCGCGCGCGAGATCTTTTTTATGGGCAAGGGCTATACCGCCGAACAAGCGCACAACATGGGTATGGTGAATGCCGTTGTCCCCCACGCCGAACTCGAAGCGACCGCACTCGAATGGGCAGCGGAGATCAACTCGAAGAGTCCAACGGCTCAACGCATGGCAAAGTTTGCGATGAACCTGGTCGACGATGGTTTGGTGGGGCAGCAGATCTTCGCGGGTGAAGCCACGCGTCTCGCCTATATGACCGACGAAGCCGAAGAAGGCCGCGATGCCTTTTTGGAGAAACGCGATCGGGACTTCGGTCGCTTTCCCTGGCACTACTAAGTCGGCGTCGTGTCTTGACCAGTGTTCACTCGTTGCGTTCCCTCGCTGGGCGCTCGCTTCTTTGAGATTCGAAGGAACCGTGAGATCCTTATTTTTCTAGAGACGAAATTAACCGTAGATGAAAGATCAGATGAGTCAGGCGCCCCCCCTCTCGAACCGTTCCCTCGTCAATAACCAGACCGGAGTGTCCGGCGACTGCGTAGACTGTGGACGTCGGCATTCGCTGGCAGTGGGCCAGGCCAAAGCGCACGCTTTGCGGATGATGGAAGAATTCGAAACGCTTCAACGTCTCGACTACCTCGCCGCTGAGGCCGATGCAGATCCGAGTCTTTGTTTCGAAAGGGTCTTCGCAGAAAGAGGCAATATGTTCGGCGTGCTCGAATGCGTTGATGCGGAAGGCAATACGGTCTTTCTCCGCGCGTTTTCGGCGCTGACCGGCGGTGCGCGGATCATCGATGGTTGGGTTCCGCCATTGCTAAGCGAAGAACTCTATGAAGACGTGATCTTGCCGGCACAGCGCGAGATCAAATGGCTGACGACGGAGATGAAAAGCCTTAAAGCTTCGGGGGCTCCGGTGGACGAAACCGGAGCGCGCCGTCGGCGCGTATCGCAAGGACTCTGGGAGCGAATGTGTTCCGAATACAAGTTCCAGAATTTCCGAGGTGAAGTTCGCGCACTCAAGGACGCCGCATTGCCGGGGTCGCCGATCGCGGGTGGGATGGGGGAATGTTGTGCGCCGAAGCTGCTCACCTTTGCAGTGCGCAACGGGCTCCGGCCGGTTGGAATCGCGGAATTTTTTTGGAACGGGCAAACTTCAGGTGCGCGCACACCTGAGCCCAATCCCGAACTGCTCGACGCGAGTCGAGTGTCGGGTGAGTTCTATCCAAGTTGCGCGGCACGCTGTCAACCGATACTGGGGTTCATGTTGTGCGGGCTAGACACATGAGCGAGCCGCGCTTGAAGATCGTTCATGAAGACGAAGCCTTCGTCGTGGTCGATAAGATAAGTGGAATGCTTTCGGTTCCGGGGCGCGGTCCAGAAAAGCGGGACTGCGTTGCCGAAAGAGTCCGTGAAATGTATCCCGGTGCGCCTGAACAACCTGCCGTGCATCGCCTCGACATGGACACGTCCGGGTTACTCGTCGTTGCGCGCAACGTGGACGCGCATCGGCAACTTTCGATTCAGTTTCAAAAACGAGAAACCCGCAAGCGCTACGTCGCACTGCTGGACGGTGTTTTGTCAGATGACCGTGGGACGATCGAGCTTCCGTTTCGTTTGGACATCGACAATCGTCCGTATCAAATTTATGACCCGGAACATGGCAAAGTCGGCATCACGCATTGGGAAAAACTTGGCATCGAAGACCTTTGGACCCGGATCTCTTTCGTGCCGATCACGGGACGGACGCATCAGCTTCGTGTGCATGCCGCACATACGCGTGGGCTCGGGATACCGATCGTAGGCGATCCGCTGTATGGAAACGGGACAGGCCCAGGGCAGATGAAGCTCCATGCGGTCGAACTCGGCTTCCAGCATCCAACGAGCGGTGCGGAGATGAACTTTGCGACGGAGCCATCTTTCTAAAGGCTAAAGGCTCGCTAAAGGCTAAAGGCTCGATTCACGGTTGCGCAATGGCGTCGGCGAGATCAAGGCGAAGCAACCAACCGTTGTCGACTGCGGCGTAAATCGAAGCGCCCGAATCAATCGCGAGATCGCGAATTCGCAATCGTTGTTAGCGCAGCAGGCTGCGATCGGATTTCGTCCAATCGAGTTTCCCGTCCTCGTTTGTTGGTAACGGAACTAGCCCTCGCCCCACCGCCGCGCTTAACAAGTGAGCTTGCGATTCAGGCAACCCACCGCCTCGACAGAATTCGAGTTGGGTCGGCGCAATGCTTGATGGAGACCACGTCTGTCATGGCGAAACAAGAGTGCTTCTAAACGTAGAACTGCGAAAACCATTTCCGATGAATGGCGATCGGGCCGTCGCCGTCGCACAACACGGGATTCTCGCGGTAGATCTTGTCGCGCCATATCGGGATGTCGTCCTTTACCCCTTCGGCGAAACTGAAGAGCAGGGTCTTGCCCATGTCGTCTTCTTCGAGGCTCTTCGTCAGGAGTAGCGACCAACGCAGTAAGGTTCGATCGTCTTCCACCGGAGTGGTGACGTTATATAGAAGGAACTCGCCCGTCACTCCGGGCGTAGAGCCGGCGACGTTCTTTGCCCATACGGAAACACTGCCCGGACCGTACGACTCGCGAACTGTTAAGTACTCAGTGGCCGATTCGACATCGCCGACAACGAAATTGTCGCTCGTCTGGAAGGTCTGCACCGTTCGCTTGATGGGGCCATCGATCGTGGCTTCCGCCTCACTGAGTGCGGGCATGCCGTGCAAATATTGGAAATGTGCTGAGTCAACGTCGTTTTCGGAAATCTCTTGCGCGCAGGTGGGCAAGTCGTGCTCGTAGTAGTGGACCTCACCCCATTCGTCTTGATTCGTTTCCAGACCCGCAACGGTTTGCAAGTCAAAGTACGGCTCTCTGCCATCGGGATGGTGCCATGCCATTACCATGCCGTTGATCTCGCGCACCGGAATCGTTTCGGCTACCGCTCGCTTCGGAATTCGTTTTGAATACGGGATGTCAACGCACTGTCCATCTGGTGCCCACTGCCAGTGATGAAACGGACACCGCAACGCCTCGCCCACAACACGGCCCTGGTTGAGAGGCGCACCCAAGTGGGGGCAATAGTTCTCTAGCGCCGCCGGCTTCCCCGACTCGGTGCGAAACATCACGAGATCACGGCCGCAGAAACGAACCTTCTTTACTTCAGCGGGCTTGAGCTCATGCGAAAAACAAAGGCCGAACCAGCCATGCGGTATCGGAAACGGAAACTTGCTCATGCTCTCTGTCCCAAGTCTGAAGTCGAGGTCTGCACGAACGATCAAAGAAACAAGGTTACTTGACGTTGCTGCGCCCTATTCTAGCTGCAGTCAACGGAATCGAAAGTGGTCGTTTTGATTGGCATAGGGATGGGCTGGTCGGCATGACTTCGTTCGTGACTTCCATTTTAAATCTGCATGTTGATGGCGCGTGCCGCGAGCCATTCATTGTTCACCGGCAGAGCCGCGAGTTTGGCATATTGGCATTTCGGATGGCAATATGATGCATTTGGAGCCAATCACAGGAGTGCTGCCAAGTGAAAGTAATTCAGACCCCGGAAGAGCGTTTCGCGAATCTCTCCAACTACCCATTCGCGCCCAACTACGCAGCAATTCCGGACCTCGACGGCGGCACCCTTCGCATGCACTACATCGACGAGGGTCCGAAAGACGCCCCGCCGATCGTGATGATTCACGGCAACCCGAGTTGGTCTTACTTGTGGCGCAACATCATTCCGCCAGTGGTTGCGGCGGGCAACCGCGTGATCGCAATCGACCTTGTCGGTTTGGGGCGTTCAGACAAGCCAACCGAGATGTCCGACTTTTCGGTTGCGCGACACGTGGAATGGGCGCGTTCAGCGTTGATAGACGTGCTTGACCTCAAAGACATCACGCTCGTTCTGCATGATTGGGGGGGCGTTGTCGGACTCCGCATCTTGCATCATCACCCCGACCGCATCGCGCGAGTCTGTATTACGAACAGTGGGATTTTTCTGCGCGACCCCGCTGAACCCATGCCTGAAAAGATCGAACCGGCGGGCCCCTTCGCAGACTTTCAGAAGATGGTTCGCGAAACGCCAGACTGGCCGCACTGGGAAATGTTGCGTGCACTCTGCTCGGTAAAGCTTCCGCAGGAAGTCGTCGACGGCTACCACGCACCCTATCCGTCGCCTGAGTACATGTGTGGCAATCGCCAATTCACCCAACTGCTCGCGACGACACCGGACAACCCGCAGTTGCCCGACAACTGGGAAGCCTGGCAGACCATCAAACAATTCGATCGACCCATGCTCACGATCATGTCGACCGGCGACCAAGTCACAAAAGGAAGCGAAAAGCGCTTCATCGCAGAAGTGCCGGGATGTGCGGGGCAACCGCACGTCATTCTCGAAGGCGGCAATCACTTTCTTCAAGAAGACCTTCGCGAAGAGCTTCTCGGTGAACTCTTGCCGTGGCTCGAAGCGACGAAGTAAGCGCGAACCAGTCCACGAATAGCGCTATCGACCGACTCGTCGACAACCCTCCTCTGGCAAAGCGCAAACGTGTCCCAGCCTCGGCGCTAAGCGGCATGCCCTTCATCGGCTTTGAAGGGGACGCCGAAAATCGCCGCCATGTCGATCGTGCGCTTGAGGGGGCAGGGTTCCAGTTCGACGTCGTGATGGAATTGCGTTCCCTTCAATCGATCCTGCGCATGGTGGCTTTGGATCTGGAGCGCGAACCTGCCTACGAAACGCGGTTGGACCCGATTCGTCCTACTGAGGTTTCATCGACACGAAACGCTGGCGCTGCTCGGCAGTGCCAAGCATCACGAGTTCGGCCCCTGCGACGAGTTCCGTCGTGGCGGGCGGGTTCGCGATGAGGTCGCCGTCCGTGCGGATGCCGATGACGTTGAGTCCCGCATCGGCGCCAATCCCACTTGCCGAAAGCAGCGTGCCAATCAGGTGCTCAGGGATCGGCTCGACGAAGAGCTCCGTGCCTTCCCCAACCAAGATTAATTCCTGATCGAGGATCAACGAAGTCAGGGTCTGAATTGCGAGAGACGCGCGACTCAATGCAAAGTCGGCTCCGGCGCGATGGATCGCTTCGAGGTTCCAGTCGTGACTGATCCGGCTGACGATGTGGGCGTCTTCAGACAAACCCCGGCAATAGACCGCGAGGAACACATTGGTCGCATCATCGTTCGTTGTCAGCACGACCGAATGGGCCTCGTCGATGCCTGCCGCCTTGACGGATTGAAGGTTCGCCGCGTCGCCAATGATGACGTGATCGGCATGACTTGAAAGCTCGTTCTGCAGATTGCGGTTTGAGTCAAGAATGGTCACTGAAGCACCGCGATCGCGGAGCGACCGACTCACAGCTCGCCCCACAGTTCCACCACCGATGACGAGCACGGGCGTGTCGAAGTCCAAGTAAATGACAAAAAGCGCGTCGAGTTCGGTGATCTGTTCTTCGGTTCCGACCACCACCGGAACGCTGTGCTCGTGGAGAATGGTATCGGGGCCAGCGGGATTGAGTTGGCCGCGTTCCCAAACGCCGACAATGTTTAGGCCGGTGAGTTGGCGCAGGTTTGTATTTCGAATCGATTGGCCGACCAGAGAAGTGCCGTGAATGGGGAACTCGGCAATCACGAGGTCCTCATATTCGCCAATGCGATGGGCAGTTTGCAAGCCTGCAGTGACCCGGGACGCGAGCTGTTCCCCAAGCCGTTGCTTCAGCGGAATCACCGACGTTGCACCCGCGAGTTCGAGTACGTCTATTGAGTCGATGGCGTCGGCGAATGCCACGATGCGCACGTCCGCGGCAGCTTCCCGAGCGGTCAGGATGATGTTCGAGTTTTCGGCATCGCC
>Ga0115003_10003758_pt1 | contig 11876 bp, 13 predicted proteins | sample ArcticOcean_MG_C_7_FD_88736 | JGI IMG/M metagenome (GOLD analysis project Ga0115003, IMG submission 88736) | Marine microbial communities from western Arctic Ocean - ArcticOcean_MG_CB11_88 | ecosystem: Environmental > Aquatic > Marine > Oceanic | place: Arctic Ocean: Canada Basin | collected... | reverse complement strand
ATCGTGCCCATCGACTGTGAGGTTTATACAAAGTTGCTGCTGCTGCGAGTGGTCAGCAACAATTGAGTTTTCGATCGAAGTAATCACGCCTGAAGTAGGGGCATGCACAGGCACGTCAGAACGGCCTTTGGCAGAAAGACTTATAACAGCCAATTTCTGATATTTGAGCACTTGCTCTCCGATGTCGACTAGTCGGGTAATCTCTCCGCTACTTTCCGCACCAATTGGGATAGTTAGCTGTGGCGGAATCGGTGTCGACATTATTCGCGAGCGCAAAGAGTGTTCTTTAAACGACGGGGGCTGGATGCCGCCGGCAGTTCGTCTGGCAAATACTGAATCGTGACCGAGGAATTTCGATGCTAGCTGCTTTAGAGTACTCATGTGTTCACACCCAGTGAGCTGCGCAGATCGAAATAGGGGGGTGTCGTGTGCGAAATAGCGGGTGCTAAGTGGTTGATCATATCAATGCAATCTACGGGACAGGGCTCGACGCACAGATCGCAGCCTGTGCATTCTGACGTAATTACCGTGTGCATTAATTTTGGCCCACCCAGAATCGCATCCACAGGGCAGGCTTGAATGCATTTCGTACATCCGATGCATTCATCCTCTCTAATTACGGCAACACTGAAGTCTCTAAATTGGCCGTGGGCTGGATCGAGGCCTCGTACCGGTTCATTGAGCAATTCGGCGAGCTCCAAAATTGTCTCTTGCCCTCCAGGGGGACATTTATTGCTCGCCTCGCCCAAGCTTATGGAGCGGGCATAGGGGAGACAGCCCGGGTGCCCGCACTGCCCGCATTGCGTCTGTGGCAGTGCGCGGTTAATCCGATTCACGAGAGATTTCTGCGCCGTTACCTGCCGGGTTAAGTATTTAGTAATCTTCACAAGCACCAAGGCGAAGAGCAGCAAAAGGCTAGCTCCAATGACGAGCTGTGTGAGCCAATGTGAGATCAAAGGTAGCACCGTTCTATGTCAGCCCAGCGAAGCCAAGTAGGCTGATTGTTACGAGACCTGCGGTAATGAGTTGGATAGCGCTGCCTCGAAACGGCGCAGGGACATCCGCAAATTCTAGGCGTGTGCGCAGGGCGGCGAAGCCTACAATTATCAGGGAATAGCCTAGTGCCGCACCGAAGCTATAGGCGATACTTTCACCGAGAGTTAGCACGCTAATGCTACTTAACAGTGACGCTGCGAGTACGGCGCTATTGCCACCTGTTAGAAATAGCAGCAGATGCTGCTGCCTCCTCGAGAAGGGAAAATGCCTCGTGATCACCTGCAGGAAAAGCGTGGTCAATAGGGCGCTTGTCGCCACAAAGACAACTAGGCGAAAGAATTCTAAGTGAAACGGTATCAATATGAAGCGGTAGACAAACAGGTTAACCACAGAAGCCAAAAAAAGGACCACAAAGTTAAACAGAGCAAACTCGATTGCCTGAGGCAATCTCTTCGTCGAATTCAAGAGTGAGGAGACGCCGAAAAGCTGAATCAATATCAGGTTATTTACGAGAGCAGCGGCAGCAATGATGCTGAGGTAGTTTGTCACGAAGCGATGCTTCTCCAACGTTTAGCTAGGCGGCTACTTGAACGGGCCGCTAAAGCGCAGTGATAGCGAGCGGGCGAATACTATCATGTCAGTAGGCTGTGAACAGCTGTGTCGGTTTGGGCGTTCGACACAGCTGGTGAGTCCACTCAGCGCTTTCTAGTCTTTGAAAAGGTTGACAGATTGGCCCGCAGGTATCTGGTAGCGAGCAAGGATGTCCGCTTCGCTTTCGATAGCTTGCTGGTGATTGATGACTAACTGATAACCATTCTTGTTTTCCATCACTACGTTATCAAATTCGTTGTTCTTAATTAGATCTGAAAAGTGAGCGAAGTCTCTCACTAACTCATCATTAACGACCTCCACGATCCAGTTGCGCCAGTCGTGATAACCGAGATTAACATCGGCAGCCATGACTTGAAGTGCTACGACCAATTGCCGCCGGTCTGGAGAGCTCCACTCGTTACGTGCTTGTAAGAGACTTACCGGCGCGGTGCGACTCCAATCATTGCCCCAGCGTTTGATGAGATTCATATTGAGAGGGACGAATAAGATCCCTCCATAGATATAGTATTCAGGGATTTTATCGAACTGTTCACCTGTAACTAGGCTATAACTGTCGAGAGCCTCTCGCGCATCGAGGCTGGTCGTTCGAACTTCGCCTTGCCGGACATAAGTGATATCAACAGAATCACCTACATGGTGTAAATTTATCGCGTGTCTGTAGTCGGTGAGTACATCCTCGGAAAGACGGATACTGCCATCCTCAGCGATATTGAAATCATCAATCTGAAGAATGACATCATTCTTCTGCAACACGCCCTGCGCTGGCGCATCGTCGAAGACTTTTATTACTATTACGCCGTTTTGCTCATTGCTTAGGCCATAGGCTTTCTTTGCGGAAGGGCTGTCGAGGGTTTGTGTACGAAAACCTAAATCGGGGAAGCCATCGTGAACGCCATCTTCACTGTCGGTTAGTACGTGCCGGATCATGCTCGGCGGAACGAAGTAGCCTAGATTCTCCGCGCGACCGCCGCTGTTGGCCTGCATGACAACCCCAACGATCTCTTGGTCGACTATGACAGGCCCACCGCTATTGCCAGGGTTGATGGCTGCATCTATTTGGCCGGCTAGTAGATAGGCGCCAGCATGCGAATAAACCTGCTGCTCAACTCGGGATAGGATGCCTTTGGTGATGCTTAGGGATTTGCCGCCCATCGGGTATCCATACACGGAGACTTCTTGCAGTGGCTCTGGCAGATCGCCAATGCTTAGCGCCTTCAGGTCACTGAAAAACCCGGGTTCGTCAACGGTTATTAGTGCAAGATCGGCTTCATGAGAGATGAAGGTGACTCTTGCCAGGTAGCGTTGTGGATCGTTGTGCTTCTGCGCTTGTACATAGCTCGCGTTCGCTACGACATGTGCATTCGTCAAAATTTGATTACCGGAGATAACCGAGCCCGAGCCGCTGCTTTGCCTGGGTGTAAGCAGGCGCCACGGAGTGAAGTAGTCTGGTGCAGATTGCGTGGTGTAAATCTTTATTACCGAGTCTTCGATTGCTCTTATTTCGCTGTTCTGGGCTGCCGCGACGTGACTAGCTAAGAAGGAGAGCAAAGACAGCGCTAGCAAGAGCATGCGGGACGGCTTGTCCAAAAGGCGGTTAGGAAAACGCATAGCAGAAGACCTCTAGTCCGGTAGTTTATACTCGCATTGTCAAGGTAGTGCATGCCAACACGCGATCCAGTGGTGAAGCTTAATATGTTAGTGCCGATAGCGCCAGTCGCGTTACACGAGCAGGTAGAATAGTTTGAAAACTAGGCAGGGCAACAAGACCTGTTGTTCACAGGGCCGTGAGGGGTGAGTAATCTTGCAGATGATTGTTGCAATCCCAGAGCTTGAGGCTTAGGTCTTGGTTTCAGAAATTAGGTGATGCGCATACCAGGCTGGGCTCCAACATGGGGTTCAAACAACCAAATTTCTTTTCCACCAGGGCCCGCGGCGAGAATCATTCCTTCGGACATGCCAAACTTCATTTTGCGGGGCTTGAGATTTGCCACGACGACAGTGAGCATGCCGACTAGTTTGTCTGGGTCGTATGCTGACTTAATGCCAGAAAAAACAGTTCGCATAATGTCTTTCTCGTTTTTATCTTTACCCAAATTCAGCACCAGCTTCAATAATTTGTCTGCCCCTTCGACGTGTTCGGCGCTAGTGATTTCTGCAACGCGCAGATCGACTTTTGCAAAATCATTGAAATCGATCTCGCTTTCGAAACCTGTAGTATTTTCTAGAGGCTGCTTCGTTGTGTCGGACTTCGTTTTAGAGCGAGCTTGTACCTCAAACTCTTTCTGAGTTGCGTCTACCATAGCCTGTACCTTGTCAGATTCCACACGAGTCATCAGTGGCTTAAATTTATTGATCTTGTGCCCGACCAAAAGACTATCGGCGTGATCCCAAAGCAGAGGTTCTATAGCAAGAAACTGTTCTGCATCTGCTGCCATTTTTGGCAGCACGGGTTTTAGATAACACATGAGCAGACGAAAGGCATTGATGCCACTGCTGCAGATGGCCTGAAGCTCCGGTGATTGCTTGTCAGTCTTTGCGATAACCCAGGGTTCTTTGTCATTGATATACTGGTTCGCCTTGTCGGCGAGGGCCATAATCAGACGAATCGCTTTACTGTACTTGCGTGCCTCGAAGTAATCGCCAATTTCGTTTTTTGCAGCTTGAATTTCGGCGAGTAAGTCGGGGTTATCTGGGTTTTCCGCAAGGTAACCATCGAAGCCTTTGCCGATAAAGCCAGCACAGCGACTTGCTATGTTTACTACCTTGCCGACCAGGTCCGAATTGACTCTAAGTGCAAAATCTTCAAGATTTAGATCGAGGTCGTCGATGCCGTTAGATAGTTTCGCCGCGAGGAAATAGCGCAAATATTCAGGATTGAGGTGGTCAAGATAGGTTCGTGCATTGATAAAAGTCCCGCGTGACTTAGACATCTTTGTACCATCGACGGTTAGAAAGCCATGCACGTGAACCGCTGTAGGTGTTCTGTACCCGGCGCTAGTTAGCATTGCCGGCCAGAATAACGTGTGGAAGTTGATAATGTCTTTGCCGATAAAATGGTACAACTCTGTATCCTGACCTTTCTGCCAGTAATCATCGAAGTTGTAATCTGTGCGATCGCATAGGTTTTTGAAGCTAGCCATATAGCCGATCGGCGCATCAAGCCAGACATAGAAATATTTGCCAGCAGAGCCGGGGATTTCGAATCCGAAGTAGGGCGCATCACGACTGATGTCCCATTCCTGTAATTCTGTGTCTAGCCATTCTCTCAGTTTATTAGCGACCGCATCTTGCAGTGTTCCGCTGCGAGTCCATTGGCAGAGCATGTCTTGGAATTCGGGCAGGGCAAAGAAGAAGTGTTCGGAATCTTTTTCGATAGGTGTCGCGCCAGAGATCGAAGAGCGCGGATCGATTAGCTCGGTCGGGCTATAAGTAGAGCCGCAAGCCTCACAGTTGTCTCCATACTGATCTTCGGCCTTGCACTTCGGGCAAGTACCGGTGATGTATCTGTCTGCGAGGAAAAGTTTTTTCTCTGGATCAAATAGCTGTGTGATGCTTCTTCTATTGATGTGTCCGTTCTTATCTAGGGTTTTGTAGATGTGTTCGGAGAACTCTCGGTTCTCTTGGGAATGGGTAGAATGAAAGTTATCGAATTGAATCAGAAAGCCTGAATAATCTTCCTGATGTTGATTGCTGACATTTTCGATTAGCTGTTCGGGGGTAATTCCCTGTTGTTCGGCGCTGAGCATGATCGCTGTGCCATGTGCATCATCAGCACAGACATAGACGCAATCGTTGCCTCGAAGTTTCTGTAGGCGAACCCAAATATCTGTTTGAATGGCTTCCATCAGGTGCCCCAGATGGATGCCTCCATTCGCATAAGGCAAAGCGCTAGTAACCAAAATTTTTCGCTGACTCACGTTCACTACCTGCCAATTTTCACTGTTATTTAACGCGATTGCCCAGCCCGGCGCTTCTCGCATTTAGTATTGTTATTGTTAGATTTCGATCATGTCGAAATCTTCTTTACCGACTCCACATTCTGGGCATGCCCAATCGTCGGGTATGTCGTCCCAGCTAGTGCCAGCAGGAATGCCGTCGTCCGGCAGACCTAGAGCTTCCTCATAGATAAAGCTACATACTAAACACTGCCATTTCCTCACGACTTCCTCCCAATTTTGATTCTGATTCAGCTAGTAAGCCAAGAAACCAGTTAGCTGGTTATAATTCTGCAAAACCCCTTCTATTGGTTGATTCTGCGTACTAAATTCGGACAACGCGAGTCATCACGGTAGGCGCCGCATCATACTGCAAAGGCTGAGTATTTTCAGCCTGTTTTTGCACTGACTCGGTCTTCAGGCGCAACCGCTGTGAAGGAGCGGCGCGGGATCAAAAGGTAAATAAGGGATGATTCCATGATGGATTGGCTCTATCATTCGTGCTCTGTTAGCTACGCGAATTAGCTAAGAATCACGAGGCTATGATCAGTGTGGCCCGAGGCGCATGTAATCTTGGATAGTCAGTTATGAGTATTAAATCCGACCGCTGGATAAGGGAAATGTCAACCACGCAAGGAATGATAGAGCCATTCGAGCCTGGTCAGGTTCGGTACGTGGACGGTGAGAAAGTAATCTCTTACGGCACGTCCAGTTACGGCTACGATGTGCGCTGCGCCACTGAATTCAAAATTTTTACCAATGTACACACGACGAGTGTCGTGGACCCAAAGAATTTTGATGAATCTAGCTTCGTCTCAATCGAGGAGCCGTTCTGCGTTATTCCACCCAATTCCTTCGCCCTAGCAAGGACTATAGAGTACTTTCGTATCCCGAAAGACGTGCTGACTATCTGCCTCGGTAAGTCGACCTATGCGCGCTGCGGCATTATCGTCAACGTGACGCCGTTGGAGCCTGAGTGGGAGGGCCATGTCACACTCGAATTTTCGAACACCACTCCCTTGCCTGCAAAGATTTACGCGAATGAGGGTGTGGCACAGATGTTGTTCTATCAATCCGACGAGCAGTGTGAAGTTACCTATAAGCAGCGCGGTGGAAAATACATGGGTCAGATCGGGGTTACTCCTCCAAAAGCGTGACCGCCGCTTTGTCATGATTCTTGCTCTATAACGATGTTTTTCTGGCGCAATACAATCTTGCGGCCTGTATTCGCCAAATTTCTGGCGCTTTTGTGGCGCCGGTGAAATCCTTTAAAAAGCAGTACTACCTCCACAGCCCTTGCACCATCTAGCCTAGCCAAAAAACAATTAGAATTACAACAGCTTGGAACAATAATTGCTTTGTATACATGCAGTGGTCCGTCTTTAACCGGTGTGGCTTGTACAAATGAAAGAAATTTGGGGGTTTTGTGTAGGTGGCGAGCACGGCAAGGCAGTACTACTAACGGTGTCATTTTGTAAATTAGTAACGCTACTAAACCTAATGAGTAAATCGTCAGAAGCGAAATTTAGTTTAGAAAGTAAAATTTAAATGGAATTACAGAAGTAAAACAAAAAAACGGAGCATGCTAAGGCATGACAGCCAATAGCTTTATCGCAGTAGAAGGACGATGCAGTACACAAGAATTCCGCCGTTGCCTTAAGGGTGCTGGGGAATTACTGCTGGCTCTAAATACTCTGCATTTTTTCAAAGTTATGGGCGTAGCCTTGTTGCCGAAATTCAACTACCTACTGAAATACTCTGTGGGCTCATACCGACTTTTTCTGGCATGAATCGCAGTTATAAAAAATAGGATGATATAAATGACTTCGGCAATTGAAGCTAAAGTTTACGAACCAGTCTTACCGAATGGTGAAGCGTCAGATGAAAATCTAACGGCGGTAGTGGTGCGTTATGCGCCACTGGTAAAACGCATTGCTCATCACCTATTGCTGAGAATGCCTGCCAGCGTTCAAGTTGACGATTTGATTCAGTCGGGAATGATGGGGCTGTTAGAGGCGGCGAAGAAATATGATGTCTCCAAAGGAGCGAGCTTTGAGACCTATGCCGGAATACGAATTCGTGGATCTATGTTGGACGAAGTCAGAAAGGGAGACTGGGCACCTAGATCGGTACACCGAAAATCTCGAAAAGTTGCAGAAGCCATTAAGGCAATCGAAGCTCGTACCGGTAAAGATGCCAAGGACCCGGATATTGCTAAAGAGCTGGAAATCGACCTCAATGCGTATTATGCGATATTGCAGGACGCAAGCGGCAGCCGGCTCTTTAGTTTCGATGACATCATGGAAGGAGATGATTCGGCTATCGAATTAGCAGCCGGTGAGCTCCCCGGCCCTTGTGATGGATTGCAGCGCTCTACATTCAAAGCACATTTGGCGAAAGCTATCGATGGCCTGCCTGACCGGGAAAAGCTTGTACTCGCGCTCTACTATGACGAGGAGCTGAACCTGAAAGAGATAGGCGAGGTGATTGGTGTTAGCGAGTCCCGGGTAAGCCAGATCCACAGCCAGGCGGCTATGCGTTTGCGATCACGACTGTCCGACTGGGCCCGCTAGTCGATTGGCGTCATAGTGTCTTGGCGCCGCTGTTGTTTTTGGGCAGCAATAGCTTACCTTCTCCGCTATAATCCCCAGCCTAGTTAGCGGGAACACTAAAGTTCATGTCATCTGCAGCGCCTCAAACCTTCTCAAATTCTAATGCTGACAAGACCATGTTAGCTGTGCGCGACCTTTTCTGTGAGCGCGATGACCGTGTGTTGTTTAAAAATCTGGATTTCGACTTGCCCGAAGGGCAAGTGCTCCAGGTGCAGGGTAGCAATGGCAGCGGCAAAACCACGCTGATGCGTATTCTCTGTGGCTTGAACGATAGCTATAAAGGGTCAATCAAGTGGTATGGGCAGGAAATCGAAGAACAGGCTGCTAGTTTCTTTTCTTCGCTACTTTATATAGGGCATAGAGTTGGAGTAAGTAAGGTGCTATCGCCAGTAGAGAATCTACGCTGGAGTTGCAGCCTCAAACAGGCGGTTAGCGACGAGCAAATTATGGCCGCGCTCAAAGAAGTAGGCCTGCGTGGATTCGAAGAGTCTCCATGCTACACGCTATCGGCTGGCCAGCAGCAAAGAGCCTCGCTAGCCAGGCTTATCATCAGCCCTGCGTCATTGTGGGTGCTTGATGAGCCATTCACTACTTTGGATTCAAAGGGTGTGGCGATGCTCGAAAAAATACTGCAACGACAGGCCCAAACGGGCGGCTCGGTCATGGTGACGACGCACCACAGCTTGAGTATCGCTGAGCTAACCCTGCTGAGCTTGGGTTGAGGTGGCATCGATGACTGAAAAACAGACAACTACCTGGGCTGCGTTCTTGGCAACGCTAAAGCGTGACTTGCTTATCGCCTTCAAGAAGAAGAATGACATAGTTAACCCGTTCATGTTCTTTATCATTGTCGTCTCTCTTTTTCCAATCGGCATTAGCCCAGAGAGTGATCGATTGACTGAGATAGCGGCCGGCGTAATTTGGATCTCTGTCCTGCTAGCCTCGATGCTCTCGATGGACAGCCTCTATAGATCTGACTTTGAGGATGGTTCTTTGGAGCAGCTATTACTTAGCCCTCATCCGCTTTTCTTCCTCGTGTTGGCTAAAAATATAAGTCACTGGCTGGTAAGCGGCTTGCCGGTCGTACTGGTGTCACCGCTATTGGCGTATATGCTGGCGCTTCCTAGTGAGGCATACGGGACATTGGTGTTATCCCTGCTACTGGGCACTCCCATTATGAGCCTTATCGGTTCGATCGCGGTGGCGTTGACAGTAGGGCTTGGCAGCCGCGGTCTGATACTGGCCGTAATTACTCTGCCTATGAGCGTCCCCATCCTAATCTTTGGAACGTTGGCCGTACAATCCACATTGAATAGCCAGTCACCGGTTGGTTATCTAAGCCTGATGCTAGTCATGCTCTCGGTTTCCGTCAGTCTTGCCCCTTTGGCTTCGGGTGCGGCGCTTAAAATCAGCGTGAATTAGCTTGAACGGGTGCAGATAGACCCAAAAACGGGTTAACCGCGTAATTACAATGAGTTACAATACGTAACACGGCGGCCTTAGGGCTACGTGATATATTTGAACAGCTGATAAGAAGAGGGTAGGCGTTCGTCATGTGGGTATGGTTCTCTAAACTAGGTTCTCCGAAGTGGTTCTATGAGCTCAGCGGAAAATGGTTGCCTTGGCTGATCGCTGCAATGGTCATTTTCATGACGATTGGCTTGGTCTGGGGCCTGTTATTTCTCCCCCCTGACTACCAACAAGGCTTTACCTCGAGAATATTGATTGTGCATGTCGCGGTAGCAGGAACCTCTTTAGCCTTTTTTCCTTTGATGTTTGTGGCGGGCACTATTACCTTGGTCTGGCGTATGAAACTTGCCGACATGGTGGCGAAGAATGCCGCTATCCTCGGTGCTTGGTTCTCGTTTATTACCCTGGCGACCGGCTCTTTGTGGGGAAGCGTGATGTGGGGAACCTGGTGGGAATGGACCGATAGTAGGTTAGTCTCGATGCTGTTCCAATTATTCCTGTTACTTGGCGTAATCTCACTGCGTTCTGCGCTGGAAGATTCAGATACGGCGGCAAAGGCTTGCGCCTTGCTCTCTATAGTGGGTTGTATCAACGTCGTGATAATTAAGTATTCCGTCGAGTGGTGGAATACCCTCCATCAAGTGTCCAGTCCTGTGAATATGGGTGCGAGCAGTCCGAACGGGCCAGAATTTTGGATAGCTACTTTAATAATGATCGTAGCGGTTTATCTGTTTTTATCGGTTAGTCTGATTTTGTCGACGCGCAATGAAATACTAGAAAGAGAACGCAAAGCCCAGTGGGTTCAGGACTTGGTTTTAAAAAGCTAAGCGCGTTACGTTAAGAACGAGTATCGTAGGAAAGTAAATGTTGGATGCAATGCAGTTTTCAAGTTTCGCCGAATTTGTCGACATGGGTGGTTACGGGTTTAACGTATGGTCGGTATATGCACTGTTTGCAATATTTGTCGCTGTTAACTTAATACTGCCTTTGCGCAAGAAGCAAAAAATTATTCGTCAGCTAAAGCGGCGCATGACTTTAGATGCTGAGATTCAAAGTGAAGATGATAGTAATGGCGATTAGGCCCCAGTAGAGTATTTATCGTTTCGGAGTAGTAGATGAAACCCCATAGACGCAAGAAGCTTGGAATTATTTTGTTTATAGCTGCTGGTCTTAGCGTTGCCGTTGGCTTTACTGCCTACGCACTGAAGCAAAATATCAATATGTTTTATACACCAACTCAAGTTGCCGAAGGTGAGGTTGGGGCTGGCCAGCATTTCAGAATTGGCGGCATGGTAAAGACGGGCACTGTTCTTGGTGCGCCGGACAGTCTAAAAGTAAATTTCGTGACGACGGATTTCGTCAGCGATGTGCCTATCCAATATGAGGGAATATTGCCTGATCTATTTCGCGAGGGGCAGGGTATTGTAGCTGAAGGTGAGATGGATGCTGCTGGCGTGTTTCAGGCGTCGCGAGTCCTAGCGAAGCACGATGAGAATTTCATGTCACCTGAAGTGAAGGCCGCATTAGATGCAGCGGGCGCTTCTGCCGATAACCATATGCCTGCGGGGACAAACTAGATGATTCCTGAGGTTGGTGCGTTTTCACTGATTTTGGCGCTATGCCTGAGCATGATACTCGCGACTTTGCCAATTATCGGGGCTTATCAGAATAATTTCCTATGGATGAGCATGGCGCGCCCACTGTCCGCTGGCGTGTTTGTGTTCCTGGGTATCAGTATAGCAATTCTTGCTTACGCATTTGTTACCGACGATTTTTCTGTTCAGTTCGTCGCTCAACACTCCAATTCTCTGCTACCTGATCGTTACAAATTAACGGCAGTATGGGGTGGGCACGAGGGTTCGTTCCTGCTTTGGACATTCATGCTTGCGGGTTGGATGCTCGCCGTCGCCATTTTTAGTAAGAGTATGCCGTTGGAATTCGTCGCCAGGGTCTTGGGCGTACTAGGATTCCTCATTACCGGTTACATTTTGTTCATGTTGGCGACATCAAATCCCTTCGATCGCATCGTGCCACTGCCGCCAGTGGATGGTGCGGATTTAAATTCTGCGCTGCAGGACTTTGGTTTCATTATTCATCCTCCAACTCTCTATATGGGCTACGTGGGCTTTTCGGTGGTGTTTGCCTTTGCTATGGCGGCGTTGTTGAGCGGAAAAATGGATGCGGCATGGGCGCGCTGGTGTCGCCCCTGGGCTAACGTTGCTTGGGCAATTCTTACTCTAGGTATTGCGCT
>Ga0115003_10003756_pt1 | contig 11878 bp, 12 predicted proteins | sample ArcticOcean_MG_C_7_FD_88736 | JGI IMG/M metagenome (GOLD analysis project Ga0115003, IMG submission 88736) | Marine microbial communities from western Arctic Ocean - ArcticOcean_MG_CB11_88 | ecosystem: Environmental > Aquatic > Marine > Oceanic | place: Arctic Ocean: Canada Basin | collected... | reverse complement strand
GAATATTAGAAGCATCTTAATTAAGTTTTTTTTAATAGTCATCTAAGCATTTCATATTTAAATTTATTTTAAGTATTTGCAAATATAGATCTGGAAATCAATCATGTAGAATCCAGTATTAATTTAATATCATTGACAATCTGCTTAACTTCGGTGTCTTGGAAATGAATCGCTCTTACTTGTCCCGATGAATCTATCAGGTAAATATTACCTGTATGGATCATTAGATAGTTTTTTTCAGAGTCAATGGAAGTGGGGTTTTTCATGAACGCACTGCCATAATTTTCAGCCACTTTTAAAATTTCTTTCTTTGTTCCGGTCAATCCGATGAAATTAGGGTGGAAAGAACTTAGATAATTTTTCATCTTTTGCGGAGTGTCTCTTTTAGGATCTACTGTAATAAAAAGTGCCTGAAGATGAGCTGCACGTTTACCTAAGTTTTCGATGACTTGTTTTAGAACATTAAGGGTAATGGGACACGTATCAGGACAGGTAGTATAGCCGAAAATCAGTACCACTACTTTTCCTTGATAGTCCTTCAAGCTTACATTGATGTTGTTTGAACTATGCAGGGTGAAATTTCCACCAATATCGTCATAAATATCAATCTTTTCTGACTTTTGAAGATTTGAGTGAGCCATAACTAAACTGGAGAATATCAAATAGATTGAAATCAAAGCCAAAAGACTAATCGAAAGTACTTTCTTAAGCCTATATATATAAGTTTCGTGACTCATTTCATATTTCAATCAATAAACTTTTATTTTTCTAACTGTTGTATATACTTCTCCACCATCTTCGTGCCAAAATAAATCTAAAGAACCGCTTTCTTTAGCAATAAAAGTAAATTGAATTAGTGGATTAGCAGAAATTGCTTCATGCATATTTGTTCTAAACACAATATCGCCATTGTATATACAAAAGAATTCGTTGATAATTTTGCGCGGTATCAATTTGCCATCCTTATCCTTCCTTAGGCCAGTATCCATAGGGTGCGAAATCAACGTCATAATTTCTACTATTTCACCGCGTTTCGCTGCTTTAGGTAATTTAACTCTTAATGCTGGTTTTACCATGATTTTTTTAACTATTTAGTCTTCTTTACATCCGTTAAGTGTTACCTCTATCCATTTCTTGGCAGTAAATATACTCCCATCATTCAATTCTGCGACAGCAATTACATGCTGGCTCTTAGAAAGTCGAATGCGAGTTCTCGCAAAAGCTTTTCCACTTTGAGGAGTAAAATGGAAGGTGGCAATTCTAGGAAATGGATTATGTTCTGCCAACACATGTACTAGGCGAACATAGTTATTTTCTGTCATAGGGGATTGTACTTCTATGGAAAATGGCACGCGACTGCCATCATAGGAAAAATTAGGCAAGTGAAGCTTAATAATGTCGGATCCTTCTGACATTATTTTAACTTTAAGGTCCTCTAGAGTATTATCTAATTCTTTAGATGCCCATATATTTGAGTGGGAAACTTCAATACTAAATATGACTAATGCACTCATAGTAGAAATCGCTGCCCGACGCGTTATGCTTTTTCGAGTCTCTTCCTGATTTATTATTAAGTCATCCATTATTTAGTTCTTTTTAAACAAATAAATTAAACTATTTTTATTATATTCTTATAAATTTGATTATAAATTATATTTCAATATAATAATTAGTTATTTGTTGTTTTATAAATTAATTTTTTCATTAATTAAAGGTATTCTGATAATTAGTAGTAATAGTTTCTGAACTGAAAGATGTTCCTTGTGAAAGTTCAACTTGATTATCTGGAAACTGTTCCAGTCTTAGAGAGTTGAAAACAACTATTAAACTAGAACCAGCCATCAATCCTGCTGCTAAAATTGGTTGAAGAAGTCCGAATGCAGCTAGCGAAATAGCAACTATATTATATCCAAATGCCCATAGTAAATTTATTACGATAGTTCTATGAACAGCTCTAGATAATGAAATTACCCAGGGTAGCAAAGCTAGTCCGTTTTCTGGTAAAACCAAATCTGCAGTTTCTCTAGCCAAATCAGTGGCCGCTCCTACAGCTATTCCAACCTCTGCTCTAGCTAATACTGGGCCATCATTAAGTCCATCTCCTACCATTATTGCTGGATCATTAATCCCTCCCCATTGTTCTAGAAAGACACATTTATCTTCTGGGGACATTGAAGCTTCCCATTCTTCTATTCCAGCCGATTTAGCTATACGACTTGCAACTGCAGGAAGATCTCCAGTAAGAAGAACTGTGCTCATTCCTAATTTTTGTATTGTTTTTACCATAATTGGAACTTCAGGTATTAACATGTCATCTAAAAGCAAAATACCATGAATCTTACCAGACCATCCTACACATACTACTGTCTGTCCTGAACTTTCGTAGTTACGTATTTTTTTTACAAATGAAGAGGGCATTTCCATACCTTGTTTTTTCATCCATTCACTGCGTCCCACAGCAGTTAATTCTCCTTCAATATATCCAATTATACCACTTCCTGCAACCGCCTGAACTAGTTCAGATTTTTTTATATTGAGTTTTCGCTCCTTGGCTGCAGAAACAATTCCATGGGCTAAAGAATGTTCGGAGTGCTGTTCTAGGCCCGCAGCTCTTTGCAAAACTGCTTCCTGCGTAGCATCGTCGTTTTCAATCTTGATGAGGCTAGTTGCACCTTTTGTCAATGTACCCGTTTTATCAAATGCAATTCTTCTGATTTTTGCAAGGGTTTCTTGAACCTCACCTCCCCGAATGAGACAGCCACGTTTCAGAAATTGCCCCATACCCAAAGCAGTAGCTAGTGGAGCAGCCAAACCAAGGGCACATGGGCAGGCGACCACCAATACAGCTAATCCATTGAGAAGGGCTTGGTTTAAAGGAATCTGTGATTGCCAATATATGATGGTCAAAATTGTGATGCTTAAGACTATGGGCACGAATATAATTGCAGCACGGTCTGCCAGGCGTTGGATCGAACTCGGATTTGATAATGATTCACGGACCGACTGACAGATAAGTCCCCATTGAGTATTCGACCCCAAAGCACCGCATTCTATTAATAGTGATCCGTGTTGGTTGATGCTTCCGGCCAATACCAAGTCTCCTTCGTATTTACTTACAGGTCGATTTTCTCCTGTAAGTATACTCTCATCAGTAGATGAAATACCTTCCAATACTTTCCCATCTACCGAAATTCTCTCTCCCGGGAGCACCCTTACTTTCATGCCGATTTTAATCTCATTAATAGATTTTATTTTCTCTATTCCATTTTCAATTACTGTAGCGGATTGTCTTTCTGCTTCAAGAAGAGGTGCCACGTTTCGTACTGCCTTTGCACGTCCGGAAGCTTCCAGATATCGACCTAGCGTAAAAAGGACTAAAATCATAGTAGCAGTATCGAAGTAAATATTCTTCCCACCAGTAAACAGCATCAGTAATGAATAACCATATGCAGACAGTGCTCCTATAGAAATTAATGTAGCAGAATTTAATCGACCTTGACGAGCTCCATCCCAGCTTTCTTTGAAGAATGGGACTCCCAATATTACAATAACCGGAGTCGCAAGTATTCCAAGCAACCAATAAAATTTTGGAATCATCTCAGAATCAGCAACGTCTAATGTTCCTGAATAGAGGAGTAAGCTGAACAGCATAATATTCATAGATAGAAAACCGCCTATTCCCAAGCGAACTAATAACCATGCAGCTTCAGGCTCCTCTCGGCTGCCATTTTTAACCTGAAATGCAAGGCAGCATCCGTAACAGCAAAAGGCATGTTCCTCTCCATTAACTATACGTTGAGTCGGTTGAGATCCAAGAGATAGTAGGCAGTGGCTACAAAAATTTTCTAAACTATTATTCATCATACAAAACTTTAATGTCCTGTTAAAGGAAATAGTCCTCTAATAATCGTGATCAAACCCAATAACATAATAAACAAACCTGCAACCCATACTGCTCTTTTCCGCCAATGATGATTTATAACTTGCCCTATCCCTCCTATTAAAATCATTGCCGGGAAGGTGCCGAGGCCAAATAATACCATTATTATCATTCCTGAATAAATATTTGCACTTGCTGCAGCATGGGCTATAAAAGCATAAACCAATGGGCATGGAAGGAACCCGTTGAACACTCCAAAAGCTAAAGTAGCAGATCGGCTGCGAGAATTTAAAAGAGTGCGCAGAGAACGCACCAATGTATTGCTGCTCAAACCCGTAAATAAAATATGAAGTCGTTGTAAATATCCAAACAGTTGGAGAGACATAACCACCATTAGCAGGCCGGCTACAACAGCTAGTATTCTTTGACCTGTACTTAGAGTCTCAGGCAAAAGAGTTCCAATATTTGTTAATGTGGAGTGATTGTGCATTATTTCCATAGATGTTTTTGGAGAGACGTCTTCTTGCGTACTAATAGCTTGCCCAGCAACTCCAGCCAGTCCTCCCATGAAAATATATGTTGTAACCCTCCCCGTGTTGTATAGGAGATGCCGGTATAATGTTGCTATTCTTCCAGCAGGATCAACTCCTAAAGCACATGCAAACCCGCCGCACATACCAATGCAGTGAAAGCTACCTGCAATTCCTGCGACAAAAATTACTATATAATGGGACATGAGGAACTAAGAGGAAAAGATATAATATTGCATAGATTATTTAATGAATGAGGAAAAAAGTACTTTTTCCTACTCCTTAATTCTAATCAATCTAAAGCATATGGGAATTATTCAAGTATTTCCATGAGTATTGACCCCCTGCAAGGCCAATTTAAAAAAGTGGGGAATTGCAGGCTTAGAAATCTTTAGTTCATTACCTCCTATTTTTTAACTGCCAGATAGGCTACCCAAATAAAGAATGCAACCGTCATTATTATGAAGATAACAAAGGCCATTTCTTCTGAAGTCGTCATTATATCTCCTTTAAAGTATTGCTACACCAAAAATATTTAATGCTATTTCTGAAAACAGAATAATGAGATTTAATCCTGTTATACCCACCATTAGTTTCGCTGCGAACATTTTTTCCTTTCTATTAGGAATTCTACAAAATCTTTAAGTTAAACAATATCTGATCATGTATTAGTACAGAAGATATACTCACTTAATAAGAATTTTTAAAATCCAAAAATTAATTATATTTTTTTTCGTAATAACCCGTCGGGGTAGATTTATTATCATAATCTAAACCCGGACCCAACCCGTCAAAATATACAAACCCATAATACATAGACCAGATGAACAGTATACAGTAAACCACCAACAGCCAACCGTTTATTCTGCCATGCCGTGCCTGTATATGACCTTCTCCATATTCCTCAACTTGTTGGTGGTAGGGAAGGTTTTCTTGCTCCACAGAAATCTTCTCCACGGGCTTTTTTGTTTGATTTTTTTCGTCACCCATCTTCACTTACCTCTGCATGATATGCTTTATACTTGATATCCTCAACATTTATAAAAAGACCTGATAATACTGCCCATACAAATATACATACAGCACCTAAACTCATGAATAGTGCCACAAAAAATTGTATTATTGTTGCTTCAATCATATCTTACTCCTAATTTTTGGAAGGTTCTAGCATCTCAATTCCTTTTCTGCCTGCCCAAGCTTCACCAGCATACTCTCCAACTAATCCTTGTACAGATTTTCTTTTATATGCTTTTTCTGAAGTATTAGCCCTAAGTTCTATATTGTTTAGTGCGGACCTATCTTCCGCAGAAATAGTTAATGCTCCTCCAGTCAATGGATCAGTGAATGCTGAGAGTGACAGTACGAAGTAGGCAAGCGCCCAACGGTCTTCTTCAGTTAGTGAGTCTCCATAGGAAGGCATCGGCGTGCCACTCAGTCCGGTTGTTACCGTTCGATAAATGTCTTGAACTGTAGGACCCGATTTTAAAATTCCAGCAGTCAAGTCTGCAGGTAGAATAGGGTACCCGAAATCGTCTACAAGCTCTCTAGACTTATCTCCATCACCTTTACCATTGTTACCATGACATTCCCAGCATTTTGCTTGCTGCCACACTTCTTTTCCATGAACAATAATATCTTCAGATGGTTCCGGAGCCTCTCCTATATACATTGGCGCCTCAGCAGGTTCTTCTACAAAGTAATGATAAGGTTCCTCAGGATCACTTCTGTCCACCGCTAGTTCATACTTAATATACTGGATAACAGCAATCCTTCTTTTATCAGAAAGCATATGCCACGATGGCATCGACGACCCTCTTATACCCCTTGTAAGAGTTCTCCAAAGATCTCCATCCTGCGGTAATGAACCAGATGGCGTTAGCCTGAACTTAAAGACGCCTGCATTAAAGTTTCTTGGACGAAATTTATACATAAATGTTGCGGCGGGACCATTACCATTCCCTGTAACTCCATGACAACCCTGGCATCTACGGGTGTATACTTTCTTACCATATTCTATCCATTCTTCAGATTTAGGAATGGACACCATAGACGCGTTCACTAGTTGTGGTTCAAAACGATCTCTCCATTTGCCACGGTTAGTTCCTAGTTTTTGAACATAATCAACTAAACCTTCAAGTTCTTCACTCTGTGATATCACTTGTACTGTTGATCCGGTGAACTCCTCGTTTGGTGTATGGATTATAGGATACTTGCCTTCCTCTACTACAAAAACAAGTCCCTCCTCATTCGGAGTGATAAGAATTTTTTCTTCGCTTGAAAAATCAAACAAGTTCCCGGTGTCAGAATCCTTATCCAAAGTTCGATTCCCATCCGAGTCTTCTACAACCTTTACCTCATAGGGTCCTTTGAATAGTTCTGAAAATCTAGGCATTATCGAGTCTGGCACGATCATACGGGGGTTCCAGAAGTGCGCTAGATGCCACTCGTCACTGTATTTAAGTCCCACTCTAGACAAATCCGGACCTATACGTCTCGTTGAAAATAAGTGCGGTTTATCAAAAGCATATTCGCCGGCTTGGGTAACAGGACCCCAGCGACGTGTTTCCCCTGTTACAGGTCGCACATATTGCGAGTGACAGTACGAACAACCTTCTCGGATGTAGACCTCCCGACCCAGTAACTCGGATTTTGAATAATCTGTAGCATCGTGTTCCATCCATTTAAGTTCGCCCAAATCTGTCCGCACCACTTTGGTGACCTTAATTTGATTTGATTCAGGCTCCAACATTGGAAGAACTCCTTGGACAAACAATGCAAGTGTTGCAAAGAAAAAACCTGCTAATAATGAAACAGTTTTAAGATTCATGAGGCCTCCTTTATTCCTGCTAAATCACGATTTTGCTGACCTCCTTTAAAAGACGCTAAAGTGGTACGCATCAAGTTATAAACAAGTAAAGAAATACCAACATCCATACTTATTCCTGCTAGTGTTCTTACTAACCAATACGGCCGCATTGCAACTAGAGAGTCCAGCCATTCTGTTCCTGTCATCCACATTGTTCCTTGCATCAAACCACCCATAGTAAGCACAAGTCCCATTATGACTATTCCGAATGTTATTAACCAGAATGACCAGTTACCTAACTTGAATGACCAGAGTTCCTGGTCATGTATTTTTGGCCAAACATAAATTAATCCACCAATAGCCCAGACTACAAAAGTTCCAAATACAGTTAAATGAGAGTGAGATATTACAAAATCAGTAAAGTGGGTGGGTTCCTGTAGGGATCTCAAGGCTTCTAAGGATCCCTGAAAACAGCCTATAAGGTACATAAGTGATCCCATGATCAAAAACTTTGCTGGAAGGTTTCGACCGAAAGTATCCCAACGTCCAATCATTGTACCAAAGAAATTTTGTAAAACCGTCCAAACAGGTATAATAAGTAACATTGAAGTTATTATGGCAAGTGTCTCTGCCCAGTCTGCGATAGGACTGTACAAGTAATGATGTATTCCGACAAATGGGTAAAATAGTGCTAATGACCAGAATCCAATCAGCGATAGTTTATGACTGTAGATAGGATTTTTAACACTCGCAGGCAGAAAATAGTAGATTATTACATAACCGGCTGGAGTTATCCAAAGACCAACTATGTAGTGAATATATAAGCCATGAAAAGCGGCACTATTTACCCCCCACAGACTATAAGGAAGAATAAAACTCCCAAAAACAAGGTTTAATGTTGTCCAGACAAATCCAGCAACTAGATACCATAAACTCACATATAGCTGAGGTTCAGTTCTTTTGGAAATTGTAACAAGAAACTGTATTGTTGCTAGTGTCATACAAACGAAGAAGATGATGTCTGCTATTAGTGGCATTTCGCCTGCTTCCAGACCTTGACTGTAACCCAAGGCAAGAAGTATCATCCCCAAAACAAGTCCTAAATTCCAGGTCCAAGCCAACCAATAACCTAGCTTTTCCTGCCAGACTCTAATTCCACACAACCTGGGAACTATATAATAACAAAGTCCCATAAACAAAGTAGAAAATGCACCGAATATGACTCCGTTTACATGCATTGGCCGAAGTCGTCCAAATTGAATCTCTAAACTATTTCCCAAGTAACCAGGATAATTAAAGTAGCTTGAGATAATTGCTCCTACAGTAGGTGCAAACATTAACCAAAACATTCCCCAATATAGCCAAAGTCGTACTAGGGGTCGATCAACAAGTGAGTCAAGACGTTCTTGTACAGTCTCAGTCATTATACCTTTATACCTTTATATTTTTTGTGCTTTAGAATTAGATTGAATCATAATAAAATTCAAAAATTATCATTCAGTATATTAATGGGATAAATGAGCATAGCATCTTATTTTGTGATACATATATTCAATATTTTATCACAACAAAACCATGCATATAGGAAAGGGATCATCCTATCATTAAAAACCCCTGCGCTCACACACAACTGTTAATGGTTGAAATGAGTCGCAAGGGGATAAATCAGGCCAATAAAACTCTAGTGAGTTCCAGGATCAATAACTGTTCCTTTGTGAGACCACATTATATAGGCCTCTAAGGCGATCATTGCTTCACTGTCAATCCCAATTTTAACTCCTTCATTGGGCTTCTCTATGCACCAGTTGATCATCTCACGTAGACCAGCAACCTCACTCATTTGCTCCTGAAATTTAGGAAACTGGTGAGGATGTACATCTGAAGCAAAGGGATGACACATAGCACATGCCATACCTGTTTTGGTCAGAGTGACTCCCAATTCCTTTTGTGGTCCTCCACCATGGAACAATGCATCTCCCATTTTCACAACATCCATGTAAGCATCGTCAAATGCCTGGATATCAGAAGAAGAGTGATTTTTTTTGTGTGCTGAAACTGGCCCTGTTAAAATTAACAGAACTGCCCCAACAAACAAGGAAGCTGCAGCCATTGTCCATACTTTGGTTGAATTTTTATTCAACATTTTCCTCCTATTGAATGATTAATCAAATGTAAGCAAGACTGTAAGGATTTACAACCCTTTCCACATTCAAATAAAATAGAGTTCATTAGTATTGCCAAATCTTATCAACGACTCTACTTCTTAGAGTTAGACCAGTATTGTCACCAGTACCAGCATCGACAGTGGCTTTGGCAAACACGTCTCTATCCCACATCTTATATTCTGTGTCAATTCCCTTTTGACTAGTATATTCAATTTCAGACCAGCCAACACCATCAAATGGATCACCAGGATCGACTCTGACATGAGGAACTGTCATCTTTGGTACACCTTCAGGTGCGTAAGGCCAAGGCCATGAAGTTGCCAACATTCCAATTGAACGCATCCCTCCAATTTCATTGTAAAGGACCTGATGAGTATGACCATGAACATTGGTCACATTAGAGTATGGTTTGACAATTTCATGAACTTCACGCCAGTCACGAACCCAGAAGTTCCAAGGAGGATAATATTCATAAAGCGGATTGTGAGTAAAAAGAACGATCGGCGTATTCTTTTTTACACTACGTAGATCTGAATCCAGCCATTCTAGCTGTTCTTGACCTAATCCGGCCCATGGACCTGCTACTGAACCATCTAAAGCTTCCATATGGCCCATTCGCTCTGTTGGAGTCATTTTTTTTGCACTCCAATAATCAGGTGCTTGTCCTACTGTATTTAATCCAACAAAATGAACACCCTTAATATCTTTGCTCCAAGGTGAACCGCCAAACTTTTTCTCCCAGAGTTTACCCATGTCCAGGTACCAGTCATGTTCACCTGGTATAAAATGTTTTGGGACTGTAACTGCCCTCAGCATCTGTTCGCCAAGAATCAATTCTTCTGGATCACCTTTTTGAGCCAGATCTCCACCAAAAATCATAAAATCTGGTTTCATGGCTTCGATCTCTTTAAAGGCCCTTTCTGCTTTATCTACAAAGCGAGTATTGAGTGTCTTTGGATAAAGGTGTGTATCTGAAACCCAAGCAAATCTGATATTATTTGCAGCATGAGCTATATCAACGGTATTTATCAAAGGCCACCATCCGTATGTGGCGGCCCCTACTACACCACCAGAAATGATGGACTTGTGTAGAAAGGTGCGTCTAGAAATGCTGACTGTATTGTCAGGTTTCTGCTTCTTTCCACCTAGGACCTTATGCATCTCCAGTCTGTCGGGATGAACTTTTCCCATAAATGCCTCCTCAGTTAGAATTATAATCTCCCATATCAGAGAGATATTAAATACTTTAATGAGCCACACCATTGTGGATTCATCAGCCTTTTAAATTTGGGTACACTTGTACCATTATTACTCTGCAAGGCAAACAGAATATAATTTTAAATTTTACAATTAATTATTTTTCCTAAAATCAGATAAAACTTAATAAATAGTCTAAATCCTCGATAATTCTAATTTAAATGAAACATAAAAAATTTAAATTAAGACAATTTATATTTACCATCAATATGGATTACTAAATAAAAAACATATTAGTTACTTTTTTAACTCAACTGCAATATCTAATTGTTCTTTTGCTTTAACTACAATAGGAACTTCAACGCTCCCTGTATATCCTTGGAAGGCAACAAGTGTGTACTTACCAGGAGGAACCTGAGAAATAGAAAATTTGCCATCCGCATCAGTAAGAGCATAATAGGGGTTATCTACTACTTGCATCCATCCTAGCATCCAACCATGAGCATCGCAGTCAATCTTGATGGTGCCAGGACGTTTCAAATTCTTCTCAATTCTTTGTCCTTGATTGGGCAGAGCTAAGTTAAAAACTGTTCGTTTACATTGCTTCCCCAATTTCTTGCAACTATAGCCATGTGTGTTATGGAGAACTGGGTCTGAATTAACAATTGCTATCTTACCTTTACGTATTACCTGAACGGTAGGAGAAAAACGACACTTTTCTTGATTAAGAACTGGGACTTCGGCTAATTCCTTTGGCCATGGCTTGCCCTTCTTAACCTTTTTCAAGTAAACAATTCCCTCTTCCACACCTTTATCTGGTCCTACCAAAATTTTAGGTTCTTTGCGCATTCCTCCACAAACAGATTTGTCCCTAGTGGGTATAATAGTTCTTTTAGGAACACGTCCATTAAACACAACTTTGCCAGATATAGTTCCGCCATTAGAAACTGATGTTTCCTTGTAAGCGCTTACCGGCATAGCCCATCCCAAAACACATAAAAACAACAAACTGGATAAAAGTGAAAAAAATCTCAAGGGATACTCCTTTAGTTAAGTTAAATTGTTAAATCAAAAAGCGATTATTGCACATTCAAGGCCTCACTTCATCATTCAACAAATTTTAATGTTGAAAATGTACCATATATGATATATGATGTTTTGCAGTGTGCCTTATATAAATAACTATAATTAATTTATGTGTCAAGTATTTTTTTAAAAAAAAACAAACTAATATAATTATAACATAAATATATAATTATATTAGTTACATAAATATTAAAATTTTTTATAAATTTTTTAT
>Ga0115003_10003755_pt1 | contig 11878 bp, 8 predicted proteins | sample ArcticOcean_MG_C_7_FD_88736 | JGI IMG/M metagenome (GOLD analysis project Ga0115003, IMG submission 88736) | Marine microbial communities from western Arctic Ocean - ArcticOcean_MG_CB11_88 | ecosystem: Environmental > Aquatic > Marine > Oceanic | place: Arctic Ocean: Canada Basin | collected... | reverse complement strand
TGGAAAGTGAACCCATCGGGTGACCACGTTTTTTTCCTGCTTTAATTTTTCAATACTAACAGTACTGAGGTAGCACCATGGTCATATGTAATCCGAGTAGATTTCTATCAGGATTGGGTCAGTTCTAGTGGTGTTTGTAGCCATTTTTATTCCTTTTATGTGACAGCTTAGAACATGGGTAGATAAGAAAAACTCACTTCCGTCATCGTTCCGTCATCACTTCACAAAAATATTTGGGTAAATCAACGGGATTTGGCCGTGCTGGAACACGACCAGACCCCTAAACGCAACCGACCGAATAGGGGTCAGTTTTGCCTCGCAGGAGTGTATCAAAAAGCGCACGAGTGATTCAGCAACGGCTGACATTCGCAGATTGCGTATTCCGGCCAAGTTGATCAGAGATTCTGGGAACGGTTGATCACCCATTCTGGTTTAAGTTGACCACTGATTCTGGAAAAAATTGATCACTTTGTCGATTTGTCCAGAATCTCTGATCAAGATCCAGAATCGATAATCACTCGCTTTGCGATGATTTCCTGGCGGGGACGAGACTAGCAGCAACCAAGAGTAGCGCAAACCTTTTCGGCCGGGTCTTAACATCTTTCAGGTCTGGGTTGGTGGGTGCGAATATTCGCAGCGGTTCTAGATATCCCTTCCCAGTCATCCAGGCCATTGGCGGGGAAACCACTAAATGCTGATACAACAAGCCCTATCCTTTGCGAAGTGGGGTAGCCGACATTCTAAGCACATGCATATCCGGCGAATCATTCATCAGGTCTTCGTGGAATTTCCAAAGCGTATGCGCTTCGTCAATAATAGCGATCGCTACCCTACCCGGCAGTCTGACTAATTGGATGTAATTGGCCTATGATCAAGGCAATAAATAATAAATAATAAAGAGAGCTAATTAGAGCGCAACTTGATGAAACAAAAACTTTTAATAGTATCGCCCCTCTTAGCTGCAGTTTTTGTAGTCTCTTCTTTTGTTTATAACTATTTTTCTTCTAGTTACACCAAAGAGCTTGAACGGCGTTTGTTCGCCGACGAATATACATCAACGATGATTCCCCCAGAACAGAGGGCTGAACGTGCTGCTTTCCATCAACAAGCCCGAAATTTACCAGCCACCGATACCAATAGTATGTACTCTTCTGAAGAGATGGTTCAGCAGGTAAGTCAAGCACTCGTTGCAATTGATCCAAAAACTCCCCGAACTAAAAAACGAGATAGCGTAGAGGTGAAGGCAGAGCTTGCCTCGCTGCGAGCCCTCAGTGAAGACGGTCAATCACTATCGATCTATAGGGACCACGGTGGCGAAATTTTTGGGCTATCGACCCGAATTCCTCTCTTCGCTGGTGAGTCCTCGGAAGCAACCATCGATCGCCTGATCTCCGATCACTCTGCGTTGTTCGGTCAAGGCCCGCACGAATCGGTTTTAGTCGAACGTCGGAGTCATGATGACGAAGATGGTGTCCAGAGCTTTGTTGCGAAGCGACGGTTTAAAGATCTTCCAGTTTGGGGCAATGCGATCAAGGTAACCGGTGATCGCAGCGTAATTTCGGGGTTTAATGGTAGCTTCGCCGACATCCCTGATGAATTAGATATCTCGAATAAAATGACGATCGATGATTTTGAGTCTGTCGTGGTCGCCGAGAAGAAAAAACCAGTCCAATCCTTTCAGCAAGATACCTTAGAGGAAGGGATATATCTCATCAATAACCTTCCGATGCATGCTTACAGGGCCTCTGTCACCTATAGTCGAATAGATAGTGAGCTCGTATACGTCGCCCCATCTTCCCTAAAAATTATCTCCACCGAGAGTTTGGTTCACAACGTGTCTGTGCAAAGCCGCGGGATTGATTTGAAAGGACAGTTGGTTGATTTTTTCTCTGATCAAGATGGGCAGACCTTCAGTTTGATTGATAACGAATCGTTGGGAACTATATCGCAATTTAATGTGGTTTATACTGAAGAAACTCCGAATTTTTTCCCTGTCGTTCAATCTGCTGACGCCGATTCAGGTTGGGACCCGGCTGCTGTTAGTGCCCTCGCTAATGTGGAGACTTCCCTTCGGTATTTCAAGAATACTCATAACCGCTCGAGTTTTGACAATGCAGGTAAACCAGCGCGCTCCGTAGTAAATGTTGTTGGTCCGTATAATGGCGAGAACGCATCTTGGGATGCGGCGAACGGCGTGATGACTTATGGAACGGGCGGTGATAAATATAACAATGTTGCCATAGCTTTAGACGTTGCCGGACACGAACTAACTCACGGCGTTATTACTTATTCTTCTGATCTCGTATACAAGAATCAGTCGGGCGCTCTTAACGAATCATTCGCAGATATTTTTGGGACGATGATTGAACGTAAAAACTGGATCATGGGCGAAGATCTTTACCTTAACAATAACTCTCTCAGGTATTTGAATCAGCCCCAGATAAAAGGGCAACCAGGGCACATGGACGATTTCCAGAAACTGGACATTGATATTGATAATGGTGGCGTACATACCAATAGTGGTATTCCAAACCGCGCTTATTTCCTATTAGCTCAAGGCCTCACAGACGAAAACAAAGGCCAAAGTGTTGGCTTAGTTACAGCGGAGTATTTGGCTTACCAAACCATGATTGGCTTGTCTAGAAACGATCGTTTTATTCATGCTGCGATCAAGATGATTCAGGTTGCGGAGTCCCGATACGGAATAAATAGTGCCGAAGTAGCGGCAGTAAAAGCGGCATGGACCGAAGTCGGTGTTTATGAGGAGAAAATTGCTGAGAATACCAAAGATACGGTGGTGGAACCTGAACCCGTTGCTCTGGCTAATGGCGACGACGTACTTTTCTTCCTGTATCCGCGAGACGGCGATCTAGAACCTTCAACGGTTTATGAAGAGGTCTACGATATCTATGGGATAAGTGTGTTGGCTGATGGGGGATATATTGAAGATACTTTAATTGGACCCTTTAACGAGGTCGCTTCAGGTGCAACAGTACCTTTTGCGTACACCGGCCCTGATCAATCCACGTTCTTAATTTATAAAGGAAAGGACGGCGTTGTTTACTTCACTGATCTAACAGGGGAAACCCCAGATGATTCATTTGAAGTTGATTTTGAAGTTAACAAGTTGGCCATATCACCAGATGGGTCTATGTTGGCAGTTGTTCCGAGTAACACAAACCTAATCATTGTAGCTAACCTTGAAACCGATGAGGTTGTTAGCTACGAAGCTTTGGGACCAGATTATTCACAAAATCAAAGCTTATCAACGGTGGATTTGGTTGACGCCATTGATTTTGATCTCGCGTCCAATCGCATTGTCTTCGATTATCAAAACTGTAATCGGTTTGGGCTTGAGCAAGGTGCCGAATGCCAATCGACCTGGAACATTGGGATCTTGGACTTGACCACTGGATTCAATTACCCATTCGCAAATTTGGAAGCCGACTTTGACATCGGCAACCCAAAGTTTTCTAAGATTGGCCGTGATGCGTTCGTTTTTGATCTAATCGACTACAGCAAATCTGAATCTGATGGTGAAATTTCTTCAGTCATTATAACAATAGATCTGGTGAACCGAACTGCGAATATAATCTCAACTACCACAGATGACACGACGTCGGTTTTCCCTGGCGCCCCCAGCTTCGTTGGTGAGGATCAGGCAATCTCTTTTAACGGTAATTTCGATCCAGATTATACGAGTATTGTTCGAGCTAAACTCAACAACGACTACGATTACGACACCGAAGCCGAAGACGGTCTAGCCTATTTTACTCCCTACGAAGCGGCTTGGGGAAAACCACATCGGCTCGCATACCAAAACATTGCCGCGAACTTAAGTGCATGGCCCAATAACTCTATTTATTTTGGTCGTTTCGAAAAAGGTCTGGAAAAAAGAGGCGATATAGCGCTGAGAAATACGGGTAATCGCAAGATTGAAATTACGGGTATCGAGATATCCGAGGGAATACGAACGAATGTAACCAACACGACCCTATTAGCTGGTGAGGAACAATCTTTTCAGGTTTATCTCAGCACTCAAGATCTTGCTGTAGGTAGATACACCGGAGAGTTGCGAATTATTCATGATGGCGATAGGCCGACTCTTGTAATCGGTGTCAGTGCCGATTTAGAAGCTGCCGACAGTGGCAGTGACGGTGACAGTGATGGAGTCTCCGATCAAAAGGACAATTGTCCTACCGTTTCTAACGTCACTCAATTGAATACGGACGGTGATGATCAAGGCGATGCCTGTGACGACGATGATGATAACGATGGTCTCAACGACAGTGCCGATGCCTTTCCCTTAGACCCGACGGAGCAGGTCGATACCGATGGTGATGGCATTGGCGATAACAGCGACGTCTTTCCTCAGAATGCCATTGTCCGTGGCAACCAGTTCCTGCAGACCACCTCTGCCAGTGCCAACATCACGAGCTTACATATCCTTAATACCTCAGATCGTGAACAATCGTTCCGTGCCCTGATGTATGACGGTAACGGTGATCGGGTCGGGGGGGTGCCCTTGATCGGCGACCCGGTACCTTCTATGGGTCGTATCGTGTTGACCTCGGAAGACATTGAAGGGCTGTTTAATACAGCACCTTGGAAGGGGCCAGCCATGCTCGAAGTCCGCGGAGAAAGCACCTTTGATGTGATGTCTAAACTAAGCAGTCCCAGTGGCCTTGTCAGTAACACTAACTGTGTCCGGGAAGACCGCGTTCTTAACATCGAAGGTTTCGATTCCAACAATATGAGCTATGTCCGCCTGATTAGCACCCAGAATAACAATAATGTCGAGGTCACAGGCACACTCTATGATACCAATGGCAATGTAGTGGGTAATGCCAACAGTGTCTTGGTATCGAACCTTACCCCGAACCAGCAGGTCTGGGTGAACCGAAACGACTTGGCGGATCTAGTGGGTGCCGAGTGGAACGGGGAAGCACTGCTCGAAGTGAATCAAATTACTGGTTTGAAGCTCCTTAACCTGAACTACATTACAGACGAGAAGACGTTCTTTAACTTCTCTTGTTTTGAAGGCAGCATCTCAGGACGGGTTTACTTGCAAACCACCTCGACCAGCCGGAATGTGTCAGCGACCCACCTTGTTAATACCTCAGACGTTGCACAACAACTCACCGGGACCTTATATAGCAGTGATGGCTCACAACTCGGCTTAGCCAATCAACCGCTACACAGTGACACCATCCCTGCTAAAGGTAGAGTGATCATCTCATCGGAAGACATTGAGTCTGCGTTTAATATCTCTCCATGGAGTGGCCCCGCGATGTTGGAAGTGAAAGGGTCTAACTCCTTTGAACTCATGACCAAGCTCACCAGCCCGAGTGGTCTGATTAGTAACACCAATTGCGTCAGACAAGATCAGGTGCATAACATTGGCGGCTTTGACCAGACGGATGTCACCTACGTCCGGTTCATCAACATCGGCGATACGCCCATCACCAACATCAGGGGATCGCTCTATGACACGTCAGGTAATGTGGTGGGTGAGACCAATCCTGTGTTAATCGACGCACTCCCAGCCAAGGCCCATGTCTGGCGCAACCGGAAACAGCTGTCCGACCTGATCGGTGATACGTGGAACGGTACCGCAAGCCTGAAGATCGACAATGCTGATACTAACCTGCGGTTACTCAACCTGAACTTCATCAACAGTGAGACCTTCTTCAACTTCTCCTGTTACGAGACGGGCCAGTGAAAGGTAGTTGTCTTGGCTAACCCCGTCATAATTGGTCAGTTGCTTTGAGCGAAGGCTGCAGCCTACGTCGAAAGAAAACCACAGGAAGGAGGGGGTATGGTTGCCTTATACTATGTCATATCCATCTGTGCGGTGTCGTATATTGCGCATTCCGCAACTAATCAATGGGGTTTTTATGATGTTGCGTGGTATTGGGATGCCTTAATTTGGGCTGCATTGTTTATCGTCTCCATGGTTGCTTTGGAGCAACTATATCCTGCATGGGCTAAAGCCGACGCCAGAACGGAAGCGGATAGGCAAGGGATACAGCAGGAAAAAGAAGATTATGAAAAAACTTGGAAATGTAGAGCATGTGGTCATCGACGGATTAGATCCTGACTTTTATAAATTTTTCTGTGTAACTGCCAATGGACGTATGTAGAAATCGAGTTTTAAAAAAAATATAAAATTTGTGAGAGTGGTTAGATAACATTACTAACAGCAGATTCGGGTTGACCTAGGGGGGTATGCCTTCGCTAAGACGCTGAAACGTATAAATATTGGCATGGTTAGTGTCAATACATGAGGCTGGATTCACGTCTCTATGTAGGCTCTACACGCAATAGTAACAATCGTAGCTTGTGGGCTGGATCTTCCACTTTAGTGTGTGTCGGCTTCTATTTTAAGTGACTCCGTTGTTCCAGCACAAACCCTGAATGCCCCTCCGTTCTGCAGCCTTTTATGGATAGGTCTTATCTATCTCAGTCCCGCATTATTCCTACAATACAGCCCTTCAGGCCGAAGAGGACCAGCTAATAACCAGGAGAATCGACCTAACTAAGTTGCTACTACTTCAATAAGCTTTACGTTATTCCTCAGTAAATCGCGATACGAGGTTGGTTAGGGAAATTCTTCCGCAGTGAGGTTGAACCTCTCGGAACTGGTATGGATGTCGTATAAAGGAGGAGGGGATGAAGTTTTTCCTCCTATGCATTTCCGATAGGGAGGGAAGAACATTTTCTTGGGTCAATCAGTGACCAACCAGCACGCTGTAGCACCTTGGTATCTGTGCTCTATTGATATGAAAACTGTCGATTAGTCCTTCGCACCAGTCGGGCGCATGTGTTCGTGGGACAGCATCCCATTGAGTAGGATCTACGCTCTATGTGGTTATGCCTGCGGTCAAGTTCATCAATTCATTTGAGAAGACAGGTTAGTTCAACAAGGCAAGGTTGTAAGTTCCATAAAATGGATGCGCGACTAGGGTTTACACACCACGAACCGAATAGAGGCAGGGTAGGGGAATCATATCGTCTCAGTCCAACCTCCTGTACTTACCTGTCTTTAAACGTGGTTTTAGGCATGTCAGTTTCTATGATACTGAGAAGGCCCCTGACTTATGGACTTTACAGACGATCTACTCAAACTCGTCATCATTCCGTCATCACTTTGGGTTTGACAGACCAGCAAACGGAGAGAAAGTCACCCTGGCTCGAAGGGCAAGGAAACACGCCCATCTTTTTTAGAGGGGCACCTACGCTTCGTGTCAGGCTCTGTAAGAGGTAACCGACCTCTCTATACATAATGAACCCTCTCAAGCCTTTCCACTGCCTAAATACCCCTTTAATCACCCAGCCTAGATTGCCGGGCTTCGTGTCTAGCTACGGCGTACCCCTCACTTAAACTGGTTACGAGGTTGTTGGAGAAGTTGTCGGGTTTGGAAGTTAACTTCATCACCGAGGACATTGGTCAAGCCAAACACTCCAACCAACGAAGTTGTTGGATGTTGGTTTACCTATAGGGCGACAACAACTTCTTCTAGCCTAAATCGACTGTTTCCCACGTATGATTAGCGCCCTGTTTTGGGCCTGCTTGTGCCAATTTCAGTTGAACAACTAATGCCTCGAAAGCAACTCTTGCTCGATCCTTGCTGATGACGTTGTGCCCCTTGGTGTTCTTCCCAGATCTGGTGACAGTCGCTTTGAGAACATCCTCTTTGGTGGCGGGGCTGAGAGCGTCCACCACGGCATAGACGGCGTTCTGGTCATCAATGCACCGCTGGGTGCTTACCTGTCTGGATTGGGCCACTGCGAGAGCCTTCCGGCTTTCTGGGTCACCAGGTTCCAGTCTTGGTAGGACATACCATAGAGGCTCTACAAACCCGTACTTATTAGGGACATCGTGTTGTTTCAGTTCACTGGTAATCAAGATCTCTTTGAGCGTTCCCTGATCCCTACGCTTGCCAGCGACGAGTACCCGGTCGTGAGTGCCTTCCACATGGCCGAGATAGAACGTCCCCTGTGTGTTGGCCTCGAATGCAGAAGCCCCGCGGGTGGTTTGATCTTCTGCAACTTTACCGCGTGTGGCCTTCGGTGTATGTCCTGTCATCCAAAGCATGTCGTTGAATGCTTCACGAAGCAGTGCAACGTTTCTCGCGGCCTCGGAGTTGTCATTTTCGCTTTTCATCGAAACAGCTGCTGACAACGTATCGAGAATCGTTAAAGGAGGTGTATAGTCGCGACCAGTGGGTGTCAGGATTTCCCGCTCAAGGGTGCGTGCAAAAGGGGCAAACTCGGTCGCGATCATATACGCAGATTGACTCGTACTCTGCCGGACATGAAATGAACCATCAAGATCCTCCTGAGTGAAACGGTGCTCCTCTTGCAGTGCCGCCAGAATCAGATTGACCTGAAACACATCCTCGGTGACATAAAGCACATTCCGAGGGGTCGACACTGTAATGCCCGCGAACCGGATAATGCCTGCGACAGCCAGCGCCAGCGGCACCAGGCAGGTCGTTTTCCCCAATCCTTGCTGCCCAGAAAACAAAAACGTTCCCTCATAAGCGAACTGGTCGATCACCCAAGCGTAACCTGCAAATTCCAGAGTAATATCGACCGCCGGGAATATCCTGTCGGCGCGCTCGTCGAGCGTAGGCTCCCTCTCATGTTCCTTCCTTGCCTTTTCGCCAACAACATCGAGAATGCTAACCATTTTCTATTTTCTCCAGAATTTGCTGCATCTTTGGGGCCACATCGTGCAGACGCTCGTAGTCTTCAAAGGTGAGCGAGTCATCGAGCATTGCGCTTGCTGCCGCGATGACAATCCACATCTCGGTGCTGATGATCTCAACCACCTCCTTTGCGGAAACGTAAACCCGCTTATGACCTGAGGGTTTATCGGGGGCGCGTTCCCAGAAGTCCGAGAGCTTTAACCCTACCGCCGTCATCACATCGCCTGAGGCGCATCCAGACCAACATTTCATTAGGAATGTGTCGCCACAATCGCGGATAGAAAGGGAAGGGGATTTGTCATCGTGAGCAGGACAACGAGCCAGATATTTATCCGGCCCCGTCTTTTTGACCCCGTCCAGTCGATCTAGGAATCGTTCAGTAGGGTTCATGCGCCGAATGGATCAGGGGTAGCCACCTTCTTCCTTCTGGCTTTCAAAGACGCTTCAACTGCAGCCGAGGTGTCTTTCTTGTTTTCTGGTGTCGTTGACCGTATTGCCTCGTCAACAATCCCGATATGTGGATACCTGATCATTGTGCCGACTTTGAAATATTCCAGCCCGATACCTTTGCAGCGTTTGTCAGCCAGAGTTTGGAGTGAGTAGCTAACGCCATGCTCTTTGAGTTGGTCAGGTGGTGAGCTGTCCCTGAGCAGGTCTTGTGTGATTTCGTAGTCACCGCGAGGAAGTGTTCTTGCCATGTTTGTGCCCATTTAGTTTCGCCATTCAATATCGTCCAACTTACTGAAGTGGCGGGGCGGATTCGACCGCAAAACGCTTGCGGTATTTTGACCGTATTAGTCCGCAAGTAATTTGAGGTGACGTCTATTCAGGGGAGAAGGGTAGCGGAGGGTAGCGGAGGGTAGCGGTGCAGTTGAGTCTTGACTAGTTTCATCAATTCGGCCAAGCCACCTGTTGGCAGGTGTTTCTCGATGACTGATTTTTCGTTAACAATCCCTTCGCTGGGAAGGTGTTTCATAACTTCATCCCATGTGATTTTTTTGTTTCCTCTTTCAGGATCTTGAATTTGCTGTGCAACGAAGTTCCGTATGGCATTGTTCACGCGCCAAGATTCTGCGGAGTTCCTTCTTGTCCGGTTTTGATTGTCACGATACAGGTCAGCAATGACCTCCCACGCTACGGTTTCGCGCTGCTCACAAGTTAACTCTTCATAATCTGCCAGCGGGTCAGGGCCAAAGAACCGACCGCGATCCGCAAGCAATGCTCTCATAGTGTCTCTATCCATTATTGAGTTACCTTATCTAATCCAAAGTTGTAGCCGTTTTCTCTCACGTCCAAAATGAAATCGTGAATGAGCATCGCTGCTTGTCGCAACTGAGGCACCCCAAAGTTTCGGCGGTATCGGTTTGTCACATTTCGAGCAGCGCCAGGTTTCTTGTGGTTGACCAATGCCTTGATTGCCACCTCGCTGAGATTCAACCCGGTTGCGTAAGTCACCAGCGATGCGCGAATATCGTGCGGACTTCGGCTGTATCTTTGTTTGGCGTGTGGCTCACCTTCCATATCGACAGGCCAGTAATCTTGCTCAGTCAATATTTCAGTGATGGCGTCAATGGCAGGGCGCGGGTTGCGCTTAACCTCACCAGCACTGTCAGTTGTGCTAGGTAACTCGGAAAACACCAATGTTCCGCGCTTGCCGCCAGTGCGTTCTTTGATGCCGTTTAGAATTTCTTCCACGAAGGGCAGCATGGGTACAAATAGGTCATCGTCGTTCTTTGTCTCTCCCACGAACAGCGTCTTTTTTCGGAAGTTAACGCCATTCCAGTAAAGGTTGCTTGCCGCTTCATCAGCACGCATTCCCGTGAACAGGATGAACAAAAGGTAGTCTCTGAAAGACTTGCCGTTGTACTCGCGTTTGCTGAAATAGGTGGGCAGGTATTCGACCGCTTGTATCCAAGTTCGCAAATTACCTTCTTCGATATATTCATCACGCGATGCGACTGCGACAGGCTTGCGCCAGAGTTTGTAATCGCCATCATCCATAACGTCAAATGGGAACTGGGGGATTAGTTCGATCAATGCCTTGTCGTGGCGGAAACGCTTGCGAGTATGGTTCAGGCAGGACTGCATCATCTTGGTCGTAACCAGGGCTGCGCCTTTACCCGATGGGTTCCTGCCTTTTGGTTTGAAAGCCCTTTGGCCGCGTTTAGTGACCTGCTGTGCTCGTCCGTGTACTGAGTTCCAGACAATGAAGTCGCGTATCTCGATCAGCGTGTCCATCTTGAAGACTTCGCGTAAGGGGAGGTCACGCCATTGAGCAAGGTGGCCATCATCGCAGGGATTCTTCTCATTACCGTAGACTGCGCGGGTATAGCGTTTCTTCGTAGCGTCAGCCATTGGCTTCTGCTTAATGTAAACGTCAAACGCTTGCGCAAAAGTCATTGCTTCGAGTTCGTGCCGGTTCACTTCTTCGCTATGGGCAGCGCCTTTCAGTTTCGCCACTACATGAGGATTGCGCCCTTCATGCTTTATGGCTTCCAGTTCCGTGACACGGGCATACACGGTTTTCATATCAACCAATTCGTAACCAGCGCCCCATAGGCCAAGATTCGTTTTTGTGGACTGGCTATTGTTGCCTTTGTTTTTGGTTCGCATAGTCAAGCGAAGGGTTTTCTTACCCGTAGGTCGAACCCAGCATTGCAGTCCGCGATGGTTATTGTCACGGACGTAATACTCACCTTGCTCATTGGTTGGAACTGGCATGCTATCCAAACTGGACTTGGTGAAATTGATGGCAACGCTTTCTGGCTTGTTACCTGAGTAGCGTTCCTTCAAGTAGGTTTTTATGTTGGTGCTCATCATCATTCCTATTCAATGTTGTGATTTGGTAGCGGCATTCCAGTGCCGCGATGTGACGAAATTCCGTCATCGTTCCGTCATCACTTTACCACTATATCGGCAAATGTGCTTGTATATCGACAAAACAGAGTTAGATGAATAAAAGACTTATAAAATAGGATATACCGAGGTTTTTAGGGGTAAGACGTTGATGCTAAAGGGATGTTGTAAACGTGTGTTTTAAGTACTAACAGTACTGAGGTAGCACCATGGTCATATGTAATCCGAGTAGATTTCTATCAGGATTGGGTCAGTAATTACGAGGTTTTCAGCCATCTTTATCGTTCTCTCGTTCTCTTATTAGCTTG